>Ga0326727_10018864_pt1 | contig 14001 bp, 14 predicted proteins | sample MB2enrmetagenome_FD_207643 | JGI IMG/M metagenome (GOLD analysis project Ga0326727, IMG submission 207643) | Lab enriched peat soil microbial communities from McLean, Ithaca, NY, United States - MB29MY | ecosystem: Environmental > Terrestrial > Soil > Wetlands > Peat | place: USA: New York...
TTTTTGCCGGGCGTGGCGGGACGCAATGTCGACTTCTCCAAAGACCGGACGCGGGTGGCGTACACTACGGTTCCTCAGGACATCCTCTGGACGTGCCGAGCGGATGGAACCGGCCGCGTCCAACTCACCGCACCGGGCATTCGGGCCGGGCGGCCACGCTGGTCGCCCGATGGGAAACGAATCGCCTTTACGGGCGTGCAAGTTGGAAGGCCCTCCCGAGTCTATGTGATCCAAGCGGACGGTGGCGTTCCGGAAGCAGTTGGCTCGGGCAGCTCCGAAGCGGACGCCACATGGTCTCCCGACGGAAAGTCGCTTCTGTTCGCACGCGGCCAGTTGCGCGGCGAGAATCAGCGCACCGGGCTCTACGTTTTGGATTGGCAGACGCGTCGATTCGAGTTCGTGCCCGGCTCCGAGAACCTGCTCTATGCCGCATGGTCGCCCGATCCGCGCTACATCGCCGCCACAGGGGCGGATGCCAAAGTCCACTTGTTCGACTTCACGACGCGCCAGTGGTCTCTCCTGGCCACCGGTATCCAACTGGGTTACCCTCTCTGGTCCCACGACGCGAAATACATTTATTTTCAGGATCTGTTAAGCGGCGAAGATCAACCCATTTTCCGAGTGCGCATCAGCGATCGGAAAATCGATAAATTAAGCAGCGCGAGGGATCTGCCGCAATCGGATGTCACGGGCTATTCCTTAACCGGCCTGGACCCGGATGACCAACCCATCGCCACCGTGCTGCGAAGCAACTCCGACATCTACGCGCTTGACCTGGATGTCCCTTAGGATTCACTTGGGCCCGCTCACGGCAGAATCATATAGGACGCAATCGCAATGGCAATCAGATTCCCGTCGGCATCCTTCAAGTCCACGCGCCCTGTAATCAGGGTCTTGCCGACGCGAACCAGGTAACTCCGGGCCCACAGTTTCCCCTCCGCCAGCGGCTTCAGATAGTTCACCTTCAGATCGATGGTGGTCGCCGTCTTCGGGCTAATGCGCCGCCTGATCGCCACGCCCACGGCGACATCCGCCAGCGTGGCGATCACGCCACCGTGCAACACGCCGTGGCCATTGCGCAACTCCGGCTGCATTGCGCACGAGACCGTGAGCCCGTCATCGTGCGTCTCCTCAATCGCGATCCCCAGGTGATCGTTAAACGGAATGACATCCGAAAAGTCGCTCATGCGAATAAAAAGGGTTCCACCAGCGCCCACATCTGGGGCAGCACGTTCGTCAGTTCGTGACCGGCATCAAACTCAACCAGTTTCGCATTCGCGTGCGACGCACAAAAGGTACGCGAGTATTCCACCGGGACCACATCGTCGCGCAGCCCATGCAAAACCAGAGCCGGCTGCGGGAAATCCGGATACCCCGCGTATTGCCGCGCATCTTCAATGAGTCCGAAGTCTACTTCCCGCTGGCGCTTTTCACCGTAGTGAAACAGGGAGAGCTTACCCGATTGCCATCCCGGAGATTCCGCCCAACGCGTCCAGAAGTCAAAGGCCGGGGCAAGCAGCACCACTCGATCCACTTCCACATGTTGCTGTGCGTACAGCGCGGCCAGATATCCGCCCATGCTCGATCCCAGCAGCACTGCGGAGCGCCCTCCCAAGAGCCGCTCGACAACCCCAAGCTGCCCCGTCAAGGTCAAATGCTCGAAATCCCCTCCGTCCAGTTCCGGAATATTTAGCGCGATGTTATGTTCCGCAAATCGCGATTTGAAATACTGGGCTTTGGACGAAGCCGGTGAAGAAGCGAACCCATGCAAATAAACGTAACTTTTCATTCGTGGATGCCGAATGTTCCAGTATGGTGGATGCATGAAACAGATTGAGGCAAAACATCCCTTGGCCGTGCGCTGGACGCACTGGATCAACTTTCCAATTCTGTTCGGGATGATCTACACCGGGCTGATGATCTATTGGGCCAGCGACACCTACCGGATCGGCTGGGGAAGTTTCACGCTTTTTCACTTCTTCCCGGATTGGGTTTACTCGCTGTTTGGGCTCTCCCATAAGCTTTCGATGGGGATGGCATGGCACTTCTTCCTGGCTTGGATTTTCGCCATCAACGGATTCCTCTACGTGGCATACACCGCACTCTCCGGCGAATGGCGTTATCTGGTTCCGGATCGGAACTCATTTCGCGAGGCCACGCAGGTGATGCTGCACGATCTGGGTATCCGCAAGGAACCCCCGCCGCAAGGCCGCTTCAACGGAGCGCAGAAGATTGCATACACCGGTATCGTTCTGATGGGTTTGGGAAGTCTGGTCACCGGGCTCGCCATCTATAAGGTGGTGCAGTTCAACTGGCTGGTGGCGCTGCTGGGTGGATATCGAGCGGCCCGGGTGGAACACTTCGTTCTCACCATGGCCTATCTGATGTTTTTCCTGGTTCACATTTCCCAGGTGGTGCGCGCGGGATGGAATAACTTCCGCGCCATGGTAACGGGCTACGAGATCAAAACGGAGGAAGCGCATGCCGGAAGAACCCAAGCCTGATCCGATCATCGGGGAAGAAGCAGAGGCCGAGCGGATCGCGGAGGCTCGCCGCATTGCGGAAAACGATCGCGCCGTCGAAGCGGAAATGCGGCGGCGTACGCGGCGTGCCTTCATGGTTGGGGGAGTCGCGGCGCTGGGAGGATTCGGCGCGTGGGAGTGGATTCGGACGCGTCGCCAGGATCTCAACGAGCCTTGGCCGCTGCGGCGGGTGCTCGATACCAATGAAGAGATAGCGCGTGATTATTTTTCCAGGCGCCGGCTGGCTCGTGAATACCCGCTGTCCGAGGCGCCCAAAGAGCTCAGGATCAACGAGCGGATCGGCATGGAAGATGAGCTGGACCCGGCGGATTGGAAGCTGATTGTGTCGAACGCCGATCGCGACGATTCCGACGACGGCAACAACACGCTGACCATGGACGACATCCGCAAGCTGCCCCACGCCGAACATGTCACCGAGTTGAAGTGCATCGAAGGCTGGAGCCAGAAGGTGCATTGGGGCGGCGCACGATTCGCCGATTTCGCCGCAGTCTACGCTCCACAAAAAGGCTGGGGCTATGTCGGCATGGAGACGCCGGACGCAGGTTACTATGTCGGCCTCGATCTGGATAGCGCCATGCAGCCACAGACTTTGCTGTGCTACGAAATGAACGGTGAGCCTTTACCGGAGCCGCATGGCGCGCCGCTACGATTAGTGATTCCGACTAAGTACGGGATCAAGAACCTGAAGCGCATTGGCAAGATTTTCTATTCCCAGGAACGGCCGCGGGATTACTGGGCCGAGTTGGGCTATGACTGGTACGCGGGGCTCTAGAGTTCACCAGCCCGGCGCCCCCGATTTCTTACTCCAAAACGCTAAACGCCGTATTGCTCACTAACCTCCCTTGTGGCGAAGTCACTGTGATTTTACCTGTGGTGGCCCCGGCCGGCACGACTGCCGATATGGCGGTTGGGGAGATCACCTGGAAAGCCGCAGGCGTCCCGTTGAACGCGACTCGTGAGGCCCCCGTGAGGCTCGACCCCAGGATGCTCACCTGTGCGCCAACCGTCCCGAACGCCGGTTGCGGCCTAACAAACGGAGGCAAACCGAGGGAGATGCTGTAAATTACTCCGTATCCCGCCGAGCCACCCTCCGGTGCGCCTCCATAGATCATCCCGTCCGTCGCCTGGAATAATGGCCCCAATTCGTATGTGTAGATCGACTGCGGCGGCACGATGGGAGTGAACGCGCCACCCGCGCCAATCTGGAACAACAAACCAAGGTTCGCGTTGCCATCGTTCGGGCCGTAGAAATCCCCGTTGGTAGCTTGAATCACAGGTGAATTCGGGTAATAGCCGTCAGCCGATGCCCAGATAAAGTTGTGGATCGTTGTTATGGTTCCGCTCAGCGAAACTTCAAAAAACGTGCCTCCAAAGCCCGTTCCTCCCTGGCGAGTTGTTCCGAACAGTTGCCCGTTGCTTCCAACGATCAGCGGCGCCTCCGGCATATAGCCGTCTGTCCGGTCAAAGTTATGCAGCGTCGTCAGAACGCCTGACGGGGTTATCTGAAAGATGGTCCCATCGCCATTCAGCCCGCCCTTCGCGGTGACGCCGTAAAAATCGCCGTTCGCGGCCAACACCAATCCGGCCTCCGGGGATGCGCCGTCCTGGCCGCTGAAGCTATAAAGGCTGGTAAAATTTCCGGCGGTTGAAATCATGAATACCGTGCCTTGGCCGTTTGTTCCACCGCCTGCCGTTGTTCCGTAGAAATTCCCATCCGTCCCTTGGACCAGTCCTTCATTCGGAAAATCGCCGTCCGAGCAACTGAAATTGTGGAGTGTCGTTAGTTGACCCTCGGACGAAATGGCGAACACGGTGCCACAGTTGTCCGCTGGCCCACCTTGCTGAGTTGTACCGTAAAATGTTCCGTCCGCCGCAAGAGCCAGAGCACCCGGATCGGGACCGGGAATCATACCATCCGTTCCACTAAATGCATACAAGGGAGTTAGAACTCCGGCCGTCGTGATCTTGTAAATCACTCCGTCGTTGTAGTTTTCCCCGCCCGCACCCATCCCGTACAACTGGCCATCAAGGCCCTGGATAAGCGCTCCGCCCGGCTGGCCTTGGGCATCCAAAAAGTTGGAAACGACGGAGAACGTCTGCCCTTGCGCCGTTCCCCAGAACATCGTTACAGCCAACAATATCGAAGGCCGGCTCATCGTCCGTCTCATTCCGCACCTTCCTCGATTACGAGGCTTCATCTAAACCCGCGAACTACTTCATGTAAGACCAGAGTAGATAACCCACCAGCGTCTTACCATCGTCAATCTTACCGGCGCGGATGAACTTATCAATCTCCTTGCGGGTGAACCAGCGCTTTTCAATGCGCTCGTCGTCCATGGGCTGCGCTTCGCCCTCGGTAAGATCTTTGGCCACGAAGATCGTCATTTTCTCCGCGACATATCCCGGCGAAGGGTAGTAACTTACCAGTTTCTTCCACGTCTTGGCGCGATAGCCCGTTTCTTCAATCAATTCGCGCTTGGCAGTTTGCAGCACTTTTTCGCCTTCATCCACTTTCCCCGCAGGTAACTCCCAGAGCATCTTGCCCGCCGGCAAACGATATTGCCGAACCAGCAGGACGCGCTTGTTTTGATCGATCGCCATCATGACGGCCGATCCATGATGGCGCACCACCGACCGTTTGATCTTGAAATCCTTCTCTTCCGCCTCGTCCTCCGTGATCCAGAAAAGCTTGCAGCGGTAAACCTCTTTGGTCGAAGTCAGTTTCATGTCTTCTGCAATTGTCTCAATTGCTCCGCCAGCGGCAGCGTATTCAACACGTCGCCCGCCTCCAGCCATCCCCGGCGCGCGGTGGCTACTCCGTAGCGCAGGTTGGCCAGATGATGCGGGTGATGCGCGTCCGTATCGATATAGAATCGCGCTCCTTTGGCTTTTGCGGCGCGCACCAGGGGAGCACTTAGATCGAGCCGCTCCGGGCTGGAGTTGATCTCGAGGGCCACGCCGCGCTCCACCGCGGCAGTCACCACGCGATCGAAGTCGAACGGAAACGGGTCGCGATGCAGCAGAAGACGCCCGGTGGGGTGGCCTAACAGACGCAGATGCGGGCACTCCAGCGCGCGTAGCAGCCGATCCGTCATCGCCGGCGCTTCCATGCTCATATGGTTGTGAACGCTGCCGATCACAAAGTCGAGTTGGGCCAAGGCGTCCCAGGCCAAATCCATCTCGCCGTCCTTCATGATGTCGCACTCAATGCCGGAGAAAATATGAATCCCCAGACGACCCGACGAGTTGATCTCACGCACGCGCGCGGCGAATTCTTCCACCCGTTTTTCATCCAACCCAAAGGCCATGGCGATGGCTTTGGAGTGATCCGTGATGGCAATGTATTCGTAGCCTCGATCCCGCGCCGCCTCGGCCATCTCTTCCAACGTGGCCCGTCCATCCGTGGCTGTGGTGTGCATGTGCAGGTCGCCGCGGATGTCCTCAATGCGAATCAGATTGGGCAGCCGGTTCTCGGCGGCCAGCTCAATTTCCCCATTGTTCTCGCGCATCTCGGGAGGAATCCATTGCAGGCCAAGAGCTTGATACACACCCTCTTCCGTTTCGCCGGCAGCGCGCACATCGTCCTCATTGCGGAACAATCCATACTCGCTCAGCTTGAAGCCCATGCGCACCGCACGCACTCGAACGGCAACATTGTGTTCCTTGCTGCCGGTGAAGTATTGCATCGCGGCTCCCCGGCTTTCGTCGGCCAGTGCGCGAATATCCACTTGAAGACCTTCGCGTCCCACCTTGACGCTGGTCTTGTTCGCACCTTGCCCCAGCACTTCCTGCACCCCGGGAAATTCAACGGCACGGGCAAGAGCGGCGGCCGCCCCGGGTCCCGTGACCAGCAGATCCAAATCCCCAATGGTTTCCTTGCCACGCCGCAGACTGCCCGCCGGCGTGATCGAGGTGATGAGCGGCAATTCCTGAAGAAACACAGTGAGTTGTTCCGCGACGCGCTCTCCATAACTCAACAGAAAGCGCCCGCTCCGCTGCTTATATTGCTCGATGGACCGGAGGATCTTCTCTTCGATTTTCGCGCCCATCCGGGGTAATTCACGCAGCTTCTGCTCACGGCATAAACGTTCCAGGTCGTCCATAGTGGTGACCCGGAAGTGCTCAAAAAGCAGCGCAATCGTCTTCGGACCCAGCCCCTGGATCTTCAAAAACTCAAGAGCGGTGGGAGGGTATTTTTCCAGCAGCTTCTCTCGTTGATCGAACGTGCCGGTGGCGCGGATCTCCATCAGCACCGTCGCCAGTCCCTTTCCTATACCGGGAATGTCCGTGATCTTGCGGGAAGCATCGCTCAGAATGGACTCCACGCGCTCGGGATAGCCTTCAATGACCGAGGCGCCGTTGCGATAGCTGCGAATGCGAAAGCTGTCTTCGCCCGCGATCTCCATCAAGTCCGCTGTCTCACTCAGAATTCGAGCGAAATCACGATTCTCAAGCGCCGCGCGAGCCTCAGCCATACGGACATTGTAGACAGCCGGGGTCGCCGGAATGGAACGGCTTCATGGGATGATTAGCCATTAACGGGCATGAGATTTGCGCTTCTTTTCGCACTTCTGGGAAGAGCTTTCGCTCAGGTAGCCGATGTCGACACCACTGCGGATGAGCCCGCCGCGGTCATCGAGCTTGGCGGAGCAGCAAGCCGGAGCCTGTCGGGCGGATCGAGCTTCGGGGCCGACTTTGCCGCCGAAATTACGCCCATCGAGAACTGGCTGGAACTCGAGGCCGGCGTGACTCCGCTTTTCGCTCATCAATCCACGGAGTGGGACACCGACCTACTCTTTAAGAAGCCGTGGAGCCTTTCCAGGAAGGTGGAGTTCATGATCGGCGCCGGCCCCGAATGGGTTCATACAAGACGGCGCGGCGTATCAACCGATTCGTTAGCCGGCGAAGCCGTTCTGGATTTTATGTTTTGGCCTTCCGGGAAGCATCGTTTCGGGTGGTACTTCGAACCGGGCTATGAATATGCCTTCGGGAGCGATCACGAGCGATCCATCGGCATAACTACAGGGTTGCTGATTGGAATCCACAAACCTTCAAACTGAACCCCGCACGCGTGATCCCGTCGGACTATTGCAACAGAGCCGCGGTCTTTACCAGCATGCCGGTGGTCTGGCCGGTGGAGTCGTACTTGATGTAAGCGCCCCCGGCGAAGACCAGATCCTTAGCCACCAGCGCGGTGTAGTAGTTGGTCGTGCTGGTGCCATTGGCGTAGTTCACGGTGGTCGTGGGGAAGTAGAGCGTGCCGCCCAGTTGCATTGTTGCGCCGCCCTCGATGGACTCCTGAACCGAAGAAGTGATGTTCCGATCCTGATAGAACAACACCCCTTGATACGTTCCGGAAGTGGGGGCCGTCAAGGTGGTGGTGATGCCATTGCCGATCTGAACTCCGCCAAAATTGGCGTTGGTACCGGTCAAATAAAACGTTACGCCGCTGCCGGTCGAAGTGGTGCCGCCGGCAAAGGTGAGGGAGCCGCCGTTAATAATATAGGTTCCGGGGCTGAAGGTAACCGTCGCGCCGTTGTTGATGGAGAGGCCGCCACAGTAGACGCCTGGGCTCAACGTGAACGTTCCCCATCCGGAACTGTAGTTGTTGTAGTTGCAGCCGCTATAGGAAGGCGCGGGCAAGGAGGCAAAGGGGTCGGTGGCTGCCGCAACGCCGGTCGACGGAGTAAGCGGGCAACCGCTCGTGCTGCAGATTTGGCCGTTGTTGTTGGTCACATAATTCCCCACGATCTGCAACGACGGAAGCGTCAGCTTGGCGCTTCCCACCACCTGCACGGCATCCGCATTGTTACTGTTCACCGCCATGCCGCATTCGGATTGCACCTGCACGTCGTTGCTGGCGTTCACGGCCGTCGCGCCGCTGGGGTCCAGAACGTAGACGCAGGTCGCCGGGACGTACTGGCTGACCCCGGCGGTAGCCTGCGCCGTCGACGTCGTAGAGTGCGATCCCGCCCCCATCAAATATGAAAAAAGCGTGTGGTTTGAAACCGAAGCGGTAGCCGTGACCCAATAGAGCGCTGTGACCCCTGACACCGCGGTAGGGGTTCCGGTACCCGACGAGATTGTCATGGTCGCGCCGCCGCCAGTGCCAAATCCATTCGCCTGGCCATAGAGGCAAGCATTCTGAATGTTGTTCGTGATGCTGGCAGGATTAATTGAGGTCGGGCAGGCCGTCGCCGACTGGCAGACTACGTTCGTGCCGCAGCTGGTGGATCCATACGCGTCCGCGGCTTCTACCCCGGCCATGGCCGCGGCCTCAACCGCCGCTTGCGCGCGTTGCTGCTCGTAGCGGCCGTACCCTATGTCGATCACAAGTCCCAACGCACCAAGCAGAAGCGTGATGGTCGCCGTGATCGAAACTAACGCCTGACCTTTTTCGGAAGCTTTTTGCGATTTTGGCATGGCTAGAATTGAACCACCTGTGTGGAAGAGGCCTGAATATTGGGCGTGGAGAACGTCGCCGATCCGCTACCCGGCACGAACATTCTCAACGACGTGGGCAGGGGCGCGCTGGCCGCCACCGTCAGGGAGTTGCCCGGCGTGGCGGGCGTTCCCGATGGCCACGCAGTGGTGTTCGTCAAACAGGAAGTCATGGCGCAGGTGATGGTTCCATTGCTGGACGTGAGTTTCAAAGTAATCGAGCTTGCCGGCAGCGCGGGTCCCCTGTTCATGAAGTATTGGGCGACCGACTCCACCGTGGTGCTGCAGGTGTTCGATCCCTGCGTGCAATCCAGCCCGTGCACCACCGCATACCTTGCCGTCAACCGCGCGGCATTCGCAAAGCTGTCATAGGTGAACATGATCCGACTGATCTCAACGACGCTCATCAGGCACATCAGAGTCGGGATCGTAGCCAAAACGAATTCGACCATCGCATTGCCGCGACGCGTTTTCCTCACCATCACTTCACCCTCATTTCGACAACGCTGGAAATAGTATTCGAACTCTTCAAGATTCCGGGGATTGGAACCATGCCGGTCAAGGTGTAAGTCACCCGGACAGATGAAGCCGGCTGGTTGTCGGGCCCGGTGCTCGTGGAAGTGGCCGTCACCACCAGCGGCGAAGCACTGCAGGTGGTCACCTGGCTGCCCATGTTTGGCAGGTAGTAAAACTCGGGCAGAGCGTAGGTGCAAGCCCCGGTGGAATCGCCCGCGGCGGTGGTTGATGAGGAGGTGTAGAGCGCGGCCAGGCGCGCGGCATTCTGGGTGGCTAGCAACGCGTACGAGAAGAAGCCCCAATCGTAAGCGCCCACGAAAAGAAAAAACAGCCACGGGAGCGCGAAAGCGGTTTCCACAAGTGCGGCTCCTCGTCTGGTCCGAACTGGTCTGCTTTTGTTCTCCATTGCGTACAACTCCATTGAAGTACTGCGGGCAGACCGTGAGCAATTAGGGATTTTGTGCAAAGTTAAGAAACAAATTCGGACCTTGGGCTGGCGCAACTACTTAGCGGTCCCTAGTACAGAGCCGCGGTACAGAGCGCGAGACCCATCGGCGACCATTACTCCTGGATAGGGACCCAGATTTCCAGCCCTCCCAGGCCCGTTCGTCCATCGAATTGTTCCCCGTAGACCTCCAGTGCGGGGGCCTTTACCGGTTTGACTCCTGCATCGGAAAGGCCGTTGTTCCAAATGTAATCGACCGTCGCGCGAATCGACGAGATATGGTCTTTGTGTTCGAAAACGGCGTAGGTCCGCGCCGTGATTCGTACCCGAGAAAACTCCGCGGGTTGCGCCGGAAATTCGGCGACCTCGACTCCGCAGGTGTAGTCAAAATTGCCGTTGGCGTCCGAGTTCCAGATCACTCCATAGGTTGTATGTCCTATCTGGCCGGGAATTCGGCCCAGGTAGGGAACAAACCGGTTCCACTGCGAAGGAATTCCGGCGATATTCCTCGCCTGATAACGCTCGCTGATTCCAAAGATCATCAGCTCTTTGCCCTTCATAATGCGCGGCGGGGCGATAGGGGTAACGGTTGGGTTGTTCATTCGAAGCGGCTCCTGTAGTTTGAGATTGTCCAAATGGGATTGCGCGCGAAGTTGTTCGGGAGTGATGCCGAAACGCTGCCGGAACGCGCGTGTAAACGCTTCGTGCGATCCGTAGCCGGTGCTGAGCGCCACGTCCAGAATATCCGGAGCGCCCTCCGCCAGTACCTTGGCGGCTTCGCTCAATCGGCGTCCGCGAACGTACGAAGCAAGGGAACGGCCCGTCGATTCCGGAAACGCCCGCGACAGGTGAAAACGAGACACATACACCGCCCCCGCAATGGCCTCAAGCGATAGATCCGCATGGAGGTGGGTCTCGATGTACCACAATGCTTTGCCCGTCACACCCACGTAGGCTTAGAATATCGCTTTGGCTGGAGCCTCCGCTTGATCGTTATTGCGCAGTTTCAGCCATTGTGACGATAACTGCGATCGCTCCCGCTATGACAGGGCCCGCACCGGGTCTATCCGGGTGGCTCTCCACGCCGGCACAAAGCAGGCGATCAGACTCACCAGCACCATAACAAGCGCCGACAGGATGAAGGTCCACGGGTCGCGCGGACTCACTTGATACAGCAGGTTTCGCAACAACCGGGTCAAAGCCAGGGCCGCTACCACGCCCAGCACTACGCCGCCTCCGGTTAGCAGGAGACCGCGCGACAGCACGTAACGCAGCAGATCCATCGGATTCGCGCCTACCGCCATTCGCAATCCGAACTCGCGCGTACTCTGGGAAACCAGGTGAGACATCACGCCGTAAAGTCCAACCGCGGCGAGCAACAGCGCGGTTCCGCCGAACATGCCCAACAGCGTCACGGCCGCGCGGTTTGGCCACGACATGCGGTCCACCTGTTCGCGCATTGTGATTACTTCGGAGACGCCGACGCTGGGGCTCAGCGAGCGCATTACCCCCCGGAGCGCCTCGGCCACCACATCCGGTGCGACCGCCGTGCGAATATTCAGGCTGACTCCAATCGCGGGATTCTGGCGCAGCGGCACGTAGAAAAACGGCTTGGGAGTCTCCGCAAGGGTGTTATAGCGAGAAAGCCTGGCGACGCCGACCACCTGCATCCATCGGTCTTTCACCTTCAGACGCTGTCCTACCGGGTCGCGCCCACCCCAGTATTGCTTCGCCAGTGTCTCGTTAACGACAGCCACCGGCGCAGCGGATTCATCGTCCGACAAAGTGAACTCACGCCCAGATAATAGAGGGATGGCCATGGCGGCCAGGTAGCCCGGGCCAACCTGATTGTATTCAGCCGCAGGCTGCTCGTCGGGCGCCAGATGATAGCCGTCCACGGCGATGCGGGCGGAAAAGAAGCCGCGATAGCTGAAGGGCGTGGCGCGGGAGTAGGCCGCGGCTTTTACGCCCGCAAGCGCCTGCACGCGGCTCAAAAGCTCGTCTTGAAAGATACGGGCGCGCGGCTGGCCGTATCCCGCGGAAACCAGATCGATACCGGTAGTGAGCACATCGCGAGTGGAAAAACCGGGGTCGACGATGCGCAATTGCCACACGCTGCGCAGCGTCAGCCCCATGCTGGTCAACAAAACAAAACCGAGGCTAACCTGAATTGCCACCAGCGTGGCGCGGACCCATGAGGCCCTGCCGCCCACCACTCCGCGAGTCGACGAATTCATGGTCTGGGCCAGGTCCAGGTTACCCGTCTGTCTGGCGGGAACCAGGCTCAACACCAACGTGGAAAGCGCACACACACCCGCGCTGAACACCAGGACGCGCCAGTCGATTTCCGCCGGCAGGTTCACGGTCACGCCGGGGCGCGCAGGGTAAAACAGCATCATCATGTCGCGGCAGACGTAGGCGACACCGAATCCTCCGGCGGTGGCAATGGACGAAAGGATGAGGCCTTCGGCGACCAACTGCTGCAGCAGGCGGCCGCGCCCCGCACCCAGGGCGAGCCGCAGTGACATTTCACCGCGCCGCGACATGGCCCGCACCAGCAGCAGATTGCCAACGTTCGAGCAAACAATCAGCAGCACGCAGAACACCATGATCAGAGCGATTCTTAAAGTGGGAAACAGCGTGCCGGCATTGTTGAACGGAGTTTGTGACAGCGGGTAGAGGCGGAAATTCCGTCCGCGATTCGTCGCCGGGTATCGGCTTTCCAAACGCGCCGCGACGGCAGAGACTTCGGCCTGCGCCTGCCGGATATCCACGCCGGGCTTGAGCCGCGCGAAACCCTCTACCCACGGTGCCCCGCGGTCCTCCAATTTATAACCCCCTGGATCGAACACCTCCTGCATGGATGCCGGCGCCCAGAACTGGAACTGATACCCGACGAAGGTTCCATAGAAGCCTTCCGGCGCTACTCCCACAATGGTGTGCACCACTCCGTTCAGCATCTGCGTGCGGCCGATGATGGCAGGGTCTCCCCGGTATCGCTCCTTCCACATGCGGTGGCTGATCACCACCACCGGGTGAGCGTTGCGGCCGAAATCTTCGGCCGGTTCGAAGCCGCGGCCGAGTTCCGGATGGACGTCCAGAGCGTCGAAGTAGTTAGCCGAGACAACGCTCCCCATGGCCCGTTCGGCGCGGTTGCCGATGCTCAGCGTGGTGCCCGTGATGCGATCCGCGATGAAGCTTTCGAATTGCGTGCAGTTGTGCGCCAGATCCTGAAAGTCCGGCCACGATACATCGTCGCGTTCGGACGTGCCGCGGGCGATGCTTGCAATGGCGACCAGCCTCTCCTGATGCGCTACGGCGGGAAACGGGCGAAGCAGAATACCTTCAATCCAGCTAAGCACGGAAGTGGTGGCGCCGATTCCCAGCGTCAGGCAGAGGATGGCAAGAATGGAGAGGCCGGGAGAGCGGCGGAGCATGCGGACGCCAAAGCGCAGGTCCTGGCCGATGTTCTCAACAACGGCTAAAGTGCGTGTTTCACGCCACGCGGCCTTCACCTGTTCCAAACCGCCGAAGCGCACCAGGGCGGCCGTCCGCGCCTGGTCGGGCGACATGCCGCGGCGAATATTTGCGGCGGTTTCCATCTCGACGTGGAAGGCGAGTTCCACGTCGAGATCGCGTTCCCGTCGAAAGACCGCGAGGAGGCGATGGAAACCTACCCGCAGTCCGGTCATGGTGCTTCTCCGGCTGGTTTGAGGAAACGCGCGATAATCCCCGCGGTGCGTTCCCAGTTTTTGGTTTCATTAGCGAGTTGCCGCTTCCCAGCCCTGGTGATCGAGTAGAATCTGGCGCGGCGGCCGTTTTCGGAGACGCCCCAGGCGGACTTGACCCACCCCATCTGTTCGAGCCGCAGAAGCGCGGGATAAAGCGTGCCCTGGTTGAGTTCCAACAGATCTCCGCTGGTTTGCTCGATGCGGCGGGCAATGCCCCACCCATGCTGAGGGCCCAGGGTATCGAGCGTGCGGAGCACCATGAGGACAAGAGAGCCGTGGAGCACTTCGGGTTTTGCGGGCTTCATTCTCTTCCTTTTGGTAAACA
>Ga0326727_10018865_pt1 | contig 13999 bp, 10 predicted proteins | sample MB2enrmetagenome_FD_207643 | JGI IMG/M metagenome (GOLD analysis project Ga0326727, IMG submission 207643) | Lab enriched peat soil microbial communities from McLean, Ithaca, NY, United States - MB29MY | ecosystem: Environmental > Terrestrial > Soil > Wetlands > Peat | place: USA: New York...
TGGCGGCGGCGATTTCCGGCAACTCCATTCAGGCCGCGCCGGCGGGTTTGGCCGCGTCGGTGGCGGCGGGCGCCGTTCAAACAGCGGCGCTGAGCGCGTCAACTTTAACTTTAGTGAAAGGAGCAATTCATCTTATGACCTCGGCAAAAATCAGCGTGGCGATCGGCGTGACTGCCGCCGCCGCCATTATCGCGCTGCAAGCGCATCAAGTTTCCATACAAAAACAGACCGTCAAGCAGCTTGAGGCGCAGGGGGCGCAATACGCGCGGACCAGCCGCGCGCAGCGGGCGGAAATTGCCAGGCTGCAGGAGCAAAACGCCTTCATCGCCAAAACGATGGCGGGCAAGGAGCGGGATGTCGCCCAAGCCCGCGCCCGCGTCAGCGCCGCGTTCGAAGCCAAGGCCGCCGCCACCGCGGCCGCCGGAGCAAAAGGGAATTCATTGGCCGCAATGTTCAAAGACCCGGACATGCTCAAATCCATGCGACCGATGCAACTCGCGACGACAAAAATGATGTACGCTCCGCTGGTCAAACAGCTCAATCTCTCCCCGGACCAGGCGGACAAGTTCTATAACATAATAGTTGACAATGGATTGAAGGCTGTGGAGGCCATGCAATCGGGCAATCCCGGCGCGGTTGACCCGAAGGCAATGGAGGCCGGTCTCCAAGCATTGTTGGGCGACGCCGGTTTCGCCCAATACAAGGATTACACGCAGAACGACATGGCCGGCCAAAGCACACTCATGGCGATGAAGAACGACTTCGCGGACAATCCGTTGAGCGACACCCAGCAGCAGCAACTGCTGCAAGCCATGAAGACGGCGCGCCAAAGCGTGACCGCAAACAACCCGCCGGATACTTCGCCGGCGAGTATTTCCGACAAGCTGGCGATGGAGGGCCAAGCCATGCAGCAGCAGGAGCAGATCAACCAGAGCGTTCTTCAACAGGCCGCCGCCTTCCTTTCGCCGGAGCAACTGCAAACGCTGGCCACCTCGCAATCCAACATGATCGCGATGCAGAAAGCCATGCTGCCCATGATGCAAAAAATGTTCAGCAACGCGCCCGCCGGCCCGTAGCGGCGAGGCTCACCATCGCGCCCAGCCCCGGTTTTCGTGCCCGAAGGAAAACAACTATCTTAATACCTTGCCGGCCGCAGGAGGGTTAGGATTGGGTTCAGGCGGCTGACGAAAACAGAATGCACCCGGCGGGTGTTTGCTTTAGCCGCTCGGCGGACATTATTAAGTGGATGCAGGCATCCGATGACATGCAGTTGCTGCAGGAATACGCCAATGGCCATTCCGAAGAGGCCTTTGCCGCGCTGGTGTCGCGGCACATCAACCTGGTCTTTTCGGCCGCCATGCGCTCGGTCAACAATCCGCACCAGGCCGAGGAAATCACCCAGGCGGTCTTTGTCACGCTGGCGCGCAAATCGCGCATATTGCGCCGCGGCACCGTGCTCTCCGGCTGGCTTTACCAGACGGCCCGCCTGACGGCCGCCAACTTCATCCGCGCGGAAACGCGGCGGCAGCAGCGCGAACAACAGGCCCACATCCAATCCACCATGAACGCACCCGACTCGGAAGCCTGGACAGGCGTCGGCCCTTTGCTGGACGAGGCCATGTCGCAATTGAACGAAAAAGACCGCAATGCCATCGTGCTGCGCTTCTTCGAGGGCAAAGCGTTGAAGGAAGTGGGCGACGCCCTGGGCACATCCGAGGAAGCCGCGCAAATGCGGGTCAGCCGCGCGCTGGACAAATTGCGGGACTTCTTCCATCGCCGCGGCATCACCGTGCCGGCGGGCGCGCTGGCGGCGGCGATTTCCGGCAACTCCATTCAGGCCGCGCCGGCGGGTTTGGCCGCGTCGGTGGCGGCGGGCGCCGTTCAAACAGCGGCGCTGAGCGCGTCAACTTTAACTTTAGTGAAAGGAGCAATCCATCTTATGACCTCGGCAAAAATCAGCGTGGCGATCGGCGTGACTGCCGCCGCCATTATCGCGCTGCAATGGCAGCAAGTTTCCACCCAGAAACAGACCGTCAAGCAGCTTCAAGAGCAGGTGGCGCAACAGGCGCAAACCAATCTCGCACAGCAGGCGCAAATTGCAAAACTACAGGAGCAAAACGCCTTCATTGCCAAGACGATGTCGGGCAAGGAGCGGGATGTCGCCACAGCCCGCGCCCGCGTGAGCGCCGCGCTCGAGGCCAAGGCCGCCGCCACCGCGGCCGCCGGAGCAAAAGGGAACCCCATGGCCGAAATGCTCAAAGACCCGAACATGCTCGAAGCCATGCGAGGTCAAATGGCAATGACGATAAAAACGCAATACGCTCCGCTGGTCAAACAGCTCAATCTCTCTCCGGAACAAGCGGACAAGTTCTATAAAATATTAATTGACGGTGGCTCAAAGGGTCTGGAGGCCATGCAATCAGGAAAGTTCGGCCTGGATGACGGGAAATCATCCGAGGCCGATCTCCAATCGTTGCTGGGCGACGCCGGCATGGCCCAATACAAGGATTTCAGCCTGAGCATATACGACCAAACCATGCTCGCGCAGATCAAAAGCAACTTCGGGGACAACCCGTTGAGCGACACCCAGCAGCAGCAACTGCTGCAAGCCATGAAGACGGCGCGCCAAAGCGTGACTGCGAACGGCGTCCCGGATCTGTCGCAAGCCAGTCCTTCCGACAAGATGGCAATGATGGGCCAATACATGCAACAGCAGGAGCAGATCAACCAGAATGTCCTCCAACAGGCCGCCGCCTTCCTTTCGCCGGATCAACTCCAAACCCTCTCCACCTCGCAATCCAACATGATCGCGTTTCAGAAAGCCGGCATGAGCATGGTCCAAAAAATGTTCAGCAACGCGCCCGCCGGCCAGTAGCGGCGACGGTCACCATCGCGCCCAACCCTTGTTCTCGTGGCCGAAGGAGAAGAGCTTGGGCTGGAGAATTTCGGCCAGGATTTCGATGGATTCCACCGCGCGCGGGCCGGGACGGCTGAAGTAATGGTCGCCGTCGGTGACGAAAATTTTCTTCGACTTGACGGCGCGCAGTTTGCGCCATTCGGGCCGGTTCTCCAGCGCCGCCGCCTCGCGCCGTGCGCGCTCCAGGCTGAAGCCGGACGGCATGAGGACGATCACGTCCGGGTCCGCCTGCGCCAGGTTCTTCCAATCATGGCAGGCGGAGGGGCGGCCCGGCAGGCCCAACAAATCGCGGCCGCCGGCCAGCTCGACCATTTCCGGCACCCAATGGCCGGCCGCCGTCAGCGGGTCGAGCCACACCAGGCACGCCACCGACGGACGTTTCTTTATCAGGCAGGTTTGCTGGATGACATCCACCACGCGGTTCTTCAACCGCCAAAGCAAGTCGCGGCCCTTCCCGGCGACGTTGAGCGCGTCGGCGATGGTTTGAATGTCCCTCCACACGTCCGCCAGGCGGAGCGGGGCAAGGGCGACGATTTTGGCGCGGCGGGCGGGCCTTATGGCCAGGGCTTTTTCCAGGTCGGCCGGGCTGGCCCCGCAAATTCCGCATTGGTCCCGCGTGAGAATGACGTCCGGCCGCAACTCCCGCAGCCGGAATGAGTCAATGCTACAGACGGAGAAGCCGCCTTCCAGCAACGACGCGACCTGGCCGTTGATTTCGGAACCGGACGCGGAGGCGTCGAGCCGGGCGGAGGTGCAAACGGGAACGGATTGGATTTCCGGCGGGAAGTCACACAGGTGCGAGCGCCCCACCAACCGCTCCGCGCAGCCCAGCGCGCAAACGATCTCGGTGCAACCGGGCAGCAGCGAGACGATCCGCATCGGGCCTTACTTCCCGGCGGCCGATTCCTCCGGGATGCGCATGCAGTAAAAGGACCGGTAAACGAAGATGAGGGCGACGACGAAGAAGAACACGCCAATGCCCGTCTTGGTGCTTTGCTCCTTCATGGTCACGGCGATCTCAGTGGCCAGAAGGCCAAAGAGGGTGGTGAATTTGATGACCGGGTTCATGGCGACGGAGGACGTGTCCTTAAATGGATCGCCCACCGTGTCGCCCACGACCGTGGCGGCATGGAGATCGGTGCCCTTTTGGCGGAGTTCAACCTCGACGATTTTCTTGGCGTTGTCCCAGGCGCCGCCGGCATTGGCCATGAAGATAGCCTGAAAGAGGCCGAAGAAGGCGATGCCGATGAGGTAGCCAATGAAGAAGTAAGGATTGAAGAAGGGCAGCGCGAGGGCAAAGCAGAACACGACAATGAAGATGTTCCACATCCCTTTCTGGGCATAAACCGTGCAGATGCGCACGACTTCCTTGCTGTCCTTTTGCGAGGCCGTGGTGGCCGAGAGGTTCAAGTGTTCCTTGATATAGACCACCGCCCGATAGGCGCCGGTCACCACCGCCTGGCAGGAGGCGCCGGTGAACCAATATATGACCGCGCCGCCCATGATCAGGCCCAGGATGACTTCGGGCTGCACGATGCTCAAGCGGACGACGACATTGCCAAAGAGGTTCTGCAGCAGAATGATGATGCCGAAGACCATCGTGGTCGCGCCCACCACCGCCGTGCCGATGAGCACCGGTTTGGCCGTGGCTTTGAAGGTGTTGCCCGCGCCGTCGCCTTTTTCAAGCTGATACTTGGCGTTCTCAAAATCCGCCTCGAATCCGTAGTCGCGCTTGATTTCCTCTTTGATGTCTTTGCGCCCTTCGATCTGGCTCAGTTCATAGACCGATTGGGCGTTGTCCGTCACCGGGCCGTAACTGTCCACCGCAATCGTCACCGGTCCCATGCCCAGGAAGCCGAAGGCGACGAGGCCGAAGGCAAAAATGGGCGCGGCAAAGGCAAACTTCTCCGGCAGGAAAGAATGCAAGGCCGGATTCCCGGAGAAGTAATAGGAGGCGGCCATGAGGACCATGATGCACAGCCCCATCCAAAAGGCGGAATAATTGCCGGCCACGAAGCCCGAGAGGATGTTGAGCGACGCGCCGCCATGCTTGGAGCAGTTGGTCACTTCGCGCACGTGGCGCGAGTTGGTGCTGACAAAGATCTTGGTGAATTCCGGGATCAGCGCCCCCGCCACCGTGCCGCAACTGATGATGACCGACAAGACCCACCACAAATCCGGTTGCGCCACCCCGGCCCCATCCTTGAAATCGCCCAACAGAAAATAGCTGGCCAGAAAAGTCACGCCGATGGACACGGCCGACGTCATCCAGACCAGATGGGTCAAGGGCGCTTCAAAATCGAAGTCTTTCTTGGCGCCGTACAGCGCCTTGCTCAACGCCTTGTTGGCAAAGTAGGAAAATAACGAAGTGACGATCATCAGCGTGCGCATGACGAACAACCAAATAATGAGGGTCGCGCAAGTGGCCTGGTCAGACTTGCCCGCCAAGGCCAGGGCCAGGAACGCGATCAACGCCACCCCCGTCACCCCGTAGGTCTCAAATCCATCCGCCGTCGGCCCGACGCTGTCGCCGGCGTTGTCCCCGGTGCAGTCGGCGATGACGCCCGGATTCTTGGGATCATCCTCGGGCAGCTTGAAGATGATTTTCATCAGATCCGAGCCGATGTCGGCAATCTTGGTGAAAATCCCGCCGCAGATGCGCAGCACCGAAGCGCCCAGCGATTCGCCGATGGCGAAGCCGATGAAGCACGGGCCGGCCAGCTCCTTGAGAAACACCAGGATGCAGATCATGAAGAATAATTCCACCGCCACCAGCAACAGGCCCACGCTCATGCCCGAGCGCAGCGGGATGCCCAGGGTGTTGAACGGATTGCCTTTGAGCGCGGAAAAGGCGGTGCGGGAATTGGACACCGTGTTGATGCGGATGCCAAACCAAGCCACGCCGTAAGAGCCGAGAATGCCGAGGATGGAACAGAGCAAAATGAGCGCCACGTGGCGGGCAAGCTCGTGTTGCAGGCCGACGAAATAATAAAGCATGCAACAGGCGATCAACGTCCACAGGATGGCCAGGAATTTGCCCTGCGTGAAGAGGTAGGTCTTGCAGGTTTCCCAGATGGTGGCCGAGACTTGGGCCATGCTCTCATGCACGGGCAACGCCTTGGTCTGCAAGTATTGCACCAGGCCGAAGATCGCGCCGATGGCGCAGACCCCCAGGCCGATGTACATCAGCGCCGCGCCGCTGATGCCGCCCAACCCGTCAAATTTCACAGGGGTCAGATCGGGAATTTTAATATCGGCCTCCCCGGCAATAGCATGCGGCACAAGGCCAAACACGGCGGCCAGCGCCGCCAGAGACTTCATCATTTTGATCTTATTCTTCACCATAAAAATGTTGGAATGGGACTATTGCCACGAGAATGCGCGGGTGCCAACATATTTTTGTCAAAAAGTCGCCGTTTCTTGCGCCAAGCCGGGAGCCTGCCCCCGGCTGATCCGCCCTCGCAAACCAATGGCCGGCCAAATTATGTTTCCGTACACGGTTGCGAGAGCGCCGCCGGTATGCCATTTTGGCCGGGTGCGGAACACGTTCTCGATTCGATTGGCGGGGGCAGTGGCCGGCCTTTGCTCTTTGTTGCCAGGCTGTGCGACCCCTCCGCCGGTAAAAACGGCGCCGGCTCCGTTGCCTGAAACCTCATGAGGACTGCGAAAGCCAAATTCAAACCCGGCCCCCTGAACATGGCCTTCACCCTCATCGAACTGCTGGTCGTCGTTGCGATCATCGCCCTCTTGGCCGCGCTGCTTCTGCCGGCCCTGGCTCGGTCCAAGGCCCAAGCCAGGACGGCCAATTGTCTGTCGAATCTGCGCCAGATCAGCGTCGGCATGTCTCTCTACAGCGACAATTACCTGGACCGGTTTTTCTTCACCAACGACAGCGACCATCGCATGTTGGGTCTGGTGGACGTCTGGCAGGCGGTCCAACCCTGCCTGAGCACGAACCGCTCGTTCTGCGTCTGCCTGGCCGACGAGGGAGGCCCCGCCAATATCGCCTGGTTGAGATCCTCAGGCGACCCCGCGAACGTGCTGGCCAGTTCTTACTATTACATTCCTGGATTTACTCACCGCGACCCGCCTGAGTCGCCCATCTTACAGGTGCGGCGGAGGCCGGAGGTGACCCACCCTGCGCAAAAAGTGATGATCCTCTGCTGCGCCATGAAGGATAAAAACGATGTGCTCTCCAGTGTTTCCATCAGCAGCACTGTGACCAACGACTGGCCGCAAGGACATGGCCCAAGTTCCTTCACCGTGCTGTTTGTGGACGGGCACGCGGCGTATCTGAACTGGCACAAGTGGCTCCTGGATCCGCTCTTGGAGGCGGAGGATGCTGCGGAGGACTGGTCCCGCATGGCCTGGACCGACTTTCCGTGAGGCCGGCGGCGGCGCTTTGATTTGTCTAAAGAGCGAAATGCGCTCGCGGCGCGCTTCAATTTCACATTCTTCACCATTGCACGTTTTTCTCGACAAAAGCAGAAGGTGGATTTAAAATTGGCACTGGCCACATTGAAAGCCGAAATGTGGCCAGTGCCAATTTAAACTTGCTCCCGATCTGTCAGATCGTCCCATCATAATTTTAAAACACCCCCGATTCACCCCTCTCCCAATATTTGGCGGGTAGGGATCCTGCCAAACTGTTTGCCTGGCGGCGCTTGCAAATTGAGATGCGCCCCCGGCGCGGCGGGCGGGGATTTGCGCTTCTCATCTGCGCCGGCATCGTTAGTATGCCGGTCCTGGTTTGAGGCCCGGAAAAATGAAGCCAAGCATTTATATAGTTGACGACCAGCCCCAGGTGCTCGAAACCGCCCTGGCCATCGTCGCCGCCGTCATGCCCGAGGCGGCCATCACCGGCTTTGACGATCCGTTCAAGGCCCTGGCGGCGATCAAGGCCAGCCCGCCGGACCTGATCCTGACCGATCATCTCATGCCGGGAATGCACGGCAACCAACTGCTGGAGGAGGCGCGCGCGGCGGCGCCAAACGCCCTGCGCATCATCATGTCCGGCTTCGTCGCGCTGGACAAGTTGAACCTCATCACTTCCGCGCACCAGTACGTGGCCAAGCCGTTCGACGCCATCCAACTCAAGGTGATGCTGCGGCGGACCTTCGGCGCGCGCGACCGGGTGCGGGACGAAGGTTTGCAGAGGGTGGTGACCTCCCTCCGTTCGCTGCCCTCGCTGCCGCAGGTGCATCAGACGCTGCTGGCCGAATTGGAGAGCGGCCAGGGAGCCAGCGGGTCCATCGGCCAGATGGTGGCGCAGGACGCCGGCTTGTCGGCCAAAGTCTTGCAATTGGCCAACTCCCCGCTCTTTGGGCGCGACTACCTGGTGACCAACCCGGTGGAGGCGGTGCTCTGCCTGGGGACCGACATGATCGCCGCGGTCGTGCTGTCGCAAACTCTGTTCAAGCATTACCAGGCCAATGCCCACCGCGAATTCTCCCCGGCCCGGGTGTGGAACCATTGCTGGGAGACGGCGGCCCTGGCGCAAGGCTTTTGCGGCCAACAGGGGCTTGCCCGCCCGGCGCGGGAAGAGGCCTTTCTGGCCGGGCTGCTGCACGAGACGGGCCGGTTAATTCTAATTGACAACTTCCCGGAGCAATTCCAGGCCGCCTGCGACGCCGCCCGCCGGGACAACTCGCCCCTGGCGCCGCGGCTGGCGGAGACCCTTGGAGCGGCTCCGTCGCGGGTGGCCGCCTACCTGCTTGATTTGTGGGGCATGCCCGAAAGCGTGGTCGCCGCCGTTTCCCTGCTGGACCATCCGGAAGAGGAGAAGGCCGCTGAATTCACGATCGCGTCGGCCCTTTACATCGCCGACCAGGTCTCCTCCAGGGACACCCCGCCGGACCTGTTTCCACCGGCGGAATGGAACGCCGCCTACCTGCGCTCCATCGGCTGTCCCGATGAGCTCAAGCACTGGACCCGAAGCGAGAAGGTCCAGTGATTCTCACAGATGCCCGATGATATTGTCGCCGAACTCCGAGCATTTAATCTCGCTGGCCCCCGGCATCATGCGCGCGAAATCGTAGGTGACTCTCTTGGAGGCGATGGCGCCGTGAAGGCCCTTGACGATCAATTCGGCCGCTTCCACCCAGCCCAGATGACGGAACATCATTTCCCCGCTCAACACGACGCTGCCCGGATTGACCCGGTCCAGATTGGCGTACTTGGGCGCGGTGCCGTGCGTCGCTTCGAAGATGGCGTGCCCGGTGACGTAGTTGATGTTCCCGCCGGGGGCGATGCCGATGCCCCCGACTTGCGCCGCCAGCGCGTCGCTTAAATAATCGCCATTGAGGTTGAGGGTCGCGATCACGTCGAAATCCTCCGGCCGGGTCAGCACTTGCTGCAAAGTGATGTCGGCAATGGAGTCCTTGATGACCAGGCCCGCGCCCGGTTTGCCGTCGGGAATTTTGCACCACGGTCCGCCGTCCATTTGGACCGCCCCGTAACGCTCCCGGGCAATTTTATAGCCCCAGTCGCGGAAGGCGCCCTCCGTGAATTTCATGATGTTGCCTTTGTGAACAATGGTGACGCTTTTGCGTCTGTTGGCGATGGCGTAGTGGATGGCGGCGTGCATCAGCCGGATCGTCCCCAGATAGCTCACCGGCTTGAAGCCGATGCCGACCATCACTGCCGCCGGGCGGGGCGGCGCGCCCAGGTCCTCAAGCTGCTGGAGCCACTGCGCCGCCGCTTCCTTGGTGCCGAAGCGGATTTTCTTGAATTCGTTGGGAAAATTCGCGGCCAGAAAATCCAGTATCTTTTGGCTCTCCGGCGAGCCGCCGGCGTACTCGATGCCGGCGTAAATGTCCTCCGTATTCTCGCGGAAGATGACCATGTCCACCTTCTCCGGATGCTTGACCGGGGAGGGAACGCCGGCAAAATACTGCACCGGGCGCAAACAGACGTAGAGATCAAGCTGCTGGCGCAAGGCGACATTCAGCGAGCGGATGCCCCCGCCGACGGGCGTGGTCAGCGGCCCCTTGATGCCCACCAGAAATTCCTTGAAGGCCGCGATGGTTTCCTCCGGCAGCCAGGAATTGAATTTCTTGAAGGCCGTCTCCCCGGCGAAAACCTCGAACCAGGCGACTTTGCGTTGGCCGCCGTAGGCCTTGCGCACCGCCGCGTCGAACACCCGCTGGCTGGCGGCCCAAATGTCCGGCCCGGTGCCATCGCCGCGGATGAAGGGGATGATCGGTTGATCGGGAACGATCAGTTTGCCTTGGGCAATGGAGATTTTGCCGCCCGCCGGCGGCGTGATATTTGTGTCAGCCATGTCGTCAAAGAGATAAAGGCCGCCCCTCAGAAATCAAGCCGCGAAAGCGCCGCCAAATCCTCGGCTAAGTACACAGTGGCATAGATAATATGAGGCCTGCGATTGCGTTTTCCCGGCAGCCAATTTGAAAAAGTCAATCGTGGCGAGTCGAGACCGAAGCTGGCGCCCAAATCCTCGCCTAAGCCGGGCCGCAAAAATTCCGGGGAGCACACGCGCCCCCGCGTGTCGCGGTCGGCGCCCTCGCCGAGCGCTTCTTTTCTCTTCCATACAAATTGTATAGATCGTCGCTCGGCGGTGACGGCACGTTAGGCGAGGATTTGGGTGGCGCGACCGTCAATCCGCACCGGCTGGATAGAGATTGGGGAAATAATAACCGGCCGCATCCGCCGGAAAGCCGAGGCGCAGCGGTCCTTTTGGCGAACTCGATGAAACCAGACGTTGCGAGAGCAGTTCCGCCGTGACCTTCTGCCCGGTGCGGGGCGATGCGCCGATGATTCGCGGAACCTCGCCGCGCGCGATCTCCCCGCGCAGGAATATTTCCCGGAGCACCAAAGCCGAGCCGCTCCGCAGTTCCTTGGCCGACTCTCTGCGTTCCGCATAACCGCCGATCCGGTTCAGCATGGCGTCCAACGCCAGGAGTTCTTGCATGAATTCGACCTGATCGAGGGCGGTGCTCAGGAAAAACTCGCAGAATTCGCCCAAATAGCGGCGCGAGAGATAGCCGCGGCCATCGTAATCGTTCACGCGTTTCGCATCGGCGTTGGCCAGGGCCGCTTGATAGTCCGCCTTCCGCCGCGCCAGGCCGCGTGAGATCGTCCACAGTCCGTCGCTGTCAATACCCGCTTTGACGAACCACGCCTGGGCGAACAACCTCGCCACACGCCCGTTGCCATCCAGGAATGGATGAATCCAGGTCAGGCGATGGTGAGCGCAAGCCGCCGCCAGCAACGAATCCGGATGGGTCGTCACTAACGGACCGTAAAATTCGGCGAACCGATCGAGAAACTGCCTTAACTTTTTGCTGGCGGGGGCCATGTGCCGTCCCACACTCACCTCGCTTTGGCGGAGTTGGCCGGGCTGGACTGCATGGACCTTTGCCTTTTTGTCCTCGAGTTTGTGAAATTCCTCCGGCAGCCGCCGGTAGAATTCCTCGTGCAACCAGCAAAGAAATTCGACCGAGCAAATCTCACTGGCCGGCATCTGGCGCAGCCTTGTTTCCATCCCAGCCTGAACCTCGATGTGGGCCAGATGCTGAATCTGGAGCGAACGCTCTGCGGGGTTCGCGGAAAAATCCCTCCGCAGTGCCGCCTCAATGTCCCTGAGCCTTGTGCGATGGCCTTCGATCAGGTTTGAGTAGTAGCTGTTCATCGAACGCACCAGATCGGCGACCCGTGCGCGGGTGATGGGGTGCAGCGGACCACGCAGCCGTTCCGCGCCTCGGATCAGCGCCAAAGCCAGAGCAGGCGATCTGGCGTCGCCCTCTCCAGGCAAGAGCGGCTCCATGTCCGATGGATGATCGTAAAGTCTTGTGGTCATTTGTGCCGATCTCGTTGCCGATCGAATAAAGCACATAAACTACCTGTCTGCAAGCATATATTTGAACGAAAGCGGTGGTTGTAAGCCAACAGGTTGCCGATCTTGTTGCCGATCTTTTCGATGGTCCTTTTTCAGTGTCGGGATGGAGCCACCGAACCGCGACCGGAAGGAGCGCGGAGAAACCCCCTATTGTGCGCCGTAGAATCCGTGTCCATCAGCGTTCATCCGCGGTTCTCTTCCGCATTGACACGCCTACGGCAGGCGCAAAACACAATGTGGCCGCGGCGTCCCGCCGCGACAGCTACACGGCGACCACTTCCACGCGCGGCGCAAAACCGAGTTTGCCCAGAAGCTCTTCGCAATCATCCCACGCCAAGCCGTTCAAAGGCGGACCGGCAAGAGCGCCGATGAAATCCGCCCATGGTTCAATCCAGAGGCGGATAAATTCTTCACCGCTCAAGAGGCGGTGGCGGTTGGACTGGCGGACGGATTTTTTGAATTGCCGCCTCCCGCCGTCATTGAAAAAAACGTCCAAACGCCTTCGCCAAAATGAAAACCTTTTTTGCATCTACCTCGTCTGGTTTGATCGAGATTTTTTGCTCTGTGAATATGAAATGCACCGCACGAAATAGATTGCGGTCAATTGTGGTCATTCCTTTTTCTCCAGGCCACAGAAGTCCTTTCCTTTTGAAAAAATGTAAGTGTTTACCGATGTAACCGTGAATCTGCATAAAACAGTTGGACTTTTGGATAACCTCTTTTGCATCCGAATACGTGTCGTTAAAATATTCGATAATTCTGGCGCTGTTTGCGGAGCTGGGATTTCTGTCAGCAAGATTTCCGAAAAGCACGGTATCTTCCCATTTTTGCACCTGTTTCATTGCATCAAGGTGCTGGGCAAACTCCTCATAAGGATAAGGAAACTTCAACATAGTATTCATACAATAGATATTCCAACTGTGTTACTCCGGGGCGACCTTGCTGACCAAGCAAAAAAGCAATTAAAAATGGAGCATTTTGCCGATTGAATCGCCTTGGCTGGCGCTGGCGTCCGATTAGTTCGCGTGACGGCAGGACGGAAAGAGCGACTCGCTAGCCATTTATTTTGGCTGGCGGAGGAGCTTCCCGTTCAAACTGTTTTTGAGCGGTAAGGCGTAAGGCGAAACCGCCAGCCATTTCGCCGCCAACCTGTAGTTGACGGAGCGCAGCCAGACATTCCTGCTTTGGCCGCTTGAAGCCTGCCGTTTGAACCGAGCGGCGGGCTTCTTTGTTTCCTTGCACAATTTCCACCGCTTTGCGAAAGTCTGAAAACAGTTTACCCAGAGGCTAAAATATGAATGACAAGAAAAGCATCGAAGCAAAACAAAAACGGGTGGCGGAGAAAGTGGTTCGCCGGGCATTCCGCGAAGTGTTCTCCAAAAATCCGCCGCGACCGCTGCCGCCATTGAAATTCAAAAGCAGTGCAGAAAAGGCCAGATATAAGAAACTCGTGAAGTCGTTTCAAAAAATCTGGAATGATGTTTGGAATTCAAGACCACCGTGGCCGTCGTGATACGATTCAATTGAGCCGACGCCGGCGGGCGCGAAGATCACGGCCCGCCGCACGTCAAGCCGCCGTTGTCACCCCTCGTTTAAACGCCTGCCCTTGCGCACAGGATTGATTCTGGCGCGTTGGTTCGCTCAAGAGCGGGATTCATGCGTCTTGCGCTTCCGGGGCGTCTAAAGCGGCACGGTATCGGCGGGCAATGTCCGGGCCGACGGTCATCTCATTACTGTAAAACAAGACCCAAGGATGACCAAAAGAACGATAACCAAAAGCATAATGAGGCATCCGACGTTGACGGCTCGCTCTGTCCCAGCCTTGCCGAGAAGTCCGCGCTTAATGGGATGCCCGCAATGCGGACAAACATCCACTTCGCGGCTCACCTGAGCCTGACATGCTGGACACAACCGCAAATTGGGATTGATGGGCGACTGCCGCACTGATTGCGAAACTGGCGGCACCGGTGGTGCAGGCGGCGGCGCAACAGCCGGGGGATATAGCGTGAATTCTTCCCCGCAAGCCGGACACGGCGCGACCCTGCCGACGTTTTCAACGTCAAATTCAATTTTTTGGCCGCAGTGAATACATGAACAAACAGGTGGACCCCATCCTTTAGACCACGGAGCGCTGAAAATAAGCGCGACTTTTGCGGCTTGCTGTCATCTGTAGTTTTGTTTGACTGTAGTTCATTCTTTGTTTGGCTGTCATTCACTTTGTGCTG
>Ga0326727_10018866_pt1 | contig 13997 bp, 13 predicted proteins | sample MB2enrmetagenome_FD_207643 | JGI IMG/M metagenome (GOLD analysis project Ga0326727, IMG submission 207643) | Lab enriched peat soil microbial communities from McLean, Ithaca, NY, United States - MB29MY | ecosystem: Environmental > Terrestrial > Soil > Wetlands > Peat | place: USA: New York...
AAGGACAGCGTCAGCTATTCGCGGGTCTAAAGGTCCCTGGCCTGGCGCGTCTCCGGCCGGCTCGATCGTGAGGAAGCCAGGTGATAGGTAGTAATAACGAGTCCACATGTCTCTTACCGTAGGGGGCCGGGGGCGATCATCGCCCCCGGCGGGGTCTGGAGCCGAGCCCAAGTAAAGTAAAAATTATGCTTGACTTCATGGGCGAGGCGGATATACAGGTCCGCTTCTTACGCATCGGAGGAACGGCATGTACGCGATTATCGAAACCGGCGGCAAACAGTACCGCGTTGAAGAAGGCTTGAAAATCAAGGTCGAAAAGCTTCCCGTCGAGCAGGGCGCGGAGGTTGTTTTGGATAAGGTCTTGCTCGTGGCAGGGACCGGCGAACCTCAAGTCGGCGCCCCCTATGTCAGCGGCGCCAAGGTCGTCTGCGAAGCCGTGGCCCACGGGCGCGGCAAGAAGCTGATCATCTTCCACAAGTGGCGGCGCAACGACTCCCACAAGAAGACTGGTCACCGCCAAGACTACACGGCCCTCAAGATCAAGACGATCCAGGCCTAACCGAATTTTATTTTTTCCCCGGCAAAGGGGAGGCAGGAGGCTACCATGGCTCATAAAAAAGCGGGCGGAAGCTCCAGAAACGGCCGCGACAGCGCCGGACAACGGCGCGGCGTCAAACGCTTCGGCGGACAAAGCGTGCTCGCCGGCAACATTCTCGTTCGCCAGCTCGGCACCAAGTTCCACCCCGGTCAAAACGTCGGCCTGGGCAGGGATTACACCCTCTTCGCCCTGATCGACGGGGTGGTCAAATTCGAAAAATACACCCGCCACAACAAAGTCAAATGCCGTATTAGCGTCCTGCCGGCCACGGCCTAATTACCCAGGACCCAATGATCCCAAAAGGGCCGTGTCCGCCAGGACACGGCCCTTTTTTTGCGGAAAGCACCAGGGGCAGGGCGCGGCCCTTCCCGTTGGTGACAAACCAGGGTTGAAAGGGTACCTCGCTTGGTGCTGGGAAGGGTCACATTTTTTTGCCGGAGGCAACGGTTTTGATGCGCAAAGCGTTTTCAGCGGGGATGTTTTGGACAGCGGCGCTCATTTGTCTCGCCTGCGCCGCGGGTTGGGCTTTGGACCGGGAAACGCCCAAGGCCGACCAAGACATGGCCCGGGCCTTGGCGCTGGCCGCGGATCATTGGGATGATCTTTGCGACAAGGCGGTCGCGAGCCTGACCGGGTTGGCCAGGGAGTACGCCGCCGCATTGGCCGCCACCCCATCGCCTGGCTCGCCGGAGCGGGAGGCCCTCTTGAAAAACGCCAGGCGTCAGGGACCGGTCGTCGGCTTCAAGAGCTATCCGGACGCGGAGAAACGCGAGCCCGCCTTCCAATCCCCCAGCCCAGCTCTGTATTCATACGCCGGACCGGACGTCCCGGAAGCCGCCTGGCGGGAGCTCGCGGCTTTGACCAAGATTTCCGGCGAACTCAAACGCCTGCATGACGAGCTGGACCTGTCCTGGGTCTATCTGGCCACGGTGAATGAATCCTTCGCCATCTATCCCTTTCTGCCGCTGTCTGACGCCGTGAACAACGACAAGCCCACCAGGCAGGTGTTCTACACGGCGGCGTCCTTCGACAGCCGCAAGGCCGGATGGACCGAGCCCTACCTGGACTTGGCCGGAGCCGGGATGATGGTCACCGCCGCCTACCCGGTTTACGACGGTGACACCCTGCTTGGCGTCGTCGCGCGCGACATCACCCTGAGGCAGATCGCTTCCGGCCTGGACGCCGCCGCTGCCAAGCACGGTTCGGTTGCGGCGCTGATCGACGGGGGGGGGGTGGTCGTGGCCGCCAGCGGCAAATACGCCGAAGAAATCGAGACCACCGGCGGCAGCAACGGCAAGGCCACGCTCCATTACCGCTTGCCCGAGGCGCTGCGCGGCCGGGACGAAACCGAGGCCGTGAGCTCGATGCACGATTTTCTCAACGCCGCCGGGGAGGCCGCCGTGGACAAGGCCCGCAACCTGGCTCCGGGCGAAGCGGCTGACTTCGACCTGAGCCTGAAGCAGTCCCGGTACCATATCAACGTCCGCAAGACCCGCACCGCCGGCTGGCTGGTCCTCGGGGTCGAGACGATCTAAGCCGGCCGGGAGATTTCGCCATGATCGCGGTCAATGTCGTCGGTTTCAAGAAATCCGGAAAAACCTCCCTGGTCCTGGATTTGGCCGAGGCCCTTTCAGCCATGGGCGTGCGCGTCGGGGCCGCCAAATCCACCCACAACCGCAAGCTCGACAAGGAAAATGCCGACACGGACCGGCTCCTGGCCGTCACCGTTGGCGTGGCAGCGGTCACGCCGCAGGAGGCGGCCGTTTTCTGGCCGCAAAAACGCTACCTCGCCGACCTTCTGCCCCTGCTTGACGCCGACGTTGTGCTCGTCGAGGGCGGCAAGGAATACGCCTGGCTGCCGCGCGTCATCCTGGCTCGGGACGCGGCCGAAGCCGAAGCACTCGATCCGGGCAAGCTGGCCTTGGCCTCCTTCGGCCCCTTCAGCCCGCCCGGACTCGCCCGCCCGGCGACCATCCGGGAGCTGGCCGAACTGATCCTGGACAAGGCGTTCCTGCTGCCCGGCCTGGACTGCGGCGGCTGCGGCCGAGACGACTGCGCCGGTCTGGCCGCGCAAATCGTCGCCGGCAGCGCAACCGTGGCCGAATGCGTCTCGCTTGGCGGGAAATGCCAAATCACCATCGACAACAAACCCCTGCCGCTCAACCCCTTCGTGGAACGCATGCTGGCCTCCGGCATCCGGGCCATGCTCGCCGAACTCAAGGGATATACGCCGGGCGTCATTGAGATGACGATGGAGTAGACGGGGGAAAACTATTTCATATTGAAGTTTTTTGAGGAAAGGGGGGCCGGGGGGCGTAAGCGCTCTTTAGGGTAAAAACCCCTTTTGTTCACAAAAGGGGTTTTTACCCAGGTCTTCTACTTCGTGTCGCACTGCACCGCGTCGTCCACCATCGGCGAGATGGCGTGCTGGCCGGTGGATTCCAGGACGGCGCGCCAGTAATCCGAACTGATGTCGATTTTTTTGCGCTTCATGGTCACCAGTTCGAACGGCAGATGGACGTAGCGGCCGAGCAGTTTGGAGACCACCATGCCGGTCTTTCCGGCCATGGCCGCATGCACCGCGTGCTGTCCCAGAAAGCCGCAGTAGACCCGGTCGTTGGCGTTGGCCGGGATGGAGCGGATGATGTAGCTCGGGTCGATGTATTTGATCGTGACCGCCATGTCTTTCCCTTTCATGTAGCTTTTGATCTCGTCGATGAGAAAGGTCGAGATGTCGCCCAGCACCGGGTTGCCCGAGGCGTCGGTTTTCTTCTCGTTGCCGGCGAGCAGGTGTTGGCCGGCTCCCTCGGCGATCACTATCACGGCGTGCCTGCGCCGTTGCAGGCGATTTTCCAGGGCCGGCAGAAGTCCGTGGTTGCCGAGCAGCTCGAAGGCATATTCCGGGACCAGGACGAAATTGACGTCTTTAAGCGCCAGGGTGGCCTGGGCGGCGATGAAGCCGGATTCCCGGCCCATGACCTTGACCACGCCGATGCCGTTGAACGCCCCGACCGCTTCGGTGTGGGCGCAGGAGATGGCCTCGGAGGCTTTCTCCACGGCCGACTCGAAGCCGAACGAACGGGTCACGAAGCTGATGTCGTTGTCGATGGTCTTGGGGATGCCGATGACGCTGATCTTGCTGCGACGCGATTCGATCTCCTCGCCGATATACTTGGCCGCGCGCATGGTGCCGTCGCCGCCGATGATGAAAAGCACGCTCACGTTCATGCGTTCCAGGGCGTCCACGATCTCCTCCGGCGCTTGCGGCCCGCGCGAGGAGCCCAGGATCGTGCCGCCGAACTGGTGGATGTCGGCGCAGTTGTCCGGCGTCAACTCCATGATTTCATGCTTGTATTTTGGGATAAAGCCTTCCAGGCCGTAGCGGATGCCCAGGACCGCGGCCACGTTGTAATTGTATTTGGTCTCCATGACGATCGCCCGGATGACGTCGTTGACGCCCGGGCACAGGCCGCCGCAGGTCACGATGGCGCACTTGACCTTGGTGGAATCGAAGTAGATATCCGGCCTGGGGCCGGCCATCTCGAACGACAGGACCGGAAGGTTTTCCTCTTCCAGCCCGGAATCCATCAGGTTCATGCTGATCGAGGCGTCATGGGGGATGAAGCGGCAATATCGCAGGGGCGAGGGGATTTTGGGCTTGCCCAGTGTCGGTATGCTGGTGTCGATTATGATTTTTTCAGCTTCGGTCATGGCCTGCTCCGCGCGTTGGGGGTTGGTGCGCCCGTTACTTCCGCGCACCGTCGCTTCCTAGCCCCTTCACCGGAGGATGACAACCCCGGCCAATTTGGCCGATTCGGCCGATCGCCTGGTACCGGCCCCGCGCAAGGACGCCCCGCATGAAACGAACGTCCGCTTGGGCGGTCGCCCCGCTTCTTGTTTGCCTTACGGCCGGTCTCGCGGCCATGGCCCTTTGCGGGCCGGCCGGGGGCAACCCGGCGTTTTTCATGATTGTTTATCCGGCCTGTTTCGCCTGCCTGTACGGGGTGGTGCGGTTTTTCCCGTCCGGGCTCTCCTTTAACCGAGGACTGGCCCTGATTCTGGTCCCGGCGGTGGCCGTCAAGGTCCTTTTCGTGCTGTATTATCCGGCCGACCGGGACCTGGCCCGCTATGTCTGGGAAGGGTTGGTCCAGTTGCAGGGGCGAAGCCCCTTCGCCTTGGCCCCTGCCTCCCCGGAACTCGCCGGATTGCGCCTGGCCCATCCCGAGGTGTACGGCGCGGTCGGGCACGCGAACCTCACCGCCATCTATCCGCCCCTGGCCCAGCTCATTTTCGCGGTCCAGGCCTGGGCCGCGCCCACGGCGCTCGGGTTCAAAGCCCTGTTCACGGCCTTCGACCTGGGAACCATTGCCGTCCTGGCGCTCATCCTGCGCGACCGCAAGCTCCCGGTCTCCCGGTTGGCCTTGTACGCGCTCAACCCGCTTGTGTTCGTCTATGTCAACGGCGAGGGCCACCTGGACGTCCTGGCCGTGTTCGGGCTTGCCCTGGCGCTGCTGGCTTTTGCGCGCGGCCGCGAAGGATTCGGCTTTTTCGCTCTCGGGCTGGCGGCCATGGCCAAATATACGGCCCTGCCGGCGTTGCCCTTTTTCCTGAGCGCCCGAAATTGTCGCAAAGTCGCGCTCGCCTTGTCGCCCGGCCTGCTCTTTTTGCCCTATCTCGCGGCCGGCGGCCTGTTCTCAAGCCTGGCCCTGTACGGCACGGACATGGCCGCCGGCGGCGGCATCGCCGTCCTGTTGCGGCTTTGCCTTGGCCAATACTGGCTCCTGGCGGCGCTGATTCTGGCCTCGGCCACGCTCGCCTTCATCTGGCTGACTGAACCCGGAAACGTTCGCGCGGCCTATCTGGCCATCGCCGCCGTGCTCCTCTTCTCGCCCACGCTTTATCCCTGGTATCTTTGCGCCGTCGCCCTGTTCATGCCGCTTGCTCCGTCACGGCCCTGGCTGCTTTTTATGGCCGCCCAGGCGCTCACCTTTCCGGCCCAGGCCGCCGCCTATGCCACGGGCGGGTTCGTCCAGTATCACTGGCTTACGGCAGCGGCTTACGCCGTCTTTTTCCTGAGTGCGGCCCATGACGGTCTGAGGCGGCGGCGCATCCTGCCCGCAGCGCCTTTTGCGCCGGTGGCCAGCCTGGCCGTGCTCATCCCGGCGCTCAACGAAGAAGCCGGCCTCGCCGCCTGCCTGGATTCGGTCGCGCGCGCGGCGCGCGGCGTTTCCGGACCGGTCGAGGTAATCGTGGCCGACGGAGGCTCAACGGACGAAACGGTCCCAATCGCCGCCGGACGCGGCGCCAAAATCATCACTTCGGCCAGGGGGCGCGGCGTCCAGATCAAGGCCGCGATCGCCGCCAGTAGCGCGGACGCGCTGCTTATTCTGCACGCCGATTGCCGCCTGGAACCGGGCGCCCCGGCCAAAATCATGGCCGTGCTCAACGCCCGGCCGGGCGCGGCCGGGGGGGCGCTGGGCATGAGTTTTGATCCGGATTTTCACCTGTCCGGCCTGGTCAGCGCGCTGAACACCCTCAAAACCTGGCTCACCGGCATCTCCTTCGGCGACCAGGGACAGTTCGTCCGGCGCGAGGCCCTGGCAAGGCTTGGCGGTTTTCCGGACATGGCGCTCATGGAGGACGTGGAACTGGCGCTACGGCTTCGCGAACAAGGAGAGACAATCTACTTCGGACGCGGCGTGGCCGCCTCGTCCCGGGCCTGGGGCAAATTGGGCTTTATGGGCAATTTCCGGCGCATCCTGCCGCTGATCGCGACCTACCTCGTCCGTCGCCGCCTTGGCCTGCCCATCGACGCAGGGGAGTATTACCGGAAATATTACCGGGGCGCCGCCCCTGCACCGCGCCGGGGGGCATGACCCCCCGTTACCGGGGTTTTGCCCCCCGGACCCCCTCGGTAAGGTTTTACCTGACTTCTTCTTCCCCGGGATAAATTTCCCCCCCCGTGCCCCATTCAAAAACGAACCGGGGCCGAAGGGTGTTTTTCGCGCAGCGAAAAACACCCTTCGGCCCCGGATGAAGTTTTTGAATGGGGTCCGGGGGGAACTTTTTTTTCTAGGGAGAGCAGAAAATGTCTTCATTTTCGTGCTCTCCCTGACGAACAAGAGAGCACGCAGTGCTCTCGCAGTGTAAAAAAGGTTCCTCCCCCGATTCACTCACAGGCAAAAAAAGGGGAGCCGCCCCGCTCCCCCTGCTTGTAGCCTATTCGGGGACGATTTTCCAATCCCCGTTTTTGACGACCACCATGACGAAATCCTGCGCGGACAGGCCGTTGTGGTCGGTCGGCGACATATTGAACACGCCGCCCACGCCAGGAAACCCGGTAATTTTTTCCAGCGCGTCCCGTATGGCGCCTGGCTTGTCCGAACCGGCCGTTTCGATGGCCTTGACGATCAACGACAGGCTGTCCCAGCCGTGGCCGCCGAAGGTCGAGACCTGGCCGCCGAATTTTTCCTGGTACTGCTTGGTGTAGTCAAGGAGCAGCTTCTTCTGCGGCCGGGAGTCCGGGAGCTGGTCGGCCACGATGAGCTGTCCTGCCGGGAGCAGTAGCCCCTCGGCGGCCTCGCCGGCCAACTCGATGAATTTTTTCGAAGCCACGCCGTGGCTCATATACATGGGCGTGGTCAGGCCCAGCTGGACGCGGTTGCGGGCAATCACCGCCGGCCCCGGGTTGGTGCCCCAGCAAACGATCGCATCCGCGCCGACCGACTTGATCTTGGTCAGTTGGGCGGTCATGTCCGTGTCCTTGGGGCCGTAAGCCTCGTCGGCCGCGAGCTCGAAACCGTTCGCCGGGATGAGCTCCTTGAGCGCCTCGCGCCCGGCCTGGCCGAAGCCGTCGGAAACCGTGATGATGGCCAGCTTCTTATAGCCCTGCGCCTTCGCGTGGTTCAAAATCTTCTGCACGGCATGGCGGTCCGAGGGCGCGACCTTAAAAACGACGGGATTAACCGGGCTGGTGATTTTCTCCGCCGAGGCCAGGGAGACCAGCGGAATCCCGGCTGCCGCGAACTTGCCCATGATCGCCAAAGTGTTGCCCGAGGTGGTGCCGCCCATGGCGGCCGCGACTTCGTCCTTTTTGAGCAGCTTCTCGGCCGAAAGCACGGCCTTGTTCACGTCGGTCTCATCATCGTAGAAAACCACTTCGAGCTTCTTGCCTAAAACGCCGCCCTTGGCGTTGATGGCCTCCGCAAGCATCATGATGGTGTTCTTCTCGGGCTCGCCCAGAAACGAGGCCGGGCCGGTGACCGACAACACCGCGCCGATCTTGATCGTGTCGCCGGCAAAAGCGGATACGGGAAAGACCAGCAAAATCAGCGTAAAGACAATAGAAGAAGAAAGTTTCATGCATCCCCCGAAGCGCCGGGTCGGCAACCAACCCGGCCGCGATCTCTTTTCAGGACGATTACTTGCTGATATGGTCAAGGTCAATGAATTTGCCCGGAAAACAGACTCGGTGGGCGCTGTCACCCAGAATCGGAGGAACACGATGCGACGCTTCGCAGCGATATTGATCGTTTTGGCCTTTTTCGCCGCCGCGACCCAAAGCGCCGCGCAACAGCCGCCTGAACTCAAAAACGCGGCGACGGAAAAAAAAGATGAAAACAAATCCCCCGGGGGCAAACGCGTACCCGTCGCAGTGGAACATGCGGGCGCCGACCCCGTCGGCCTCAAACTGGCCTATGTCGTCAAAGAGATGGTCAACAACTCCAATCTGTTCTCCCTGACCACCAAGGACGAGAAAAAAATCGTCCTGACCCTGACCACCAAGGAAGAATTCGCCGACCGGCCCAAAATCACCTCGGTTTACAGTCTGTGCTGGCTGTACTCGGCCAAGGACGGCTCGCTGCGCTATTTCCTGGCCGCCACTTCGGGCGTCGTGGATGTGACGAACGTCGAGGAAACCGCCCAGGCCATCCTGTCCAAAACCTCGGCCACCGCCGACTCGTTCGCCTACCTGTTCGAGTAGGAGAGAACCGGGGGAAAACCTTTTGTAGCGGGAAGACGCTTCGTAACGGAGAGTACGAAAAGAAGCCTTTTCTACTCTCCGTGTATGAACAAAGGGTTTCCCCCGGCCCCCCTTTCCCAAAAACTTTATCAGGGGGAGGCTCCGGCCGCCCCACCCCGAATCACGGGCCGGTGGTTGCGCTCACCAGCCCGATCGGGGTATTCGGCCAAGTACGCAACGCCTCGACCAAATGCCAAGGAGTCAATATATGCACGCCATCCAGGCAACCCTTTGCCGCCTCGCCCTCGCCTTGATGCTGACCTTAGCCGTTGCCATATTTTTGCCCGGCTGCGGCGGGATTCACGGCGGCTCGACGGCCGAAACCGACGTCCATTCGACGACCGTGGGCCAGGAACTCCTCGACCTGGAAAAGGCCCGCCAGGCCGGGGTGATCTCCGACAAGGACTACGAGAAGCAGAAGAAAAAGATCCTCGACCGGAAATAACCCTGCGCAAGCCCGAACCGGGGGGACAATTAAGGCGTGAGTTGCGAACGTCTTCGTTCGCTTCCTCGCACCTTACCCCCCTGCGGGGTCCAGGGGCAGCGCCCCTGGTGGTCAATTGCCTTCGAGTTTCACGCTCTGCTGCACGGAGAGCCCAAGTTTTTCCATCTTGGCCAAGAGGTTGGGCCTTGAGATGCCGAGCAGTTTGGCCGCCCGACTGCGGTTGCCGCCGGTGATGGTCAGGGCCTCGGCCACGACCAATCCGTCGAAGCGGTCGGTGAGCCGGTGGAAGACGTTGCTTGTGTCCTCGGCCAGAAGCGCTTGGCGGACGAACTCGCGCACCGCGTCTTCCGAGGCCTCGCCGTGTTCGGCGGCCTCGCCGCCGGCTTGGGTCTTGGCCAAGGCCGTGACGATCTGATCCGCGCCGATGGGCACGCCCCGGCCGAATATCAACGCCTTTTGCATGACGTTGGCCAGTTCGCGGACATTGCCCGGCCAAGCGTATTCCGAGAGCGCTCGCAGGGCCGAATCCAAGAGGCCGGGATTGGGGACCCTCAGTTCCCGCGCGTGCCGGGCCAGGAAATGTTCGGCCAGAAGAGGAGTGTCGCCGGCACGATCGCGAAGCGGCGGCAGATTGATGGTCACGACCTTGAGCCGGTAGAACAAATCTTCGCGGAAGTTCCCGCCGGCAATGGCCGCTTCCAGGTCGCGGTTGGTGGCCGCCAGGATGCGCGCGTCCACGGGCAGCGCTTTGCCGCCGCCCAGGCGTTCGACGGTTTTTTCCTCCAGGAGCCTGAGCATCTTGGCCTGGATGGAGAGCGGCATGTCGCCGATTTCATCCAGAAAAATCGTCCCGCCGGCGGCCAGTTCGATACGGCCGGCCCGGCGCGCGCCGGCTCCGGTGAAGGCCCCTTTTTCATACCCGAACAGTTCGCTCTCAAGGAGCGTCTCCGGAATGGCCACGCAGTTGATGACCAGAAACGGCTTGGCGCCGCGGCGCGAATAGGCGTGGATGGCCTTGGCCGCCAGCTCCTTGCCCGTGCCGGATTCGCCCCGGATAAGCACGGTGGCGTCGGTGGCCGCCACCCGGCCGATCATCTTGTAGACTTCCTGCATGGCCTGGCTTTGGCCGATCATCGCCCCCGGGACCGGCCGTTTCTCTTCGCTCCGCGAGGCCGTCGAAGCCCGGCCGGCCGCCAAGGCCTGATCGATCAGACACAGCATGCGGGGAATCTCGAAGGGCTTGAGGATATAGTCGAAGGCCCCCTTGTTCATCGCCTCGATGGCCGTTGCCGTGGTGCCGTGAGCGGTCATGATGATTACCGGCAGTCCGGGGGCGATCTCGCGCAGTCTTGCCAGGATCTCGATACCCGAGGCCCCGGGCATGCGCACGTCCATGACCGCCAGATCCGGAATTTGTTCGGCGACGCGCGCGAGCGCTTCCTCGCCCGAGGCCGCGCCCGTCGCCTCGTGGCCTTCCTGGACGAGCAAGCGGGCGAAACTTTGGCGCAGACCGGCCTCGTCGTCCACGATCAGAATTCTTGCCATCTGGCCCCCCCTTGCAGGTCCTTGTCGAAAGGCAGGGTGATGGTGAAGCGCGCCCCCCCGCCCTTGGCCTGGGTCAGGCTCAGATTGCCCCCGTGCTCCTCGATGATGCGCCGGGCGATGGACAGGCCAAGACCGGTCCCCTCCTCCTTGGCGGAATAAAACGGCAAGAACACGGCCTCACGCATTTCCTCGGGTATGCCGCCTCCGGTGTCGGCCACGCTGATAACCGCCACTCGGCCCAGCGGCTCGACAAAGCCGGTCGCCTCCTGGATGCTGATGCGTCCACCTCCCGGCATGGCCTCGATGGCGTTGACCGTCAGGTTGACCAGCACTTCCTTGATCTGTTCCGGATCGATCAGGATGTCCGGAAGCCGGCCATCGCGGCTGGTTTCCACCTCAATGCGGCCCGCTTCCAGACGGTGCGAAAGCAGGAGCAGGGCCTGATCGACCATGTCCGAGGGAGACGCCCGCTGTTTTTTGAGCTTCGGCGGCCGGGAAAACTCCAAAAAGTTCTGGATGATGGTGTCCAGGTTGCGGATTTCCTCGGAAATGACCGTAAAGTCCTCCTCCTGCACGGCGTTCAAGGTCAGGGAGCGTTGCAGCGAAAAGAGCCGCATCTTGACCGAGGTCAATGGATTGCGGATGGAATGGGCCACGCCCGCGGCCATCTTGCCCACCAGGGCCATCTTTTCGGTCTGCACCAGGTGCTCCTGGCTTTTTTCCAGCTTGATCTTGGCCTGGCCGACGTGCTCGACCAGATCCTGGATGCGTTCATGCAACGCCTCGACCTCGTTGGGGAACAGGCCCTTGCCGTCTTCTCCGCCCAGGGCCATGCGCCGGATCGGCCCGAGCACTTGGCGGCTGAGCACGATCGCGAGGAACACGGCCAGCGCCAGGACCACCGGCATCAGCGACAGCGCCACCGTGCTCATCCTGCGCACCTGCTCCAGGCTCGCCCGTTCCGCGTCCTCCACATCGCGCTGGTGCATGGAACGGTATTCGCCGCACATATCCAGGATGGCGTCATACTGGGACCTGGCCTCAAGGTGCAGTTTCCGGCCCACCTCCCGTTCACCCGCCTGGTAGAGCTCGATGACGCCGTCCCTGGCCTGAACGTAACGCAGATAGTTCGATTCGATGCGGGCCAGGATGCGCGCGGCCTCCGCCCCGGTGGTGCGGGTCTTGGCCTCGATGATGTCCTTTTCAAACTGCTCTTGATGTTTGACCAGCATATCCAGCCATTTGGGGTCGCTGTCGAGAAAGAAAGCGGTGACAAACCCCTTTTGGGAGGCGAACGATATCTCCAGTTCCGAAGCCACGCTCACGGCCGCCAAACCTTTGTCGATCATGGCCCCGAACAGGGTCTCCATCCTGGCGGCATACCATAGGGTGATCGCCCCGCCGCACAATGTGGCCAAGGTCAGGGTTGCGAGCAACAGATAGATGCGTAGCCTCAGGCTCAAGATGCGACCCATGCCGCCCCTCCCCTTTGTGACTTAGGCCATTTCAGCCAAGACCCGCAAATTACCGGCGAAATCCGAAATATGCAACGCGCGGCCCGCCACGGCGCCGGTTGACCTCGGGACGCGGCGGACCTAAAAGGGATACATTGCGACTATGAACCGTCCAGGCGTCCGGAACATGAGGCGGCAATGAGCGGCCTGCGCGAAAACTTTCTCGATTCGATCTGCCAGGAGGCCATCAAAGAGATGGCCGAAAACTTCTTTTGCCCGCGCCGGGATCTCGACCAGGAAATCGAACTCTTCTCCATCCGCGCCGGCGCGGTCCGGGAAAAAGCCAAAACCGCCCTGGGCAGAGCCGCCCGCCTGCACGCCCTGCTCCTGGAGGGCGAAGCCGCCCCGGACTTCTACCGCGCCATCGGCATGAGCCCGGGGCAACTGATCGCCCTGGCGAGCGTCTCCCCGGTTTTTGTCCGTGACATCCCGCATACGATCAGCCTGTCGCGGCGCGGCTTCGCCAAAATAACGCTGACGGCCTACGAGGCGACCCGAGACGCCGTGGACGAATACCTGAACGGCCGCCTGTATCCTGATCCCGAACGGCCCGGACGCAAAGTCCACAGCATGCACTACTCAAGGCTCCTCGCCTGGTGCGAAGAGATCAACGAACGCATCGACGAGGTCAACAAACGCCAGGGAGCCTCCTGCGTGCTGTGCTATTTCAAGAATCTCGACCCGGCCGGCGTCGAACGCGAACGCGTCACCGGCGGCGGAGTGGACAATTTCGCCCAGGCCGTGGACGAATCCCTGCGGCTGCCGCATTGCGAATTCGCGGCGTACCAATTGCCCGAACTCCCCGAACTGCCGGCGACCGAGAGCATCGAAGACGCGGGGGCTTCCTTCGCCAAGCGTCTCTTCGACGACCACCGCGACCGGCTGGAAAACATCCTCGGCCGCATGGCCGGCTTCGAAAACGACTAAAGGGGGCGACACATGGAAAAACATCTCCTGGTCACGGTCAGCGACGATCCCCGCATGTTCTACGGGCTGAACTTCCTGACTAGGTTCTTCACCGCCAAGGACAACCTGCGCCTGACCCTGCTGCATATCGCCGCCCAAACAGCCGCCGTCTGGCCCGAGGAGATGAACTACGAAAGCATCACCCACCGCGACAACTGCCTGAAGGAAACCAAGGAAAAAGGACGCAAAGCCCTGGACGAGGCGGAAAAAATGCTCCTCAAAGGCGGCTTCGCCAAGTACCAACTCGACAAGAAACTCATCTTCGGCGGCTTTTCCAGGAATAAAATCATCCTGCACGAAGGCGAATTCGGCCTTTACGACGCCGTGGTCCTGGGCCAACGCGGCTACGACAAACTGCGCGACCTCCTGGACCAGAGCCTATCCCTGGACTTGCTGCGGGAAACCTTCACCTTCCCGCTGTGGATCTGCCGCCTGCCCAAATTCGGACGCAAAAACGTCCTTTTGGCCGTGGACGGCTCGGAGCCTTCCTACCGCATCGCCGACCACGCCGGATTCATCCTCTCCGAGGAAAAAAACCACGACATCACCCTGCTCCACGTCCTCGACCCCAAGGCGGCCGAACCCCGGCCGGAATTTTTCGACAAATACCGCGAACTGGTCACCCGCCCGGGATTTCCCCAAAGCCAAATCCAAACCAAAACCACCATCTCCGCCGACATCCCCAAGGCCATCCTGGCCGAAGCCGAAACCGGGCAATACGCCGCCGTCGGCCTCGGCCGCACCGGCGCGGGCAAAGGACTGACCAAAAAAGCCTTCTTCGGCTCGGTTTCAAACAACGTCTTCCACAACCTCACCGGGGCGGTCATGTGGGTGAGCCAGTGAGGGGCGGGGAGGGAAAAAAGAAGAGGAGACAATCCGGGGGAAAACCCCTTTTGTGAACAAAAG
>Ga0326727_10018867_pt1 | contig 13996 bp, 12 predicted proteins | sample MB2enrmetagenome_FD_207643 | JGI IMG/M metagenome (GOLD analysis project Ga0326727, IMG submission 207643) | Lab enriched peat soil microbial communities from McLean, Ithaca, NY, United States - MB29MY | ecosystem: Environmental > Terrestrial > Soil > Wetlands > Peat | place: USA: New York...
TGTTTGGCATAGTTTTATAATGTTAATACATTTTCCTTGAATATTTTGATTTTTATTAATTACTTATAGATTTACATATTTTTTTTAATTATTTGCAACTGAACCCTCTTTGTGGGAATCGTGAAAATGATATAAATCAGATGTCATATACACAAACTGAAAAATATAGAAAAAAGAATGATGTTAGATCTGAAGACTTCACAAATACTAAAAAATTATTATTTATTATAGATTTGTTTTTTGACTCCGAAAAATCTTATGCGGGATTATTTTTTGTTTAGAAGCAAATTTTCATAGAATTAATTTAAAATAACTATGCAGATAATTATGTATTGCAGAACCGTATCTACCACAAACAGACCTAACGAAGTGGAATAAACAACCTGCATAATGGGGTAAAATAGCGTCGTAGAATTGCTTGGAAGATGTTGGTCTTATTTCGGATTAAATATACGTGCTTCCGTATATATTCGAAGTAGACTGTATTTGGGCAGACAGTAGACACAACTCTTCCAAGATATCATTCTTTTTTTTAAATTATCCAATAATTCTTTTTTCTACACTAAGTACAACTTCGATACATTTAACTAAATTTGGTTTCAACATTTTCATATACTACAGGGACTACAGCACCGCCATAACCACCATTGTTAGGTCCGCCATTGTGAGCTATGTCATTGGTTGGCTGTTTATAAAGAATTGTCATTTTGTAGATAGCTGTTCCTGTAACGCTTGAACTTGGATTACGGATACAACTTGCTTACACAGATATCGTATCAGTCTTAAATAAACCAATACACATAACTAAAATAAATCACAATAAATATTGCAAATACAAGTATATCTAGAGACATATCTAACAATATATTGGAAAGTTTAACTATAAAAAATTATTTAGCAATACAGAAGCAAATGTTGAAAATAGAAGTGTATCTGTAGAAAATCAGGTGATTTATACAGCTATTTTGATAAAATCTATGTATTATTCCTTAAAATTGGCTAAAAATAACCTATAATTTAGGCTAAAATGGCAAAAATACAAAGTTTTAGCCACAAAAACTGTGCATTGAATTACACATTTGTTGTATTGTTCAAGTATATTGCAAAGTAAAATTCTATAGTAAAGTAAATTTCGTTCAGAAATATTTTTTAGTATAGTTAAATTCTATGACAAAGTAAGTTTCATTCATAAACATTTTTTTGTTTAGATTTTTTTAAATACATAATCAATGCATAAAATAAGATAGCCTATCAATCGTTAAGTAATATTAATGATATTACTAAACTAATTAAAAATTACATGATTAATCATAAATAAATTGAGGTGAAATTAAATGACTGAACACTCCCTAAAACGCGGTGCAAAAATATCGTCACCAAAGGCTTTAGCAGCTGCTACCCATTACCGTCCAAAGATCAGAGCACCAGAAAACTTCATTACAGTACCCCAACAAATTTCGATGTGGGGAAACAGCACTTACGGTGACTGTGTCACTGCTGAAGAGGCATTTGCCAAGGCTTGCCACAATTCAGAGATTTTTATTTCGGATGACGAAGTAATCGCCTGGGCGACGCAACACCACGTTCTCGAAGGGGCTGATCCTGTCACAGTAATGACTGCGATGCAAACAGACGGCTTCCCTTATGGTTCTTATACCGAAGACGATGGCCCATTTTCCATGGTAAACTACAGAAATTCCGTCGATCTGCAAAGTGCCATCTCCGAAGGACCTGTTAAGATGATTGTTGCTGCAGATCAACTAGAGGCTGTTTGTACGCCTGGTGAGACGTGGTTTGGTGTAGATTTTAACTCTGATACCAATTATGATCATTGTGTCTCTCTTTGCGGCTATGGAACTATTGCTTGGTTGGCGCAGCAACTTGGTGCTCAGGTTCCAGCGGGAATTGATGGAACTAAACCAGGTTACGCCATGTTTACGTGGGATTCTATAGGTATTATAGATACCCCGTCGATGATCGCAGTGACTTCTGAGGCATGGCTTAGAAGTCCCACTACATTGGAGCGATAGATTAGTAGGGGTATCCTGTAGCTCTTTTACCGGGGAATGGATAACAGTATATATTCTCGTTGGCGGAACCCAGACAGAGGCTGTTCTTACGAACAGCATATCGAGGGTATCCCCAATCTTGATCCCATTGCGGCCATCGTCCCTATTGATTAACCATTGTATACTTTAGTAGAGTAAGGGAGAGGTCTTTCGGTTCGGTTGCAAAAAATCTGGCTATTTTACAACACCAGTGAAAAACATCACAAATAGGAGATTTATATACCACAAATAGGTTAATAATAATACAAAAAGCAATCGTTATAACCCAAAAAGGCAGTAAAATTATTTTTGCAACAGAACCATATTTTTAAATCCTTTATTTTTATTATAAATTCACGGGCTTATTCTTGCAACAAAAACATTTCAAAATAATTTAAGTTATTCTCTCAAAGACATATTTGCTTTCCTTTATCATGAAAATTTAATTCTGTATCAACTAACTAGGATGAAATTAGTATCTTAGAAAGATATTTTCTGCAGCTTTGTACCTAAAGTTCTGCAATGCCCGCTCGGTTCTATGTACTTTTCTGTTACTACAATCTTTAGGATTTATCGTTTTGCTGATGTAGAAGTTTTCATACAAAATCTGCACATCTTAGGGTTAGGATAGTTCAAACTTTTGGACCAAAGCTGCAACAGCTGTTCAACCACTTTATCATGGATGCTTTAATCTATGTACCGCGTTCAATGCGGTTGTGTCGGCAGGGTTGAGTTTGATTGCTTTGTTGTAAGCAAAGATTGCTACCGCCTTATCGCCTTTAGCTTCGGCAATGATTCCCTTTGCATCCCAACCAACGGAATAATTTGGATTAAGTACCAAGCCTTTATCTACATAACTTTCTGCGCCCGCATATTTACCTTGCTTATACAACCCTAAGCCTTTCGAGATGTAGTAATTTGAATAATTTGGGTTTAATAAAAATGCATGGTCAAATGCTGCGTTTGCTTCTTTTGTTTTAAGTTCTTGAGTTAAAGCCAGCCCTTTAAAATACCAGGCTTCGGCATCTTGCGGATCTAAGTTAATTGCTCTATTAAAAGTTGATATAGCATCATCATATTGTTTGGAGTTAGCTAGACTAATTCCTTTTGTGACGAAAGCATGGGATTCAGTTGATGCAGATACGATACCTGCTAGTAGCAAAAGAGCTAGGATAGTTATTCCATAAATTTTTAGCTTTCTATTTACTGAAATTTTCTTATACATATGTTTATAAATATATTTAATTATTAATAACTATTACAGAATAAGTACTTCTAATTTGCTATGCTTTTTTGTTTGTACTTTTATACATATGTTTAGACACAAAAGCTATGCATCGAAGAGTAAAAATAGGTAGGATTTTAAGAAACTCACGATTTTAACAAACTGATTGTATGGACTGTACCAGCAATTAAAAAAAATTTAATTTTATCAGAACACTCTTAAGAAAATTTAAAAATGTACTTGCTTTTGTGTTAGTTATTGTTTTTTTGCTTATTAAGTGCAGCTACAGCAGTAAACTCAAGCCACAGGGATGGTAAAGAGCACCAGTAACAGTGATACGAGAAGTGGTAACGTCAGTTCTGGTAGGAGCTTCCACATTTTACCATATTATTTCACATCCGTTATTCCTCTGGAATGGATTCGTACAGTTTTCTTCTTTCCTGAGGCATGGATTTGATATACTCTTTTGCTTCTTCCGGAGATACAACTCTACGGGTTCCATCAGGTTCCTGTATAACCACACCGCTCTCTATGAGCATCTTGTATCTCGCTTTTCGAACTTCCTTGTCAGGATGACAGACTAAATGGCAGTTGGAACAGGTGTATTCCATCCGGGATCCCGGAATCAAGCATATATAAAATCCACCTTTGAACTTTGGTCTGCCGAGATACGCTTGTGTAGCAGCGGGTATTGCAGCAATGAAATCTTCATCTTTTTCGGGAATTTTAAAGCGCGCTGGAGACCATGTGGACCATTTTCCGGTGGCATTCAAACCTGTAAGACCGCCGCAAACAAGGAAACAGCGGCTATTACTTCTTCGCTTTCCATAACTAAACTTCTTTCCACCAAGGGTTACAGTAACTTTCTCAATTGGATCCACATAACCAGATGAACATACTGAAAGGCAGAGCCCACATTCATCACAATAGTTCTCTTCTTCTGGCAAGGGGTCTGTTGGGATAAGTTCCGCATCTGTAACGACTGATGCCAGAACAATAGCGGATCCATATTCCTTTGTAATAATATTCCCTGAATATCCAAAATGCCCGATCCCTGAGCGTACTGCCAGATACCTATGAGAAATTGGGGGGTGCATATCCAGAAGCCAATTTTCTGTATCCCTTCGGTAAACGAAATTTGCAGACTGTGGGACAGCTTTGTATCCAGATTGTTTCAAGAAATCTGCCATCTCAAGTGCTATTCCGTTTGCAAGGGTAGTAGTTCGTACCTTATTAGTTTCAAGGGATTCATGATCTATTTTTCTGAAATAAGGTTCGATAAGGTCCGGATCAAAAGCCAGGGCAAAACAGACAGCAGATCTTGCTTCTGGAAGCACATAGGTCAGGTCGGCAGAAGGAGGACCGCCTAAAAGGGTTTCGGTCGTTGCAATGCCTACTTTGAAGGCCCCAAGGGTCAGAGCCATCTCTTTTAAAGTTTCAGTCAATTCTATTATTTTAGATTTATCTGTTAACTCTTCCACTTTTGATTCCCCAGTTAAATTATAAGAGCATATTAGATTTAGAATAATTTATAGGCTATAATTGAGATATCTTTAATTTATATTGAAATATACTTTTTTTCTAGAGTTATATTTCAATAACTTTATAGACCGCTTTGTGTATGATTATTCCTAATCTAAAACTAAGAAAGTGAATTATCCCACTAATCTATAAACTTAATTTCGCGGATAAATATTCTATATTCATTTTAGTGTAATTTTGATACTATTGGTTAGAATGCTTAGAAAAAACATGAGACTAAATAAGTAAGAAAAAGTCTCAAAAATCGTATATAGAGCCAAATATGGAGGATTTCTTATATTAATTAGTCTTGCATTTTCTTTTCATCTGCAAGAGTAACTTTTTTCCCACAAATGTCACATTTTCCTTCTTCAGTGATACAGGGCTGTTTTGGAGCTTCTCCACCACAGATTCCACACTTTACCATATCATTTCACCTCCGTTTTTGATTTCTGGATTTCTAACCGATTAAATTATTGAGAGTAAATTATATATAATTATTTGTAATTGTAATATACTAAATATATTTCCGCACCCTTCAGAAATACATGTCTGAAAAATTAGGAAACTATAGTAGAAATTTTTAAAATTAAGCAAATGGATCTAAGATAATGAGAGAAGTTATCAATGATATTGGACACTAATTCTAAGAGCACTAAAAAATCTGATGATTTAGAAATTACTGAAATAAAAAGTATAAAAGGAAAACTTTCTGAAATCCATAATGATATCATAAAACTGATGGAATCTTCCAATAGACTTCGTTCTGAAGCTGCTCTAGAAAATTCTAGGCAGGAATATTTACATTCTTTTCTTAATTATCTATTTGACGATATCGAGACTGGACTTAACAGAAACATGGTACAAAAATGTCCTGAAAAGGAAACTTGCACTTCTGCTTTTACAGCTTTCCTACAGAATAATGCAAGACTTATAAAAACTAACAAAATTGATGAAGCACTTATATCGGACAACAGCAAAAAGCTAAATGAATTGAAATGCGGAGCTCCTTATAATATATGCGAGCAGTGTTTTTCCGAAGTTTCGAGCTTATTTATAAAGCAAATCAACTTCATGCGTTCTATGAGAATTTATGAAAATAACACGGAACAGAAGCCAGATATTTCAGCTCTCGAAACAGGCGCGGTTTTGAGTGAAATTCTAGTACCGATCTCAAACAAACAGCGGCTAGATATTTTAAAGGCAGTTGCTTTCGAACCAAGAAGTTTTTCTGCTCTTTCCAAACTTACGACTCTTATAGCAGGACACTTACACTTTCATCTCCAGAAACTCTTAGACTGCAACCTGATCCTGCAGCAACATGAAAGAGGTGATTACATGATTACTGAAAAAGGGTTCAAAATCCTGAAAAGTCTGAACGAAATGTATTCTTCACTCCAATACGTTCCACCACAGGGCTCCACAGAAAACACTCTCAAGAGGTTAGAAGAACACCAGATTTGACTTTATGAATATTAACTACATTTGACCATAACAAATTCTTACTCTCTTGATTGTTGAGGTCTTAAAAATTATAGAACTTAAAGGCTAGACAAAATTGCGCATAACCATTAACTCTTCATTCACTGTATTTTATAAAATTGATAGTGCACTACAGTATCATAAAGTTCTGCAAAATCCAATTAATTCTGCATATTTTCTTTGCCACAGAAATAGGATTTGTCGTTCTTATTAATGCACAGGTTTTATAGCAAAATCTCTGCATTAAAATACCTGTTTTTTAAGTCTGCTCATTGCTTTTGGACTCTATTTTTGTGTTAGAGAGAAAGGATTCAGCGTCAATCTGATATTGATAGGACTTTTAGTACACTGCACTGATAGGTTATCAGGGCATAGAAATTGTCAAAAGTAGATATATAAAGCAAAAATAGTATGCCTAATAAACGGACATCCAACAAATGCTCATTTGCTATATAATAAAATGTGTGGTATGGATCCTAGTTTTAAAAAAGTTAATCATTAAGGAAATCAAAATTCATAATTAATTGGAGAGGATTAATACCATTGGTGATGCACACACCAACAGTATTTAGTTTACTTCAAGAAGTTTATTTATCTGTTCTGCAAACAGTAATAGTTTTCTTACTTTATAAATTTTTTTATAGTATTCTGCCTTGGAATACGATCTTCTCTTTTCTATACAAAACCACAAACAGCATTTTTTTCAGAATTCCATAGTACTCTTAAGTTCGTAGACTGGTATATTTTTGCTAATACCCCAGTGTATCGTTTATGGGTTTAATTATGAGAATATGTAATCTGAATAGACTATGTATCTACAAGAAATGCAAAAAAGTATTAAAAAAGCATAGTAAAATTCAATAGATACCTTTGCTATTGATTCTAATTAAATAGTAAGGTATTGAAAGTCCTGTGAAAACAACTGTTCGATGTCCTTTTATTTTATTACAATTCAGGATTGTTACAAAGTCTACTTTTTTCATTTACATACTGAATCGCACAAAGTAGCTTAGTATCATGGGCTTTCATTCTTTGGATACCTTTTTTAGAGGTCAGATAGGAAGCAGCTAAAAATAATAGTGTGATTACAATCTCACAAATGCAAATTGCAGTTTTTTGGATTGAGAAGATACCTATGCTAAAACTTACGATGCCACCGATAGCTAACGAAAAAGAGGATTACAATATAAGAACCCACTCAGACCGTTCAACAAATATTCTATTATAAAGTTTTTCATTTTTAAGCCAAAGGATTGCAGTATGTTGATCTGGATCATTTACTTTTGTATGTTGATCTGGGGTACTCGAATCTGATCCGGAGTTTTGAGTTTCTATGCTTGAAATCTTACTTAGTTTATCATCTAAATCTAATTTAATTTGTTTATATTCACTGTACATAGGAGTCCATCCATATGCTCCAAGACTATCTAACAAATATCCAGCTACTACTGCTATTATGACAAAGAAAAAAATATTCAAATTTTTGACTTCATCAAAAATATCACAATTATAAACTAAAAAAGGGATAGCTATAATAATTGGGAAAGTAAATCCAGGTATTAGGTATCGAGTAAATGATTTTAGGAAAGTTTCGTTTAAATTGCTCATAACCTTCCTCCAGCTTTTTCATAAATACTTATTAATTTGTTATTATTTCGTATCAATTTTTCAAAAAATAATACAACTCCATGTGATTCAATAAGTCTATTTATCCCATATTTTGTATGAATATAAATATGTTGATAAGGATAAAAAATTGGTATTTTTCTAATGTGCAGGATATTATTAAGGGTTCAGTTGCAAAAATTTCAGAATAAGCATGTAAATTTATAAGTAATAAATAAAAGTCAAAAGATCCGAGGGAAATATACCAATATTATAATAGTATATTAAACAATTGAAATATATTTTACTTTATTAAGAACGGAGTAATTTGAATTATTGACTTACTTTTCACAGATTACCGATATAGAAGGTATTTTAAAATTTTTATATTTTCTATAAGGCGCTTTACTTATTGTATTATACTCTTGCAAAGTTATCTCAGCGTTTATCTTGAAGCCATAATAATTCACTTTTATCATGAAAATTTAGTTCTGTATCAACTAACTAGGATGAACACTCTGTTCCTTTTCTTTTGCCACAAAAAAAATAGGATTTATCGTTTTGCCTATGTAGAAGTTTTCATTCAAAACTTGGCCATCTTAGGGTTAAGATAATTAAAACTTTTTAAACAAAAATATCCGCTGTTCAATCAACTTATAATGAAATCGAAATTCTCATAGCACTTCTGAAAGTTTATGAATATTCACATTCCCCGTGTAGCTCGGTCTCCTGCATTATCTGCTTCTTTCTGACAAACATAAGCACCGCTCTTGGTGTTACCGTACCAATGCTGACCTTTGTAATGATAGATGCCTGTTGGAAGATTAAGCCAAACAACAGTATCTGTTGGACAATGCTGTTTGGCTAATTGCTCGGTGCTGAATGTTTGCAGGCCCTTGTTGCTGGAATGTGGTGCATCCGCGCTTATTACCGGAGCTGCCAATACTGCTACAAAAAGGACAACTAGTGAAATGCCCAGTATTTTTGTTTGGTTGAATGTTTGTTTTCTCATTCGTCTAGACTCCGAAATTTTCTTGTACAAACACTCAGAAATATATTTTTATAATTTAAAAATATTGGCGTAATAATTACTTTTAATTTGTTAGGCTGTTGTTATAATGTTTTTAAATCAGTACGTCGAATGGTGCGTTATTAGTTCTACCGCGTTTCACATCTTGATTTAGAACTCATTTTACTTTGTCTCCTTCTGTCATTAGTACTAAATTATTTTTTCACAAGAATTATATAGCTGAATAATTTCACTAAAATTTCATTACATTTTTAAGTGATACAGTGTAATACTATCGTATGACTAACGAAACACGGATACATATTAGTATTAAAATCCCTGAGCATCTACATGATTTAATCTTACAAAGGGTCACTGAGGGTAAATACAAAGATAAGACTGCATGTGTTACAGTAGCATTGGAGAATGAATTAAGTAACACGCATCAAAAGGATCTGCGTAACACCGAGACGTCATACGATCGTATCACAGAAATCAAAAATATGGAATCCGTGTTACAAGAAAAACACGCTGATATTGAAAGGCTAAAGGTCGAATTATCAAAAGCTGCTGATCCAATAGAATTAACACATTTGCGCACAAGATCTGAAGAATTAGAAAGGCATAATGAGACATTGAAGAAGGAACTAGAAATTAGCCAGGAAACACATAGAAACTATATGATGCAGATGCAAACTCTAATTACCCAAAAACAAATAGAAGTATCTGGTGCAAAGAAACCCTGGTGGAGATTTTGGTAGTCCGGCTGCAATTATATCACTGATTAAAATGAGCAATAAGATATTTTATATTAAAAATCGATCAAGTTAAGATTAAAAATATCAATTAGTTGCAAATTCTTTACTTTTTCCAAACCGATCAAACTTCGCTAAAATTTGTTTTCTAATTCCATCTGCATCATTGACAATTATCTTGACATTCTCATTCTTGTTCTCTGAAACGACATCCATTTTACGATATTGTCTTCTGCCGAAATCTCCACTGAAACGTCTTTCTAAAATCCACATACATACCGTGCAGTTTCCTGCTTTTGCTGCTTCGTTTAGTCTCTCAAGACATTTCTTTGCAGCATCGGCGTTACACTTTTGAATAAATTTATAGAACCTATAGTACTCTCCAGATGTTGAACTTCTTCCTTTTGCCATCCAGAGATTGAATGTTTTGTAAGTGACACCAGAAGACTCGGCAGCCAATCTATAAGTCAAACAGAGTGCAATATTCTCACCGATTCTCTGTTGTATATCAGGAGTAAGCTTTGATGGACGAGCCATTTTCACACCGTTTTTTACTTTACAATTAATATAAGTTAGTCTCGTATTTTAATATTTAGTTCGTTTTGTTTTGTATAGAAGCGGGGGTTACATCCATTACATCTGAGCCATTCTCCGGCTCGGTGGGCGATTGTTTTGAGTAGGGTAATAATTATTTTATTAGACTCCTTACAAAAGTCTCATCAGTGGTCTTAGAATAAGTCGTTTTTTGACCATTTTCATTCCCCATGATTTCACTGACACTGCACGGTAACTACCCACAAGATATTTTTACATACACTTTTATTACTTTATAAGTATATAATTTATATAATATATATAGTTACTTATATTCTAGTAGGGTTTTTCACATAAATGTTATATTCTTTAGCCATAGGTAGTACTATCTAAAGTATGGGGAAAACTTTATAATAAATTAAACAAAGTTATTGTCCAAAGATCTAACCCACCTTCAAAGAATCCTTCGATTTGCTGCAGGTATTTATTTACCTGCAGCTACAAAATCAACTTTTCGACATTTATATCAGCCTTGTCACCTAAGCTTGCAAAAATTCATATTTAAGATATATACTTTCATGCTTAGTCTCTTCTTTAACTATCTAATATTATAGTGGAAGTGGCGGGGGTTTTTTGTGAGATTCCAAGAAGTGTCATATTTTATTCTACTATTACTTTGAAATAAACAAGTTACCATTTGTGGAAGATTTAATCCTTTTTTAAGTAGAACGGGTGTCCACCAAGGAAAAAAAACCTACTATATGGACTGAGATTAAATCATTAAGTGGTTGCCGGGAAAGGGCTTCTAGCTATTATAATTTCTGATATTAGGACTATGAAATTTTGATACTAATTAGTTTACGTTAGGATAACATATTCATAATAATATATAATCAATGAAATCTATTTATAATTCAACGATTTCCAGTGCTTTCAAGCAAGACCATTATTATGTTAAAAAGCCAAAAAATTGCTAAATAATTTAATTAGGTGAAAACTAAATAAAATTTGAAAATAATCATTTTCTTGCTTCGGCTATATCACTTACTGAGGTGTAAAATAAATGATATAGCCGAAGCAAGAAAAGGACTATTTCATTAGTAGTCGTTTTTTAGTTTCATTGACAGCTACAACAATGAGCACAAAGATTGCGAAAATGGCGAAATCTCCACAGGTTGCAGACTTGGTGAGAATTCCAATTTTGGAAAAAAGAGTATATCTCAGGTGCCTTATACTATAGTATTACTTATTAATATATAAACAATTGTTACTACCGATAAATTATTGTGTTTTTAAGAAGTACTGTGAATAAATATATGGAAAAAACAGTACTGATCTAGTGATACATAGCTAAATTAAGTATCTTACTTACTATTCAAATAATTTTTTAGCATTGTCAACTTCATATTGGTAGATGCAATCTCCATGATAAATTAAGTTAAAAGAGATATTTACTTCCAGCCCCTAGCCTTCTGTTTTTCGGCGTTGTCTAATACCACCTGCTGGCCAAACAGTATTTTGTACTCAGGGGTTCTTTCGTTGAATGCATTTACAAAGGCATGTATGTCTTCTACTATGCCATTATATTCCTGAGAATTAGCAAGCTTGTTTAATGCTCTTCTAAGCAGCGACGCTAAACCTTGATTGTCGGCGGAATTTTGTTCATCCGTGTTTACAATTGCATCAGAAGACAAAATCGGGGTACTGAAGACATCAGAAGACACCAAAAGACAATCGGGTTGTATTCTGCTTTCCGCTATCTGTTGACACATTTTTTCTTGAATTTCACCAGAAGACACGTTTTTTTCATTTACGTGTAAGAAAATATTTTTTTCATCTTTTTTTTGTTCATTACTTACAATTGCTAGGGAGTATTCTAAAATATGAGTAGAATTTTGTTCTATTATGTTCTCTTCTATTTCTTATCTTCTGGTAACTTTATTTATATATAGTATATTATTATCACGTGTACTGCACTCGTTTATACAGAAGTCATTATTGTTTGTCTTCTGATGTCTTCTGTGTCTTCAGATATCAAGGGACATTGTCCACCATTTTCTCTCCATTCTCTATCTAATCTTTCGGCTTTTTCCCCTGTCTATACTAGCAACTGTCTGAAACAATATGCAATCCAATTTGGCATGCTTGCTTTCTGGAAACTGTTTAAAGATGTCTCCAGCGTACTGATACTTCTGAACCAGCAGATTGATAAATATTCTATACACAATGGAACATATAATAATTTTTTAAATTTAGGTCTAGAAACGGGGGAAAATACATGATAAGTATACGTAAGTTATTTTCAATAGCCTTGATGTCAGCATTTATTATTTTAGTGCTGATAAGTATCACATCTGCAACGCCATATGCATATATTACTAACTTAAATAGCAATAATATCTCTGTTATCGACACAGCAACAGATAAAGTTACAGCCACCATAAATATAGGGGGATATGGAGTTGCAGCTACTACAGACGGGAAAAAAGTTTATGTAACGGACTGGGTAGATACCGTTTCAGTAATAGACACAGACACAAACAAGGTTACAGCCAATATAGCTTTAGGGGGGCTGGCATATCCTTATGGACTTGTAGCTGGTCCAAATGAGAGAATATGTTTGATGAGCGACCATGATGGAACTGCATCTATAATTAACAAAACTACAAATGAGGAAATAGATCGTGTGAATGTAGGAAAGGACACAACTCCTTATGGAGTTGCAGTCAGTCCAAGTGGAAAAAAAGTTTATGTAGCGAATAATGGAGGACTAAAGGGAGGAAGTGCTTCTGTTATTGACACTGCGACAAATAAAGTTACAAACACTATACCATTATCAGGTGAGCCTTATGGAATTGTAGTAAGTCCGGATGAGAAAAAAGTTTATGTAACGTGCTATGACAACGACGACGTAATTGTAATTGATACGTCCACTAATACCATTAAAGCTGCAGTACATGTAAGCGGATTATTTCCTAAGGGAATCGTAGTCAATCCAGCGGGCACAAAGGTGTATGTAACTAATTCGGATGGTGAAAATGCATCTATGGGAATTGTCTCTGTTATTGACACAGCTACAAACACTGTCGTTACCGATATAAAGGTAGGAGAGTCTCCTTATGGAATTGCAGTAAGTCCAGATGGAAAAAAGGTATATGTGGCAAATGAGGACAGTAATATCATATCTGTAATTAACACTAAAACAAACAAAGTTATAGCTACAGTGCCTGTAGGGAAAAAACCTAATGGAGTTGCAGTCACCCCGGATGGAAAAAAGGTATATGTGGCAAACAGCGGCAGCAAAAATGTTTTCGTAATTGATACGGCTACAAACAAAGTTATAACTAATGTAACCGTCGGATCAAATCCAGTTGCTATCGGGCAATTTATAGGTGGTAACGTTCTAAAAGATAAAGTAAATTTTTCCAAAACTAAAGCTCCTGTTAGTAAACATAAATCAAAAAATCACTTTAAACACCATAAGATAAAAAAATCACCAATTGAGAAGTAAATAAAAATAACAATATTAAATGAGTAGGTTCCAGATTTTATCTGGATATCCAAAAATTGTTCCTTTTTTTAGATAGGTATTATAAAATCAAGACTTCATAAATTTTTAATTTTTTAGTTTGAATTTTACTATTTAGAATATATAGAAAAACTATATTTAATTTAAATTGAGTCATAGTTGGTTCAGTTGCAAATAATTAAAAAAAATATGTAAATCTATAAGTAATTAATAAAAATCAAAATATTCAAGGAAAATGTATTAACATTATAAAACTATGCCAAACAATTGATTAATGTATTTGACTTC
>Ga0326727_10018868_pt1 | contig 13996 bp, 10 predicted proteins | sample MB2enrmetagenome_FD_207643 | JGI IMG/M metagenome (GOLD analysis project Ga0326727, IMG submission 207643) | Lab enriched peat soil microbial communities from McLean, Ithaca, NY, United States - MB29MY | ecosystem: Environmental > Terrestrial > Soil > Wetlands > Peat | place: USA: New York...
AACGGTTCCATGAACGGCCTTAATGTCCATTCTAGTGGAATCGATGTACCTCCGAGAGATCTCTCGCTGAATCATCCGAGTCATGTGCGCATCTTCGGCGGGCATGGTATCAAACTCCCATCTTGGCCGCAACACGGGCGGAACGTATCTAATCGTAACCGATATTAATGTATTATTCAACCCCTTTTACCCGAATTCCTTCGTATATCGTTATGCGAAACATTATTCGCAGTTGATTTTGAGGGCAAAGCGCGGTTATACTGAACCTGCTGAGTTGGTTACCACCTTGCAGGATTTGTTATGGACACACAGGGAAAATTCGAAGATTTGAAGCGCATTCTGGGTGAAATGGAGAGCGTGCTCGTGGCGTACTCCGGCGGTGTTGACAGCACTCTGCTGCTGAAGGTCGCGCATGATGTTTTGGGCGATAATGCCTTTGGAGTGATCGCCTCGTCCGAGACCTACCCATCCGCCGAGATCACGGAGGCGCTCGATCTTGCACAGAGTTTGGGTGTGCGCGTGATCAACATCCATACAAATGAGTTGAACAACCCAAAGTTTTCCTGCAATGCCACCGACCGCTGTTATCACTGCAAGATGGAGCTTTTCGGCGAGTTGAAGGCGATCGCAGAACGCGAGGGCGCTAAATGGTTGGTTCATGGGGCGAATGTGGACGATCTCGGCGACTATCGTCCCGGCGCGAAGGCTGCAATGGAACTCGGAGCCAGGGCGCCGCTTCAGGAAGCGGGATTGACCAAGGCGATGATCAGGGAGATTTCCCGCGATCTCGGTTTGCCCACATGGGATAAGCCTAGTCTGGCATGCTTGGCATCGCGATTCCCGTATGGCACGACGATCACATCGTCCGCGCTCACCCAGATAGACAAGGCTGAACAGTTTTTGAAGGAGCTTGGTTTCAGGCAGGTTAGGGTAAGGCATTATGGAAGCACCGCCCGCATTGAAGTGGAAACATCGGATTTGCCGAGGTTTCTCGATCCGGAGATTCGGGGCAGGATAGTTGAGCGATTCAAGGGAATCGGCTATCTTTACGTCACCCTGGATATGGAAGGCTACCGGACGGGCAGTATGAATGAAGGGATGGGGAAAAGTATTTAGTATATAGACTAGCGTATGGCAGTCGTTTCGCCGGTGCTAGAGCGAATCGAGCGTATTGGAGCGACACCCTCCGTTCCCATTCTAAATACTAACTACTAACTACTAAATACTACATATTTTGCAAAGCGAATTTATCCATAACATTCTGGAATCCGTGAACAGCGGTGAAATAACCGTTGAAGAGGCTGAGTCGAGACTGAAGAACCTGCCTTACGAGGACCTCGGATTCGTGAAGATAGATCACCATCGTGGGATGCGCACGGGTTTTCCGGAGGTCGTGTTCTGCCAGGGGAAACGCCCGGAGCACGTGGCGGAGATCATGATGCGGCTGTCCGAGCGCAACCCCGTGGTGCTGGCGACCAAAGCGGATTCGACAGCTTATGGAGCCGTTCGCACGGAGATTCCTGGGGCGGTCTATCATGAATCAGCCAGAATGATCACGGTTCGCCGGGATCCTGCTCAGGCGCATTCCGAGGATGCCCAATACATACTGGTCGTGTCCGCAGGGACCGCGGATATCCCCATCGCGGAGGAGGCGGTCGTGACCGCGGATGCCATGGGCAGCCGGGTCGAGCGAGCGTATGATGTCGGCGTTGCCGGTATTCATCGGCTTCTGGCGCAGAAAGAGTTGTTGGATAACGCGAACGTGGTGATCGTCGTTGCAGGGATGGAAGGCGCACTGGCAAGCGTAGTGGGCGGGCTGGTGAGCAAACCTGTGATCGCGGTGCCGACGAGCATCGGCTACGGCGCGAGTTTCCAGGGCCTGGCGGCCCTGCTCTCGATGCTGAACACCTGTGCGGAAGGCGTGGTCGCGGTCAACATCGATAACGGCTTCGGCGCGGGCTATTTCGCACATTTGATCAATAAGTAGGATGTTAGGTTGTTAAGGTTTCAGGGTTTTAAGGGGCGGATTTATATTTCATAATTCGGATCATACTTTTTCAAAATAGCGTTTATCCCACGCTCAACTTGAGTGCGAGTTAACAACTGGGGGTCATTCAGTGCTGCAACTCTGATGCATCCAGAATCGATCTCAGGATGGCAGTCCGATCCCCCTCTCCTGCTCCCTAGCGGGAGAGGGAGGGGTGAGGGCAGACCGGAGATCGAAACCGGCAGATTATTTTGGACAGCAATGGATCCGGATATAAGAACAAGCAGCGCCATTTCCGAAAACCATAGAACCTTATAACCCTACAACCTTAAAACCTTAAGACGGGAGAAATAATGGCTAAAGTAGAGAGTTCTGTGGTTATCAACGCTCCGTTGGAAGATGTCTTTGCCTGCGCAAAGAATATCGAGGTATTTCCGGAGTTCATGCCGGATGTGAAGAGCGTGAAGATTTTGGAGAAGAGCGACGATGGGAATCACACCATTAGCGAGTTCGTCGCGATTGTGAAGGAGTTCAGAGCCACGATCAAGTGGACCGAGGATGATATCTGGGATCCTCAGGCTCACACCTGCAAGTTCACGCTGGTCAAAGGGGATTTCAAGACCTATGACGGACTGTGGACCTTTGAAGAGGTGTCCGGCGGGACTAACTTCACTTCGGTGATTGAGTATGAATACGATATTCCGCTGATCGGTCCGATGATTACCACCCTGGTGAACCGAAAGATGCAGGAGAATGTGGATAACATGCTGGCCGCGATCAAGGCCAAGCTGGAGCGATGAGTAGATGACATGAAGACAAGACGCACGGATAAGGAAATCCGTGCGGAACGAAATCCGTGCGGAACGATAAGGCGCACGGATAAGGAAATCCATGCGGAACGAGGGAAGACAAGGTGACAAGATGATGGGGTGAGATCCGGTGTCTTCTGGTCTTCATGTCTTTGTGTCATCCCGTCTCAAGTCGTTCCCAGGGAGGGGATATGCCTAAATATGATGTCATAATAGTTGGGGCCGGGCCGGCTGGAATCTTCGCCTCTTTGGAACTCTCCAAAGTGGAGGGGATCAAAGTGTGCCTGATCGACAAGGGCAGTGACATCGAGAAGCGTGTTAAGGAGGTTCCGCGCTCGCTCCTCACCGGCTGGGGTGGGGCAGGGGCGTTCTCGGACGGCAAGCTCACACTCAGCACGCATGTTGGCGGCCAGCTCACGTCCTACATTTCGGATGAGGAACTTCAGCGCCTGATCGAGTATGTTGATGGGGTCTATGTAGGTTTCGGCGCGCCGGGGAAGGTCTATGGCACCAACGAGGACGATCTCAGCCGAATTGCCCGGCAGGCGACCCTCGCCGATCTCAAGCTGATCCCGTCCGCGATCAGACACGTCGGCACCGATCAGTGGCCGGACCTTCTACGCCGGTTCCGTGATGCCCTTGCGCCTAAGATAGATATCATAACGGAAACAACGGCGTCAAGGATTCTGGTTCATGGCGGACGCACAGAAGGAGTGGAGACGGCGTCCGGCGACACCATCGAGGGAAGGTTCGTCATCATCGCGCCGGGTCGGGAGGGTTCCGACTGGCTCCTCGAAGAGGCGAGACGGCTAGATCTCGAAACCATCAACAACCCGGTGGACATCGGCGTTCGGGTGGAAATCCCCTCGCCGGTGCTGGAAGATCTGACCAATGCGATTTATGAGCCGAAGTTGATCTATTACACCCCCTCTTTCGATGACAAAGTCCGCTCGTTCTGCGTCTGCCCGCAAGGTGAGGTCGTCATGGAGTACAACTCCGGCGTCACCACCGTAAACGGCCATAGTTACGCATACAAGAAGACCAACAATACCAATTTTGCCCTCCTCGTTTCTACCACGTTTACCGAGCCGTTCAAGGATCCTATCACCTACGGGCGACACATCGCGAGTCTTTCCAATTTGCTGAGCGGGAGCGTCATCGTCCAGCGCCTCGGCGACCTAAAGGCGGGCCGAAGATCGACGTGGTCGCGCATCGAACACGGGCTGGTCGAGCCGACTCTCAAGATCGCTACCCCGGGGGATTTGAGCTTCGTCTTGCCATATCGTTATTTGGCTGGTATCATGGATATGCTCGATGCGATGGACAGGATGGCCCCGGGCGTGGCTTCTCGCCACACGCTGTTGTATGGCGTAGAGGTAAAGTTTTACAGTTCGCGCCTCCGACTCTCGCCTTCGCTGGAAACGGAGATCGAGAATCTGTTCACGATCGGCGATGGCGCAGGCGTGACCCGAGGCGTGGTGCAGGCATCCGCATCGGGGGTTTTGGCGGCGAGGGAGATTACGCGAAGAGTGAAATAGCAGACAGAACCTAGAAGTTAGAATGGGATCAGGCAAAATGGCGTAGGGTCGCAATGTAGGGAAGGGATTTTCGTGCCCTTCCGCAGTCTGAACTCCGATTTGTTTTTGAATTTTGGTGATTGGTACGATTGGGCTTCGGCAGCGGCGTTCGCCCTCGCAGGCTCAGGCGGAACTCTGCTACCGAAGCATCGAGTGGCGTAAGTCGTATCTAACACGATGCTTCGGTAGCAGAACGAAATGGCGCTGCCGAAGCTCCGGAGCAGTCTTCCTTCCATTCGAACTCCTAACTTCTGGTTTCTATTAACAATACAGGAGAAATCTCAGTTGACTGAAAACGTATTAATTGTCGGCAGTATGGCCCTGGATGATGTCAAGACCCCGTTTGGCGAGATCAAGGATGCGCTCGGCGGAGCTGCCGTGTATTCATCCATCGCCGCAAGCTATTTCGCGCCCGTGCGGATCGTCGGAGTGGTCGGCAACGACTTCCCGGAGGAGCATGTCGCCTTTCTCTCCTCGCGAAATGTCGATCTCAAAGGCATGCAGAGGGCGGAGGGGAAGACTTTCCACTGGGCCGGCTATTATGACTTCGATCTCAACCAGGCTCATACGCTGGAAACCCACCTGAACGTCTTTCAGCAGTTCCGACCCGTTATCCCCCAAGAATATCGCAGCTCCAAATACGTATTCCTCGCGAATATCGATCCGGAGCTTCAGCTCCAGGTCCTCGACCAGGTGGACAAACCAAAGCTGACCGTCTGCGACACTATGAATTTCTGGATCGACACCAAGAAGGAAGCCCTCCTCGAAGTGTTGAAGCGGGTTGATATAGCCTTCCTGAACGACGCCGAGGCGCGCCAGTTATGCGGTACCACCAGCCTTGTGAAGGCGGCTTATAAGCTCTGCGAGATCGGGCCGAAGATGGTCGTCATCAAGAAGGGCGAGCATGGCGCCCTGATGATCGCAAATGGTACATACTTCTCCGCTCCCTCCTACCCTCTTGAAGAGGTGATAGATCCCACCGGCGCGGGCGATTCGTTTGCCGGAGGGTTTATCGGCTACGTGGCGGGGACGGATGATATCAGTCACGACAACCTTCGCAAAGCTGTGGTCTTCGGCAGCACGATCGCCTCATTCAACGTTGAGGATTTCAGCCTGCGTCGCCTTTCCACAATAACGAGGAAGGAAATCCTCGATCGCTATAACGAATTCCGCCGAATTGCGTTTTTCGAATAGCCTTAGCCCCCTCTATGATATATCAAGGCAATTCTACTCGCTTACTTGTTCTTCGCTTGCTTTCCTCTTGAACTTGCGTTGATTCATCATGCCAAGTTCCGGCTGCAAATCGCCAATAAACCGGAAGACAGACCGCCGGGATCGTAGTAATGTTGACCTGTATTCGCTTGGGTTGAGAACGCAGGCAGTGCCGGATGAGCGGTCTTGTGCCATGATTCCCATCTCAATCTTCCAAAGCGGATGCAAGAAATGGAGGTGACAATCGCTGTTATCGCAATTACGGCGATTCGGCATCGCTACCATGGCACGGTCAATCTATCTAACGAAAACGAAAGAAAGGGTAATTCAATGAAGAAGAGTTTGAATTTGCGTTTCGTGACTCTATTAGCTTGCGCCATGGTCTTGATTGTCACGGCAGGTCGGTTATCGGCCAAAGTAACCTGGCCGCCTGCGGGAGTGACCGGAACCGCGTACTACATTTCTACCGCCGGTAGCGATGTCACCGGCAACGGCTCACAGTCAAAACCGTGGGCCAGCATAACCTACGCTGATTCCCACATCGGTCCTGGGGCCGTTGTGCATGTCATGCCCGGGACCTACAATTGGGGAGCCACCGGTGACTATGGGATTTACACGATGACATCAGGCACGTCATCCCAACCAGTGACATGGCTTTCCGACACCCTGGGAGCAGCCAAAATCAACTGTAATCCTCAGCCATACTACCTGTGGTCGAGCAATGGTAACTACGTCAACATATATGGATTCGATATGACCGGAGTCGCCAACTGGAATAACGCCGGGTCGGATTTTTCCGTCGCTCTGACATGCGGGGGCACGAACTGTAATGTCGGCTGGATGACGATACATGATCTTGGCACCGCCGTTGGCGTGGCGATCGACATGTGTCCCGGAGGCGGATACACAGACGGCTACTACACCTGCCATGACAACACGATCACCAACTGCGGCTCCGCCTCGAGCGGATACTGTGGCTATGGAATATACGGCGCCGGCTGTGGTTATATCTACAACAACCTTATCACGCATTGCGGAGCATACGGAATTACCAACTGGCACGCCAGCAGCGGAACAAAGATATGTAACAACACGTTTGATACCATAGGATATATCAGTTCGAGTAATTGCTGGGGTATCGGCATATTAGTAGGCACAGGCAGTGGTGGGGCTGAACAGGGCGCCTGTTATCAGGTATGGAATAACAACTGCACTAACTGCTATGTGGGTATCCTGGCGGAACAGTCTTCCCCTGGAACGATAAATTCCGGTGGCACCTATTTCTACAACAATCTGTGCTACAACAATACCGGCTATATCTACTTTGATAACAATGGAACCTGGACCAATCTGATTGCCAATTCCAGTGGATTTGTCTTGTCGCAAAACATAACCGGCGAGAATCCGCTGTACGTGAATGCTCCGACCTACAACTATCATCTCCAGGGAACCGCAGCCCCGGGGTGGGCTACAGGATACACGTACTCCTATACGCCTACATGGGATCTGGACGGCGACGCCGTGAGGACGCCACCGGCTATCGGATGCTACGAAAACACCGCTCCATGATCCTTGGATTGACGGAACAATAGATCTTCTCATTACTCCCGGCCATCCCTCGTCGAAATAGTCATCTTCGGGGGATGGCCTCTTTTTTTGTGCGCCGGACCGCCGGCATGGATTGACCCTCGCTTTCTTGAGTATCGATTCACCTATTTTACGCACTTCGCTTGACTCATGAGTGAGGCTCATCTATACTTTATTGTTACCGCTAGTTGGAGGTGTACGTGAGGGAAGTCTGGGTTTCTGATTTAGAGTTGGTGGATTATCGGGAATGCGCGGAGTTGCAGGCCAGGCTTGCGGCTCTGCGATTCGACGGACGGATCGCAGATACGCTTCTCCTGCTTGAGCATCCGCCGGTGATTACCCTCGGCACATCCGGAGGAGTTGACAGTCTCATCGCGGATCCGGAAACCGTGAAGGCGGCCGGAGTGGAGATCGTGCGCACGGATAGGGGTGGAAACGCCACTTATCACGGCCCCGGGCAGGTGGTTGGATATCCGGTGATCGATTTGCGCGAGTATGGCAGGGACGCGCATCTCATGCTCAGGAATCTGGAGCAGGTGGTGATCGATTTCCTGGCTGATTATGGAGTGATCGGGGATCGAATCGATAAGCTCACGGGCGTGTGGGTCGGCGGCGAGAAGATTTGCAGCATCGGCATCGCCGTGCGAAGGTGGGTAAGCTATCACGGTTTCGCTTTGAACATCGACCCCAACTTCGATCACTGGTCCCTTCTGCATCCCTGCGGATTGATTGACAAGCATGTGACCTCGCTGGCCAAGCTCCTCGGGCATTCAGTTCCAATGAGTGAGGTTAAGGCGGGGCTTATTCTTCACTTTGCGGATGTCTTTCGGACTGAGCCGGTAACGATGGGATGCCAGCAATTAATGGACGCCGTCCAAGCAGTCGGGAATTGATGCATCCGAGGTGTATGGGGAAAGCAATGCCCCTTGGAAAATGATCCAACTTATAAGATCGAATGTCCAATTTCGAGTACGATAGTTGTTCAAGAATAAACTATTATTCAAGCTCAACTTCAGCGCGGGCTTTAGAACGAGGGGTTATTTTCAATTGTCAACCCTGATGTAACCAGAATCGATCTAAGGACGGGGCATGATCCCCCTCTCCTGCTCCCTGGCGGGAGAGGGAGGGGTGAGGGCAGTCCGGAAACCGAAGCCAGGAATTATCTTGGACAGCAATGATCGAATACCGAACATCCAATATCCGGAGAAAAACAAGTGAGCAGACTTCCCGAGTGGCTGACCGTAAGAGCGCCAAAGCGTGGCGCATATGAAGAAATCGCCGGATACATGAAGTCCATGGGCCTGCACACCGTCTGCCAGAGCGCATCCTGCCCGAACATCGGCGAGTGCTTTTCAAAGCACACGGCGACCTTCATGATCTTAGGCGATACATGCACGCGAAACTGCGGATTTTGCGGTGTACGCCACGGCGAACCGCCGCCGATCAATCCCAATGAGCCTTCCCTGGTAGCCGACGCTGCCGCAAAGCTGGGTTTGAAGTACGTAGTTGTGACCTCCGTCACCCGAGATGACCTGCCCGACGGAGGTGCGGCTCAGTTTGCCGAGACCATTCGGTGCATTCGGCGCGAGATTCCCGAATCGAGGGTCGAGGTTCTCATCCCCGATTTCAAAGGCGACGCAGATTCGCTGAAGAGTGTATTGGACGCAAATCCGTTCGTGCTCAATCACAATGTAGAGACTATTCCAAGATTGTACCCCATAGCAAGGGCGTCCGCGGATTACAACCGATCACTTGCGCTCCTTGAAACAGCCAGGACGCTCACGCCGTCTATATATACGAAATCAGGATTAATGGTTGGGTTGGGCGAGACTTTCGCCGAAGTGGTTCAGACCCTCCAGGACCTGCGTGAAGCGAGATGCGATATTGTAACCATTGGCCAATATCTCAGGCCCTCCAGGTCGAACATCGAGGTGGTTGAATACATTCACCCCTCAGTGTTTGAAGAATATCGGAGGGTCGGAGAATCACTCGGCTTCCGATTCACCGCATCGGGTCCGTTTGTGCGAAGTTCCTATCACGCAGAGGAAGCCGTCATTTAGCATTTTCCCCAGCATTTCCCATGCCGGCCCTATTTATCATGCGAAAAGCCCGAGTTCTCTCATTCTTTATAATCGCCCTTCCAATTGTCGGGCTTAGCCTCGGTTGCATTTCCTATTTGGGCAGACTCGTTCACGACTCCATGAACGATCTACCTGACGTTATCGCCGTGACAGCCTCGAAACAGATGAACGGTAGGATAACGATCGGGAAGTCAAAGTTCTATCCGACCGGTGTGGTTCTGGACGATGTGTCGGTATTCGGCTCCGGCAAATCAGGCAAACTCATCGCCAGAATTCCTAGTGTCCGCGTTTTCTATAATCCCATGCTTCTCATTCGATCCGACAAACCTGCGGATGCGGTCTCCAGAATTGACCTGCTGAACCCTGAGATTCACCTTGAACGTTATAGGGACGGCGCCTGGAACATCACGGGATTGTTCAAGACAAAACCGCACACCAACCCCAGCAAATCCCGGATAGAAGTTTATGCGAAATCGTCGCGCGTCAGCATTAGGGATTTCATGTCCGGCGAAAAACCAAAGGAGAATGAACTGACCGACCTCGATGCGCTTATTGATCTTTCCGATTCTCCGAGAATCAGGTTTTCCCTTCAAGGCAAGGGAATTCCTGGGCGATTGCAGAGTATTGCGGCGAGCGGGTGGTGCGATGTCAGCGACGAAGTTCTTGATATTACCGCCAACCTGCACGATATAGATGCCACTTACTGGACGGATTATCCATACCATACAGGCCTGAACGTGAAATCCGGTAGATCCGATGTTGATTTGCAGTTGTCCGGGCCGTTAAGACACCTGGATGTGAAATTGCTTGCCGAAATCCGGGAGGGCTCTCTTCTCTTCGGCTGGCTGCATGCGCCTCTCAACGATATCAGCGGCTCGACTTATGTTACGAACGATTCAGTCACCATCGATTTGAAGGGTAGATATGGTTCCACGCCTGTTGCCGCGACCGGTAAAGTCAGCTATTTGCATTCGCCGCGCCTTGGACTGGAGGTTACATCCGATCACTTGAATATCCGAGAGGCGGCGAATATCTCAGGCCTAAGCAAATATCTGAAGGGAATCAATCTTCCGCCTGAAGGCAGCGCAAATCTCCTGATCACCGGCCTGGCCACTTCGCCGGTAGTGGGTTTCAATGCTCACACATCAAGCATCAACTGTTCCTCATGCACGGCAACCGATTTGCATGTCAGGGGCGTTTATTCTAACGGGAGGATTCAGATCAGCGATGCTGGAGCCAATCTTTTTGGAGGGTCTGCGCGCGCAACCGGAAGCATCGAACTCGCAAAGTCGCCTGTTGTGGAGCTGGATGGCGACATTAGGGGTGCGGATTCGGAGAATATACCAGAACTGAAATCCTCTGGAATTTCGGCGGTCGGGAATGGGGCATTCCATGCTGAATTCGGATCGGACGGATTGAACTTCACTTTTCGAGGAAAACTTCCTGAAGGCAAGCTCGGCAAGTATGCGTTTAAGAATGGGCAGGTGGCACTCGGTTATGATAACGGCAACCTGAATATCAGTGAGTTCGGCGCGGAAATGCTCGGTGGAATTGTGGCGGCATCCGGCAAAGTGGACGAAAACGGTGGATTGAATATGAGCGTTTCCGGGGTCGATCTCGACCTCGGCGTCCTTCCCTTGAAGGCTCGATCCGGGAATCCCATAACCGGACGTCTTCAGTTTTCCGGTCAGTTAACCGGCAGCGCCGATTCACCGCAATTCGACGGTAAAGTGGAGGCGTATGACCCGGCAGCTTCGGGCGTTCAGTTCGATCATCTTGCCGCAGACATATCCGGGAATCGAGATCAGATTCAGGTGAGCAACGCCGATCTGGAAGGTTTTTCGGGCCGAATAGCACTTTCAGGCGCGATCGAGAATCCTCTGACGGATCAACCTGCGTTGGACTTTACCGCGACCGCCGACAAACTCAGCGTGGATGCGATTGCGGCGCTTGCGAAAACCGATCTTCGGCCCGGCGGCATCATCAGCGGCAGGATCACGGTTACCGGAACGCCATCGGATCCTCAAGCGGCCATCGATCTGCAAGCTATCGGGGCATCGTATAAGGACTTCTATTTCGATAGCGTGACTGCTCAGGCTGAATATGCCCACCGGGATATCCATTTAACCGGTATGGAAGTGAAGTCCGGCTCATCGACCGTCAGCATCAGCGGGAGCATACCGCATGACGGCGATATGTCCCTTGCGGTGAACGGCAAGCACATCGATCTGAGCGACTTCGCAGCCTACACAAACCCATATGCCTGCCTTACCGGAAGTCTATCCCTGAGCGCCGGTGTTTTCGGCGTCCTCAGTAATCCCAGGATCGCGGCATCCGTAGATTTCAGCGATCTTGCCGTCAATGGCGCTCGGTTCGAGAAAGCTGGTTTCAAGGGTGAGTGGAGCGACTCAAAAGCTTCCCTGACGGATTTCATCCTCTCATCCGGTGGGTCTGCGATGCAGGTTTCCTCGGCAACTTATGATCCGAATACCAGAAAGCTGGAAGTCGATGCTTCGGTGAAGAAAGGTTCTATTGGAAACGCTCTGGCGATTCTCGATGCCAGCGCCGGTCTTAGAGATCAACTGGATGTTCATCCTCGGCTCAAGGGGCTGTATGACAGGATGAAGAAGCCGGTATCCGGCATGCTGGAAGGCCACGTTACCGGCTCGGTTATTTTGGGCGCGAAATTAGTTCCTGATCTAAATGTCGATGCATCCATCACCAGCCTGGCAATCGGGCCGAGTTCTTTGAAAAGCATTAAGGTGAAGGGTACGTGGAAGGACAAGGTTGCGAGACTGGAAGACTTCGAGGCCCTGGGTACCGAAGCCAACATCACCGCCGAGGGATCGATAGGGCCATCGGACAAACTGGATGTGAAGGTCGATGCGCATAACGTATCGACCGACGTTCTCAAACCCTGGGTAAGCCTGCCTGATAACTTTTCAGGCCGGGCAGACGTAACACTGATAGCAACCGGTACCACATCGGCAGTTTCGGCTGATGCGTTTCTGGATGTTGTGGATCCGGTAATCAACGGGATGAGGTTCGACCGTCTCCGCGCACGTTTATCTTCCGAAGAAGTGACAACAAGTTCCAATGATTCTTCAGGCAGTAGTCGGATAAACATAAACGACCTCCGTTTGGTGCATGGCGATTACACCTTCAAGGTGAAGGGGTTTGTGCCGTTCAACTGGCGGCAGCTCGCCGTTCCCAGCGACGAAGAGTTGCTGCTTCAGTCGGACCTTGACAATGACACTCTGCGGCTCTTATCAAGCATCAGCGATGTGATCCCGCAGACGCTTCCTGACGGAAGCGCTTTCAACGGTTCCTTAGTCGTTACCGGGAGCATGAAATCGCCCAAGCTGCAGGGTGAGGTCGATTGGCATAAGGGAGAGCTTAAACTTCCGAGAATCGAGACGCCGCTGAGAGACATAGAAGCCAAGATCACTTTGGATGGAGATGCCGTGAATATCCGGGAGCTTACGGGAAGCTCTTCGGAGGGCGGAGGTTTCCAAGTCACCGGTGACATGGGATTGGCGGACATAAAGCCGATGCTCAACCTTGGAATCAAGACTGATCGTTTGACGCTGACCGCAAAGAACATCAGCAACTCCTATGGTGAGGAATCCAAGGCAACTCTTGATGGCAACGTTACGATGGCGGGAGCCATCGGCGAACCGATGATTTCAGGCAATGTGACAATTCCATCGGGCTACATAGCCATGAAAGGGGAGGCTGTTCCTCCTCAGTCTGGATATGAGATCAAGTGGAACCCCGGTTTTGACCTGAAAATCGCGGTTCAAAAAGACGTTCAGGTGCGTTCGGCGCTTGTGAAGACGCCGCTTCAGGGTGAAATCGATGTTGCGGGAACCCTGCACAAGCCGATAATCACGGGAGCCTTGGATATCAGTGACGGCGCTGTATTGTTTCCGTTGGCACAGTTCAGGACGCTGCCCGGAAGCCGGATCAGGTTGAGCACGTCACCCGAGGGCCAGAACACGATCAGGGTTGATATGACCGCCGTTGGCCATGTGGTGGCGGCTGAACCGATGAGCGTGACTCAGCGGGAATACGATGTCACTATGACTGCGAGGGGGCCTCTGTCAACGGTGCATCCTACGTTCAGTTCATCACCGCCGGGATTGAGCAATGAGCAGATCATGGCTCTGGTTACCGGTTCCAGCCGGATCGAAGAGATCTTCGGGTCAAACAATAACAAGGATGTGGGGACCCAGTTGGGCAACCTTTTTACCACAGCCATGGCTCCTCAAGTCTTTCAACCGATAGAGAGGGCGGTCGAGGATATACTCGGTATCCAGCAGTTTGGTCTGGCTATCCCGAACAGCGGATCCATGCAGGTCTCGGCAGGCAACTCCATCACACCCGGAATGTACATGAGTTATTCGCGATACCTGGGGACGCTGCCGGATTATGCCGACAGCCTCTTTGAATTGAAGGTTTCACAGAAGCTGAGCACCAGAATCAATGCAAGTTACTCCTGGAAGGACAAGCAGCAGACCACGGTGGGACTGGAAGGCACAGTGCTATTCTAGGCTCGGAATTGCCCGCAAGACTGGAAATCTGTAACAAATGGGGTAATTCGGTTGTTTGATTAGTAATGCGCTTGAGTGTCTGCCATTGCCAGGGCCTTTTCATGTTGAGGAGTGTTAACAAATTCCTCTGGTAGTATTATACTCATACAAAGTGATAATTGACAAAGGAATTCTGTGAGAAGGCGTCGAA
>Ga0326727_10018869_pt1 | contig 13995 bp, 12 predicted proteins | sample MB2enrmetagenome_FD_207643 | JGI IMG/M metagenome (GOLD analysis project Ga0326727, IMG submission 207643) | Lab enriched peat soil microbial communities from McLean, Ithaca, NY, United States - MB29MY | ecosystem: Environmental > Terrestrial > Soil > Wetlands > Peat | place: USA: New York...
TCGACCCCTCCGGCGTCTATTTCCGCCCCGAGGGGCGAACCTATTTGTGCGGCTTTTCGCCGCCCGAGGCGGACGACCCGGACTGCGACGACTTCGAGGTGGTGTGGAGCCAATTCGACGAGGTCCTCTGGCCGGCGCTGGCGCGCCGCGTTCCCGCTTTCGAGGCGCTGCGCGTCACGCGCGCCTGGGCCGGCCATTACGATCTCAATATTTTCGACCACAACGCCGTCGTCGGCCGCCTGGGAGAATACGAAAACGCCTATCTCGCGGCGGGGTTTTCGGGCCACGGCATTCAGCAATCGCCCGCCGTGGGCCGGGGCCTGGCCGAACTGATCGCGCAAGGGCGGTATGTCTCGCTCGACTTGAGCGATTTTTCCTTCGCGCGCATCGCCGAAGGGCGGCCGTTGGTCGAGCGCAACGTGATCTAACGGGAGGAACGGCGCGTCCGACCGCGCCGCGAAGCCTTGGCCGATCGTCGTCGACGCGCGAAGTCGCGCCGCACGGCGAATGATGACCGATGGCGGCGGCTCCGGATCACGTCGCCCTGCCGAATCACCCAAAACGCATTTCGTTAAGCGCCGTTAACTTGAGTTCGCAGCCCTGTGCGCGTACCAAGACGCAAGCGGAAATGAGCGCGCGGCGCACGCGGGAGGCCGCCGCGGGGGATGGAAGCGATGCCCGACATCAACACCGAAAAAGTCTGCTTCGTCATTGTCAAGGCGCGCGAGTTGGAGAGCGAGGACGAGGGCCTGGAAACGGACGCCTCCAACCCGAGCGACGACAAATTCGTCAGCGTGATGACCGACGACGCCTATGCGCCCGTTCGCGCCGAATTGGCGGCGTACATCGACGCGATGGACGAGGACGAGCAATGCGAATTGGTCGCCTTGGCGTGGATCGGGCGCGGCGAGTTCACCGCCGAGGAATGGCTCACCGCCGTCGCGGAGGCGCGCGGGCGGCGCGAGCGGTCGACGTCCGGTTATCTGCTCGAAGATCCCTTGCTCGCCGCGCATCTCGAATACGGCCTCGCCGAATTCGACGAAAGCTGCGAGGGGTACGCCGCCGATCGCCAGTGAGGGGCTCCGGCCGTCGGCGGATGAATTGGGGATAACGGAACGCGCGGAAGCCGGGGCGGCGCGGCGCGGGCTTCGCGACGCCCCCCGTCTTCGGCGCGGCCTGGACGCTCGACGAAATAACGCCGGCCCCAATTTCGCCAGCGCGTCGCCGGGCGCGGCGGGCCGCTTATCGATAATCCTGTGGCGCCCCGCCGAAAATCCTGTATAAGCCGCCGACCTGGGGTTTCCGCCCCACTTTCACGCGACCGACCTGGACGACATCCCGGCTCGGCCGAAATGGAGAAGGCGAGGCGCGCTCGCCGCAACGAAAGGAAAGTTCGATGTCGATCACCGCCGAGCGCAAGGCCGCGCTCATTCGAGAGTATGCGTTGAAGACCGGCGATACGGGTTCGCCGGAAGTTCAGGTCGCGATCCTCACCGAGCGAATCGCCAACCTGACCGGCCACTTCAAGACCCACGTCAAGGACAACCACTCGCGCCGCGGCCTTCTCAAGATGGTCTCGCAGCGCCGCACGCTGCTCGATTATGTCAAGAAGAGCGACGAAGCGCGTTATAAGGCGCTGATCGAGCGTCTCGGCATTCGTCGCTGAACGCGAATAAGTAGACCGAGCGGCGGCATGGGGCCGCCGCCGGCGCCATAGGATCGCGAAAGCCGCGCGTCATTGCCCGTCGAAAGACGGGCGTTCTCGCGAACGCCCCTTGGCAGGATCGCCAGGGGCTGGGCCCGGCACGGGCCAGCCCCTCGCCGTCTTGCCGATGACGGACATGGATGAGCGGGCCGCAAGGCCGAGAGCTTTCGCATCCTTTTGATGAAGAAAAGGATGATGAAACGATGTTCGATATCCAACGCGAAGAATTGACCCTGGGCGGCCGCAAGCTCGTTCTCGAAACCGGCCGCCTCGCGCGCCAAGCCGACGGCGCGGTGCTCGCGACCTGGGGCGAGACCACGGTCCTGGCGACCGTAGTCGCCGTCAAGGAGGCCAAGCCGGGCGTCGATTTCTTCCCGCTCACCGTCCATTATCAGGAAAAAGCCTTCGCGGCGGGGCGCATCCCCGGCGGCTATCTCAAGCGCGAAGGGCGCCTCTCGGATAAGGAAACCCTGACCTCGCGCCTGATCGATCGTCCGATCCGGCCGCTGTTCCCCGACGATTTCCGCTGCGAAACCCAGATCATCGCCACCGTGCTCAGCCACGACATGGAGACCGATCCGGACGTTTTGGCCCTGATCGCCTCCTCGGCGGCGCTGACCCTGTCGGGCGTGCCGTTCATGGGTCCGGTCGGCGCGGCGCGCGTTGGCCTCGTCAAGGACGAGATCAAGGTCTTTCCCACCATCGAGGAAATGAAGGAATCGGCGCTCGACCTCGTCGTCGCCGGCACCGCGGACGCGGTCCTGATGGTCGAATCGGAGGCCAAGGAGCTTTCCGAAGAGACGATGCTCAAGGCGGTGATGGCGGGCCACGCCGCGTTCCAGCCGGTGATCCAGGCGATCATCCGCCTCGCCGAAAAGGCCGCCAAGGAGCCGCGCGAACTCGCTCCGAGCGACAAAGCCGCGGTCGAGGAGGCGGTGCTCGAAATCGGCGAAGCGGACTTGCGCGCCGCCTATTCGATCACGCAGAAGCAGGAGCGCTACGCCGCCGTCGAGGCGGCGAGGGCGAAGGTGACGGCGGCTTTGGCGCCCGAGGGCGGCGAAGCGAAGTTCCTCCCCGAGCACGTCGCCGAGGCCTTCCATAGCGCCCAGGCCAAGGTCGTGCGCTGGAACATCCTCGACCACAAGCGCCGCATCGACGGACGCGATCTGGCGACGGTGCGCCCGATCCTCGCCCAGGTCGGCGTGCTGCCGCGCACCCATGGCTCGGCGCTGTTCACCCGCGGCGAGACGCAGGCTCTGGTGGTCGCCACGCTCGGCACCGGCGAGGACGAGCAATACGTCGACTCGCTGGAAGGAACCTATAAGGAGCGCTTCCTGCTCCATTACAACTTCCCGCCCTACTCGGTCGGCGAGGCCGGCCGCATGGGCGCCCCCGGCCGGCGCGAAATCGGACACGGCAAGCTCGCCTGGCGCGCCATCCACCCGATGCTGCCGACCGCCGCCGAGTTCCCCTATACGATCCGCGTCGTCTCGGAGATCACCGAGTCTAACGGCTCGTCGTCGATGGCGACGGTGTGCGGCTCCTCGCTGGCGCTGATGGACGCCGGCGTGCCGATGAAGCGGCCGACCGCCGGCATCGCGATGGGCCTCATTCTCGAAGGCAAGCGCTTCGCCGTGCTCTCCGACATTCTGGGCGACGAGGATCACCTCGGCGACATGGACTTCAAGGTCGCGGGCACCACCGAGGGCGTGACCTCGTTGCAGATGGACATCAAGATCGCCGGGATCACCGAGGAGATCATGAAGGTCGCGCTCGCCCAAGCCAGGGACGGCCGCCTGCATATCCTCGGCGAAATGGGCAAGGCGCTTAGCGGCGCCCGCTCCGAACTCGGCGAATTCGCGCCGCGCATCGAGACGATGAAGATCCCCACCGACAAGATACGCGAAGTGATCGGCGCCGGCGGCAAGGTCATCCGCGAGATCGTCGAAAAGACCGGCGCCAAGATCAACATCGAGGACGACGGCACGGTGAAGATCGCCTCCAGCGACGGCGCCAAGATCAAGGCCGCCATCGCCTGGATCAAGTCGATCGCCGCCGAGCCGGAAGTCGGCCAGATCTACGACGGCACGGTCGTCAAGACGATGGAATTCGGCGCTTTCGTCAACTTCTTCGGCTCGCGCGACGGCCTGGTGCACATCTCGCAGCTCGCCAAGGGCCGCGTCGCCAAGACCACCGACGTCGTCAAGGAGGGCGACAAGGTGAAGGTCAAGCTGATGGGCTTCGACGATCGCGGCAAGGTCAAGCTGTCGATGCGCGCCGTCGATCAGCAGACCGGCGCCGATCTCGAAAAGGCCGAGGCCGCCGAGGCCGCGCCGCAAGCTTAATGATGTTTTACTTACGAAAATTCGAGAGCGACGTCACATCGCCGCCGCTCTTTTCTTCTCTCCTCCTCGTGTCGCGCCGCTCCGGTAACCACGTTTCGTCAACCGAAACAGGACATCATACCGGGAGGCGCGAACGTTAAGGCAGGCGAAACATCGGCGCGGCAAACTGCGTCAAACCGGCAAGAACAGGCGAACGAAGAATCCCATGCAAGTCAGTTTCACCAACGCGCTCGAAGACGGCCGCGCCCATTATTCGATTGGCCGCGTCATGGCTGCGGGGCGATGGCGCGCGACGCGCGCGGCGGACGCCGAGGCGGATTGGCAGGCCGTGCTCAGCGCTCTCGTGCGCGAGGCCGAGGAATACGGCGCCGACGCGCTGGTCGAGGTGAATTTCGAAGTGGAAGAAGTCGCCGGCGGCGTCGACGGCGTGCCGCTCAGCCGCCTCGTCGCCGCCGGGGCCGCCGTCCGCTTCGCCGCCGCCGCCTGATCTCGCTCTATCCCGCAATTCTGGAAAAATCCGCGACGGCGTGAACCGCCTCGCGCAGTTCTCCGAGCAGGCGCAGGCGGTTGAGCCGCAGCTCTGGATCGTCGGCGTTGACGGTGACGTCGAGGAAGAACGCGTCGACCGGCGCGCGCAGATTAGCGAGCGCGCGCATCGCGCCCTCGAAATCCTCGCGCGCGACGCGTTCGCGCGCCTCGGCGCCGGCCGCGGCGAGCGCATCGGCGAGCGCCTTTTCCTCAGGCAGGACGAGCAGCCGCGGGTCGTGCGCGCCGGCGAAAGCGCCCTTGCCGTCCTTCTTTTCCTCGGCGGCGACGATGTTGGCGGCGCGGCGATAGCCGACGAGCAGGTTCTCGCCGTCGTCGGTGTCGAGAAAGCGCCCCAGCGCTTCGACGCGGCGCACGATCATCAGGAGGTCGTCCTGACCGGGCAGGGCGAAGACCGCGTCGATCAGGTCGTAACGCGCGCCCTTGTCGCGCAGGTAGACCTTCAGGCGGTCGGCGAAGAAGGCGAGAAGGTCGGCGGATTTTTGAACGGCGCTTGCTTCGATTTGTTCCACGATCTGCTGACGAATCGGAAGGCTCGCCACACTCGCCAGTTGTGCCTGTTCTGTGAGAATATGGATCATTGGTTTCAGCCAGAGTTGCTGTAGCCGAAGTCGGAGCCCATTTTCCAAGACAAGCCGAATGACGCCCAGCGCCGCCCTTCGCAGTGCGTAAGGGTCCTTGCTGCCCGTCGGCTTCTCGTCGATCGCCCAGAACCCCACCAGCGTGTCGAGCTTGTCCGCCAGCGCCACGGCGATCGACACCGGGGCGGTCGGAATCCGGTCGTTCGGCCCCTGCGGTTTGTAGTGCTCTTCGATCGCCGCCGCGACGCTGGGCTCCTCGCCTTGCGCGGCCGCGTAATAGCGGCCCATCAAGCCCTGCAATTCGGGGAACTCGCCGACCATCTCGCTGACGAGATCGGCCTTAGCGAGAAGCGCGGCGCGTTCCGCGAGATCGGGATCGGCGTTGACGAGCGGCGCGAGTCCGCGCGCCAGCGCCGCGATGCGCTCGACGCGCTCGCCTTGCGTGCCGAGCTTCTCGTGAAATCTGATGCCCATCGTCTTCAGCTTCGCCAGCCGCTGGTCGAGCGGCTTGGCCGCCTTGTCCTTGTAGTCGGGCAGCGGCGCGAGGTCGGTTCGCCAGAAGTGCCGGGCGTCGGCGAGGCGCGCGCGCACGACGCGCGCATTGCCCGCCGCGATCGCCTCGCCACCGTCGCTGGCGATGAGGTTCGCCGCCAGGATGAACTTGTTGGCGAGCTTGCCCGCGGCGTCGCGCAGGACGAAACACTTCTGGTTGGCGCGGATCGTCGCGCGGACGACCTCGGGCGGAAGTTCCAGGAACGCCGGCTCGAATTCGCCCATCAGCGCGACCGGCCATTCGACCAGGCCGGCGACCTCCTCCAGCAGCCCTTCGTCTTCGATCAGTTCGAGGCCGTGGGCAAGCGCCAGGCTGCGCGCGTCGGCGAGGATGATCTGCTTGCGCCGGTCGGCGTCGAGCACGACCTTCGCCTTGGCGAGCGCGGCGGCGTAGTCCTCGAAGCGCCGAACCTTGATCGTCTGCGGCGCCATGAAGCGATGGCCGGCGGTCGCGTCCCCGGCCGTCAGGCCGTCGACGGCGAAGGCCAGCGTCTCGGGCGCTTCGTGCGGGCCGCCGAACGTGCTGAGGATCGAGCGCAGCGGGCGCACCCAGCGCAACGCGTCGGGCCGCGCCGAGGCCGCGCCCCAGCGCATCGACTTCGGCCAGGGAAAGGCGCGGACGATCGCCGGCAGAATCTCTTGCAGCAGTTCGCGCGTCGGGCGGCCGGGCTTTTCCACCACCGCGACATAGAATTCGCCCCTCTTGGCGTCCTTCTCGATCCTCGCCTCCTCGATGCGCGCCAGGCCCGCGCTCTTGAGGAAGCCCTGGATCGCGCTTGGCGGAGCGCCGACGCGCGGCCCCTTGCGCTCCTCGCGCCGGCGCCGCTGCGCCTCGGGCAGGCCGACGATATGCAGCGCCAACCGCCGCGGCGTCGCGTAGGCCGCCGCGCCCTCATAGGTCACGTCGGCCTCGATGAGCGCGCCGGTGACCAGCCGCTTCAGATCTTCGGCCGCCTGGCGCTGCATGCGCGCCGGGATTTCTTCGCTGAAGAGTTCGAGGAGCAGGTCGGGCATCGGCAATGTCTCGGATCAACTGTGTCAGTGCATCAAGGCTAGGCGCCCCTTCCCCCCTTGCGGGGGAAGGTGGCCGGCGGAGCCGGCCGGATGAGGGGTCGGCGCCGCTTGGGCCGCAGCGTCAAGAAGAGTGCGGCGGCGTCGGCCTGCGCGCTCTGTTCGGCGCCAACCCCTCATCCGTCATCGCTTCGCGATGACACCTTCCCCCGCAAGGGGGGAAGGGGCCGCCGCTCCCCCGCCCGCCGTCTTCAGCCACGCCGCGCCGCACGCCTTGGCGAGTTCGCGCACGCGCAGGATGTAGCTCTGGCGCTCGGTGACGGAAATGACGCCGCGCGCGTCGAGCAGGTTGAACGCGTGGCTCGCCTTGACGCACTGGTCGTAAGCGGGCAGCGCCATCAGATGCCGTTTCCCCGCCTCGCCCTTGTCGAGCAGCGAACGGCATTCGCTCTCCGCGTCCTTGAAGTGCCGGAACAGAATTTCCGTGTCGGCGTGCTCGAAGTTGAAGCGCGAATATTCCTGCTCGGCTTGCAGGAACACGTCGCCGTAGGAGATCTTTTCCGCGCCGGCGCGGCCGTTGAAATTGATGTCGTAGATGCTGTCGACGCCCTGCACGTACATCGCCAGGCGTTCGAGCCCGTAGGTCAGTTCGCCCGACACCGGCGCGCATTCGAAGCCGGCGACCTGCTGGAAATAGGTGAATTGCGACACCTCCATGCCGTCGCACCAGCACTCCCAGCCGAGGCCCCAGGCGCCCAGCGTCGGGCTCTCCCAATCGTCTTCGACGAAGCGCACGTCGTGCAGCGCCATGTCGACGCCAATCGTCGCGAGCGAGTCGAGATAGAGCTCCTGCAGGTTCTCAGGCGAGGGCTTCAGGATCGCCTGGAACTGGTAATAGTGCTGCAGGCGATTGGGGTTCTCGCCGTAGCGCCCATCCTTGGGACGGCGCGAGGGCTGCACGTAGGCCGCCTTCCACGGCTTGGGGCCGAGCGAGCGCAGCGTGGTGGCGGGGTGGAACGTGCCGGCGCCGACTTCCATGTCGTAAGGCTGCAGGATCACGCAGCCCTGCTTGGCCCAAAAGCTCTGCAAGGCCAGGATCAGAGCCTGGAACGATTGCGCGGGATCGAGCGAGGCGTCGGCGCCGGCGGAAGACATCGCGAGGGGGTGCTCGGGTTTTCACGTTTTCGCGGCGGACCCTAGAGACGCCTCACCCCCGGGTCAACGCGGATCACGCGGGCCAATCGATCGTCGCCTCGCCGCGCTGGATCGCCTCGGCGCGCGCGGTGAAGGCGCCGGACGCCTGGTGCAGCACCAGCGGCGGGGCGATGCGCAGCGGCGCCCTCGACCCCTTGACGCCCGCGACCAGCAGCCGGTGCGAGCCTTGCTCGGCGCGCGGATGGACCGCCAGCAGCGCGACGCCGCCGAGCCGACGTCCGATCGCCAGCAGGATCGCGGTGAGCGCGTCGGGGCGATGGATCATGACGAAACGCCCTCCCGGCGCCAGCAGGGCGAGGCAGGCGAGGATCCAGGCTTCCAGCGGCGAAGCGGCGTCTCGACGCGCTCGCGCCACATGCGCGCGCGCGCGGCCCGCGTCGGGCGAGGCGCGAACCTTCGAAGCCTCGAAGAACGGCGGATTGGCGACGACGAGATCGGCTGCGCCGTCGGCGAGGCCCGCTTCGCGCCGGCCGCGCGCGTCGAGCGCGTCGGCCGCGACGACGCGCACGCGGCTTTCGAGGCCGTTGAGCGCGGCGTTTTCGCGCGCCAGCGCGGCGAGGAAAGGATCGATCTCGACGAGGTCGCCCCGCGCCTCGGGCCAGCGCTGGAGGAGAGCGAGGCCGACCGCGCCGCCCCCGGCGCCGACGTCGACCACTCGGCGCGCCGGCGCGCCCGCCGCCGCCGCGAGCAGCACCGCGTCAGCGCCGACGCGGTGGCCGCTAAGCGGCTGGCGCAGACGCAATCGCCCGCCCAGGATCGCGTCGAGGCTGGTCGGCGCCTCGCCCGCGGCCTCATCCATCGCGCAATTCGCCGGAGAGTCCGGCGTCGCGCATCAGCCGCCGCGCCCGCTCCTGCGCGTTCGACGCCACCATGATCCGCCGCGGCAGGAAGCCGAGCGAGCCCTCGGCCGCGCTCATATGCTGGTCGGCGACGAAGAACGCCACGCCCGCTTGCGTGAGCAGCGTCTCGACGAGGGAAATCAGCACGAGATCATTGGTGCGCACGAGTTCGATCACGCCACGGCCTCCGCCTCCCTGCCCTTGCCCGCCCGCGTGGGCGTCTTTATGGTCGCCGCCCGGCGCTCTGGCAAGGGAGACAGCCGTGGGAATTGTCATTCCGCTTGAGGAAAAGTCGCCGGAAAGGTTGATCGAGCCTCTGGTCGCGCTGGTGGCCGGCGATATGACGCTCGTCAACCGGGAGATCCTGTCGCGCACGGGATCGCAGGTGGCGATGATTCCCGAAATCGCCAATCACCTGATTTCTTCGGGCGGCAAGCGCCTAAGGCCGATCCTCACGCTCGCCGCGGCGGGCCTGTGCAGCTATCGCGGCGGCGGCCATGTCAAGCTCGCCGCCGCGGTCGAGTTCATGCATACGGCGACGCTGCTGCACGACGATGTCGTCGACGAAAGCGATCTTCGCCGCGGCAAGGCCGCCGCGCGCGTGCTGTGGGGCAACGAGGCGAGCGTGCTGGTCGGCGACTTCCTGCTCGGCCAGGCCTTCAAGATGATGGTGGAGGTGGGCTCGCTTTCTTGCCTGGACGTGCTGTCGACCGCCGCGGCGGTGATCGCCGAGGGCGAGGTGATGCAGCTTTCGACGGCCAAGGACACCGCCACCACCGAGGACGCGTATCTGGCGGTGATCCGCGCCAAGACGGCGGCGCTGTTTTCCGCCGCTTGCGAGGTCGGGCCGATCCTCGCCCGGCGCGGCAAGTCGGAGATCGCGGCGTGCCGCGGCTACGGCGCCAATCTCGGCGTCGCCTTCCAATTGGTCGACGACGCGCTCGACTACGGCGGCTCGGCGGCCAAGCTCGGCAAGAACGTCGGCGACGATTTCCGCGAAGGCAAGATCACCCTGCCGGTGGTGCTGTCGTTTCGCCGCGGCTCGACCGAGGATCGCGAATTTTGGCGGCGGACGCTGGAGAAGGGCGAAATCGTCGACGGCGATCTTGAAATCGCGCTGGCGACGATGAAGAGGCACCGCGCGCTCGAGGACACCATCGAGCGGGCGCGCCATTACGGCGCCATGGCCCGCGACGCGCTGGAGCTGTTCGCGTCTTCGCCGTGGAAACACGCGCTGCTCGACGCGGTGGAGTTCGCGGTGCAGCGCGCGCATTGAACGGCGATTAGGGGAGCGACGGAGCGTCACCGCCGGCGGAGCCGCGCGCTTGCGAAGCATTCGTCCGACTTCGCTTGTAACGGCGGGCGGAGCCGTTGCTTGCTGGCAAGCCCTGAGAATACATGTTAGGTAATTCGCCGCGCGCCGCCGGCCGGCCGTGAAAGTCGATGGAGGGGGAAGCGAATGAAAAGCTTCATTCGAGCGGCGCTCGCCGCCGGCGCCTTGTTCGCGACGGGCTCGTTCGCTACGGCGGCGGAGCCGATCAAGATCGGCGCGGCGCTCTCGGTGACGGGGCCGGCCGCCTTCCTCGGCGAGCCCGAGCTGAAGACGCTGCGAATGTATGTCGACAAGACCAATGCCGAGGGCGGGCTTCTCGGCCGCCAGATCGAGCTCGTCTCCTATGACGACGGTTCGGATGCGGCGCGCGCCAACAGCTTCGCCAAGCGTCTGATCGAGGACGATCATGTCGACGTCCTGATCGGCGGCACCACGACCGGCGCGACGATGGGCATGTATCCGCTGGTCGAAAAGGCGGAAATCCCGTTCATTTCCCTCGGCGGCGGCGTCGGCATCGTCGAGCCGGTGAAGAAATGGATGTTCAAGGTCGCGCACAACGACCGCATGGCCGCCGAGCGGGTATTTGTCGACGCCAAGAAGCGCGGCCTGACGAAAATCGCGCTTCTGTCGGAGACTTCGGGCTTCGGCCAGTCGGGCCGCAAGGAGACGCTCGCCGCGGCGCCGAAGGCCGGGGTCGAAATCGTGGCGGACGAGACCTACGGTCCCACGGACACCGACGTGACCGCGCAGCTCGCCAAGATACGGGCGATCGACGGCGTGCAGGCGATTCTCGTCTTCGGTCTCGGCGAGGGCCCGGCGGTGGTCATGAAGAACATCGCCCAGCTCGGCATCAAGCTGCCCGTCTATCAGTCGCACGGGGTCGCCAGCCAGGAGTTCATCCGTCTGGCGGGCGCGGCGGCCGAGGGGGTGCGCCTTCCCGCCGCGGCGATTCTCGTCCCCGATCAGCTCCCCGATTCCGATCCGCAGAAAGCGATCGAGGAGGACTACGTCACGCTTTACACCGCCAAGGGCAACGGCGACATTTCGACCTTCGGCGGCCACGCGCGCGACGCGTTCTTCATTTGGAAGGCGGCGGTCGAACGCGCGGGCTCGGTCGACAAGGCCAAGGTGCGCGACGAGATCGAAAAGACCGCCGGCTTCGCCGGAACGGGCGGTCTGGTCACCATGTCGCCCGAGGACCATCTCGGGCTCAACGCGGCGGCGTTCCATATGATCGAGATTCGCGGCGGCAAATGGAAGTTGGCGGACTGACCGCGCGCCTGGCGATCGGAGCGGGCTCGCCCCGATCCTTGCGCGAATTTTCCGCGATGACGAAAGCGGGGCCGTGTCGCAATTCCTGCAATCGATCTTTTCCGGCGTCACGGTCGGCGCGACCTATGCGCTCGTGGCGCTCGGGTTCTCGATCATCTACAACGCCTCGGGCGTGATCAATTTCGCCCAAGGCGAATTCATCATGCTCGGCGGCATGATCGCGGCGTTTCTCGTCGCGGCCGGGGTGCCTTTGGCGCTGGCGGTCGTCGCCGCCGTGGCCGTGGTCGCGGCGATCGGCGTTATCGTGGCGAAAATCGCCATCGAGCCGGCGCGCGGCGCCGACGTCACCACACTCATCATCATCACCATCGGCGTTTCGATGGTCCTGCGCGGCGCCGTGGAGGCGACGATGGGCAAGGGCGGCCACGCGCTGCCGCCGTTCTCCGGCGACAAGCCGATCGTCCTGGCCGGAGCGACGATGCTGCCGCAGAGCATATGGGTCGTGGCGACGACGCTGGCGCTGGTGGCGGGGCTGGCGCTGTTTTTCGAGCGCACGCGCTTGGGCAAGGGCATCCTGGCGACCGCGCACAATCGCCTGGCCGCGCAACTCGTCGGCGTCGACACCCGCCGCGTCCTCACGGTGAGCTTCTGCCTGTCGGCCGCGCTCGGCGCGATCGGCGGCGTTCTGATCGCGCCGATCGCCAACACGTCCTATGACGCGGGCGTGATGCTCGGACTGAAGGGATTCGTCGCCGCGACCATCGGCGGGCTCGGGTCCGGCGTCGGCGCGGTCGCCGGCGGCCTCGCGCTCGGTCTGCTGGAAAGCCTGACGGCAGGTTATCTCTCCTCGGCCTACAAGGACGCCGTGGCTTTCGTGATCGTGCTCGTCATTCTGCTCGTTCGCCCGCGCGGGATGTTCGGGGCCGCGATCAGCAGCCGGGTCTGAGCGCCAATGACCGTCGCCTCGCCGCGCACGCCGCCCGTCTCGTCCCGCGCCTCGCGTTGGGCCTTCGCCCGCGCGCCGACGTTTGCTTTCGCCGCGGCGCTGCTCGTTCTGCCCTCGATCCTGCCCAACGCCTATTACTTCGACGTCGCGATCCGCATCGCGATCAACGCGACGCTCGCCATCGCGCTCAACTTGTTGATCGGTTACACCGGTCAGATCAGCCTCGGCCATGCCGCGTTCTTCGGTCTGGGCGCCTATGGCTCGGCGATTCTCGTCGGCGAGTTCGATTGGCCGCCGGGCGCGGCGCTGGTCGTCAGCGCGGCGATGGTCGGCGCGCTCGCCTATGTCGTGGCGCGCGTGATCCTGCGCCTGGAGGGGCACTATCTGGCGATGGCGACGCTCGGCCTCGGCGTCATCGCGTCGATCGCGCTGACCAACGAGGTCGGCCTGACCGGCGGACCCGACGGCATGTCGGTCCCCGACTTTTCGATCCTCGGCCTGCGCGTAGCGGGAGAGAAGGCCTGGTATTGGATTTTCGCGGCGGCGCTGGTCGCCGCGATCGTCCTGGCCGGCAATCTCATCGACAGTCCCGCCGGCCGCGCGCTGCGCGCGCTGCACGGCTCGCAGACCGCCGCCAGGTCGGTCGGCGTCGACGCCAGCGCGTTCAAGACCCGCGTGTTCGTTCTTTCGGCGACGGCGGCCGCGATCATGGGCTCGCTCTACGCCCATTATGAGGGGTTCGTCACGCCGGGCCTGGCCGCGTTTCCGAAGTCGGTCCAGTTGGTGACCATGGTGGTGGTCGGCGGGATGGCGTCGATCTGGGGGTCCGTTCTGGGCGCGGCGCTGCTCTCGTTGGCGCCCGAACTGCTCGCGCGTTTCGAAGGCTATGAGACGCTCGCGTTCGGCGCGATTCTGGTGGCGACGATGATCTTCCTGCCGCGCGGGATCGCGCCGAGCCTGAGCGCGCGGTTTCGGCGAAAGGAATCGTGACTGTGTTGCGGGTCGAGGGCCTCACCAAGCGCTTCGGCGGCGTCGACGCCGTTTCGGAGGTCAGTTTCGCCGTCCCCGAAGGCGCGATCCACGCGGTGATCGGCCCCAACGGCGCCGGCAAGACCACGCTGTTCAATCTGATCACCGGCATCTACGCGCCGGACTCCGGATCGATCCGTTTGCGCGGCGAGGAGGTCGCGGGCCTGGCGCCGGAAAGTCTGGCGCGCCGCGGCGTCTCGCGCACCTTCCAGAACCTTCAGGTGTCGATGAACCTTTCGGCGATCGAAAACGTCATGATCGGCGCGCATTTGCGGCTCAATTCGAGCCTGCTGGCGGCGATGGCGCGCTGGAGAGGCCTCGCCGCAAGGGATCGCGCGGCGCGCCGAGAGGCGGCCGAACTGCTCGCCTTCGTCGGTTGCGGCGCCTACGTCGGGGCGGAGGCTCGCTCGATGCCCTACGGCGCGTTGAAGCGGCTCGAGATCGCCAGAGCGCTCGCCGCCGAGCCGAAGCTGCTGTTTCTCGACGAACCGGCCGCCGGCCTCAATCACACCGAGACCGACGAAATCGAGGACCTGATCGGCGAACTCGGCCGGCGCGGCGTGACCATCGTGCTGGTCGAACACGACATGAAGCTGGTGATGAACGTCTCCCAGCACATCG
>Ga0326727_10018870_pt1 | contig 13995 bp, 14 predicted proteins | sample MB2enrmetagenome_FD_207643 | JGI IMG/M metagenome (GOLD analysis project Ga0326727, IMG submission 207643) | Lab enriched peat soil microbial communities from McLean, Ithaca, NY, United States - MB29MY | ecosystem: Environmental > Terrestrial > Soil > Wetlands > Peat | place: USA: New York...
CAATCTGGTGCCGCGCTTTCACGACGTCACCTCCGGAGCGGTGCGCATCGACGGCATCGATGTCCGGGACCTCACGCTCGCTTCCCTGCGCCGCAACGTGGGCATCGTTTCTCAGGACACCTTCCTTTTCAACGACACCATCGCCAACAATATTTCCTACGGCACCGCCGCCGCGGACCGGACCGCCCTGCGCAAGGCAGCCGAAGCAGCCAACGCCGCCGAGTTCATCGAGCGCCTCCCGAAAGGCTACGACACCATGGTCGGCGAGCGCGGCGTCAATTTGAGCGGCGGCCAGCGGCAGCGCCTCGCCATCGCCCGGGCGATTTATAAGAATGCGCCGATTCTGATTCTCGATGAGGCCACCTCGCACCTCGATACGGAATCCGAGATGGCGGTGCAGCAAGCCATCAATAACCTGATGAGTGACCGTACAGTGATCGTCATCGCGCACCGTCTTTCCACCATTCGCAAAGCCAATAAAATCGTAGTGCTGGATCGCGGCCGTATCGCGGAAACCGGTACCCACGAAGAACTGGTGACGAACGGCGGTATCTATCGCCGGCTGCACGAATTACAATTTCTAGATACGGGAGTGGCCATTGATTTGTAGGAAGCAGCCGCCAACTAATACCGCCTTCATCTGCGTTGCTCTGAGAACACAGCATGTTCCCGGTCCCGGAAACTCAGCTAATGCCTTGTGGGGCAGGCTGTTAGCCTGCGGGCCGGATATTATCCGGCGGGGTGCCCTTAGGGCCCGCCTCAGGCGCCCTCTTGTGGCCGGGCCGACACAGCTTTTCATGCTTCAGGGTGGCCGGCCATGGACGGCTCATGTGTGTTCATCTGCGGCTATCAGGCGGTTTGCCGTATGAGTGTCAAAAGCATGACCGGCTTTGCCCGCGTGCGGCGTGAACTGCCCGAGGGCGATCTCATCGTCAGCCTCAAGACGGTAAATCACCGCGGATTGGACCTGCATTTTCACATGCCCGGCGCGCTCGACGCATTCGAGCCCGCCATCCGGACACTGCTCAAATCGCGCGTCTCCCGCGGCCACGTGCAAATTCAGATTTCCTTCTCAGGCGCGCGCAACGGCCGGGGAAATCTGAATTACGAATTGCTCGAAGCCTGGCTCGGCGGCTTTCGTGAAGCCTCCGAAAAGTACGGCTTGAAATGCGAGCCCGATCTCAACGAAGCCCTGCGGATTCCCGGAGTCCTGTTGAGCGAGATTGCTTGCGATCTCGACGAAAGCTTTGAAACCCCTTTGAAGGAAGCCGTGAACGCGGCCATCGACGAGCTCGACAAGTTCCGCTCGCGTGAAGGCGCCACGATCGCAAAGGAAATCCGCGAGCGCTCGGCCAAGATCACTGAATTGGCCGAGAAAATGGAGAAGATCCGCTCCAAGGCGACGCCCGCCTTCCAGAAACGTCTGAAAGAGCGCTTGGCGGAACTGCTGAAGGGCGCGGGAATCGAGCCGCAGCGTCTCGCCCAGGAAGCTGCCATCATGACCGAGCGCAGCGACGTCAGCGAAGAACTGCTGCGACTGAAAACCCACGCTGTGCAGGTGGAAGACCTTCTCAATAACGGCGGCGAAGCCGGCAAAAAGTTGGACTTCCTGCTCCAGGAGATGAACCGCGAGGCCAACACCGTGCTTTCGAAGACCGGCGGCTTGGGCGAATTGGGCCTCACCATCACGGACCTGGCCCTGGCAGCCAAGGCCGAGATCGACAAGATTCGCGAGCAGTCCCTCAATATTGAATGAGCACCGTCTTCATAATTTCCGCACCGTCCGGATCCGGCAAGTCGACGCTGGTGAACCGGCTGATGCAGGAGGTGCCAAACCTCTGCTTCTCCATTTCGTATACCACCCGTAAGCCAAGGGGCCACGAAGTCGATGGTACGAGCTACCACTTCACCTCTCGGGAAGATTTCGAAAAGCGCCTCGACAACCACGAATTCCTGGAACATGCCGACGTTTTCGGCAACTACTACGGGACCCACCGCTCGGAGCTCGAAAAGGCCTGCTCGGAAGGAAAAGACCTGGTATTGGACATTGACGTGCAAGGTGCGGCACAATTAAGGGAGAGTATCCCTGACGCCGTTGCTATCTTCGTTCTCGCGCCTTCCCGCGAGATCCTGGAGCACCGGTTGCGCTATCGGGGAGAGGATTCCGACCAGGTGATCGCGCGCAGGCTGGCCGACGCTGCGCGGGAAATCAGTAATTATAGCTTGTACGATTACGTCCTGATCAATGAGGATATTGACGAATCGGCTAGAACTCTCAGCTCCATTGTACGGGCCGAGCGAGTTCGTAGGACGCGAATTGAAGATAAGATCAGGCCGATCCTGAAGACGTTTGAAGAAGAGGTAAATGATGTCCGACGCCCCCCGCAATAACGCCCACTGCTCCATCCCCGACGATCCGGAGCAAAGTACCTATCGATTTATTATCGTGGCCGCTAAGCGCGCCCGCCAGTTACAGGGCGGCAGCCGCCCCTTCCTGCCGACTTCCTCCAAGAAGCCGACCGTCATCGCCACGGAAGAAGTTCGCCGAGGTCTGGTGAAATACGACCTCGTTCCCACCGAAGTCGTGCTTCCGCCAGAAGACCTGGCCCTGTAATCGTTTCTGAGCAGCGCGTATAGGTAGCCGTGAAAAAATCCCAGCCGCCGATAAACGCCGATGAACGCAGATTGAAAACAAAGTCCTTATCGGCGTTCATCTGCGTCCATCGGCGGCGAATAACGAATTTTTCTCGGCTTCTAAGCAAGCGGTTCCCGCTATGAACATCATCCTCGGAATCGGCGGAGGAATCGCGGCCTACAAATCCGCCGAACTCGCGCGCCTGCTCATCCAGCGAGGCGCAAAAGTACGCGTAGTCATGACCCATGCCGCGCAGCAGTTCGTCGCCCCGCTGACCTTCGCCACCCTCACCGGCCAGAAAGTGATCACCTCGCTGTTCTCCTCCGCCACCGCCGAGGACACCCTGGCCAGTTCTGTCGAGCACATCTCAGTGGCTCGTGAGAATCAGCTCCTGCTGGTCGCTCCGGCCACCGCGGATATCCTTGCCAAGTTCGCGCATGGCCTCGCCACGGACTTTCTGACCACCACATACCTGGCTTTCACCGGCCGTGTCGTGCTGGCGCCATCCATGAATAAAGAGATGTTGGCTCACCCGGCGACCCAGGCAAACCTGACCATCCTGCGCGAACGCGGGCACGTCATCATCGAGCCCGATTCCGGTTATCTCGCCTGTGGTGAGATTGGCGCCGGCCGTCTCGCCGAGCCCGAAAGAATTGTCGAGGTCGTTCTGGCGCCCGATCACCCTCGTGATCTCGAGGGTGAACACCTCCTGATCACCGCCGGACCAACGCAGGAAGCGATCGACCCCGTGCGCTTCATCTCCAACCGCTCCAGCGGCAAAATGGGATTCGCCCTGGCCGCTTCCGCCGCTCGTCGTGGAGCCACGGTCACCCTCATCACCGGCCCGGTGCAGCTTCCCACCCCAAGCGGCGTTACCCGCATCGACGTCCGGACCTCCGAGCAGATGCGCAAAGCTGTTTTCGACAATCTGGAGGAGGCCACGGTAATTGTGAAGACCGCCGCTGTGGCCGATTTCCGTCCGGCTCATCCTTCCACGCAAAAGCTCAAGAAAACCGCCATGCGGCTTTCGCTGGAACTCGATCCCACTCCCGACATTCTCCAGGAATTAGGCCACAAGAAGGGCGACCGGCTTTTGATCGGCTTTGCCGCCGAAACCGAGCGCATGGAAGAGGAAGCGCGCCGCAAGCTGGAATCTAAGAACTGCGACATGATCGTAGCCAATCAAGTGGGCGGCGCCGAAACCGGCTTCGAGTCGGACGACAACGAGGTTCTCATGGTGCTACGATCCGGCAGAACCATACCCGTAGCTCGCGCCCCGAAGCCGGAGATCGCCGATCATATTCTCGATCAGGTACTCACGCTGCGGCTGGAACCGAGCGCGACACTTAAGTAAATGGACGCCGACCAACTGCGCAACCGCCTGGAATTCTATCGCGATCTGGGATTCAAGGAACTCTACCGGCGGGATCCCTCGGCGAAACCGGCTCCCGCACCTATCGAAATGGCCACTCTCCCACCCCTACCTCCCATGGCGCCCCCCGGCGAGACTCTGCTCCAGATCATGGAAGATATCGGCGATTGCCGCCGCTGCCGCCTGCACAGCCAGCGCCACAAGATCGTATTCGGCGTGGGCAACGAGCAGGCCAGGTTGGTGTTCGTGGGCGAAGGCCCCGGCGCCGATGAAGACGCCCAAGGCATTCCCTTTGTCGGCCGGGCCGGTCAACTGCTCACCCAGATGATCGAGGGTACGGCAAAGAAGGAAGGCATTCCACTGCTCCGGCCGCAGGTCTACATCTGCAACGTGGTAAAGTGCCGGCCGCCGGAGAACCGCACGCCGGAGCCCGACGAAATGGAAATCTGCGGACAATTCCTCTTCCGCCAGTTGACCGTCATCCAGCCCAAAGCGATCTGCGCTCTTGGATCCACTGCCGCCAAGGCCCTTCTCGGCGGCAGAGACGGCGTGACCAAACTACGCGGCCGCTGGCATAAGTGGCGCGATATTCCGCTCATCGTGACTTACCATCCCTCGTACCTCCTCCGCCCCTATAACCAGGACGCCAAGCGCGAAGCCTGGGAGGATCTGAAGAAAGTTTTGCACTTCGTCTACGATTAACGCTGACGGCAGAAAGGGGCTTTTCAAGCCGGTTCTTTTGTGGGCCGTGAGGCGTAGGCCGCCATCGCGCGGCGCTCGATGCTTCCCTACTCGCCCACCTCGGCCTCGCAACCAAGGCTGTCTAACCGCGTTCAATTCAAAGGTAAGGGTTTCTCCCGAGTTTTAGCTGACTTCTGCTTATCCCGTTGTTTCAGCAAAACGGCCGAATGGCGAGTCCTGTGCGCCCGCCCCAATTACTCGGCTGGAGACGTTCGCCCACGTTCCGTCGAAGCGAACATGGACGCCGTACGCAAGGGGGAAACGCCCGCCCACGCCCTCGCGGCGTGAACATGTTGCTGAAACAACCGGATAAGCAGGAGCTGACTAAGGAGCTCACGCGTTCGCCGCCTGGTGGAAGCCACGAGATGAAGCTGGCGACCTACAGCCCGGCTTTCAATTCAATGGTTTCCTGGAGGAGATGATCGCAAATAATGGGCTGCCTCTGGCAATCCGCGGCTGCTCCTGGCCGATCCGGAACAACCGGGCAATTGGTCGCGCCACGCGTGTCGCTGGGTGGACGAGGACTCCCAAGATACCGCACCGCAGGCACGTCTGAACAGCCCAGGCGCAGTGCTTCTTCTATCGCCTGCCTCAGCCCCGCCAGCGCCGGCGGAACGGGCGCTCCAAAGGAGTCTTGAAACAGTACACAAGCCAAAGGCCTGCCATACGGTTGTTAGGCTGTTTCTGGAGAGCTGTCAACAGAATCTTCGCACACGGCTCAGTAAAATCAGTCAGTTTCCGCGAGGATGCGATTTTTGGCACAGAATGCTACGTTAGGGCTAGTCAGCCAATTAAAATTGAGTTAAGATTCTGTCAGGAGAAGTTTATGGGGACCCTGGATGTTCCTGAGATCCTGATCGTGTTTCTGCTGGCGGGGTGGGTGGGTCTGATCTTATGGCAAGTGCGATACAAACACCGGCACTAGCACCAATGGGTACTTTTCCGTAGACGGCGAACCAGGAGAAAAGCGCGGATGCCGATAACGCCGATTGCGAAGGCGGAAGGCTCCGGGAGCGCCTGGATCAAACTCACGCTGTCGGGTAACCCGGCTGACGTTCCCAATGCGAGAGAATTGAGAATTTGAGACGTAGCCGAGGCCGTGAAGGTCATCGACTGTTCCGTCCAGGGCTGAAAGTAGCCGTTCGGGTCTTGCGCTGTTTCGGACGGGTTGCTCTGCAGCGCTGAATCCCGCGTGTCGGTCCCAAAGGTGACTGCCACTGCTCCGTAGTGACTGTTGCCCAGCCGCCTGATAGAAAGTCAGATCGTGATGGTCGCCCACGACCAGGAAGTCGCGGTGAATAAAATCAGACAAGGTGAGGCTGACCGGGCCCGTTTCCGCAAACAGATGGGCATGATGCGGCGGGAAACCGATTACGCCCAGGATATGATTTCCGGCATGACCAATACCGCGATCATTGGACCGGACAGACACGCGAAGTCTACACCGGAAGTGGGGCCAATAAATGGATCCGAGCGCACAGCGGTACGGTGATCGACTCCACGCTTTCGCCCGGCTCGGCATACCACCAGTTGGAGACTCCCCCGCAACCGTAACATCACTTCCATCTCGCTCCGCCAGAATCTGCTAAATTCGTTAAGGCTGCACCGTGTTGTGGTGATGGCCGTTGGGTATCTGGTTTGGGAGTCCGACCGTGAAAATTTCGTTGGGTAGCTGGGCGTTCTCTTTCGGCCCGTACGCCGGCCATCCCGTGCCGTTTGAGAAAGTGGTCAAACGGCTGGCGCAAGCTGGTTACGACGGGATCGAAATCTGCGGGTTCCCGCCGCACGTCGCGGTCGACGATTATCCGAGCCACGAGTCCCGGCAGGAACTGGCGCAGATGATCGCCGGCTGCGGGCTGGGCATCTCCGGCTATTCTTCCGACCTCTCTTCCGTCAATCCGATCGTTGCCGGAAAAAGACAAAAGTACCTTGATTTGTTCCGGCGCAACGTGGAGCTGTGCGCCGATATCGGCAGTCCGCTGATCCGCGTGGATACGGTTGCCGCGCCCGGGTCTCTCGATGACGCCGATTATGTGAAAGCGTTCGATCACATGGCCGGGACCTTTCGCGAAGCCGCCTCGATTGCGGAAGATCATGGCGTGCTGGTGACGTGGGAATTCGAGCCCGGGTTCGTTTTCAACGCACCGTCCGAAGTGGTGGCCATGCACGAGCGGGTAGATCATCCCAATTTCAAAATCATGTTCGACACCTGCCACGCGTACATGTGCGGCGTGGTGGGCGCGCGCCAGCACGGTCCGAAGGAAACTCTCCCCGGCGGCGTCAAGGAATTCCTGGCCAAGCTCTCGGGCAGGATCGGATCGATTCATCTCATCGACAACGACGGGACGCTGCATGGCGATGAAACCAGCACGCATCGCCCCTTCGGCCAGGGCTTCATCAATTTCGAAGAACTCGTGCCGCGCCTGCTGGAAGTCCCCAATATCCATTGGTGGACGGTCGACATGTGCTTTTGGGCCGGCGCTTGGGAATTGATCGACAGCAGCCGCGAGTTCGTGGCCAATCTGCTGCGCTATCACGAAGCGCTGCGCTGAATCATGGCCAGGTACCTGATCGTATTTCTTTTTGCGCTAGGTGTTGCGTCGGGCGCGGTCACAGTGCAGTTCGATACCAGCAATCCGCTGGTCGGGCCGTATCCCGCGGACGCCTTTACAGTTGCCGACAACGCGCAGATCACCGGCAAGCGCCTCGACATGCCTCTGCGCAATTGCGACTCTTCGGCCTTGCTCTGCGCCATGCTTACGCTGGTCAACGAGCTCGATGGATTCAATGTTCAACCGCGAATGGCGGTTAGCTTCTCCGGACCGGTGGACACTTCCACTCTGCGCGCAGGAATCCTTTTCGTGGCGCTCGATAATCTTGTGTCCGGCGCAACCGAATTGCAACAGCCGGGTGATGTGGTGGCGATTAACCAGGTGTCCTACGATCCGGCGACCAACACCGTGTACGCCAAGCCCGATGCCGCGCTCGATCAACACCGCCGTTATGCGCTGATCGTTACCGGCGCGGTGCAGGATATGTCGGGCAATCCGGTGAGCGCGGATCCGGCGTTCACGGCTTGCGTGCAAGGCTCGGTGTCGAGTGGTTATTGCGCCGACCTGGCGAGCGCGCTCGCGGGGGTGAACGCGTCGAGTCCTATCGTGGGAGCATCCATCTTCACCACGCAAAGCGCGACGGCGTGGCTCGAAAGCGCGCGCGGCCAATTGACGAGCATGCCGGTGGTGGTGCATCATCCGGATGGCCAGTACACTTTTCCGTTTTCCAATATCGCCAAACTGGGCGTGAACTTCGATACAGGATCGGGCAACTTCTCCAGTTTCTCGCTGCCCATCGGTTCGACGGAGTTCTCGTTTTTCTTTAGCGGGCTCGGGAGCATATCTTTCGGTTCGTATCTCTCGCCGCTGCTGCTCACTGTCGACCAGACCATCGATCCCATAGCGACCGGTATCGGACCAACTGTGCCCACGCCGGCGAACGAGGTGGCATTTCACGTTTATTTACCTAACACGCCCGAACCGGCCGCGGGTTATCCGGTGGTGATCTTCGGTCATGGATTCGGCGACAGCAGCATTGGCGGTCCGACGGTAGTGGCGCCGGTGCTGGCGCAAGCGGGATTCGCCACCGTCGCGATCAACGCGGTGGGCAGCGGCTTCGGACCGCAGAGCAACCTTGTTATTACCGATAACAGCGGCAACAATACCACCGTGCTACTCGGCGGGCGTGGCATTGATTTGACTGGCGGCGGCACGATCGGCCCCACCGACGGTTGTGAGATTCTGACGCCGCTGCCCATCGGTTTGCGGGATTGCATTCGTCAGACTGTGGTGGACCTGATGCAATTGGTGCGCGTGATCCAGGCGGGCGTGGATGTCAATGGCGACGGCCAGGCGGATCTCGATCCCGGTCACATTTATTACGCGGGCCAGTCCTTCGGATCGATTTACGGCACCGTGTTGAACGCGGTCGAGCCGTCGATACGAGCCGCCGCGCTGAATGTGGGCGGAGGTTCGGTGGCGGATATCGTACGGTGGAGTCCCGGGTTTTCCGATACCGCGAGCACGATTTTGACCAGCCAGATTCCACCGCTGCTTCCGCCAGGCACTCCGTTCTCCGATAACTTCCCGTTCCGGGATCAACCGGTGAGTATCAATACGCCGGCCAACAGCGCGACGCAATATTACATGGAATTGATTGAATGGCTGGATAATTCGGGCGACCCGATTCCCTTCGCGCCGCACCTACATCGGGCTACGCTCGCGGGGGTATCCGCCAAGCCGGTGTTGTATCAGATTGCGCGCGGCGATATGACGGTGCCGAATCCGGCATCGAGTGATTGGATCCTCGATGCCGGAGGGGCAAACGCCACGTGGATGTTCCGCGCGGATCTAGTGCAACAGGCGTTTCCCGGCCTGTTGCCCGAAGATCCGCACACCTTTCTGACGCCGCTTTCGGAGAGCAATGGAACCATCAGCCTACCGAGTCTTACAGGCTTGGTGATTGGAACGACGGCGCAGGGACAGATTGCGGGCTTCTTCGCGTCCGATGGAGCCACGATTCCCGACCTGACACAAACTGCTGTCGGGGCCTACTTTGAAAAGCCGAATCCTCTACCTGAGGATCTCGGCTTCAGCCAGACACCGCAAACTAATTTGACAAACCGCTTGCTGAGGCGCGCTGCTCAGAAACACGTTACCGAGCCACGACCGTAAGAAGCTGTGAAATAATCCCAGCCGCCGATAAACGCCGATGAACGCAGATTGAAAACAAAGTCCTTATCGGCGTTCATTGGCGGCTAATAATGAGTTTTCTCACCTTCTAAAGGAGCGGTCAAAAGCCTGTGTTACAGGCCTGCCTGCGTGCCATCGCCGCTGATCACCAGCTTGGTCTTGGTGCCGCCGATGCCGATTTCCTGCACTTTGTATTTGTCGCCATCCATCTCATAGCGGACCGTGGTGGAATCGTATTTCTTGTCTGACGCTTCGGTCTTCACCTTGGCCTCGACAGTAGTCTTGCCATGGCTGATGATGGCTTTATCGTTGTCAACTTCGATCTTATATTCTCCCGGCTTCAGCTCTTTCCCCGCAACTACCGAGGGTTTCAGCAGAGTGACGTGATAAGTTGTGGCTGCCTGGGCGATAGTGCCCACCGCCAATAACGTAAGAGTAAGTGCGCTTCGAACTGCCGTTACTTGAAACTTCATTTTGAGTAACTCCTCTGTGTCTGTGAGTACGCGCTGACCGGTAGCCTGGTTCGCAATATTTTCGACGTATGAATTCGCGAAATCGATAGTTACTTGAAGCTGACTTTTCCTAACCACATCTGACTCACAGGCCACAACACGCGATAATAGTGAGTTGCAATCAAGCATTCACATTGTCGGCGGCGGACTCGCAGGATCGGAAGCGGCTTTGCAGATTGCGCGCACCGGGTTGCGCGCCGTGCTTTGGGAAATGCGTCCCGTACGCATGACGCCCGCGCACCAAACCGATCGCTTCGCCGAACTGGTGTGTAGCAATTCGCTGAAGTCCGATCAGCATCCCTCCGCGTCGTGGCTACTCAAAGAAGAATTGCGCCGCCTCGGATCGGCGCTTATCGCCGCCGCGTACGAGACGCGTGTTCCGGGAGGTCAGGCGCTCACTGTGGATCGCGAAGCGTTCTCGGAGCAAATTACTCGCGAGGTAGAAGCGAAGCCGCTCATCGAAGTGCGGCGGGAAGAATTTACGCGCATCGATCCGGGGACGACGACAGTCATCGCCACCGGGCCGTTGACCAGCGATCGCTTAGCCGCGGAGATCGGGCGCATCACCGGCACCGGACGGCTATTCTTTTACGACAGCATCAGTCCGATCGTGGAGGCCGCGACGGTCGATGAATCGATCGCGTTTCGCGCCTCGCGCTACGATAAATCGCTCGACGGCACGGGCGATTATCTAAATTGTCCCTTTGACAAGCTAGAGTATGAGCGCTTCTACGACGCTCTGGTCGCCGCGCAGACTGTCGATGCGCACATTCCAGATGACGTACCGTATTTCGAATCCTGCCTGCCCATTGAAGAAATCGCGCGGCGCGGGCGCGATACGCTGCGCTTCGGTCCCATGAAGCCGATGGGCCTGGTGGATCCGCGCACCGGGCGCCGTCCTTACGCAGCCGTGCAATTGCGCCTGGAGAATTTACGTGCGGATAGCTACAATCTGGTAGGTTTTCAGAATCATTTGAAATTCGGCGAACAGAAGCGCATCCTGCGCCTCATCCCCGGTCTCGAAAACGCCGAATTCCTGCGCTACGGCCAGATCCATCGCAACACCTATATCAATGCGCCCGCGCTGCTTGATGCCACGCTTCGCCTGCGCGCCGACCCGCAAGTTTTTTTCGCGGGCCAGATCTCCGGGGTGGAAGGCTACGTGGAATCCATCGCGACCGGTTTTCTGGCCGGACGATTTGCGGCTGCGCTAGCCACTCATCAACCGGTCAGCGCGCTGCCGCGTGAGACTGCGCTGGGATCGCTATGCCACTACATCTCGGCCGCCGACCCCAAGCATTATCAGCCGGCCAACATTGCGTTCGATCTCTTCCCGCCGCTCGACGACTCGCTGCGCAATCGATTGCGTCACGATAAACCGGCGCGTCACGCAGAAATCTGCCGCCGGGCGCAAGCCGCGCTCGAAGAGTTTATGGCTGTTCATGTCTGACTTGCCGCAACGCATCACGCAGTTCATGGCTGAATTAGAGCGGCGCAACGCGTCGCCCATGACCATCCAGTCGTACGGCTCCGATCTGCGCGACTTTGTCGATTACCTCACACCGCCCGGCGAGCAGCCGCCGGATCTCTCACAAATCGATCTGCTGATGCTGCGCGAGTATCTAGCGGCGCAGTACGATCGCGGGCTCGAAGCGGTCAGCATTCGCCGCCGTATCGCCGCCATTCGCACGCTCTTCCGCTTCCTGACCAAAGAAGGCATCCTCGCCGTCAATCCGACGCGTCTGCTGCGTGCGCCCAAGACGCCGAAGAAACTGCCGCAGGTCATCACCGCCGAACAGACGAACGCGATTATCGAAGGTTCGCTGAAGGTTCAGCCGGAGCGTCCACATCCTAAGCGGGATCGCGCGATCCTCGAACTGCTCTACGGCTGCGGTGTTCGCGTAAGCGAGCTCGCGGGACTCGACTTGCACGATATCGACATGAGCCAGCACTGGATCCGTGTGCGCGGCAAGGGCAAGAAAGAGCGGCAAGTCCCGGTACCCGGGAAGTCGTTCGAATCGCTGCTGGCGTGGCTGCGGGATCGCGCGGGAGAGCCGCAGGAAACGGCGGTCTTCCTCAATCATCACGGGAAACGGTTAACGGACCGCAGCATCCGCACCATCGTCAAGTTCTACGCCAGTTGGATCGCCGGCGACAATTCGGTCCATCCGCACAGCCTGCGTCACGCATTCGCCACGCACCTGTTGCAGGACGGCGCGGACTTGCGCGCGATTCAGGAACTGCTGGGCCATGCGCGCCTCTCGACCACGCAGAAGTATACACAGGTGTCGCTGGCGGACCTGATGTCGGTATATGATAAAGCACATCCCAAGGCCAAGTAAGGAGGTCTTATGGCGACGACGAGTGCAACCGCTCCGGCCCCGGCTCAGAGCGCCGGAATTCCGCAAGCAACCACGCGCAATGTCGCGGTCGATGCCTATCGCGGCTTCGTGATGTTCCTCATGATGGCCGAGGTGCTGCGCCTGGCCCGGGTGGCCGCGAATTATCCGGGCAACTGGTTCTGGAGCGTACTGGCCTTTCACCAGACGCATTCGGAGTGGGTCGGGTGTTCACTACACGACATCATCCAGCCGTCGTTCTCCTTTCTGGTGGGCGTGGCTCTGCCTTACTCGATTGCCAGCCGCATGGCGAAAGGCGGAACGTTCGGAAAGATGTTCCTGCACGCACTCTGGCGTTCTCTGGTGCTGATTGCGCTGGGAGTGTTCCTCCGCTCCATGGGCCACCAGATGACCAATTTCACGTTCGAAGATACGCTATCGCAAATCGGATTTGGATATCCGATATTGTTTCTTCTCGGATTCCGTTCGCCGCGCTGGGCCTGGTCGGCGCTGGGTGTGATCCTGTTCGGCTACTGGCTGGCATGGGCCATCTACCCCGCGCCGGGTCCCGGTTTCAACTGGCAGGCGGTCGGCGTGCCCGCCGATTGGCCACACCATCTTTCCGGATTCGCGGCGCATTGGGACAAGAACAGCAATCTGGGACAGGTCTTCGACGTCTGGTTCCTCAACCTGTTCCCGCGGCCCAAGCATTTCGATTTCAACTCCGGCGGCTATCTCACGTTGAGCTTCATTCCGACGCTCGGCACCATGATTCTCGGCCTGATCGCCGGACGCTGGCTGCGCGCCGCCGCTCCCAAGATTCCGCTGAAGAAATTCGCCATTGCGGGAGTGATCGGCATTGCGGCGAGTCTCGCGATTCATTTCCTCGGCATCTGCCCCATCGTGAAGCGTATCTGGACGCCTTCGTGGGTTCTATTCAGCGGCGGCATCTGCTTCCTGTTCCTGGCCGGATTCTGCTGGCTGATCGAAGTGAAAGGCTGGAAGAAGTGGGCGTTCCCGCTGGCGGTGATCGGTATGAACTCGATCGCCGCTTATTGCATGGCGCACTTCTTCGAGCGCTTCTTCATTGATTCCTTCCGCATCAACCTGGGTCCGCATGTATTCGAAAGTTTCGGCCAGGGAGTGCAGCCGTTCGTGCAGGGATGGGCGGTGCTGGCTTGCTTCTGGGGAATTCTTTATTGGATGTACAAGCGCAAGGTCTTCTTGCGGATATGAGAAGAACATTGGGCCACGAATGCACACGAATGCACACGAATAAGACCGGGGCTTTTGGGCTTGCGCTGGCGTTTCTTCCCGTTTTGCTCGCCCAGACTTTTCCTATTGATTCCGTTAGTGGCCTGACAACCATTCAGGTCAAGGCCGAGGCGGATATGTTCAAGGGACGCAAGGCGGTCCGTATCACGGATGCGGCTCCTCCCACGACCGGCGATGCGGGACGTTTGGCGCTGGTTTCCGGGACTCAGTTCCAGGATGGCGTCATCGAAATCGACATGGCCGGTGACGTGATGCCTGGGGCGGCGCAGGGGGCGCGCGGATTTGTCGGGATGGTCTTTCGCGCCGCGCCCGACGCTTCGAAATTCGAGTGCTTCTACCTTCGTCCTACCAATCCTCGCTCCGACGACCAGGTGCG
>Ga0326727_10018871_pt1 | contig 13994 bp, 17 predicted proteins | sample MB2enrmetagenome_FD_207643 | JGI IMG/M metagenome (GOLD analysis project Ga0326727, IMG submission 207643) | Lab enriched peat soil microbial communities from McLean, Ithaca, NY, United States - MB29MY | ecosystem: Environmental > Terrestrial > Soil > Wetlands > Peat | place: USA: New York...
CGGAACTTCGGGTGTGCTATGGTGATGAGCTCAAGCACCCGTTCGCGGATGGATTTGCCGAAGAGGTTCACACAGCCGTATTCCGTGACCACATAACTTACATCGGTCTGGGTGGTGAAGATGCCCATCTTTGATTCGGTGAACCTGGGTACGATCCGTGAAATGCTTCCGTCACGGGATGTCGACCGCAGGGCGATAATCGCCTTCCCGTCCTTTGTGATCTGGGCGATCCTGTTGAAATGAGGCTGCCCCAATGCACCGAAATGCGCGCCCTGCTCTCCGAGGGCAATACACGACTGTCCGGTGAGGTCGATCTCCACGGCCCCGTTGATGGCTACAAAAGGGGTCCTTGTGAGGATAACCTGGGGATTGCTCACATGGGTGAGCGGTCTCATCCTCACTTGCCGGTTTTGCCTGACGAAATCGAACAAGGCTTCAGTCCCGATGCAGAACGAACCGGTGATCATATTGCCTTCCGGTATGGCACCCGCCCGGACAAGATCAATGACGGTATCGGTGATGATCTCGGAATGGATCGACAGGTCTTTCTTGGTTTTCATTGCCTTGAGTGCGGCATCCGGAATCCTGCCGAATCCTATCTGGATAGTGGAGCCGTCTTTTACAAGATTCGCCACATGCTCTCCGATCTGTTTGGTTTCAAAGTCGAATTCTTCAACCGGACAGCTCACGAGCGGCTCATCATACTCGACGATATGGTCGACCTCGGATATGTGCACGAGGCTCTCGCCGCAGGTAAACGGCATAAAAGAGTTGACCTGGGCCACCACGATGTCCGCATGGTCGATCATGGACCTCACGATATCCACGGTTACGCCAAGGCTCATGTAGCCCTTCTCGTCCGGGGGGCTGAGCTGAATGACGGCCGTGTTGATCTTGATGGAACCCTCCCGGATCAACCTGTCGAGCATGTCGGACGACAGCGGGATATGGTCGGTCTTACCCGTTGAGAACGGACCCGACATGCCCGGCGATACAAAGAACGAGTGTATGCGGAACCGGGAGCCCGCATCGCCCCCGAAGTCGGAATAGGTGCGGAGCGGAATCGTGGTATATACCTGTACGTCGCTCAGGTCGATATTATCGACGATGAGCTTTCGCACAAGGTGCTGCGGTTCGGCGCAGCCGGATTCCACAAACATGCTCGATCCCGGATGGATGACACCGAGTATCTCCTCTGCCTTAACCTTCTTTATCAAATACTCTTCCATCACAGCTTCGACCCCTCCCTTTAAATATGAGTCAATAAATTCAAAGTGTGACATCCGATAGAATTATAAAATGCAAATATAGTGATCGTATCGGCAGATTAATTATATTTTATTACAGGTTGTCTTTAAGAATTTAAGTTCTCGAAAAAGAATGAGCGATCTTCCCCTCAGTGTCATTCCTACGGAAGCGGGATTCCAGTCATTTTACGTAGTTCCGGACTCCCGCTGCAATCCACTGCATTATGAGAGATATCCTACATTCTCAGGGAGATGACCGATTTACTTGTTGCTTCTATTCTTCGGAAAAGCCTGTTTCCTTGAGAAGCTCCATGGCCTCGATCATCTTTTCCCTGTCCTTCAGCCGGGCCAAGCTCTGGGGCGACTCCTGAAACTTTTCCAAGGCATGGAAGAACCGGTCGAGAATATCGTCCTTGAAGGTGGGGATAAGAAAGATATGGGTATGGGGGATCCTTCGCCCCCGTGCGTACATAAAGACAAAATCCGGGAAAAGCGCCTTCATCATCTTGTTGGCGCAGACCCTGGCGACACGGAACAGGCTGTCCGTCTCATCGGCGGTCAGTTCATGCCACCAGGTGACGTGCCTCTTGGGAATGACCAGGCAGTGCCCCTGGGTATAGGGATGGATATCGAGTATGCACAACGACATGTCATCCTCATAGACCTTATACGCCTCGGCATTGCCTGCAATGATGTCGCAAAATATGCAGTGACCCTTGCCCTCATCAGACATACACACCCCTTTCATCACGGCCCGGCTTCGGTTAATCGTGCCGCCTTTTCGTCCTTCAAGACGGCCGGCACGGATTCCATGGTTGCCTTACCCCATCCATTAACCATATAACTTACCTTCATGGTAGACTTTTTCCTCGTCCATACACATTTTTATTATATTTTCTTGAAAGGAAGGCGTGACGCCACATGAAAGTGCTCTTCACCGGTGACCTTCACGGCAGGCGGGTCCTGTATGAAGGAATGATGGAGCTCGCGGTCAAACAAGGGGTGCAGTGCATCATCCTGGGCGGCGATATCCTCCCCACCCTCATCCCCAGTCCCATCGCGCTGATCAACGGCCGCGCCGGCTTCCAGGATGACCTCAAGGGCCAGCTCCGCTTCGTGGATGACTATCTTTCCACGGTCTTCGCCTCGTTCCTCGCTGCGAATCCCGACATGAAGACCCTCTACATCCCCGGCAACCACGACTGGATTCCCGTGCTGGAGCGTCTGGGCACGGCCCTTCCCCAGGCCGTCAACATCCACGGGAAGACCATGCACCTGGGCGGCATTGCCTTTTTCGGCTATGCGTGTGTCATCGATTCGACGTTCTGGGTAAAGGATTATGCACGCAGGGACCTGAAGCATGACTCCTATGTGCCGAGCAAGTTCGCCATCGTGAGCGATACGGACAGGCTGCGGCCAAGCCCGGACGGAGAATATGCCGTGAACAACCCCAGCATCGAGGAAGATCTCTTGAGCGTCTCCTTCGACGACCCCGGCCACAGCATCTGCGTGTTCCACTGCCCCCCGTATGACACCGGCCTCGATACCCTGCACACCGGAAAGCCCATCGGCTCGAAGGCTATCAGGGGTTTCCTCGAGAGGACCCGGCCCTTGGTAAGCCTGCACGGGCACATCCACGAATCCCCCTACATGTCAGGGGTGTACCGGACCCATATCAACGGCTGCCTGGCGGTGAACCCGGGCCAGGGCCCCAACCTGTTTCACGCCGTGACCTTCGATACCGACGACCCGGAAGAAACCATGACCCACAACCTGTTCGGCAGGGCCATGCCGCATGAAAACATGCACAAGCTCATGCCCGAGCGCCGCATGCGCAAGATCAAGGCCTTTTTTATGGATACCGTGCTCAAGGGGTGATGGAGATGAGCACGAGGTCCAGCCGGCTTGTATTATAGCCGGAATCCCCTCGCCCCTTGCGGGAGAGGGCCATGGATGGCCCGAGTCAATCTCGATAAATCCAGAGAAGTGCCAAGATGGAAGCAGATGCCGCTAAAGCGGCTTCGCCCCGTGCTCGCGTTGAAAACTTCCGGTTTTCTCGCCCCCACGGAGTGTCGCTCATCTCGCCCCTGTTGGGCTCCAACACATGGGCAACTGCAATAATAAAATAAGAGAGTTGTAAGATACCTTCCCGAATAGTATAATGAAATTAGCGGCCAATTCGAACGAAAGTCTCGAGTTTCTGAAACGGCGTGTCAGCCAGGATAAAGATTGGCGTGTGCAAGAGATGCTGGCAAAGGCTTTTGACAGGTATTGCGCTGATGTTGGCTACGAACAAGCTCTCTCTGTAATCAAAGAATGGTTGGCCGACTCCTCGCCCAACGTCCGGCGGGCAGTAACAGAAGGTCTTAGAATTTGGACAGGCCACTCTTACTTTCATGATCATCCAGAAGCTGCCATTCAGTTGCTGAGCCAACTTCGAAACGATGAGAGTGAGTATGTACGGAAATCCGTCGGGAATGCGTTACGTGATATAAGCAAGAAGCACAAGGAATTGGTAAAAATCGAATTGCAGCAATGGGACATTGCAAACAAGCGCATTGAGCAAACTCACAAACTGGCAAGCAAGTTCTTGCAAAACAAGGATGCGGGTTAACCATGCGTTGGAGCCGATCGCTTGCGCTCCGGCTCGACTATCCGTTGGACAAAGAGCGTGGGATACCAAACCGGGATCCGGGGTAACAACGCCTTGTCACGGAACGAGTCATGCAAGCACCATCTCCCACGGCACCTATTTTAGCACGTGTTCTTCTCGGCCTGACTGCAGTGACGGGTCTCGTCGACGCCGTCAGCTTTCTTACCCTCGGAAGGGTGTTCACCGCGAACATGACCGGCAACGTCGTGTTGCTGGCGTTTGCAATCGCCGGCACTGAGGGATTGTCCATTCTCATTCTTAATCAATAATCTGATATGATATTAATATACTATATGATTATTGCCTTTTAAGGCTATCGTATGGCTACCGTGACAACAAGATATTCAAGCATATTAATTATCGGTTAAAGCGATAATTCGAAGGTACTGCTTCCCTTTTTACCCGCGCATGTATACCGTCTGTTTTGCTGTCGGTTGTTCCAATATAGAGATCTTCACACACAAAACCTTCAGGATGGACAAAGCGTTGTGAATGGCACGAGATCTATGGTTTAAGTATAACTTCTCTTTCATATTTATCCATATATTCCTGTAAGGGGCCAAACATATTACCCCTAATCTCTTCCAATCGAGTATCTATTTTATTCAAAAAACTTGTGTCTGGTTCTGCTGAAAAATTGTTAGATTTTTTAAAATCATCAAGCATCTTTTGAATATCTATCTTGTTATAAAAAGCTATAATTTTCTCTTCCATAATCTCTATTTCATCAATCACCGCATCAATATTTTTTGGAAAATAATCCTTGTAGTTGGGCATTGACATTGTTAATATTTTTATCATATAAGCCGCCATCAAGTTTTTGCCACATATATGTAATATTTCTTGTGCACCATGCATATTTATAATTAATTTTAAACTTATTATTAAATTATGCTTTAATACATTGTTATCACGTTTAATATCTTGTGAATTACCTTTCTCATCTTCAATTGATCCGGCAATAGTCTCTGTAAATTTCGGCATCTTATCATAAGCTAAAGTCTCTTTAATTAATTTCTCTTTGAATTCGATAAATGGCTTTAATTTCCTTACATCCATAACATCAAAATATGCTTTAAAACCATTTATAATGTCTTTATGAACTTCTATCCCGATTTTTAATGATTTAATTTGATTCCTTTGGTAATATCCCAATATTATTATTCCTAGGAGCAATACAATAGTTTGTACTATTTGAGATAAGTTCATTAATAACCTCCCTGTATCAGGTACATTGTGTAACAAATATAGTTTACTATATCATGATTACTTACTATAATATAGTGATAGCTTATAACAGAGATCTTTAGTGGATATCTGTCCAGAAGGGATATTACTGCGATTTCTTCATGGTTTTGAGAGGGCTGTAAACTGAACATATTGTTTTCAGATCTATGGGGAACACCGATTAAGGTCACTCAAGGATAGTATTTTGGCATCAGCTTTCTTCGTCGTCGAGATATTTTCCGCGTGGGACTGGTCCGGCTGCAAAAGAACGTATAAGCTCATCAAGACGGTCGCGGTTGCCAGGCTTCTTATTGTCTTCCTTGGGATAGTCACCCCTGAGTCTGTGGGCATCTTGCCTAGCCGATTGCCTGATTCCCCATTCAACCATATTGATGGCAAATAAAATTTCATCGCCTGTCTCATAGATCTTGCGAACGCCACGAGGCAGGCGGGCCTTTTTTGATTCATTCGCGCCCTTCTTGACTTTGATAAGCTGGGTTTTCTCGGCTTTGAGTTCTTTGTTCAGATAGGCAACCAAGGCATTAAAGCCGATACCGCCTGATTCGAGTGCTGCAAGACGCTGCTTAAAGACGTCATTTTTTGCTTCACCCGCGTGCGCTCTTCGCTCATTCGCCGTGATCATGTGTAGACCTAGTACAATCATTCATTTCGGTGGCTCCCTTGGGGGTTCTTGATGAGGTTGACCACAAAAGGAAGAGGGGATAATGGGGCACCGTCCTTGCCAGTGACTTCGTGTTTCTGTGTTGTAGTTATGCCAATAGCGCCCGCCAGGAACTTGAGGGCATCCAGCTTGTCATAGAGCTCAAACTCAAAAGTATCTTCAAGGATGATCTCACCCTCACCGCCCTTGGTTTCCATGATCCTACGCTTCTCGCGGATCTTCTTGATTGCGCGGGATGATGCCTTGGGCATCAGGGTATCGAGTGATCTTGCCTTGGTTGAACCTGATTCATTTACATGGAGATAGTTTACGATGTCTGAAAATGCGATTATCTTTAATTCTTCGGCTATCTTCTGGAAGGTGATGCCGCACTTCTTGAAGTCTGCAAGGCGCTGTTGATAAACATCCTTGCTTGCCTCAACAGCATATGCTTTTCGCTGTCCAGCTGTGACCACGATGTATCCATAGCATAAGCACTAGCATATTGATAGTGAAACTAGAGAATAAAAGGGGGTTCAAATAGGATTCAAATAGGGTTCACTTTTTGGTATCCTGGTCATCCCGCTTATTCATTCTTTCTCGAAACTTGATCCAAAACAAAACATTTACGCTTTCATCTATAAAGGGCTTCCCATTGGGTAAAATCTCAATCGGAAACCCACGCCTTCGCCATCTCTTCACCTTCTGCCAGGCATATGCCGGATTCTGTGGCAGTTTAAGAAAAGGCTGGAGATATGCGATAATTTCTTTACGGCCTACGTGCCATGTTTTGAATGTATTCATATCTCCACCTCAATTTCCGTGGTACTTATTTTGCTGCTTACGTCTTGCGCATTAAGCGCGTTATGCGCATTAAGTCCTTCACTTGTGGTTGTTGACGTACTTAGTACGCTTATTGCGCTTTTTGCGCAGGTGTTCGAGTTAAGTGTAGAGGTCTTGACAAGGGTGCACATGATTGTCGGTCTGCCTTGATCGTTTGTTTTCTTATATATTGTCACCTTGCCCGAAGAGGTAAGATCCTGGAGTGCTTTATTTCTTCGCTTGGCAGATACATGGTGCTGGAAAAGAGTATGGATCTCAGTTAAACTCTGATCACGTTCACAGAGTGCTTCAACGATCTTATCAGCTATAATATCACTCTCGCGTCCACCAAATATGAACAAGGCTGAATCCTGGCAATACTGCCAGAAAGCAAGTGCAGCATCAAGATGATGAGGTTCAACAGTGTTCTGCTCATCCAATAGTGCATAGATCATTGACAGACGAATAACTTGAGCCTCTGCCCGGTTAATGATCACACCGGCAAAACCTTGATGATCCTGGCTCAACTCAGGGTAGACCTTCCCCCATAATGACCATGTTTCATCAGTGAATTGAATGTTGTTGAAGCCTTCTGATTGTGCGGTCCTTACTATCTCAATGATCTGCCTGTGAAGGACATCAACCTCGTGGTCCGGCATGGTCTGTGGTCTAGGCACTAACCCTTGTCGCCTGGCACATATCCACAAGAACCTGTTACCGAATCCGTTAAGGGCCTCTGTCTCATGCATCTTCTGCTGGAGCTCTACATTCGTAATGTGAGTGACAATGCAGACATGCGCGCCAGTTGCTTTTATGCGGTTGCTCTTGGTCAATGGCTCAATGTTTCCATAGTCCCAAAACTGACGAATGATCGTTGATAGGGTGTTTCCTTCACGCTTTGTGCAACTCAAAGCAGCCGCGAATTCTTCGTCTATGACACAAAGGCGCTTATCCGTAATCCCTGGGTCAGTGACAACATAACCCATTGAGTTGTTATTCTTATCAACAAGCTTCCATTCTTCAACTTTATCCCGGACAGCATAGACCAGGCCTTCCCCAGAGGATAAGGGTCCTGGGCTTATCCTTGCGAGGGTGTAATCACATCCTCTGTGAGCAAATATGCGCCTTATTGGTTTTTCGCTGGTCCCTTTCCGAGCTTTGCTGCTGTTCCCCACGATGACGGTGTTGATCCTGGCATAATGTTCCGAATCACCGATGAACATAACTGGGTTAGCTCCAAACTCTGATGCAACCCTTGCAAGGAATGTTGCCAGGATCGCCGCCGGATCTGCCTCACTGCTTCGCGTGGCAAGCTCCACAACCTTACCAGCAAGGCCATAGAGGGCCTTCGGGTCCAGTGTAGGCCAGGTGCGGGGCAGGTGTTCTTCCGTTTGTTGCCCATCATCCATTAATTGTTTCTCAAGATCATCTATCATACTTTCGCTCATACCGGCTTTCCTTCAGGAGATAGCCATAACAGCCTTTGATAGTTCTTTTTTTCTAGTCTGTAGTGCCCTGGTAGCCTTGATAATCGGGCAGGATTGCTGCAAGCTGCATCAACACCCAAGGGTGTTAATAAACGGTCATATAACCGGCTTTTGATTTGTGCCTGCCATTGGTCTGGTGTGGTCACTGTGGCCAGCTTTGAGACTTCCAGCCATGCATGAATTGACTTCCCGCCACTATCAATCAGAGCCACTATGGGCAACTTAACAGCGCTCCAGAATCGGATCTGATCTTCCCGGCTCAGGTTATCAAACTCAGCCATACAATGGATGTGTTGCTTAATGTTTCCATCGCCCCTTAAGGTCCCCCCATCGCCGGATTTCTTCTGTGCAGGGTTGCCCGTAAGAGGATTAATAATGATATGAGGTGCTGTTGCCCCGCCATTTTGGAAGTAGGTTATCCATTCACCCGCGGTCTTGATCGTATCGCCCATTATACCGGCCTGGTACCGCTCCCCTATCCAGATATTGTCAGTCGGATTGAAGATAGTAGACAGAAAGAGGGCCTGGTGGTCTTTGGGCTCATCCCAGATTCTAAGGGGTGATGCTTCCCATATATCCACTTCATTACTGATCTTAGCTTGCCGGATGATTCTCTGAAGTGCCGCCTTGCCATCATTGACTATAGGAGTCGGTCGCGGTCGTGGGATATAGGTTCCGCCCTGGTTGTCAATGAGTGCCCTGCTAACAGCATCATTTATCTCACTATCCAGTCGTGGCCGTATGATGCCTGCTGATAAAACAGAACGTCGTATCTCTTCGTGGATCTCATGGGGATCTTTCCCAGACATGACCCCAAGGTTAGCCGTGGACATGATCCAACTATGGCAACCTGTCCCAGGTGCCCGCGGGTTCGTCAGGTTATCAGTGTATCGGTCCAGGGCAGGCATCAGAGGCCACCCATACACATTGTGAGCCGGTCAAATAGGTGCTTGCAGTCAGGCTTGTATGGTACTATCTGTTGATCATTCCCGAATGTCTCTGTTGCAACCCCCTTGAAGCCTTGCTCGGCCTCTCGGGGTGCGTTCATCTTAAGATCATCCATGACCGGCATCATCTGCGGCAGAGGTGCTTGTAAAGGCCTTGAGGTTCTGAAGATAGGCCTCAACGTCCGACCGTCTGTAACGAATAGACCGACCAAGACGCACGAATGGAAGGCCAAGCCGCCCATAAAGACGGTCCTGGTCCAGTGTACTCTTGCCTATGCCTAGAATAGCCGCTACCACAGCCGTCTTAAGTAACTCATTTGGGTTATCGTATGTGCTATTGTCTGACATGCCTTACTCTCCTTTTCTGTTGTTAGGCGATTTGCCATTGTATGAATTCATGATTGAACCAAGCATGGTGCGTCGTCTAGATGTGTAAAGGTGTGCAAAAGGCGTTTAAAGGTGTGTAAATTGGTGCGGGAATATATAAGATATTACTTGCTCAAGTTGATAAGCTCTTTTTCGGAGATCGTTGGCTTTCCTGTTTGGCTCTTTATCAGGGTAACTTTCTTTCGCTTTAAATAACTTCGAGCACCCTGCTTGGTGGTGATGCTTTTAATCCTTTTCGAAATCTCATCCGTTATTTCTTTCCATCCTTCGAATATCTTTTCCTTTTTATTTTGTGAATCTTCTATTCCTTGTGCTGTTGTTGTTTTGTCTTTTGTAGCGGATCGAGCAAACAGCCAATCGCTCAATGACTTTGGCAGTCGATCCGCATATATAGACGTAGAGGCAAACCATTCAAAGGCCTCGCGGGGGTTAAGGATAACATCTGTAAGAGGCCTAGTCTGGTATGTCGGTAAATGTCCATATTTCCACCCTTGAAATAACTCTCCGTCGTTCATCTCTCGTAAAAGGGCATTGTCACCCCGGAAAAACGAAGCGTCCCCCTTTGCCGCGTCTCTTAGCGTTTCGAGCACTTTTCTCCGTAAAGCATCATACTTTTGTTGCGTAGCTATAGACAGTGAAACATGAAATGGCTCGCCCTCATCGTCGTAACGCAAGGTAAAGCCTTCCGCGTTTGTGTCCGCTTCCTCGGTTGCCTTGTGAATCGCCAAGATCTCCGAGAACGTGACCACGTCCAGGGAAGGCCTTTCAAACTGTCCCCGCCAATACTCCCCCCCCTTTGGGTTCGCATAGTGGGCCTTAAAGATTTCTTCGCTGGTCTGGCGCGGTGTTTTATGAATATTTTGCTTAAATGTGCCCTTGACGCTATTAAGCCTTTGTTCTGGGGTGAGCTCAATGACGGGTAGGCTGTTTATGGTCTTGGTTATCTTATCTTTTTTCATGGTCCCCCCTTTCTGCTTTCCCCTAATGAAAATCAATGGCCAGGGTAACCGGACATTGCCTTTTCGGTCCGTGTCATAACTCCAGGCCTAGGCCATGGCTTTGCTTATTTATAAAGCATTTCTTGTTTTTGGGGAATTGGGGAATAGATCTCATCACAAAATCATTTAGTTTTTCAGGTCTTCTGAGAGTGATTATTTATCACAATTACATTCATTCGAGGGTGCGCATCAGGGGCGCGGGCTACGCCAGCGCCCATCTGCATGACTTTGTAGGACAGTTAAAATATTGAGCAATAAGCATCAGGATATTCCTTTTTATACCACTCCAATTGGGGCTAAGCTGATATTATCTCATAAACTATGTACTCACCATGATAAGAGAACTTGTTATTATGATCAAAGTACATCCCTACTAAGTTCATTAAATACCTCTTGAAACTATTTGTAACTAATTAACAATTAATGCTATATTTCAAGGGTAACTGTAATTGTCTATCTTATTATCAGTCGAGTATTTACTAATTCATGTTTAACGTTATAATTAATAAGATACTTTTGAATTGGCATTAGGGAAATACCTTTCCAAAGAGGGGGGGGAGCATGTGTAGTGAAGATAAATCCGGATCTACAGACTCTGTCTTTAGACGTATTATTCCGGATGATTGCGACGAAGCAACAAGAGAGCAACAGGCGATTGCTGCATCAGAAATCGTTGATGCTCTTAAAGCCGGTAAAACCATACAAATCATAAATGCCGTAATTCATGGACCCCTGATGGTCAGGTCGATGGTTCTCGAATCCGAGATTACCATTGAAAGGACCCAGTTCTCAGATCCTTTGGACTGCTCCTATGCAACGTTCAAGAAAACATTAAGCATCAAGGCCTCAATATTCGAGAAGGGCTTAGTCTTTAGTATGTCAACAGTAGAGAAAGACATCTGTTTGGAGAAGGCGACCTTCAAAGAAGAGGCAGACTTCAGTCAGATTAATGTCATTGGAAATTTCGTGGCCACTGAAACTACTTTTGAAGGTGAGGCCAACTTTGGAAGCGCCCAAATAGGGAGCAATGCCGAGTTCACAAGGACGGTGTTCAAGCAGAACGTCAACTTTGGAAGCGCCCGGATAGGGAACACTGCGATATTCACGGGGGCTGTGTTCAAGCAGAACGTCAGCTTCAACTCAAGCAAGATTGACGGGCCTGCCTTCTTCGATCTCGCCACCTTTGAAGGTGAGGCCAACTTTGTAAGTGCCCGGATAGGAGGCTCTGCGGTATTTACGGGGGCTGTGTTCAAGCAGACAGCGATATTCAACAGAACCCAGATAAAGGAGAGTGCCTTCTTCGATCCCGCCACCTTTGAAGGTGAGGCCAACTTTGGAAGCGCCCAAATAGGGAGCAATGCCGAGTTCACAAGGACGGTGTTCAAGCAGAACGTCAACTTTGTAAGCGCCCGGATAGGGAATACTGCGATATTCACGGGGGCTGTGTTCAAGCAAAACATCAGCTTTAACTCAAGCAAGATTGACGGGACTGCCTTCTTCGATCCCGCCACCTTTGAAGGTGGGGCCAACTTTGTAAGTGCCCGGATAGGAGGCTCTGCGGTATTTACGGGGGCTGTGTTCAAGCAGACAGCGATATTCAACAGAACCCAGATAAAGGAGACCGCCTTCTTCAATTCCGCCACCTTTGAAGGTGAGGCCAACTTTGGAAGCCCCCAAATAGGGAGCAATGCCGAGTTCACGGGAGCGGTGTTCAAGCAGAACGTCACATTCAACTCAAGCAAGATTGACGGGCCTGCCTTCTTCAATTCCGCCACCTTTGAAGGTGAGGCCGACTTTGGAAGCGCCCAAATAGGGAGCAATGCCGAGTTCACAGGTACGGTGTTCAAGCAGAACGTCAACTTTGTAAGCGCCCGGATAGGGAACACTGCGATATTCACGGGGGCTGTGTTCAAGCAAAACATCAGCTTCAACTCAAGCAAGATTGACGGGACTGCCTTCTTCGATCCCGCCACCTTTGAAGGTGGGGCCAACTTTGTAAGTGCCCGGATAGGGAGCTCTGCGGTATTTACAGGGGCTGTGTTCAAGCAGAACGTCAGCTTCAACTCAAGCAAGATCGACGGATCTGCCTTCTTCAATCCTGCCACCTTTGAAGGTGAGGCCAACTTTGTCAGCGCCCGGATAGGGAGCACTGCCGATTTTACGGGGGCGGTGTTCAAGCAGACAGCGATATTCAACAGAACCCAGATAGAGGAGAGCGCCTTCTTCAATCCCGCCACCTTTGAAGGTGAGGCCGACTTTGGAAGCGCCCAAATAGGGAGCAATGCCGAGTTCACAGGTACGGTGTTCAAGCAGAACGTCAAATTTGTAAGCGCCCGGATAGGGAACACTGCGATATTCACGGGGGCAGTGTTCAAGCAGTGGGCAATCTTTGAAAGTATTGAATGTGTACGAGACGTTTTCTTTGAGAGTGCGAGCTTCGAGAACAATGTGAATTTTCAAAACAGCAATTTTGGGACTGCCTTCTTTGGTTCCTCTAACAGCTTGAAGGCAACATGTAGTTTCCAGGCCAAGATCGACTGGAGGGGATGCACCTATGACCGTATCTGCCCTATGTCGGTTTGGGAGGACCTTATAGAGCGGCTTGACCCGTACGATAGACAACCCTACACACAACTTGAAGAGGTGTTCCGCAAGTCCGGAGATGACCAGGAGGCGACAAAGGTCTATTATCGGAGAAAACGTGTTGAGAGCAGTAAGCTCAAGCTGTTTCAACGCAATCCATTGGACCTGCATGTGTTTTCCTGGATGGCCGATCGTTTCCTATGGGTGCTCACGGGTTACGGAGTACGTCTCCGGCGTATCTTCTATGCCACACTCATCATTCTAGCCCTCGGTACGTTTGCATTTCAGCTTAAAGGCGCGGTCGAATTAAAGCAGGATGCTCTACCAACTATGACAGTTGGCACTTCCATCAAGGCAAAAGAGGTTATTTTAAACTTCTGGGACGGATTCTGGGTCAGCACGCGCCACTTTCTACCCGTTGAGATCCCCGCTGGAGCACAGTGGAAACCAACATCAAATACATTGTGGACGATTAAGATCGGGCAGTGGGGCGACATGAGTATGACGTTCGAAACATTTGCCACGCTGTTGAAGCTAGCTGGATGGATACTTGTTCCTGTGGGGTTGGCAGGTTTAACCGGCATTCTAAAAAGGTAAATCCCATATTTTGAACCTTTTTATATTCAACTCGTGACTTTTTTTGATCTCATCTTTCAATGCAGGGAAGGTAGAGATTAATGATTAGTCGGCCTTGGAGTGACTCGACTAAAGACATCCGGATGAACAGCGAGCGTATTGAAATACCCGAGCTGTACCTCATAGAGGGCAGTGAACAGTGAATATTTCATTATACTATCTATGAACTAACTGCAGTGACTATATCTATAAAAATACTTAACACTGGCAGAATCATATATTCCTATGAAACCATAATATGCTACAAAGGTGCACCAGTACTGTATCCCTGGGTGAAGAAAGGATTGACAGACAGGCTGGATTCTTAAGCAACTAGCGAGATCGTAACGTCGAAGCCAAGACGATG
>Ga0326727_10018872_pt1 | contig 13994 bp, 13 predicted proteins | sample MB2enrmetagenome_FD_207643 | JGI IMG/M metagenome (GOLD analysis project Ga0326727, IMG submission 207643) | Lab enriched peat soil microbial communities from McLean, Ithaca, NY, United States - MB29MY | ecosystem: Environmental > Terrestrial > Soil > Wetlands > Peat | place: USA: New York...
GCTCCATTGCTATTCGCTTGACGCTAAGGCTAAAACTCAAAACCTCTGGGCTTTCTGAATGTGAACCCTTGAGTTTCTTAACGCCTTATCGTCTGCACTCATTGACGCAATTCCGCTAAAGTGCTTCTCTTAGCTAAGCAACTTCCTCTGGGCTTGGGGCGACGGGGATTGGAACGACGGGGCGTACAATAATTTTGTTCTTCTCGTTTGCACTGAGTTACACTTTTTGACTCCAATTTTCAAGTAAAGGGGTACCCCCAAAACTTATGCTTTCTGCCCTGAAATAAGAATTCATTTCATTCATCAGTGGTGCCGCAAAGCGGCATGGGGGTCTGATACGTAAGAAAAACCGAGGCTGCGCCTCGGTCCTTTTATTACCTGCAATTGCTCTCACTACAAATGCCTGCCAGTCAACAGATCCGGAGGGGCAATTCATGAATTGCCCTTCCAACTTTCTAACCCGAAAATACCCCTCATTTTCATTCTCTGGTTGTGCCGCGTTAGCGGCATGGAGGACTGACAGTACAAAAAAGTCGTAACCTCACTTTGAGAATAAGACAAAATAAAACCAGGAGGATAGGGTTAGCAACCCGACACTCCCCAGCAGCCAAATAACAGGTTGTCCTTCGAGCCGCTTAGAGTTTTGTTCTTTTTCCTCCAGTAGAAAATGCTCTCTCGGTTCCGGTTGTTTCGAAGCAGATTGTTGCTCGGGAATCACATCACTTAACTTTCGGATCCCCGTTCTCGTCGAGGTTGTACGAGAAGCCACATCAATCCAATGCAATGAGCCTTGTAACATATGTTGAAGTTCTTCAGGGCTTAACCAAACATTTGTTTCTTTCATACCATCCAGCCCTCCACGTATATCTATCGATCCTTCGTTCAATGAGCTTAAGTCTGCCCATGAACTGAAAAATATTTCCCTGCCTTTATTCCTTTATGCTATTCGCGACCAACGGAAAAAATCCCTGCCACAGGTGCAGGGACGTTTGTCCTAAAATATTTGTAAAATCGTCCAAAGTTACTCTAAATCTCTCTCCGACCCATAATTCTTCCGCTGTTTTGACTTATTATCCCCGGTTTTCGACATAACAAACGCTATCCTTACTTAACAATCAACACCGGACAGCTTGCTCTTTGCAACACCCGTTGACTTACACTTCCAAGTACCGAACCGGTAATTGCTCCGTAGCCGTGACTTCCCATAACGACCAAATCAATATTGTCCTTCTTGATTTGGTCCAAAATGACGGTTACAGGATGCCCGGATTCCACTCTCTTGCTAATGACAACCTGCGCGGTATCAATGCCCATCAGCGTTGCCTCCAGCGCCAGTTCTCCGTTTTGGTCAAGTTGATCTTGGGTCACTGTAATACCATAAGAGATCGTATACCCCCAATAAGCTTGTGGTGTAAAGCTAACATGGAGCAGTACCACTTCAGCTTGCATAGTTTGGGCCAGTTCCACTGCTGCCATTAAGGCGCGGCGTGAATATTCTGAAGCGTCTGTAGGGACAAGAATTTTTTTAAACAATTTTATCACTCACTTTTCCTAATAAGTTTGATCGATCGCTACTAAACTTGAGGTGCGAGGTTCATGATTCAATTCTCGCACCTTGAGCCACCAAAGAGTCTCGCGCAAGATTCATTACAATCGATCCTCTTTATATTATCCCATATCAACGCTATCCTCAACAATCTTAATCTTTGTGAACCACTCTCCATTGAAATAGAGAGCATCTTTAGGATTCCAGACGATAAACCGAGATCCCTAAATTTATTTTTAAAGCACGGCTAACTCCCGTGGACTTACCGATAAGTAGCGTGCACCCATTTCCGCTTCAACGACCATCGTATCTTCAATCCCCACAACCCCAACACCCGGGAAAACAAATTTCGGTTCAATGGCTACCACCATTCCCGGTCTTAACACTTCTTGGGAGCCTTTGCTGATCGTCGGCAGTTCATCCAGTTCCAGTCCTACGCCATGTCCAACAAAACGAACCTGACCTGCCCCATAGCCCATGAAATTTTTTTCGTAAGGGGTATTCTCTCGAACCCAGGTTAGGATTTCTTCATAGATTTCGCCGGCTACCTTCCCCGGAATTAAAGCAGCACGAATTTTCTCTTCAATCTGCCTTGTCAACTCGTAAGCCTTGGTTAGTTCCTCAGATAAGGGACCGAGACTCAAGATCCGAGTTTGATCAATCTGATAGCCGTGCACAACCGTCACCAGATCCACTACGATCGGTTCACCTGACCTAATCTGCGCCATTGTTGCGCCATGGGGATGAGCAATCGAAATTCCTTGTCCGGTAACAGGCCCATCAAAACAGCTGGAAACAGCAGCCCGAGCCCCCGCAGAAATGACACTGAAATGGAACTCCGAGTCAAAACCGCGCATTCGCACATACCCTTCGTGTCCGAGCGCCCGCGCTTTTCCTTCCGCCAACCCTTCTAACTCAACCTCGGTCATTCCCGGATGAACGACTGCTTTGGCAAACTCCAAAACCGAGGCTAGGATTTGAGCACTTTCTTCCAGACGAGCTAATTCCCATTCGGACTTGACTGCACGCTGCAAGCGAACTTCTGAGGAAACATCTACCAATAAGGCTTCCGGAAATGTTTTGCGATAACGTTCAAATTGGTTAACCGGAAGTACATCAAGTTCCAGCCCTAACCTTTCCGGCGAAGGAAGTCCTGCGTCCCGGATATGGCTTGGGATCTTAGACACGCCCTTCAATTGAATAACTTCCCAAGAGCTTTCTTGCTGTGCTCTGACAAAATCTCGAAAGGCAAGCACCAGGGGCTTTCCTGCCTTGGGAATATAAACATGAACATTTTGGGCCGTTCCGGTATAATATAAGGTATCCGCCCTTTGGACTAACAGTGCCCCTTCCATTCCTTGGTTCTGCAAACGCTCTTGTAAATTCGTAACTCGTTCTTGTAATTCTGTTATAGGTACCTTCATTTCTCTTCTCCTCCACCCTTTAAGAAATATTCAGAATTTTTTTATAATTATTATGTTCAGATTTTCTTGATTTGGCAAGTATATTATTTGATTCTTTTCATTTCAAGAGTTTTCCTCACAACTCCCTGAACAGTCTTGGCAATTATGGATGGAGAAAAGGAACCTAAAAGCCGAGTAAAATTTTAATCTTACTCGGCTCCGGTACTTAATATATTTCGGGCAATTCTTCGAAATAGCCCTGTGGATGTGCACAAGCCGGACAAACTCCCGGTGCTTCAGGCCCTTCATGGATGTAACCACAGTTGGTACATTTCCATACGGTCGGCGCACCTTTTTTAAACAGCGTCCCATTTTCAATCCCATCAGCATAATGATCAAACCGAGTCATATGGTGCTTCTCGACTTCGGCGATCTTTTTAAAGGCCATTGCAATATCCGCAAATCCTTCTTTGTCCGCTACAGCGCCGAATGTTGCATAGAGTACCGCCCATTCTTCTCGTTCTCCTGCTGCAGCCGCCCTAAGATTAGTGAGAGTGTCTTTATAAACCAGCGGATAGTCGGCATCGACATGAATGATCTGGGTTGCTTCCTGATTATGAGCAACCAGAAGCTTATAAAAGACTTGGGCGTGTTCCCTTTCATTGGCGGCCGTTGCTTCAAAAACAACCTGAATATGTTGGTATCCTTCATTCTTAGCTACACCAGCAAAAAAAGAGTACCGATTGCGTGCTTGAGACTCCCCGGCAAAAGCTTTGCTTAAGTTTTTAAATGTTTCTGTTTCGTGGAATTTCATGAATTCACTCTCCTTTTCTCTAGTTTCTCTGTAAGCTTATTCATTTATGCTTTCGTGATCATTCTTCTTATTCCTGCTTATGTAAATTTTAAATTTTTTACTAACTCAACTTTCCGCTGTAGGCTTCCACCGATTAAAGGTTTTTTTATACGGATGTCGAAGTAAAGTATGGCCCTTAAAACCTTGGCAGTTTCCATCGGATGTTAATCCGTTAGATATTCTGCAAGCAGTCATAGTCTCAGTCAGCGGTGGCATACTGTAGTCACAATCAGTAACTCTCCGCTGTGGTCACGCAGCGCTCAAAGCAGATTCAACCAATGGAAAGGAAATAAACGGCATGTCCAACTTTACTGCTCCGTATCTTTTTTGTCCAATATGTGGTAAACCTCTCCACAAGTCGATCATCGATGACCACCCTCGCAGCACATGCCCAGACTGTTCCTATGTCCACTGGGGAAATTTTTCTCTCGGGGTTGGCGGTGTTCTTTGGCACGACGACAAAGTTCTTCTTGTCCAACGCGGACATAATCCCGGCAAAGGAATGTGGACTATTCCCGGAGGATATGTAGATCAAGAAGAATCGATTGAAGAAGCTATCCGACGCGAAATTAAAGAAGAAACCGGAATTATAGCTAAACCGCTGTCGATTATTGGTTTGCGAGATTACCCCGCCGAAAGGCACGATACTTATATCATTTTTTTAATGCAATTTCTAGGCGGAAACCTGCAAGCGCAGCCGGAGGAAGTCAGTAATCTGGGCTTTTTTACTTTAAGGGAATGTGATACCCTCCCCATTCCCTCGCTGACTTTGAGTGCGCTCAAAGCGTCTCACTCCGTCTCCCAGGGGCTCGTAATCAATGCCAAGGTTAAGCTTTCCAGTACCTTATCAACACTCTACCAAATTCACTAATCAGCTTGAAATTTCCGCCCTGGCCTCCGGATCAAAGGGATTAGTTCTGACTGCATAAGAGTACAGAAAGGGGTAATCTGCCTTCAGGTGATTCATATACTCCAACCATTCTAGAATCAAAACACCATACGCTCGTTCGATATCTCCCGAAAAGTGATCGTAATCCGCTCTACTCAGCTGCTTTAAATTCTTTCGACTAGCCAATTCTTCGGTTAGATGAAAGACGGCCCATAAGAGTTCTGTGAACGATTCATGTTCCAGCAAATTAGCATTTTCCAACATCCGCAAATGAAAGTCCCGTTTGGTCAACAAAAGCGTTTTGAGTTCTTCTAACCCACTTAGCCGGCTATTCATCTGTAACCCATCGTTTGCTATCCATCGTTTCATCTGCTTAACTTTCTGGAACCAATCATCCAGTAAAATTTGTTTTGCTGTGTGCTCACTCTTCCTATCGAACTTAGAGAGGCTTTTAAGCAGCTCAACCCCACTCTCACTAAAGAAAGCCCCGATCACCATATTGAGTTTTTTCATCTTCTGTCCCTTTTCACGTTGACTTAAAAGGCTATCAATCATGATGGTTGATAATAGGACATAGATTGGAAGAAATGCCATTTGTGACAATAAGTCGCTTAATATTGCCCATATATCATGGAAAATGAGTGCCTTCATAAAATAAACGGCAAACGAGGCCACACATAGTCCCAGTCCCAGATAAATCTCCCACTTCACCTTTTTCATTGGCTTTCCCTCCAATCGGTTAGTTTTTTTTGCGCCCGTCCATTAAATGTCGAAATGCCGCAATCGGATGGACAAAAAGCATCTTGGGGCCTGAATAGCGCATGATCTCGATCATTCTTTTACGCATTTCCGGTTTGTAACAATGGACTGGACATTTGCCACAGGTTGGTTTATGGTCGCCAAACTTGCATTGGTTAAGGCGGGTCAGGGCATAATCAGCTAATCCTTGGCACTCTGGACACAATCCGCCTTCCGGGTGGTGATGATTTTTACAATATAACCTAAGCATCATTTGCACGGTCGTCTTTTCACGTTCTAACCTATTTGACATTATGCTCAGCTCCATTCCGGATCTCTTGTTCACTCATAATATAAATTTCAAAAACAACATCAGCGCAACCATTTACGCTTGTGCCTCAAATTGCTGTTGGATAGGATACATGCTATTTATAAAATAGGGTACCCTATCCATGACACTTTTAAAGGAGGTATTTTGCCAAATGGCTAAGAAAACAAACAACAAATCGCGTAAGCCAGATAACACTGAGAAGATTCCTCTTCCTTATGACGCTGATAAAATCGGGAAAGACGCAGGAAAAGACCGGGTGTAAACCCGGTTCTTTTCTTTATTCCCTTAAAAAATATAAGTTGTAGGGGCAATTCGTGAACTGCCCCTACGGTGCCTATTGACTAAATAGATTGAGAAATTCTTTAGGAATATCGGTCTCATAACGCACTGGTTCGCCGGTGATCGGATGCCTAAAGGCAAGCACCCGAGCATGGAGTCCTAATCGGCCAATGGGGTGTTTCGTCGCTCCATACTTCTTATCCCCAATTACACTGTGTCCTATATCTTGCAGGTGAACACGAATTTGATTCTTCCGCCCGGTTTCCAGTTTTACCTCCAATAGTGAGTAATGTTTGTTTTTCTTAAGCACCTTGTAATGAGTTACTGCTTTTTGGCCGTCATTGGGAGTACGACTGGAGTACATTTTAAAAGCCTTGCTTTCGGTCAACCAAGAGGTGATCGTTCCTTCTGCTTGGCTCAGAGGACCTTCCACGACCGCGATATAACTGCGCTCCAAAACAGTTTCTTTCCAGGCATTTTGCAGCAATTGCTGGACTTCCTCGCTTTTGGCAAACATCATTACCCCGGAAGTATCCCGATCGAGACGATGCAAGACGAAGATCTTATTCTTCGGGTCCCTTTTTTTTACATGTTCACTTAAAATACTAAAAGCTGTCTGTTCTTTCTCGGTAGCCGTAGCAATCGAAAGCAACCCAGCCTGTTTTTCAATGACTATAATAAATGGATCCTCAAACACTATGTTTAAGCCTTGCGGCTGCTTTTCTATCAAGACTTTTGTCCAATTCACGACGACTTCTTGACCGATCTCTAAAGGATGATTGTATTGGGAAATTACTTCATTGTCTACCGAAATCTGACGATGGGCCAGCAGCGACTTGATATCGTTGCGGCTTTTACCGGGAATCTCGACAAGTAAAAACTTCATCAGCTCGGAAGGTTCGGTGACCTTCAGGCAGGTTTGCTTCTCCTTCGCCGTCTTAGTTTTAAGCTTACCGCCTGGTACATGCATACGACTTGCTCCTTATCAGTAATATAGTTTCTACCCATGAACCTCTCCGTGAGACACTAAATCTTCGGCCATTTTAGCTATTTCAGCAAGTGACTTGGACAAACTAATAACGTCCAGCGATTGATGCTCACTCACATTAGCCAACTGCTTAATTTGTTCAATTAAACTACCAACCGTATCATTGACTTCAGTAACATCCTCCGAGATAGCTAAGGCGGATTGTTTTGCGCCCTCGGATAGCTTTCTGACCTCTTCGGCAACCACCGCAAAACCTCTTCCCTTGTCTCCGGCCCTGGCAGCCTCGATTGAGGCATTCAATCCTAAGATACTGGTCTGAGCGGAGATCCTGCGAATATCTTGGGATATGCCATTTATTTTTTCCAGTCCAGACTTAGCCACCGCAGTGCCGCTCTCCATGGTTCTGGCTGTAGCCGCCAACTCCTCGCTGGATGCCGAGAGTTCTTCTGACGCAGCATGACTACTTTTTACCAACTCCGATAAATTTATACCGACCTTCTTCAAGGCGTCATACCGTTGATCAGATATTACCACAGTCATGGCACCTTGCAGCTCACCATTCAGCCACAGCGGATTAGCAATGGCTATGTACGAAATGCCAAACTGTGATTTGTCGGTCGGCACTCGCATTACCAATCTTCTCTTCTCTCTTATGCACTGCATAGTGACTAATTTCTCATACTTTGAAGTAGGCTCATTATTGGTAATTCTTAAATTTAGATTCTCGTGATTAAGGGCAACGATTACTTTATCAATACTAAAAACGAGCACAGTAATATCCTCGTCATAGAAATCCTTCATAGCGGGTGCAATCTCGACTGCCTGCTGCAAATTCATTGCTTTTCCCTCCTCATATATCAGACTGGTGTGAAACCCCTACGTACTTTGCACGGTAAAATATAATTCGCCGGGTCGATTTCCCTTCTTGCTTTCCAGCTTATGCTGATTAAGGAGAGTACATACTGAATCCTCATAATACTCAAATTAATCCCCATATTACCAGTTACCTTGGAATAGGTCAACAAACTTCTTGCTTTTATTAAACCGCTCTATCCTTTCAATTCATGTCCGCTCACACCGGCCTTGTAGCTTTTTAAAAATAGCTTGTAGTACTCTTCTATGATCCGGATTGTTCCGCCCTCCTCAACCATCTTTAAGATTTCGATTGCCGCTTCAATTGTACACAGATTTCCTTCGGCTGCTCCTCTTCTCAGATCATAGTCCGAGGCCCGGTTAGGCTCTAGGGATATAATCGGCAGCTCCCCTAAGTAGTCGCTTTTTCTAAAGATCTTTCTGGCTTCCTTCCAAGTTCCATCTGGGATTATGAAGGCCGGAGTTTGATCGGTTACCTTGGTTAGTCGAACTGCCACTTTTCTATCATCTAATTCCTTATTTTCCAGTGGAAATAATACGAAGACCCTATATTTTCCCGTCCTGATATTTTTAAGCAATTGCTCAGGACTCTTGGTTCGTTCCCAAAGAAAAATTTCAGTTGACTCCGGATTTATCAGCTTTAATAACCTTGCCGTATTCGATGGCCTGGATAACTCTCTGGCACTTGATAAGATCCAAAACTTTGCTTTAGTGCTTACTTTTGCCGATTTATTACAGATACAATTAATTATCGGCAATCCACATCCAGGGCAACTTTGATATAGGCTAGTGATCGGTTTTACTTGATAACTTTTGTCCATGCTTATCCCCTTGATCCCACTTGTTCCTAAGCCATTTCCAGCTTGACCGTGCTTCCTGCTCCGCCTGCTTCGGCGGAAGTGACAAGCAAGCGACGAGCGAGACGATTTTTGAGTTCCGGCACGTGGCTAATAATTCCGATCGCCAAATTTTGCAGGTGAAGTTTCTCCAGCGTGTTCATTACAGTTTCCAGAAGGTTAGCATCTAAGGTTCCGAACCCTTCATCCAGGAAGAAAAACTCGAGCGGGGATTCTCCTCGCAGTTGAATTTGAGTGGACAAGGCCAAAGCAAGCGCTAAGGCAGTGAGAAAGGTTTCTCCGCCGGATAGACTGCCCACGGGCCGACGTACTCCCCCGTTGGCATCGTCACGCATGATGAAACCGCCCTCAGCATCGACCTCCAAAGCATAACGTTGATTGGTTAATTGTTTCAAGCGTTCGGAGGCATCCAGGGAGACGTTGGTTAACTGTTCTTGAGCAATAAACTCAACAAAGGCATTCCCCTTGAAAACGGATTGCAAGGTTTTAAGCAAACTCCGGCGATGGCTCAAAGCCTGTCTGGCGCGTTCAAGGCGCATCCATTCTTCATGGGCCGCCTTCAGTTTTTCCAACCTTTGTTGAGTCGCACCACGCCTCTCAATGGCGTCGGTATGGGCTTTTTCCGCTTCCTTAAGCCGAATCGGCCAAGCCAGCCATTCCTCAGAGTGAATGCTTCGTCCTTTAAGCCGCTCTTCATTGTCTTCACGTTTCTGCTTAAGCAACAGAACATCTTGCCGGAAGCCTGAGATGTCCTGCTGCATTTTAAGCCGTTCAGCCTCGTCACAGAGAGCACTTTGGGCCGCTGCCACTGTCAGGAACTGTGCTGTTTTAAGACCTTCCTCCAGTTTGCCTTGAGCCGCCTCATATCCTTCTCGGGATAGTTCTAAGGTTTTAGAGCTGACTGCCTGAGTTTGTTCCGCCTGGTTCCATACCTCCTTGGCCAGCTCATAGGCTTTCTGCAGTTTTTCTTCAGTCCCCGTCACCAGCGCCAACTCTTGTTTCACCTGCCCAGTCATTTCCAAGGCCGGTTTTCCCTCGGTCAAGGCCTCACATTTGCTCTTCAACTCTGCCAACTCGCGAGCGGCTTCACTTCCAACCGTCTTTAAATTCTGAAGCTCAAGCTCGCAATTCGTCTTTTCCAGAATAAGTCGCTGCCGGGCCTCATCCGCTTCCTGCAGCCCCTTTTCAAGAGCAGCTAAATCCTGATTTAAAGTTCTCATCGTCTGATCCCAAGTAGCGTATTGTTTTTGCAACACAGAAATATCCGCCAGGGCAATACTCCCACGCAGCCTGTCCAAATGCTCTTTCCGCTGGGCCCGCTCTTCGAGCAATAGGTTTAGCCGATTATGGATTTCTTTCCCCACGCCTGCTGTGGAAGCAATTTGAGCTTGAATAATATGTTGTTCTTTATCCGCTTCAGCTAACTTTCGCCGGGCCTCCTCCAACTGCTGACTTAACAACTCTTGCTCTGTTTTCCATTGATTCAAGACGAGACGATCGTTAGTCAACTTGGCTTCTTGTTCGATTCGTCGGGCATTTAAGGCCTGAGTATCCTGATCACGGTCCGCTTCCGGTAATTCTTGACGGTAATCAACGATGGCTCGTTTCTTGGTCTCCAGGATATCTAACTGGTTTTGTTCAAGCTCTTGCTTGGCAGACAGTTGCGCTTTGGCCACGGCCAGAGCGGTCGCCGCTTTAGTCCGCTGAGCCTCCAACTTCCGGAGTTCTCCGGAAGCCTCTTCCAGTTCATTTCTGGCCTTGAATAAAATCTCGTCAGCCAAACTTTGGGCGGGCTTAGGGTGGTGAGCAGAGCCACAGACCGGGCAAGGCTTTCCCTCCACCAAATTTTCGACAAGCTGCCCCGCCAGGTTGCTTTGCTCTAGTCCCTGCACTTCAGCTGTTTTTTGCTCGACAACAGCCAGGCTTTCCTGAAGCATAACCAAAGTAACCGCCTGTTCCTGCTCACTGCTTTCTACTTGCACTTGTGCTTTTTGGCCGTCCAGGGAGATTACTTGCCAACGTTTTTCTTCCTCCTTTCCTTCTCGTTCACCCCGCTCGAGATTAGCGATTATATGCCGATATCCTTCTAATTCCTGAGCCCGTTCACTAAGTAGTTCCTCTCGAACCGGCGGATTTTGCAGCCCCTTAGTCAAAACCTCTTTCAGCTGCTCCAGAGCATGCTGAGCAGTTTGGACCTCGGCCACGAAGGTCTGCCCTTTTAATTGCCGCTCCTCCAGTTCCAACGTATTCTTCACTAGGTCCCTTTGCAAACCGTCCACTTGGCGAGAAACGATCTCATACGCCTCTAAAGCCTGAGCAGACGCATTAACCTGAGTCCGCTGCAGCGGGTCGACTGAGATTTGAGTTAAACGAACCTTCAAATCCTGCTGACGTTTTTGGGCTTCTGCCTTTTTATCCAGAGCGATTTGGATCTTTTCTTCCAGCTCCTTGCGGGAGCGATCCAGCTTAGCGTATTGGAGACGTGTATCCGTTAACCGCTCTTGACGCGCCTGGATATCAAGTTCGATACCCCGGGCTTGTTCAAGTTGTTCCAGCCGCCGCAAACAACGTGGCTCAACCTTTAAGCGTTTAAGGTTGCCTTCCAACCATTTCCCTTCGGCTGTTTCCTTAAAGAGCCTGGCCGCTTTAAGTTTAGCTTCTGCGTCTTCGAGCTGACCTTTAGCCGCTTGGAATCGTTCTTCCGAGAGCCGGATTTCTGCTAGGATCGAGCGAATCCCTTCAGCACGCTCAGCCAAACCTAACCGCTCGTCCATTGCGGCGATCCTAGACTGTGCGCCCTTCAGCTGAATCTCTTTTTCCGCTATCTGCTGCAGTTGTTCTTGAAGACCCCAGATTTCCTTGGCCTCATCATACTGTTGTTTTATATTTGTTAATCTCTGAGCGATACCGGTTGACTCGGCCATTGCCTCCTGCAGCTCCGCCTCTGCTTCTTTGACTTGCTCCGCTGAAGCGTCCCCTAAACCCTGTTGCCGTTGCTCCACACCGTTTAAGTTAAATTCCGCACTTCCCAGCTGTTCGGCCAGACGAGCGGAAAGTTCTCTTCCGTATGCTTCCAGAGAAAACAAGCGCTCCAGCATCTGTCTCCGATCTTTAGGCTTGATAGTCAGAAACTCTGCGAATTTCCCCTGGGGAAGAACCACCGCCCGGGTGAAGTCTTCCACGGAAAGCCCTAACAAATCCACCATTTTCTTGGTCATCTCATCGGCCTTAGCGGCCAAGACGGTTTCAACCCCCTCGGCGATTTCGACAAAACGACAGGCCGAGGCTTTTACTGTCCGATCTCCGGAGCGCCGATAAGCCCGTTCTGCCCGATAGATTTTCCGTTGACTTCCCGAAGCTAAGGAAAAACTGTATTCCACCGTAAGCTGTTCTTCCGCATGGTTAAGGATTCCTTGAGTATTGTTGGCAGCCCGTTCGACCGTGCCATACAACGCCAACGTAATCGCATCCAGAATTGTGGATTTTCCGCTGCCGGTGGCACCAAAAATCCCAAACACGCCCGTTTCACACAGTTTCGCAAAATCAATCTCCTGAACCTCTCTAAAGCTGTTTAAGCCGGCTACTCTTAAGCGGATCGGCCTCATGCCGTCTCAGCCTCCCCCCGCCCAACCATCTGACGTTGGGACTCCGCATTCTGATCTCCAAGTTTGAGCAAACCGTTGTCTTCACAGTTCCCGCTGTTTTTATCCGGGTCAATTAAGTCTAAAAACAACGCAACTAATTCCTGCTCCGGCTCAGCTCCACCGGTTCTGTCCTGATAAAACTTGCGGAAGAGCTCATCAATCGGTAACTTTGAGCGAGCCTCGGCAGTGATCTGTTCCATTTCCGGGAAAACAGGGCGAATATTAATGAGCCGTTCCCGCTGTCGGCGCAAACTCTGAATATCTTGGGAATTGAGCGCACTCGTCACAAAGATCTCTAAATCGATCCAGGCATTGAGATCCTTCCCCTCGGCCAGCCAACGCTGCACTTGAGCTAATCCCTCTTTGGCCTGCCATTTCACCAGCGGGTAACCGGCACTGAGCAAGATTTCCCGGGTCGTCACCGGTTGACCGGGAAACCCCTCAACCAAGATCACGGACTTAGCATACCCTGTTTCGGAAAAGCTGTAAGCCAGCGGAGAACCGGAGTAGCGAGTTAAAACAGGTGCCCCTTTGACAACTTGGGCCCGGTGTAAATGCCCCAAGGCAACATACTGAGCTCCGAAAGACATTGCCTCAACCTCAACAGTCGGTGCGCTGCCCAGTTGGATCGGCCGCTCTGATTCAGATTCCCTTCCTCCCCGCACAAAGAGATGGCTCACCCCCAGATTAATGGCCTCCGGACGAAAGTTCCGCCCGAAAGTGGCCAATAATTGCTGCACCCGCTGGGAGTATTCCCGGCGAAGGATTTCTTCATCCAGACCCTCGCTTAATACCTCGTTAAGCCGAGACTCGGAAGGATAGGGCAGCATGGCGATAATCACCGGGTCCGGGCAACCGGGAATATGTAACTCGATCCAGCCTTGGCCTGCAGCAGCCCTGACAACCTTACCCTGGTTCGGCTGCGCCAAGAGACTGGGAATTAATACTTCTTTCGGCAGGCCATATAAGGTGATCCCATTGAGGACTGCAAGCGGACTCGCCGCACAAAGTCGTTCCGGGTTATCATGATTGCCGGCAATTGCCACTACCGCCCGCTTTCCCCCGGCAGACAAGCGGTTCAAAGCCTCATAGAAAAGCTCTTCGGCACTGGCGGAAGGATTTACGGAATCAAAGACATCTCCGGCAATCAAGACAAGATCTACCTCTTCACTCTCCACAATCAGACAAAGCTCGTTGATAAACTTCTCTTGCTCTTCAATCCGACTTCGCCCTTCAAGCATCCGGCCAAGGTGCCAATCTGATGTATGGATAATCCGCATAGATAACTCAGCCCCTTCCCCTCTATATCTTCTAGTGTTCTCATTATAGAGCATGTACCAGATAAAGAAAACTTGGCTCTGGTGCCCGAAGACACTAAAGACAAGAAAGACAGGGGGACGGTTCTCTTGTCTCGCTCTGATGCGCCAAATGAGACACGAGAACCGTCCCCTTGTCTCGCTTGTCTTGCTTGTCTTGCTGAACTCACCTAAATTTTAAAGGAATTTGTTCAATTAAGTAGAATATTAGGCAAAGATACAAATTACGCAGATGAAGAAGGTGTATACCAATGGCAGTCCAAGCTGACTGGAAAAA
>Ga0326727_10018873_pt1 | contig 13993 bp, 18 predicted proteins | sample MB2enrmetagenome_FD_207643 | JGI IMG/M metagenome (GOLD analysis project Ga0326727, IMG submission 207643) | Lab enriched peat soil microbial communities from McLean, Ithaca, NY, United States - MB29MY | ecosystem: Environmental > Terrestrial > Soil > Wetlands > Peat | place: USA: New York...
GCGGCGCGCAGGGCGTCACCAACCTCAAGGCCACGCCCAAGGTGGGCAAGACGGCGTCGATCCTGCTGGTGAACGAGACCAGCGAGCTGATGGTCATCAGCCAGTTCGGCAAGATCATCCGTTGCGACACCAAGACCATCCGTGAGGCCGGCCGCGCCACGCAGGGCGTGCGCCTGCTGAGCCTGGAAGAAGGCGACAAGGTCGCCGCCGCAGTCATCATCCCGCCCGAGGAGCTGAACGGCAATGGCAATCACGAAGGCGAGCAGGGGACGCTGCTGCAGTAGGACTGCGCGCCCTGCGATACGCCGAGGTTTCAAGATCGAGACCTGGCGCACCGGGCGAATACTCCAATTAGGAGAGTTTTGCGGATGATCTGGGTAGCCCTCGCCATTATCGTGACCTTCCTGATCATCGACCTCTGGAAGGAGGCAGTCTGGAAGAGGTCTAAGCGATGTCAGCACGGTATCTTCGGTGACTGCCCCAAATGTCAGGAGGAGGCGGAGGAGCATGCTCGGGCTAACGCAGCTGCTCGGGCTGAGACTGAGGCCCAGCGTCTCCAGGAACTCGATGAGGCATTCTTCGCCATCGATGAAATCACGAGGATGAAGATCATCGAAGTACTCGAGGACCACTGGGTTGATGCGGACCTCCCCGATTGGACGCCGGAGCAGATGAAGCAAACCGTAGTGAAGGTCTACCAGCAGTCGCTGGCGAACGAAGGGAAACTGAGGGAAGTCTCAGGAGCTTCTATCAGAAGAGGTAAAACCTAGTCCGTGCCGGGTGCCTCGGGTTTCGCTTTTGAGGCCTTGGATTCCCCGGCTTCCGCCGCCTATCTATCCCGCGCGCTCAACCCGCCGTATCGTCTTATCCATCGGCTTGCTCGGATCGCGGACAACGCCCAGCTTCGCCCAGGCCGCCTCGCTCAACTCGAAGCTCAGACCCAACCGCTCGCCCACCGAAAAGCCGCGCCAGTTTTTCACCCTATCCTTCAGGTGCTCGGGCACAAACGTGTAATCGAACTTGGACTCGTCCACCTCGCTCATACCGTCCAATCCTCCACCACCAGCCCCTTCACCCTCGCGTATTCGCGCGTGTTGGCGGTAACCAGCACCAGGTTGCGGGCGAAGGCCTGCCCGGCAATCAGCGTGTCGTACTCGCCGATGCGTTTGCCCTTGCGCTCCAGATCGGCACGAATCTCTCCGGCCGCCTGCGCATCGCGCTCGGAATAGTCAAGGACTGTAACAGCCCGCGCCAGAAAAGCTGCGAGCCGATTGGCGTTCTGAGCAACGCGGCCGCTCTTTGCGACGCCGTACCAAAGCTCATGGGCAACAATCGCGGACGTTTCAAGAGCCGCCCCACGCCTGACCGCCTGCGCGGCCCGCGCACGAACCTTGGGTGAGGGCCCATTGATCAGCTCAATGCAGACGTTGGTATCGAGCAGGTAGCTCACTTGAAGTACTCACGGATTGGCGCAAGATTCTGTTTGCGGCCCTCGGGAAAGATCGGGTCAGCTCCCATGGCATCCATACGAGCAAACAACTCTTCAATCGTTTCCTTCTTCGGGTCCGGAACCGGCTCCAGCAGCACGCCCGCTCCCATTCGCGTCACGCGCACCCGCTCGCCCTCGAAGCGGAACTCCTTTGGAAGTCGCACGGCTTGGCTCCGGCCGTTCCAGAACAGCTTGGCCTCGGCTGGCTCGAGATTTGCCTGGTTATTGACGGCCATCTTTTCCTCCACGCGATATATAACAATAGTATATACCAAAGCCAGAATCCAACCGTAGCTCTTCCGGATTCTTCCCTCGCTGTCTAAGTCTCACCCTCGGCCCGCTACGATGGATATGCAGGACTTGTGGAAGCGAGGCAAAGGACCCCCATGCCGGCAACCGGCGCCAAACCCGCGGGAGCAACCGACGAAGCCGGCGCGGCGCGCGCGGTGCAGCAGATGTTCGACTCCATCGCCCCGCGCTACGACCTGCTCAACCACGTGCTCTCGGCCAACATCGACCGGCTCTGGTGGTGGCGCGCGGCGCGGCGTTTCTCCAGCGTCCTGGCGCGCCCTGAAGCCCAAATCCTCGACATTTGCTGCGGCACCGGCGACATGACCATGGCTCTGCTCAGGCGTAGGCCGCGCGGGGCCGAGCCAATCCTCGCCGCCGATTTCTCGCGCAACATGCTAGCCCGCGGCGCACGCAAATTCGGCCCCGCCCGCAACGGCTTTGGCCCCGGCGCGCCCTGCGCCATTCCCATCGAGGCCGACGCGCTGCATCTCCCGCTGCGCGGCCAGTCACTCGACCTCATCGTTACCGCCTTCGGCTTCCGCAACCTGGCCAACTACCAGGCCGGCTTCAGCGAGTTCTTTCGCGTCCTCAAGCCCGGCGGCCAGCTAGGCATTCTCGAATTCAGCGAGCCCGGCGGCCTCATCGGCAAGGCCTACGCGATTTACTTCCGCCGCGTGCTGCCCGCCATTGGCCGCCTCATCTGCGGCCCCGTATCCGGAAGCGTGACCGGTCCTTACAACTACCTGCCCACCTCGGTCGGCAGCTTTCCGCCCCCGCACGAGTTGCTGGCCATGATGCGCGCCGCGGGCTACTCCGAGGCAGCCTGGCAGCCTTACACCTTCGGCATCGCCGGGTTGTACACGGCCATGCGGCCAACGGTAAGCTAGAGTCTGTCATTAACTTTCCCGCAGGCAGCGAAAGTTAATAGCAGACTCCAGAGGCGCCATGCCCACCGCCGCTTCGACCACTTCCGAATCCGGCCAATCCAGCAGGCGCGCGTCTATCGCCGCGCTCTCGGCCCAGAAACGCCGCGTCGCGCTCCTCAGCATGAGCGCCGCCGGCGCCATGACCATGTTCAAGCTGGGCGCCGGACTGCTCTCCGGATCGCTGGGCGTAATCTCCGACGCGGTGCACTCCGGCCTCGATCTGGTGGCCGCCGCGCTCACTTTTTTCTCGGTCACCGTAAGCGACAAGCCCGCCGATGAAGACCATCCTTACGGACATGGCAAGATTGAAAACCTCTCTTCCTTTGTCGAGGCCACGCTCATGGGCATCTCCTGCGCGTGGATCGTGTGGGAAGCAGCCCAACGCATCTTTGTTCACGCGGTCGCGGTGCGCCACTCGCTCTGGCCGGTGGCGGTTCTTCTCGTTTCCATAGCGGTTGACTACTGGCGCTCGCGCGAGCTGCGCGCGGTGGCCGACAAGACCGGCTCGCCGGCGCTGGCCACTGACGCATTTCACTTTGCTTCAGACATGTGGGCTACGCTGGCCGTGCTGGCCGGGCTCGGCGTCAACTGGATTGGCTCGCACTACGGCATTGCGTGGCTGCGCTACGCTGACCCGGTTGCCGCCATCGTCGTCTCCATCCTGATCCTGCGCATGACGCTGCGTCTGGGCCATGAAGCGGTGGCCGTGCTGGTCGACGAAGTCCATGCGGAAACGCGGAAACAATTGATCCGCGAGGTGGAGCGAGTGCCCGGCGTGCTGGCCGTGGAGCAGGCTCGCCTTCGCCGCGCCGGCGCCAACCACTTTGCCGACCTCACGCTCGCCCTTCCGCGCCGCTTTACCTTTGAGCACACCGGCCAGGTGGTTCAGGAGGCCACCGCCGCCGCGCAGCGCGTTCTGCCGCGGGCCGACGTCGTCATCCACACCGTGCCCCAGAAAACCCGCACCGAGAGCATCTTTGACCGCGTGCGCGCCGTGGCCGCGCGTAATAACGTCTCGGTGCATGAGCTAAGCATTCAATCGCACCAGGGCCGGTTGCGCGTCGAGCTGCACGTGGAGATTGAAGAGAACATGCGCCTGCGCGACGCGCACGAGTTCGTCTGCGTCCTCGAGGCCGAGATTCTGCACGAGGTGCCCGAGATTGACGCCGTGCTCACGCACATCGAGAGCGAGCCGGCGACCATTGAGCAACCCCGCGAAGTAGCCATCGAAGAAAGCCGCATTGAATCGGCGCTGCTCGCGGCCTCCCGCGCTTATCCCGAAATCGTCGACGTGCACGCCATCGCGGTAACCCACACCGACGAGCACATCGCCGTCACCTGCCACTGCACCCTGCCCGACGAGCTGCCCATGCACCGCGTGCACGAGATTATGACCACGCTCGAAGACCGCTTCAAACTGGAGTGCCCTGAAGTGTACCGGGTCACCATCCACCCCGAACCGCTGACCGATAATACGAGGTAGACAGTCCAGCCTGTGCGAGCCATTTCGAAGAATTCGAGGAGGGCGAGAATGGAACGAGAAACCACAGTCGCCGAAGACGTTCAGCAGAGGATCGGGATCGTCTTTCTGGTTTTTGCTTCGTTGATGATGGCCATATGCGAAGCAGAAGTGATTCGCGGAATGTGGTTCAGGCCCGCACCATTCAGCCACATCAAGGGTATCTTTCTTCCAATTATCGTTGCGTGCCCTGGGCTCTACGGCTGGTTGTTTCAGATGACGCTGAAACAGTCGGTACAAGGCGGCGATTTGGCACCTGGTCTGCGTGCGAGACTAAGCTTCTTCATTAGCCTGCTAATCATGCTCACCTATGTCGGACTCACCGATCTCGCCGAGCTGGCTTTTTAAGCCGCCGTTATACACTCATCAACAGCGGGCAGTCCGCCCGGCGGCGCCACTCATGACCAGCCAGTCCATCAAGAACTTCTTCCAGGTCGCCTCGCTGCTGCTGTTGCTGGTGGCCGTGGGATTGATGGCTGCCATCATCACCATGCAATTTGCCATTCACGGCGCAGAGGTGCAGGTGCCCGCGCTCAAGGGCATGACGGTAGCCGACGCGCGCAGCCAGACCTCGGGCCTGGGCCTCAATCTAGACGTCGACAATCGCTATTACTCCTCCGACGTTGCCGCGGGCCACATCCTCACCCAGTCGCCCGATCCGGGCACCGTGGTGCGCCGCGAGTGGCGCGTGCGCGTCTCAGAGAGCCTGGGTCCGCAAAAAGTCGACGTGCCCGACGCGGTCGGCTCGGCAGAGCGCGTAGCCGCGCTCGAACTGCGCCGCGCAGGCCTCGAATTGGGCGTAACGGCTCGGCTTCCTTTCGCCGCACCTGAAGGGACGGTGCTCGCGCAGGACCCTCCCGCTCACGCTCAAGACATCGCGCAGCCCACCATCAATCTGCTGGTGGCCGCGCCCGGCGATGCGCCCGACGGCTACGTCATGCCCGATATGACCGGCTGGCGCGCCATCGGCGCACAGGCCGAGCTCACCCAGGCCGGCATCAAAACTGCACCGCTCAAATTCGTCGATGTGGGCGTGCCCAATGTCGGCAGCGGAGCCGCGCCGCCCAGGGTTCCCGTCATGCCGGGCTCGGTCATCGCACAGTCGCCTGCCCCAGGCTCGCGCATTGACCAGGACACTACCGTCACGCTGACCGTGGCAAGGTAAGAAGAACAGGGAATAGGGATCAGGGCCTGGAACTGTTTGCATGAATAGTCTATTGTGTCAGGGCATGACTTCAGTCGTGCCGAAAAAGCACCCAAAATGACCCGGGCTTTAGCCCCTGAGGGAGGTTCCTGCATCGGCTGACTGGGTTTATGTGGGGACTGAGGGACCAAAAGGCCGGAGCAGACTGAGGAGATGGAGCAATCACATGGGAGTGCAGGAAGACGTTGAACGCATTCTGCTGCAGGAGCGTGAGCTGCACTTGCCGCGGCTCGATTCTCGCGTTGCCTGGGATCTGGGCACGCGCATCAAGACCATAAGCGAGGAACGCGGCCACACCATCGCCGTTGACGTGCGCCGCTTCGGCCAGCCGCTCTTTTACTTTGCCTTCGACGGCACCACGCCCGACGGCCCCGAGTGGGTTCGAAAAAAGTCGAACGTCGTCGCGCGCTTCCATCGCAGCTCTTATGGATTCGGCCTTGCCCTCGCGCTCCGCAACACCACCCTCCTCGAGCGCTACGGCCTGCCGGTCGCCGACTACGCCGCGCACGGCGGTTCATTCCCGCTCAACGTTGAGTCCGCCGGAATCATCGGCGCAGTAACAGTCACCGGCCTCACTCAGCGCGAAGATCATGAACTGGCCGTCGAAGCGCTCTGCGCCCTGCTCGGCCGCGATTACCAGTCGCTGAAGCTCGGCCCGGAATAGCTCTGAACGCTTAACGGGTGCCCCAGAGCCTGTCCTGAGCGAAGTCGAAGGATCTCGCTTTTGGGGACCTGGGAAACCGTTGACCGGCGCGCTCAATTTGTCTTCTCGATCACCGCAACAAAGAATCCGTCCGTGCCCAACGTCGGCAGCGGAGCCGCGCCGCCCAGAGTTCCCGTCATGCCGGACTCGGTCATCGCACAGTCGCCTGGCCCAGGCTCGCGCATCGACCAGGACACTACCGTCACGCTGACCGTGGCGAGGTGAGAAAGAAACGGAGTAAGGAGTGTCTAACGCATCCCGAAGCAACGGTCGAGCAGTCCACTCCCAAGCTCTAGCGTTTTTCCCAGACCACACTTGGATGGCTGCCCTTTGTTAGACGCTCTTGGCGATGGCTGGACAAATCTATTAGCCAGAGGCTGGAATCCTCCTCCCCTCCCCTGGAAGTCCAGGGCGAGTCAGCCTCGACGATCAGTTTGGTCCCGTCCGGCGACACAATCGGAGATGAGAACGCGTAATCCCTCGCCGTCGCAATTTTTTGCAGACCCGTCCCGTCCACATTGATTCTGAAAATCTCCGCGTGATTCTTACGCTCGCGCTCCGAAGCGAACACGATACTCTTTCCATCTGGGAACCACGTCAGGCCGAACTCGGCGGTCTCGTTATCCAGGACCCTCCTCGGATCGGTTCCGTCGGTATTGGCCGTCCAGATTGAGGTTATGGGTGGGTCGGTTTCCGAGTCGTGACGAAAGAGCAGCCGTTTCCCATCGGGAGACCATCGGGCTGCATAGCCGTTCACCACGCCCTTCGGATTCCCGCCGTCCTTTCCCACAACTGCGATCACGGTCTTGCTGCCAGAAGCGCTGGTGAACGCGATCCTCTCCCCGTCAGGAGACCAATCCAATGTGGGCACGCCGATGATTTGCCCCCATGTGGTGTCGAACACTTGATCATAAATGGAGTTGATTCCTACAAGAATGGTGGCTTTCCCACCCTCTACGCTCTTTCCGAGCATATCCTTCTTATCAGCTTGAACCTTAGCTTTCAGCACCGGTCTGCCTACTGCACACCGCACGCTTCCCATTTTTGTGACCTCGGTCCTGTTGGAGCCGTCCCCATTGATCACAACGACCGCAGTCCGGTCATCCTCCGACTGTTCGCAGTAGGCAATCTTTTCCTCGACGGGAGACCAGGCAAAATCCCACACTCCGGTTGGAACCTGTGTAATCGATCTCCTCGCAGAGCCATCGGCGTTTATGACCTGAACCTGCCTTGATTCGACTCGCTCGCCGACACCTATATTCAGCCCGGTCGTGCCGAATCCGAGAAATGCGATCTTACGGCCGTCTGCGGACCACTGCGGGTCCTGGCCTCCTTGTACAATTCGCTCCGGTTTGAGGTTAGGACCATCTTGAACGTAGATATCGCTTGAACCCATTTGAACAAAATGAGGGACACCCCGAAAAAAGTAATCCTCACCCCAAAGTTGCTGCACGTCATACACGATGTCCTTCACTCCTCCATTGGCAGAAGCATTATCGGTCGTATCGCCGGGAGCAGATTGCTGCTGTCCCAGCATGACGCCGCACAGTGCCGTAACGATGAAAAACACCGTCAGTTGCAAGTTCAAGCGTCGCATTTGCAGGTCTCCCTTTTTTCGGGCAGCTTAGATGCTAGACCGGTAATATGCGGTGATTCCGATCACGAACGGACAAGTCCAGTTGTCGTTAGTCAGAAGTTCGTTTAAGACCTGAACGGGAAAATCCTGATCCTTCGACGCAGTTTGGCGTAAGATGCGCGCCTGACTCCGCTTAGGGCGATATAGGGAGGTACACCGCGAAAGTGGGCAAGCAAACAAAGCCCTGGACTCTTTTTAATCTGCCTGCTGAATCTCGGCGGCAAAGAATCCGTCGGTGCCCAGTGCGCCGGGAATCAGCCGCAGCGCTCCCTCGGCCGTAATGCAATCGCGCAGCCGCTCCGCGCCTTCCTCGGTCACAACTCCCGCATCGTGCAACGCATCGATCTGCCTGCCAACCCGGACCCGCCGAAACCCGCTCATCTCTGCAAGCGCGGCTTCAATCACTTCCCCGTTCTCCTCCGGCTCCAGCGAGCACGTCGAATAGACGATCGCGCCTCCCGGCCTTATCGCTCTCGCCACTGCCCGCAAAATCGCCTTCTGCCGCTCGGCGTGGCGGGCCAGATCCTCTACCCGCAGCCGATGGCGGATCTCAGGATTGCGCCCCAAAGTCCCCGTACCGCTGCATGGCACATCGACGAGCGCCAGATCATATGTCGCCGTCTCTTTGAGCGCCGCCGCATCGGCCAGCCTGCATTCGATGCGATCGCCGAACCCAGCCACCCGCTCTTTCAATGCTGACAACCGCTGCTCGCTCGACTCGCACGCCACAATTTGAGCTTCAGGATTGCGCTCAGCGAGGATCATCGTCTTGCCTCCCGGCGCCGCGCAGGTATCGATGATACTTTTTACTTTTTGGACGGAAGCCGTGGAACTCGCCGCAATCTCCGCAATCAACTGCGAGCCCTCATCCTGGATTCGCACGCGGCCCGAGCGGAACGCCTCGGTCCCCGTCACATCTCCGGCCGTCACAATCCGCGCAGCGGCAAGCAACCGTCCGGACGCAAGATTGATGCCTTCAGCAATCAACTCGCGCTCCACTTCAGCGTTTGCAAGCCGCACCGCAAGCAGCGGCTGCTCCTGCCCGCGCCGACAGATGGCGCGCGCAGTTTCATCTCCGTAAATTCTTTTCCAACGCTCTACCATCCACGCAGGATGCGCCTGCTCTGCTTCCCTTCCTGGTTCTTCGTCCAGGAGTCTGCTGCATGCAATGCCCAGCTTGCGCAGCACTGCGTTCACCATCCCCGCGCCAAACCTGTGCCCCGCCCGCTTGGCCAGCTCAACGCTCTCGCCAATCGCCGCGTGTGCCGGAATGCGATCGAGATGCAGTAGTTGAAACGCGCCCATGCGCAGCGCGATCAGAACCTCGGCGTCTAGCTTCGCGCCCGGCCTGCTGAGAAGTTGTTTGAATTGCTGGTCCAGCAGGATCTGCCAGCGCAGCACACCGAGCACCAGCGCCGTCGCCAGGTTGCGGTCAGCCTGTTCAAGCGCGCTTACCGCCCGGCCACGAAGCAGTTCATCCGCGTTCGCTTTGCCGCGCTCGACTGCCAGTAGAATCTTGAATGCAGCTTCGCGCGCTGCGGTGACTCCAGACACGGCTAACCTAACCGCGCGCCCGCGGCCAGCGGATTGCCGCGCAAAAACTCCGCCGCAGCCATGCGCTTCTTGCCTTCGAGCTGCACTTCAATCAACTCGAGCCAGGTGTCGTCAGCACATGCGGCATACAGCCGCCCACTGTCGACGCGAATCTCGCCCGGCTTCGCGACAAGTTCCAACTCAAGCGCCAACGCCATGCGATGCACAATCAGCTTCTTGCCGTTCAGCCCGGTAAACGCCCCCGGCCACGGCTGGAATCCACGCCAGCGGTTATACAGCTCGTGCGCCGCGCGCCCGCCAAAATCCATGCGCCCATCTTCGCGGTCCAGCAGCGGAGCAAACGTGGCAAACTCGTGATTCTGCGGCCGCGGCGTAATTGTCCCCGCCGCAAGTCCCGCGAGCGTTTCAACCACCAGCGGTGCGCCGGCCCGCGCCAGCGTCTCAAACAACTCCACCGCCGTTCGTTCCGGCCCGATCTCGTGCGTCTGCTGCATCAATATCGGCCCGGTGTCGAGTCCCTCTTCGAGCAGCATGGTCGTGTTGCCCGTAAACGCATCGCCGTTTGCCACGGCCCATTGAATCGGCGCAGCTCCACGATACTTCGGCAGCAGCGATGCGTGCAGATTGATGCACCCCAGCGTCGGCAGCGCCAGCATCCACGGCGGAATGATGCGCCCGTACGCAACCACCACAATCGCATCCGGCCGGATGGCCTCAAGCTGCGCGCGGAACTCCGCATTGGAACGAATCTTTTCAGGTTGCGTTGCAGGAATGCCTGCGGCCATTGCCGCCTGCTTCACCGGCGTGGGATGAATCTCCGCCGCTCGGCCCACCGGGCGATCGGGCTGCGAAACCACCAGCTCAATGCGATGGCCGGCAGCGATCAGCGCCTCAAGCGCCGGCACGGCAAACTGCGGCGTCCCGCAAAACACCAGCTTCAAACTTGCCGCGTCGCCTGCCATCGTCTGCTCACCACTGGCCGTCGGCCTGCAACTTGCGAATCTTGCGCAGGTTCAGGTTGCGCTTCAGCGGACTCATCCTGAAGAGGAACAGAACGCCGTCGAGATGGTCGATCTCGTGCTGAAAGCAGCGCGACAGCAGCTCTTCGCCATCCATCTCGAACCAATTCCCGTTCTCATCCTGCGCGCGGATGCGAACCTTTGCGGCGCGCTGCACCTTCTCGCGAATGTCGGGGAAGCTCAGGCAGCCTTCCTCTTCGTACTGCTTGCCTTCGCTCACAATAATCTCGGGATTCACCAGAACCAGCTTGTCCTTGGGTTCCTTGCCCATGCTCAGGTCAATCACCGTCAACCGCTTCGACACGCCCACCTGGGGCGCCGCAAGCCCGATGCCCTGTGACTTGTACATGGTCTCGAACATGTCGGCCGCCAGCTTGCGCAGCTCATCGTCGAACTCGGTTACCGGCTCGCCGGGCTGCGATAGCACCGGCTCCGGATACTTCACAATCTTCAAAATCATCGTTGAACTCTCGTTATCTTCTCCTGCCGGCTCGCTGACTCGCTGACCGGCCGACTCGCTAGAATCTCCTAATCTGTTCGATGTACTGGTCGAAGTTCCGTTTCATTTCCAGCACGGAATCGCCGCCAAATTTCTGCGCCGCCACGCCCGCCAGCGTAATGGCGACCATGGCTTCGGCCGCCACGCCTCCCGCCGGAACCACACAAATGTCGCTGCGCTCGTAACTTGCGCTGGTTGGCTCGCGCGTATCGAACCGAACCGACTCAAGCGGCTTGCGCAGCGTCGAAATCGGCTTCAGATACCCGCGCACCACAATGTCTTCGCCGTTTGAAATGCCGCCCTCGATTCCGCCGGCGTTGTTGTGCGGGCGCGTAAACCGCGTGGGCCTGCCGTGGTCCTCGGCGTCGTAGTGTATCGGGTCGTGCACCTTCGAGCCAAACCGCTCGGCCGCCGTCACGCCGCGCCCGATCTCGACCGCCTTCACCGCCTGCAGGCTCATCACCGCCCATGCCAGCAGTCCATCCAGCCGTTCATCCCAATTGGCATAAGTGCCCAGTCCCGCAGGAACATTGTGCGCAACCACCTCAAAGACGCCGTTCACGGTGTCCCCGGTTCGCGCGGCCTCTTCCACTTCCTCTTTCATCCGCGCTTCGGTGGCCGCATCCACGCATCCCAGCACCACTTCGTCTTTGCGGACGAGCGCGGCAATCTCGTCCCACTCCGCGGCGCGCTCCAGTTCCACGCGGCCCACGCGGATCACGTGGCTCAGCACTTCGATGCCCAGCGTGCGCAGCATCAGTTTTGCCATCGCTCCCGCCGCCACGCGCGATGTGCTCTCGCGGGCCGAAGCGCGTTCCAGCACGTAGCGCGCATCGGGAAAGTTGTACTTGAGGGCACCAGCCAAATCGGCATGGCCCGGCCGCGGCGATGTAACCGCCTGGTGCATGGCCGGATCGCCGGCCTCAACCGGCAGCTTCTCCTCCCAGTTCTTCCAGTCGCGATTCACGATCTCGATGGCGATCGGCGAGCCGATGGTCTTGCCGTGCCGCACGCCCGACAGGATATGCGCCTTGTCGGTCTCGATCTTCATGCGCCCGCCGCGCCCATAGCCCTGCTGCCGCCGCCACAGCTCGCGGTTCACAAATTCGAGATCGATCGGCACCCCGGCCGGCAGCCCCGATATCAGGGCAATCAGTGCTTCCCCATGGGATTCGCCGGCGCTCGAGAAGCGGATCATCTGTTACTGATTGTAAATGGAGCCAAAAGCGGATTCAGCGGGGTTGGCGCTGTTTCCCCAACCGCCTTCGAAAAAGGGTCGGCGACTATTATCGATGCGCCATCAGTTCGTCGATTCGGTTCCGGCTCTCGGCAACGCCGGAATCCACGTTTACCATCTGGTAAAGCGCCTTGGCTTCCGCCCAGGATTGAAGCGATCCCGCAAAATCGCCCAAATCGCCCTGCATAAGCGCGAGCCCGCGAAGCGCATTTGCAAGCTGAAGAGGATATTCTCCGCTTCTCCTGAAGAACTCAATCGACTCGGCATAAAACGGAGCAGCCTCCAGCGGTCTGCCCGTCTCGCGCAGAATGTCGGCCAGATGCCGCACGTTATGCGCCGTCCTCAGCTGGTCGCCAAGGGCCCTGAACATCTCAGCCGCCCGGCGATAATGCGCTTCCGCGGACTGCTCATCGTGCAGGGCCCGCTCCACGTAAGCCAGCTCCGCGTGAAGTTCCGCCACCAGCCGTGGGTCATCGTCGCAGCCGCATTGCTCCAACGCTTCTCGAAACGAGCTGCGTGCGTCCTCGAGGCGTCGCTCATGTCGCGCCTTGCGGCCCTGCTGAATCAGGATTTGCGGCGCCCGCTGCTCCATATCCGAAAAGCCTAGCACGGAGTGGAAACGCCCGGCATCCCAAAAATCAGCGGCGCTGGATCGCCGGCTTTTCGCAGCCAGACCGATTCGCTCCTGCCGGTGTATTCTGCTTGCGTCAACCCAATCCTCGGCTGCGGTACGATGCGCGAGCCACGAACCACGAATCACGGTCCACGATCATGAGCTACTTCCTCTTCAAATCCGAGCCCACCGTCTACAGCTTCGACCACTTCCTGCGCGACAAAGAAACCGCGTGGGACGGCGTTACCAACCCCACTGCCGTGAAGCACCTGCGCGAAATGAAAGCCGGAACCAAGTGGATCTTCTACCACACCGGCGACGAACGGACTGCAGTGGGCACGGGCACGGTGACCAGCGTCGAGGCAACCGATCCCAAGGTCCCAATCGTGCGCGTGAAGGTCGGCAAGCGGCTGAAAACTCCTAAAACCCTCGACGCCATCAAGGCCGCGAAGCTTTTTGCGGAATCACCGTTGATCAAGATCGGCCGCCTCTCCGTCGTCCCGCTCACCAAAGCGCAGTGGGAGTGGTTCCTGAGCTAGCCGTAGCGACCCAGCCTCATACCCCAAACTGCCTTAGATGATGGTCGGTGTGCAGGTAGCCCCAGCGCATCCATTGCCACTCGGTCATCTCCAGGAACATCGGATGGGGTTGGAAGCGGAACGCCCTGGGTTGCCGCGTGAATCGCTCAACCAACTCCAACAGCGCTTGCCGGTCCGCCTCAAAGTCTCCGGGCGCCGTTCCGCTCAACTCCTGGTCGATCTCGGGCCGCGTAGGAACCCCATGCGGCCACGGCGTGGGCAGGTAAAGCGCGCACCACTTGATCAGCCCGCGGAACCGAAAGTCGGGATCGACGGCTACCTGCTTCTCGCCCATTGCTGCGATGAATGAATCATTCAGATGGCTGACCATCTGGCGCGCATTCATCCTGCCCCAGCGACGCTCAAGATCCGGCCGCAACCTTCCGATGCGCTCCACAATTTCCTGTTTCACCTTCGGTTGGTCGAGGGTCTTCAAGGCACTCCTTGACTCTGTTCAACTATCCCCTGTTCCCTAGTCCCTAGTCCCTAGTCCCTAGTCCCTAGTCCCTAGCCCCTGGTCCCTAGCCCCTGGTCCCTTGTTCCCTATTCCCTGCCTTTCAGCCACCCCTTCGTATTCAGCAACTGGCGGTTGTCCAGGGCCCACACCTTGCCGGTCAGCTCGTCTGCCGGCCGGCCCTCGCGCGCGCATTTCTCAAACTCGCTCTTCATGGCCTGCATCTTGGCGTCCAGGTCGTCCACGAAGTTCAGCACCAGCGCCTCGGGAA
>Ga0326727_10018875_pt1 | contig 13993 bp, 3 predicted proteins | sample MB2enrmetagenome_FD_207643 | JGI IMG/M metagenome (GOLD analysis project Ga0326727, IMG submission 207643) | Lab enriched peat soil microbial communities from McLean, Ithaca, NY, United States - MB29MY | ecosystem: Environmental > Terrestrial > Soil > Wetlands > Peat | place: USA: New York...
CGTTCCAGTCCTTGTAGGTGAACGATCCTTTCTGGCTTGTCGTCAATCCCGGCCACAGGTAGTAGTCCACTTCCGTATCCGCATTGTTCCTCACCGTCATGGTGCCGGCCGATTGAGAGGTGCCGCCCACCAGCAGCGTTCCGTTGAACTGCGCGTTGCCGCTGTTGTTGATGGTTGCCACCGTGCCTGGATTTGCGCCACCCGACCCGAAGATCACGCCTCCGGTTCCTGAATTCGACGTGCCGTTCAGCACCACGGCGCCAGTCCCTGCGGAGTTCATCGCCGTCTGGTTATTGGTGCTCGATTGTCCGTTGTTGTACTGTCCGATTGAAAGCCTGTAGACGTTGTTCAGCTGATCGAGAATCTGATAGAACTGCTCGCCGCCCGTTGCGTCGCTCAGTCCCTCTGTCCATCGGTAGCCATAGTCCGTCTGATACTCGTTCAGCAGTCCGCGCTCGTTTCCCGCGCCGATTCCCAGGCGGAAGTGATTGGTCACCGTCGCATCCTGCTGGCTCCCGTACCAGTCACCATTGATTCCATTGAAGCTGCGATGAAATGTGTCCTGAAAACTGTTGCGGGTGCCGTTATCGGTCAACTGGCCGGTAAACATCGTGCCGCCGGTAATCCAGTTGTTATAAGAGCTCCCCGCGTCTGCCACCACCTGGTTTGTCGAGTTTTCATTCCGCAAGCCGATAATGGTGTTGTTTTGCGCATTCGCCCCAAGGTGCAGTGCCGTGGAGCATCCCTCAACGTCGCCGCCCGTGAACGTATTTCCGTCTCCCTGCTGCAGATTGATTCCAATTGTTCCCGCTATGGGATTGCCATTGCTTGTCGGGCAATCGATGTGCAGCCGCACAAATGTGCTGGCGTTCATCCAATCCGTTGTAGCCGGATTCGATGCCTGGTGGCCGATTGCATTCACCGCGGTCTGAAATCCACCGATCTGGACGCTCCGAATCGTTCCGCCTGTGTAGTTTCCGGTTCCGTCCAGCGTCACGCCTGTCTGATTCGAATTGCCCAGGAAATACATGTCTTCGAGATCGATTTCCTGCGTCCTGTACGCAACCAGTCCCTTTGCAGTGGCGCTCGTGGACTCAGTCGTGTTGATGACCGAGTTGTCCATGTGGAATCCGGGCGTATCCACCGCGTAGGCAGGATCGCCCACTTGAACCACTGCACCCGTGCCCGAAAAGGCAAATGCTGTGCCGCCCTGGCTGCCGCTTCCGGCCGTCCCGCCCCGCATCGCGCAACCTCGCAGGGAGACATTGCGCGTTCCCGCCGTCACAATCACCTGATTTGCGGTCGTGATCGTTGCACATGGCAGCAGGACGGTTGTATTCGGCGACGAAATTATGAGATTGGCGCTCATCGTCTGGCTGCCGGTGAAGTCCCTTGCGTCGCAGGTTCCGCCATAGCTTGTATTGACTGCATTCACGCAAGCCTGAAGCTTCGCTCCGAAGTTTGCGCCAGGAAACTGATCCACCTGCAGCGTCGAACCCACGCTGTTGTTTGCGATAAAGGCCGGATAGCTGCCTCCCCCCGGCAGATTTCCTCCGCCGCCATTCACCTGCGTCCCGTAACTCTGCGCGCCGGTTGCGTTCCACACTGTGTATCCGCCGTTGCCCCGCAACAGGCTGCCGGCAAAGAATGTCATATTCTGTCCGCCGATAAGATTGACCGGCGCTGCCGTGTCCCAGTTACCGGGGGCGTTGATGCTTGCCGTAGTCGTCGACGAACAACCGGAGCCGCCCTGGGTCACGCTGATCGCCCCGATCGATCCGTCGTTGTTTACAGCCGCGTTTGCCTGTGCAGTACAACTTCCGCTGAACGCTAAAGGTACGGTGGTTCCGTAAGGATCCCATCCCAGCCCGTGCTCGGTCCCGACCCTCACGCCGGATACGGCTCCGCTCGCTGCCGTCACCGTCAGTGCAGGCTGTACTGCGGTCCAGTTGGGGATCACTACCGCGTTGCGTACTGTCCATCCCTCCTGCGAGCCTGGCAGATCCAGGATGATGCCCGTCGGAGGCTCGCCTGTCGCAGCCGAGTTCCCCGCCAACGCCGTCACATCGTCCAGGATGCCGTTGCATCCGGCGGCCGCTGTGAATCCGTGCGTCGCCTGAATCGTGATGTTCTGCCAGCGATTGGAATCGGCAAGCAATCCTCCTGGAGTTGTCCCTGGTAGCGCAGGTATCGCCACACCTGTGTTCAAGCCGCGAATGTCGATGTTCTTGAATTCGCTCCACTGCGGCCACTGGGCAAGATAAAGTCCGCAGGTGTGTGTCGAGTGTGCTCCCGGATATTGCGCCGCCATCGGGTCGGTTCCGGTCGCAGCAATCTCCACGTTTTCAATCTGCGCACTCTTTAGTCCGTTGCCTCCAGCCCCGGTCGCCGCTTGCATGGCGATGGCGCAATTGCCCACTGACCATCCTGCACCGCTTCCGGCGGTTCCCTTAAGTCCGTTGCCGCCGGGCGAAAAGATGGTGTTGCTCTCCATCGGGCGATTCAACTGGCAGCTGCCTGCCGCCGCGCGGCCCTCTGCTTGTGAACAGCTCACGTCCTGGCTCTGATCGACGTAGATCGTCAAATCATGGAGCCGCGTATAGCTAAGGATGTTTGGATTGTCCGCCGTTGTCGCCAGCACGTCCTGCCCCGGGAACCCCATCAATGCTGAAACCTGTTTGCCCAAACCGCCAATCGATTCGCCATGCCAGTTCAGCGTCCGTGTCTTGCAGGTTCCTTCCGGAATAGTCAAGGCAACCGCGTGAGACTGCGCGTAATTGATTGCCGATTGCAGGGCATTCGTGTCGTCCGTTACTCCATCGCAGACCGCGCCGAATTCCTTTACGCTGCGCTCAATTTGCTGCGCAACCGACGTCCGCATATCCATCACGTGAACTCCGTTCGGATTCGTGAACGTATCCGTCCCTGTGTACGTTGGCGGAATCTCCATCGCACCGTTCGTTCCGGCCGCGTTCATCGTTGCCTGCAGCGTTGTCTGCTGGGTGCCGGCAGGGGCCTCGATTCCATTCACTCCCGGTGTCGTCAGTGGTCCGTTCATGTTTCCACCGGCCAGCGGTACTGCCGTCGCTACCTGTGAATCCACGTAATGCTTGTCCGCTGCCTGCAAAGGCTGCGCCGGGTCCCCATTCAAAAACAACGGCCCCGTCAGGTTGCCGCCAGAGGCCGTCAACAGGCTCTGCGTAAGTTCCGATATCTCCTGGTCCACATAAGCCTTGCTCACCGCCTGTACCGCCTGCGCTGCGGGCATCACCTGTGCCTGAACCTGCGCCAGCGTCGCCTGTGCTGCCGCGGGCACAATCCAATACTGCGTGTTCACCGTGCCATCGCTCAGGTAGAACACCGCTGTGTAGTATTGCCCCGCCGGTGTCGACCCCTGGTTCGGCGCCAGGTTGATGCTCACAAACCCGTCATTACCGATGCTCACGCTCGTCCGGTCTGCCGCCACCAGTTGCCCTGCCGAGGTTGTAAATGCGGGCCAGCTTACCGTGAGTGTTCCGCCGCCCGGCTGCCCGTTTGCCAGGTAAACTGTTCCCTGAACGGTCGTTGTTGCCACGGCCTGCCCGTGTGCGGCCATCACCAACCCGATTACGATCAGGCAAATCATCATCAGCCTTGCGATGCGCAACCATCCGTCGTTCGTGAGTCTCATCTCTGTCTCGTCCTTCTTCGTTACCGGGATTCACCCATCCCCGTTTTTGAGCGCAAACATACGCTTGCGGCGCGGCTATGAACTCCACGTCCGGCGCGCAAACTCGTGAGTGTTATGTTATCTTTTGCCGGCTGCCTTGGTTTGAGGCTTGAAATGGTTCGGACACGGCTCCCGAATGCGCGATCCGCACGCAGCGCCTCAAAGAAAAAAGAGCGGAAAATTCCCGTCGGAATTCGCTCCCGCCCTGCTCACTTCGGTATGAATGTCGAGTCTTTTATCAACTTTCGCGTAGGCCGCGCTGGGAGCCAGTTTTGCCGAGTTCTAGAAGCGAGGAGCGACGCATACCGGGTGTCTGTTAGCGACAAGCGACAACGAAATCGGGAAAACTGGCCCCAGCCCTCCGGGTTGCGGCGCAAATCCGGTCATACTTTGTTCTCGCCCTTGACCTTGGAACCGCCAAAGCCTGCGGGCTCGGCCTCGTCTGACCGGATTTTCGCTCGCAACGCTGCCTGCGGGAAAGTTGATAACAGACTCTAGCTTAGCGAATGTCAGTGGAATTTCCTGCAAAGGTCAGGGATTGTCCGCAGGATTGATTTTTCAATCACTTAGGCTTTTCCACGCCGTCGTTTTCTTTGACACTCACTCCCCATTTGAGCGGTTCCAGAATTGCCGCACCCAAAGCCCCGTGCCCCGTCCTTGCGATTTTCTTCTGCCGCAAGGGCGGGAAACCACTTGGCTGGGTACACCTTATTTGGAACCCCTCTAAGCAAGCCTGAGTACCGGATCGGCGCTCAAGTCCGCCGGCGCAAACTGGCTCGCCTCATAGCGTGGCCACGCCGCTGCCGCAATCATCGCGGCGTTGTCTGTCGAGAGTGTTTTCGTCGGGAAAGAGATCGCGAGCCTCCGCGCCGCCGCCTCCTGGCTGAATCGCTCGCGCAATTCGCGGTTCGCTGCAACGCCGCCCGTCACCAGGATCCGGTTCGCTCCCAGCCGCTCGGCGGCGCCGAAGGTTTTCTTCATCAAATCCCCGATCACCGCATGTTGAAAACTCGCAATCAGATCGAGAGTGACTTGCGTGCAGAGCGCCAATGCTTCGTCCTTCGTCTGCGGAGGTCTTGCCACGCCGTCTGTCCCTCTTCCATCTCCCTCTGCCCGGGCGGGATAGAGCAGATCGGCTCTTCGTTCCGCCTCGTTCCGCAATCCATGCACCTCCACGTACCTGAGTGCCGCCGTCTTGATTCCGGAAAATGAGAAAAGAAAGTGCGGATCGAGTTCTGCGATCGGCGAGGTGGATGCGCCCTTTGTTCTTGGCGTTTTCCCTCGCAAATGCGCCTTCGTCTTCACCTGCGAAAACGAGAAGGGAACTCCGTCGGGATCTCCAAATCGAGCCAGCGCATCGATCCACGGCCCGCCCGGATAACCAAGCCCGAGCAGTTTGGCCACCTTGTCGAATGCCTCGCCTGCGGCATCGTCCACCGTGCGTCCGATCAGCCCATAACTCCACAATCCGCTCTGCGGCCGCGCCAGATACAGGTGCGTGTGCCCTCCTGACGCCACCAGCGCCAGAACCGGCTCTTCAGATTCCCGCGCATCATGCTCTTCCCGCTCGCGCAGCAGCACCGCATGGATGTGCCCCTCAAGATGGTTCACCGCAACGAGCGGCAGCCGGTTGGCATAGGCCAGCGCCTTCGCATAGGTAATTCCCACCAGCAGAGCGCCGGCCAATCCCGGTCCCGCCGTTACCGCCACCGCGTCCAGGTCCTTGAATCCAACGCCGGCCTGCTCCAGCGCTGCCCGCACCACCGGCACAATTGCGTGCAGGTGCTCCCGGCTGGCCAGTTCCGGCACCACACCGCCATAGCGCGCGTGAGTGGCAATCTGCGAAGCAACCACCGAAGATACAGTCCGCCGCCCGCGTTCCACTACCGCCGCGGCAGTCTCATCGCACGATGTCTCAATGCCCAGTATCAGGCCGTTGCCCATCTATTCAGTTTAATGGCCGCGCGCTCGCTACCCGGATGCCGGTAGCGGGTCAGTTTGAAACCGTTTTGAAAGGGCACGGCTTTAGCCGTGCCGCAATTGGCCCAAAATGAGTGCGGGCTTTAGCCCCTGGGGGATGGTCTCCTTCAAACTGCCCCCAGAATCGGACTTACCTTGTCTTTTGATTTGCCGTTTTGCGCTCTTCGTTCAACGGCGTCTCCGCCTTTCGCGCATCCAGGCCGTCCTGCGCAATCACCGCTCTCGCCTGCGCCAGCCGCTCCGACGGCAACGGATGCGTCCTGAAGTAGCCCTCAAGCCCTTCCACCGCAACCTGGCTTAGTTCCTCCGGCGGAGTCTCAGCGTGGATCACATACTCTCGATCCAAATCCTCAAACCGGTTGAGCATATCGATTGCGCCCTGGGGCGAGTACCCGGCCAGCGCCGCAAGCCGCAATCCCTCGCGGTCGGCCTCGAACTCCTGCTCCTTGCTGTAACCGGCCTGCCACAGCGACATCGGAAGCTCTGCAACAGCCGCCAGCGCATCCAGATCGAGATTGTGAAGCTGCGCCTCAATCTGTACCCGCTCCACAGCGTGATAGTGGTCGATGTGCTCCGTCTCGTGTCCCAGCACAAACGCCAGCTCATCCTCGGTCGTCATCTGGTTCAGCAGTCCCTGTCCGATGAACACATGCCCTCCAGGCAGCGCGAACGCATTCATGAAATCCTTGTCTGCGATCAGATGGAATCGGTAGTCGAGCTTCCGTTTCGCATGAGCTGCAACCTTTGTGCCCACCGCGATCACATATGCCTCAGTCATCTGCTGCTGAGCGTCATGCGCAGGTTCAAGCGCCAGGTAGTTTTGCGCCAGTTCATCGCCAATCCGCGTCTCTTCGCTGTCCGGAAGCCGCGTCAGTTGCATGGGCGCGCGCGACAAATCTCTCTGCCAATCGGCGGCCGCATTCAGCACAGCATTCGGGTTTACAGCGTCCCGATGCTGCCGCCTCTGCGCAAGGTACAGCGCCGCTCCGGCAATCGCCAGCACCAGTCCAAGTGCGACTATTCGCTTCATAGCAGCCGATTCAATTGGTCGCGATACTTGCCGTAGAGCAATGAGACCAGCAACAGCGCCGCGCCCAGCACGATGAACGTGATGTACCGGTCGCGCTCATCCAACTGCCAGGCATCGCGAACCACGATCTTTCCCACGCAAAGCAGCAAAAGGCCCAGCCCGGTCAGCCGGTAGCTCCGCTCGCCGGCAAACAGCCCAAGCAGAATCACGAGTACGCCTACCACGCCCCACGCGAGCGTCACCATGCCGGGATCCATCTTCGCCGCAATCGTCAGCACAATCAGCCCGATCGGCACAAAGAAAAAGACCTGTTCCGGCCGGCTCACAAAAAGCCAGCGGCTCAACCGCTGTAGTGGCCTTCGCTCCGCATAGCGTGCCCGCACCTTGTATGCAATCGGGAGCGCACTCAAAAGCAGTAAGGCCGTCAAGGTCAGTATTGAAAACTTGCCTCTCCAACCGCCCGCAACAAAGTAGCTCGCGCCAAAGATGTTATGACCCAGCCCGCGTCCGGCAACCCACGCAACCATCAGGATTGCCTGCTGCGCGAACACCTCTTTATCCAGCACCAGCGCCGTCGCGATCAAGGCCAGCGCCATCACCGCCCACGCCACAATAATCCACTCCGGGTTGACCTCAAAATAGAGCAACGCGGCAATCGATGCCGATCCGAAATAGGCAATCAAACTGCCCACATTCCGTCGCGCAGTTCCTGCTTCTGCCTTCTTCCACTCCAGCCGCGTCCACACATAGAAGTAAATCAACGCCAGCGGCGCTACTGTGTAGATGCGCGGGCTCAGCGTCTCGCCTGGCAGCGTGGCTGCGGTCAGGTTCACAAAGAATATCCGCCCAAACGATGCAGCCATCAACGCATACGCCTGCCAGCAAAGCTGCCGCTGCTTCTTCCACTCGCCAATCTCGAACAGCACCAGTCCAAACACGCCCAGCCCCAGCGCCAGGCCGATCGGCTGCAGTTCCTTCCACAGCAGCCACGACGCCAATCCTGTTGCAGCCCACGTATAGGCGTGCCGCACTTCCCGCTTCTCCGCCGCCTCCGGCATGCGCACCCAGCGCGCCAACGCGTAGAGCACTGCAACCACGATCCCAATCGTGATCAGCCGCAGGTGCAATCCCCGCCAGTCACCTTCGATAAAGAAATTCACTGCCACGACGCGCGCCACTGCCATCAGCGCCAGCACGTGTGCCTGCCAGGGCAGCTCTTCCACCTTGAAAATTCGGTCGCACACTGCCAGGGCCAGCGCGAACGCTATCCAGATCGCGGCCAGCCACGGCTGCTCAGCTTCGTGCCACGCCAGCGCCGCAAGCAGTCCGGTTGCGGCCCACGTGTGCATCCACGCCGCAGGCCGCCGATAAGCCGCATCCTTCAGCGTGCAGAATCGCGAAATCGCGTAGAACGCCGCTGCGCATACCGCCAGTGGTAAATAACGCTCCATTGTCTTCGGCGCGTCAAGATTCACCGCAGCCAGTTGCGCAACTGCGGCCACAGCCAGCACATGCTCCTGCAAAACCAGTTGAACCAGTCTGAAACGCCGCCCAATCAGACATAGTGCAATCGCAAATCCCACCCATACCGGCGCAACCCACGCTTGCGGCAGTTCCAGCCACGCCAGCGCCGCCAGAAACACTGTCCCCGCCCACATCGCCACTGTCCGTAGCGACAGCGAGAAGTCTTCTACCTCCTCCAGCATCCATGAAGCGAAATACAGGATCGCGGCCAGCATCGGCACAGTGACCAGCCGCATCGCCAGGTGGTGCTGAACGGGCTGATCAAAATCCAGATTGACCAGCAACCCGCGAGCGATTGCCGCCAACGCCAGCGCCCATCCCTGCACCAGCAATTGCCGGCTCTTCAGGCTTTTTGCCCCGAAGGCAGCGCCCAGCAGCAGCGCGCCCCATCCAATTGCGGTCCAGTCCGCCGTAAAAATCGCCCACACGCCCAGGAACGCCGTCACGCATCCCAGAAAACTCTGCGCCAGCGCCAGCCCGCGATCGAACCTGCCAAACAGCGCACTCCACTTGCGCGCAACGTACTGCGAGTTCGCATAAAACAGCGCGCTGCACACCAGCAGCAAAACGCCGTCCCTCACCATCGGCGCTTCAGAACCTTGCCTGAGCTCGACAAGCCTCCACGATTCGTAAACCACCAGCAGCCCGGTGATCGCCGCCGTCAGCAGCCCCAGCCACCGGAACAGCTTTTCAAGCTGCACAATCCCCGCAATCAGCAGGGTTTCGGCGGCAATCATCCAGAACAGCGCAATGTTGTTGCCGCTGAACTTGAACGGCACCGCGGCAAATACCAGCAGCGTTCCAATCACCGTCAGCAGCGTGAATGCCGCGCGCCTGCGCCTGGTAATCGGCAGTTGTCCGCACAGGAACTCGAGCCCGCCCAGCGCCAGCAGCGCATAAAACGCAAGCTCGGGATGCATCGACTGGTACTTCAACTCGGCCAGCAGCAGCATCACGTTCAGCAGAGCTGCAACGGTTGAGACCGACTCCTGTCTCGGTGTCTCGATCCTCCGCGCAACGTACGAGACTCTGAAGATTGCCCAGTACAAAACCAGAATGATCGCGCTCGGCCAGAACTCAGGAAACGCGTGTCCCGCGACGCCGTCGGGATAGAGCTTATACAGCCAGTAAAAGTGGTTGCCGTAGCTGGCGAGGATCCCGAACACCTCCAGCTCAAACCAGCTCATCTTCAGCGCGATTGCAGCGATACCGAGCGCCAGAATGATTCCCGCAACAAGCGAGTACACGCTTTCCTGGCTCAGCGCCACCGTTGAGAATGCCAGCAGAAACGCCAGCCCCGTCACAACCTGCGATCGGTAGCGCAGCGTGTGCGCCACCATCGCGACTGCAACCGCCAGCATCAGGATGCAATCGAGAGTGTTCGAGGCCAGCACTCTCATTGCCGCCACGTGACTCAATCCGTACGTCGTGAAGAACAGCAGCGCCCATCCGCCGCCAATCCCCGCGCGCCCCACCAAGCGGTACCGCTCGCGATTCTCGAGCCAGATTCCTCCGCCCAGCAGCACCGCCGCCATACCGTAAATCACGGCGTCTCTCGCGCCAGGGCCCATGGCAATCATCGCCATCCGGCCAAGGAACGCAAACCCCAGCACAAGCAGCACAATGCCGAGCTTGGCAAACAGGTTCATGCCGAGCAGTTCTTCAAGGGGCAATGTCGTGCGCAGCCGCTCCGCCCAGGTCTTGCGCGGCGGACCTGCATCTGCATGAGCAAATACAGGAGGCGTCGCCGGTACATGAGTCCTTGGTGGCTCCGTTATGTTCGCCACCCTCAATGCAGGCTCAAAGACTGGTCTCTGCGGCGTAGCCGGCGCAGCTTTCCGGCTCTCAATCGCCCCAGCCTGTCGCGCCGCCGTGCTCTCTTCAGTCACAGCAGGCGGACCCGCTGGCGCCTTCAGCATTGCAATTCCCGCAGCCGCGACCTCAACCTTCGCCACAGCCTTCGCCTCACCTGGCATTTCTGCCACAATCGCTTTGGCAGCGTCGACCGCCGGAGCGGGCGTCTTCTTTTCAGCAACGATCGCCGCCGGCTCCTGGACATGAGTAACAGCCTTCGGCTGCTCGAGCGGCTTAGTTGCAATCGGCGCCGCATCCGCGGTTCGTGCGGCATTCTCCTTCGAGGGCGCTTCCATCGCCTGCGCCGCAGCCGCATTCTTTTCGAGCTGTTCGGCCCGCTCCGATACCCGGTTCAATTCGCGCCGCAGGTCTAGAATCTCTCGCCGAAAGTCGACCAGCTTGTAAGCGTATTCCTCGAGTTGTCTCCGTGTAGAGTTGCTCCGCACCAGGGCAACGATGGCGATAATCGGGATCGCGACAACCGCTCCGATCAAAAGCACAACAATCAATCCAATGCCATCCATCTTCAGGCGCCCCAATCGCCTAAAAATCACACCGAATTACATGCATCTGACCTGGGAACGTGCCATCCGCGGGTTCTTGCATTCCGCTGCAAGAATCCTGTCGGGCATCGTTCCATTGTCGAGCGGATTCGACCCTGGTTGCCGGTGACTGTTGAGTATAGACCAAGCCTGTTGCGGCCGCTCTATAATCGCCACAACCCGTCCCCCCGCTTCTTATGACTGATACTGAATCGAATACCCAAGCCCCCGAGCCGCTTCAGGTCCCGCTTCAGGTCCCGGGTGCCGTACGCAGCGATCGCGGCTTCTGGGCGCTGATCGTCACCCAGTTCCAGGGCGCCTACAGCGACAACATTCTGCGCAATCTGCTGCTCTCGATGATCGTCGGCATGGGCCTGGCTGCCGGTCAGCGTGATTCTTTTGTTTCCCTGGTCACGTTTCTCTTCTCCATGCCCTTCGTGCTCTTCAGCATGACGGGCGGCTGGCTTGCCGATCGCTTCAGCAAGCGCCATGTCACCATCGGCACCAAGGTCATGGAGATGGGCGCGATGGTGGTCGCCGCCCTCGGCCTCGCTACCCACTCCCTGGTCATCACGCTTGTCGCCCTGGGCCTGGTCGCCACTCAGGCCGCGCTCTTCGGCCCCTCAAAATACGGCCTGCTCCCTGAGCTTTTGTCCGCGAAACGTCTCTCCTGGGGTAACGGCGTCATTGAGCTTGGCACCTTCCTCGCCATCATCGTGGGCACCATCACCGGCGCTGCCATGGCTGAGCGTTTCCGCGGCCACGAAGTCTACGCCGGCTACGTCCTCCTCGCGCTTGCCTTCATCGGCTTCATCACCAGCTTGGGCGTTGACCGTGTTCCCGCCGCTGCTCCTGAGAAAAAGTTCCAGATCAATTTCGTCTCAGACCTCTGGCGCCAGATCGGCATCATGCGCCGCGACACGCCGCTCTTCCTCGCGGTTCTCGGCAACACCTACTTCTGGTTCCTGGGCTCGCTTCTTTTCTCTACCATCGTCGTCTACGGGCCTGACGTTCTTCACACCTCCCTAACCAAAACCGGATATCTCAACGCTGCCATGGCCGTAGGCATCGGCATCGGCAGCATGGTTGCCGGTCTCGTCAGCGGCAACAAGATCGAATACGGCCTCATTCCGCTCGGCTCCATCGGCATGACGTGCACCGGTCTCTTCCTCGGAGCCACCCATCCCGGCCTCATTGGCTCCGCGGTCCTGCTTGCCGCCCTCGGCTTCTGGGCCGGCTTCTTTGCCGTCCCGGTCAACGCCCTCATCCAGCACCGTCCCGACGAAAAAGACAAGGGCGGAATTATCGCTGCCGCCAACCTGCTCTCCTTTGTCGGAATTGCCATCTCTTCCGGCGTCTACTACGTCTTCACCGCTTTCATCCATCTCAATCCCCGCGGTGTCATCCTCGCCGCCTCCTGCATCACCGCTGCGGGCACCGTTTATGTCCTCATGCTCGTGCCCGAGTGGTTCGGCCGCCTCATCCTCTTCTTTGCCACCCACTCCATCTATCGCGTCAGTGTCCTCGGCCGCGACAACTTTCCTGAAAAGGCCGGCGCGCTCCTCGTCTGCAATCACATGTCCTTTGTGGATGCGGCTCTGCTCATCGCTGCCACTGACCGCCCCATCCGCTTTCTCATGTACAGGGGCATCTATGAGAACAAGTTCGTTTATCCCTTCGCCAGAATGATGAAGGCCATCCCCATCTCCAGCGAGCAGCGTCCGCGCGAGATGATTCGCTCCCTGCGCACTGCCACTGAGGCTCTCCGTCACGACGAAATCGTCTGCATCTTTGCCGAGGGCCAGATTACGCGCACCGGCCAACTGCTCCCATTCCGTCGCGGCCTCGAGCGCATTATGAAGGGTGTCGAAGTCTCCATCGTCCCCGTCAATCTCGATGGCGTATGGGGCAGCATCTTTAGCTTTGAGCGCGGCCGTTTCCTCTGGAAGATCCCCCGCGGCATCCCTTATCCGGTAACGGTCAGCTTCGGCACGCCCTTGCCGCCAACCGTGACGGCCATCTCCGTTCGCCGCGCCGTGCAGGAGCTCCAGGCCGATGCCTTTTACCAGCGCAAGCGCCGCGCCAGGACCCTCGGCCGCGCCTTCGTCCGCACTGCGCGCCGCTTTCCATTCCGCTTTATGATGGCCGACAGCAAAACTCCCGGAGTCACCTTTGGCTCGGCTCTCATCAAAACCATATTTATCGCCCGCCGCCTCCGCTCTCGCATCGGCGATGCGCAAATGGTCGGACTGCTCCTTCCGCCCTCCGTCGGCGGCGCGCTCACCAACTACGCCCTCACCCTTCTCGGCCGTGTCCCGGTCAATCTCAACTACACCGCGTCGAGCGAAGTTGTCGCCTCCTGTGCCAGTCAGTGCGATGTCCAGGTTGTCATCACCTCTAAGGCCTTCGTCGAGCGCTTTCCGCGCCTCCAGATTCCCGGCCAGACGCTCTTCCTTGAAGACGCACTCGAAAAACCTCGCCTGGCTGAAAAGCTCGCGTCACTCTTCCTCGCCCGTCTCATGCCGGCGGCCCTTCTCGGCCGCGCCGTCGCCGGCAAGCCCCTCCCCAGGCGTACGGTCGACGATCTCGCCACCGTCATCTTCTCCAGCGGCAGCACCGGCGACCCCAAGGGCGTCATGCTCACCCACTTCAACCTCACGGCCAATATCCAGCAGGTCTCGCAGGTTTTCATGCTTGGCGGCCGCGACAAAATCCTCGGCATTCTTCCCTTCTTTCACTCCTTCGGCTTCATGGCCGGGCTCTGGCTGCCCGCAGTCAACGGCATCGGCGTCGTCTACCACCCCAATCCGCTCGATGCCAAAGTCATAGGAGAGCTGGTCGAGAAATACCGTGTCACATTCCTCGTTGCTACGCCCACATTTCTTCAGGCCTACATGCGGCGCTGCTCGCCCGAGAGCTTCGGTAGCCTGCAATTCGTTCTTGTCGGCGCCGAAAAGCTGCCCGAGCGCATCGCTGTGGCCTTTGAAGACACCTTCGGCATTCGTCCGCTCGAGGGCTATGGCTGCACCGAGTGCTCTCCCGTCGTTTCCGTGAACGGCCGCGACTTCCGCGCCCCCGGATTCCGCCAGGTAAGCGCCCGCCGGGGCCGCATCGGTCACCCGCTTCCCGGCGTCACGGTTAAAATCGTCGACATCGACTCCGGCGAACCGGTTCCTCCCGGCACGCCCGGAATGTTGCTGGTCAAAGGTCCCAATGTGATGAAGGGCTATCTGGGCAAGCCGGAGAAGACTGCCGAGGTCCTGCACGACGGCTGGTACACCACGGGTGACGTCGCCCTCATGGAAGAAGACGGCTTTCTAGCCATCACCGATCGCCTCTCGCGTTTCAGCAAGA
>Ga0326727_10018876_pt1 | contig 13992 bp, 10 predicted proteins | sample MB2enrmetagenome_FD_207643 | JGI IMG/M metagenome (GOLD analysis project Ga0326727, IMG submission 207643) | Lab enriched peat soil microbial communities from McLean, Ithaca, NY, United States - MB29MY | ecosystem: Environmental > Terrestrial > Soil > Wetlands > Peat | place: USA: New York...
GTGAGTGAAAAACTGCCACTCCCGCGAGTGCACACAGATGATGGCGCAACTTATCGTAGACACGAAACGCCGTAGATTCCGTTGACACGGAAGTCTCGTCAGCAGCGGCTTCGTCATTAAGAAGCAGTTGCACCAAATCTCGCGTTTCTAGTGGAGGCATCGCTCCGTTTCCAGGTAAATGCGAAGTCACACTTGGAGTGCGACACAGGCCCTAATGTTACGCTAATCGCTCGAACAGGGAAAACGCTTACGAGGAAGGGAAGTGATTCTGCTGTTTGCGTCAAAGATCGCGAAAACCGGTCACCAAACTGGATGCAATGGAATGGCTGTGCTGTTAAATCACGCAGCATAAAGGTTCGCAGGAATCAATTCATATACCGTTCTCGTTCTTGCTTTGCCGTGTTCTTCCCGGGCTCATTATCCTCAGCTTTAATGACCGCGAGAACCTGCAGCACAGTAGCCGTGTTGCGGACACTTCCCGAGACACTCATAAGAGCCTCTTCGACGGAAGGATGCTGGCCTGCCAACAACTCAAGACGGTCGCTGACGCTGTTGAGATAGCCAACTTCTTTCAAAATATCCTCGAATTGCCTGGTTGCTCCCGATTCTGTGGTGATGGTGAGATTAGGAAATACGCCCTGTACAAGCTGGAGCGTCACGGCTGTGCCAAGCAAGGAAAGAATTAGTCCTATTGAGTGGGAAGTGAGGAGGACGTCTGCTTCGGAAGCATAATGCCCGTCACCTTGCAACGAAGACTTCCCGACGCTCTGCAGGCTACCATCCTCAGCGATCTGCAAATTGCCAAGGCTGGTTGTTTGCGATCTTGCGAGCGTCAGAGCGTGGCCGATGAGCGTGCGATACCAGGCAACGCCCGCCAGCGCACAAAGCGGCCCACGCAGCTTTTCACAAACCCGAACGGCAAGAGACTGCACTGGTTCCGAGCTACTGCCGGCGGCTTCGTAAGCGAGAAGGCTTCGGGCTATATCGTTGGTTTCCGGAGACAGCGTCATGTGTTTTCCCATCTACAAAGGCCAGATCCTTGGATTGCTGCGCATCGGTATACTACACCTGTCGCACGCGCGCGGTATGATCGGAATTTTCCCGCCTTCAGGCAAGCGACCTTTTGGTGCCCACGTCCTCTCCTATTTTGTGAAGATATTGTGGCCACGATCGCAACGCCGAAGGTATCTCCAGTTCGTTCCGCAACCCTAGAATCCCACAACAGAAGCCCGCGCACTGAGCCGTTTTGACCATCTTCCAAACAACAATGCAGATATTTTGTGAAAAGCGGGAGTCCTCCCGCAGACAAGGCTGCGCTGTGGCAAACAAGTAGTGGCGCGGTCAACATTCCTCATCTGGAACATCCATCCGATACATGCTCCACTCGCGTTTGCACGATACGGGGCTAACTTTCTGGAAACCTTTTTAGCACATGAGCAATGTTGAACAGATTGCTAGGTTGAGAGTAGCTACGATTGCACCTGCAACGAGGTACTTCACCGTGCAGAAAAAGAGAGGCCGCATGAGAACACTTGGTAAACAATCGACCGGCTCAGGGCGCCCTCTTGCTCGATATCGGTAGGCGTCATCCCAGGCTTGCATGTCACATTCGTCCGGTAAGCATTCGCCCCGTCCATGACTTATCGCGGACGTAGCCAGTTCAGAGTGATCCACAGCCGTTCCAGTGCTTAGCCCTAACAGCCATTTCCAGGAGATGTTCGACACCATCTTTGTCCGTGCCTTCCAGCGTATGCACCGAGCGAAGGAGCGCGAGAACCTTTTCAATGGCGAGCAGGGTGGCTTTGTGATCGGATTTTGGCATGGTGATGTTTATTGATCTTCTCCGCATTGATTGTAGCGGAACATAGTTGGCCATTAACAGAAGGAGGGGAACTTCCGACAGTGTTGGTCGTCCAGTCCCCGGGAACGGCTCCCCCAGAATAGCCACAAAACAAAAGGTTCGTGACACCCGCTATCGCGGAAATTCGTCCTCGTGTTGTCAACTACTTAGGAGACTGCTGGCGGGAGGGGTTTGTGGCCAGGCCGCGATTGTAGAAAACCTAAATTACAAGGAGGCCACGCCAGCGTAGATCTTCATACGCATCACAGGGTAGCCGCTCCCTCGGCGACTACTCGAAGTCTGAATCGTCGTCTTCATCGTTGCCGTAGAGGCAATGGAAGCAGCGATAATGCAGATCGGTTCCCGTCTTCGTACTCTTTGGCAAATGAAGGGTGTTCTTGATCTTGTCGATCAAGTCTTTGCGGTCGAGAATGCATTTGTCTGCCAATAGCGTGAACTTCCCAGATGCCGAGTCGTAGATCACCCGGCCTCTTGGGAATTCTTCGTACTCAGACTCGCGGGGAACTTTATCGAGTCGTTGTAAATGCTCCCAAACTTCGATATGGCTGCGCGGGTGATCCCAGTATTCACCGTTTGCTTCCGCTTCGTGCATAGGCACGCTATCGAAGATTAGTTGGTCGCGAACCAGCCACATGATTCCAACGTGGGGTTCTTGTGGCGTTTGCTTGGCCAATTTCATCTCCTCCGACTCAATGCCACCATCTTCTTCGTCAAAAATCCCGGCATCGTTCAACATCATCTGAATAGCATCCGCTAACATGCTCTGACACTCACCACCATGGTGTTCCGGACATGCCAGCAGCTCGATGGGACACTCACTATGGTCGCCTTCCTCCATAAGAGCTCCGCACATACATGAGCAGGTGGTCCCCTCGCAGGTCCACTCGTGTCCGGCAACGTCGCAGTAGTGGGTGTGGCTCATGTTTGGCCTCTTATGTTGGAAGGTGGAGTTATAGGTCAGGAAGAGAAGGAGCTGTTATATCGCCCACTTATATTGTACCTAGCGGTGAGAAAAAATCTCATCGATTGGAAAAAGAAAAACATTACCCATTTTATGTAAATTTTCCGACGCGCTAAGTATAATAGGGAGTGTCGAGACTATTCAGCGTCGATTCCGGATACAAAGAACTTTCCAACCTCACCCGAGTCTTATCCAGCATCATCGTAATGGCTAACACAGCCGACGAAGCCCTTCAGCTTGCCCAACGCCGTTACCCTGGGAACTCGCACAAGGCGCCGAGCACCGCATAGCCGAAGTTAATCACGTCGTCATCAATTGGCCTGACGGCGAAGCCGCTGTGATCGAAGAGAAACGCTCAATACAGTTTCACTGCTAGAGCCTTCCGTGAAAAAAGCGGCGTTACTGCCGGACACGAGGATTTAAAGGAGGAAGCATGAAAACTTTCGACAATAACGGCAAGCTTATCAGCGAGATTAACAATAGCCTGACCAGCGATGGCAAAGCCGTCAACTCGCAAACCACCTACAACAATGGCCGCCCCGTCACGCAGGTAATCTCCGTCCGCGACAGGCAGGGCAAGGTGTCAACCACAACCGTCATCAACGGCAAGATCATCCCCTAGCCCGCTCTTCTCCCCGGCTATTCGATATGGGTGGCCGGGAGTCTCCCAACAAACTGCGCGAAAGCGATTTTTGCAGGCATTGATATCCCTGCGATGTCTTGCGTCCGTGCGTTGAGTTGTATGTTGTCGACTTTGATGAGCCGCACGTATCAGTGTGTCTCGTCACGGACTGTGGATTAGTACGCGACAAAGCATAGGGATGAGGCGAACACGATGAGCGACAGCACCAGGGTTTGGGAGCGTTTGTATCTAGGCAGTCTGGTCGATGCGGAGACGATTGGCCGGTCGAATCCGTTCGAGATCACCGCTGTGGTCTCGTTGTGTTCTCAAAAGGTCTACACAAAGGGTGAAGGTATCCACTACATCCGCATTCCCGTCATGGATGCTTGTTCAATTGATGCAACAAAGTTTGCACTGATCATGCTCTGCGTTGACGAAGGAGTTCGAAAAGGCCGCGTGTTACTCCATTGTGGTGCGGGCGTGAGTCGCTCGCCGATCTTCGCTGCGGCCTGGATGCATCGGCGCGGATACCGCAACTTTGATCTCGCACTCAAGGAGATCGCCGAACTGCGACCAATCATCGCCCCGTGCGTGGAGTTATGCACGAGCGTGAAGGAGCATCTCCAATGAAGCGAGTCGCTTTATATATTCGCGTTTCGACGGGAGATCAACATCCCGAAACCCAGCTTCACGATTTAAAACAAATGGCGCAGCAGCGTGGGCTTGCGATCGTCGCCGAATACTCGGACAAGATCAGCGGGACAAAGGCGAAGCGTCCTGGCCTCGATAAACTTTTGGCTGATGCTCATCGCGGCAAGTTCGACGTCGTGATGGTTTGGGCGTTCGATCGTGTCGCCAGGTCAGTCCGCCACTTCCTCGAGGTTCTCGACGAGCTGAACCATCACAATATTGAGTTCGTGTCGTTCCGCGAAAATGTTGACACCGGCGGGCCGCTTGGGCGCGCTATGGTGGTCATCATCGGCGCCATCGCCGAGCTGGAACGTAATTTAATCGTCGAGCGGGTGAAGTCCGGGCTTCGGCGCGCCAAGCTGGAGGGCGTTCGAATCGGTCGTCCGCCGGCTGACATCGACCGCCATGCAATCGTTCGTGACCGTCAGGCAGGACGCAGTCTGAGCGAAGTCGCGAGCGCACATCGCGTCTCCCGAGCAATGGTTTGCAAGGTGATGAAGAGCATGAAGGAAAGTGCGTAGCTGTGTTTGTTGATTTAATCTTTCCATTCATGCGCTCCCAATTGTCCGGCCCCTTAACCGCAGCGCTTGGCTCATCTCTCAGCAGCCTCCGCCTGAGCTGCAATGCGGTTTGCTTCCGACAGCCCCGCTGCGGCGATGGATGCGTCGTAGAGCGTGAGGTCGAACCCGTAGACAATCTGGCTTTCTCCAGAAGGCTGCCTGTTCTTGTCGATAGTCCAGCGAATGACTGTGAAGAGCGCGCCGCATGAGTTCTTCATTTGCTCCGGGGACGGTTCGTGCTGATCTTGCAGCCTGCTCACTCCCGCAGTTTGCGGCAAGTTCGTAACACTCCACTCCGCACAGGCGTTGGCTATATCCGCCTCGGTTGGTTCATGGGCAAATGGCTTGAGACCCTCGGCCGTGGTCCACATCATAACCCCGGATCTTCCCGCACCCGCGTTTCTGGTAATCTTTGGCGTTCCGTATTTACCCTTCAGGGAGGCCATCAGGTCCTGCTCACGTATGCCTGCCGAAGCTTTCTTGTATTCCGTGTGGCGGCTGATCTGAAACACTTGCGAAAGCACCCACGCACGCCCATCTTGCGGCGTAAACCAGATGGTAAGTTGATCGCGCGGCTCGTCCGGCGAGGACGAATCGGCTGATTCTGCAGTTAGGTAGTTCAGAAAACCATAGTCCGTTGTAAATTGCATCTTGTTTGTTTTGGAACTCCTGTACGCAATCTGTGTGACCGCTCCATCAGGCTCCTTGAAGCCATTGCGTTTGAGAAGCGTTGTCACATCTCCCAGGTCCATTCCTGGCGTGAATCCAAGGATGTTGCCCCGTGTGGGGTTGGCTGGCACGCCATTGAGAACTGGTAACCCATTCTCATCCTCAAGCCTGCTGTTCGAGGGTGCTGCTTGAACCGGCACCGGAGGATGGCCTCCCCCGCACAACTCCATGGCATCGCTGAGAGCATGCGCCACTTCTTTGGCCGTATCTTCTTCTCGAAAGTAGAGAACGTCCGCTTTGTCCTTCACTTTGTTATCGACTCTTGGATTGATGCCATAACCCGAAACTTCATCATGGATTGAAAAAGCCTTCGTTGCTGACGTTAGCACCAGTACAAAGGAAGGCTTCGGGAGGGTTACTGTGGCACCCGCTCCCAGTTCCTCCTGGATTCGCTGCTTTTCGTACGCCTCGGTCTTTAGAACCTGCACCGCCGCTACATCCTTTAATGCGAATCGCCTAGACCATTTGTCATCTTCGGCCAAAATGTCATGCGTGCCTTTGGCGACGCGATTGATCTTCTGGCCCGATATGCTCCTGATCTCCAGGTGGCACGCTTGGGAATCGGACAGAACAGCCTGCACAAAGATATAAATATCAAAGTGTGCATCCACGCCTTGGTCTCCCGGGGTTTTCACTTCCTCCTTGTACCGGACCTCACCTTGATGGCGCAGCTTCTCCTGGATCAACTGCAGTGTTGCGTCCAATGATGTGCTGTTCAAAGAGCTGGATGATGCGTTTACTTGCTGGGCCATGGCGCTTGCCGAACCCGGAGGGATAGCTACAGCAAACCCACACAGCATGGCACAGACTATGATTCGCATGAGATCTTTACCACGTGGAGTCAGCATCAAAACTCTCCTGTCGAGGCTCTGTTCATCCCTTCGCCGCTCTCGTGTCATGATCGATGGGGGTTAATGAAAACAACATGCATCCTGCAAGGTGATCAGAGTCGAAGCCCTTTGGCACTCGGCGCAGTCCACAGCAGCGGGCCGTCGTCGTCACGGTCATTGAAGTCAAATAGAGCAGGAGTCTGGCCCTCAAGTCCTCTGCCTTTGCCACGAAAGGTTTGGTTATACAACTGGGGGACATTCTGGACCGCAAACCGGAGCCATTCGCGTAGAAGAATCTTGCCATCCGTGGGACTCCAGTCTGCCGCACCCTGGTTCAATCCATCGAGTAGCGAAGTCGTCAATAGACCATTTCCGAACGGAGACTCCTTGGCTTCCTGGTAAGACTGGCTTGCCACCAGAATGCGCATGCGCTTGTCATAGGCCAGTTGACCCAGCCCCGCGTTGCCAAGCGGTCCAGGCTTGAAGTCGCCCTGCTCCACGCCCGCGGCGGAGTGACACGCATCCAGAATCAGAACCAGTTGCCCGGCATCGATCGGCATGAGCCATTGAGCCAACTCATCGCTCGATATTGCGGAAGAGAGCGCCGCTTCATCCGACAGAGCGCAGTTGCCTGAAAAGTTCGAAGGTATCAGATAGAAGCGACCGTTCTTATCCGTGTATCCATGACCTGAGAAAGTCATGATGAATACATCCTTCGGTGTCACTTGAGTTGCAAATTGCTCAAGCACCGTATGAATTGCGGTCTTCGATGCTCCGCTGACTGAACCATCCTCGGATGTCAAGGTTTTAGAGTCACCCTTGGCAAAATAGTGGCTGAGCAGGCCCTGCATTGAGCGGGCATCTTCGGCAGCGTAGTTCAGCCTCTGAAAGCATCCGGAGGACTCGACGTTGACACCGACCGTCAGAGCATATGTGTGTCCCGGAAAAGGCTGCTCGTGAAGCTGATTGTCATACGCGACCGACCGGGTTTCACTCTTCACGGCCGAATCGTTGAAAAGATACGCTGTGAACTGGATCCTCTTCTTGTCCGTGACTGGGATTTTGTCAAAGTAGTAATCGCTCTTGCTCAGCGCCCCCTTTTCCAGCCCCACCAGTTGTCCATCGCGGAATACATGGAGGTCTCTTGCGCCGCTCTTCTTGCCCTGCCATATTTGCTCGGCTACTCGCACATGAATACGCACCGTGGCTGCGCTTCCAGGCTTCGCTTCCACATCTAGCGCGGTCACCCGTGGCTGAGCACGGTTCAACTCCGCAAGGCTCGGGAGTGGCTGAAGACTTGCGCCGTGCAGAATTTGCGGCAACAGGCGCGGCGTGTAATACTGCCGCATAAAGATTTCAATCGGAAGCGTGCGCATCGGGTCGCTTGAAACAACCCAGCGCAGTGGGATGCCACCATCCAGTGATTGCGTGTCAAAGCGTCCGTCGGGTGCGACAACCGCCCACTGGCCTTGCTTGAAACTGATGAGGGTTGCCTTCAGGGATCCATCTTTTCCATCCCAGAATCGCGTGGTGCCATCTTCGCTGGCGGAAACCAGAAATAGCCCGCCTGGGTAGTAAGTAAGTGCCGTGATACGGCCCATATGACGTCCAGCTTCCAACATCTTTTCGCCACTGGCGACGTTCCATACGCGAATCAGACCATCGTCTCCGCCCGCAGCAACAAATCGGCCGTCTGGTGAAATGGCCAGAGCTGAAACGTCGATACCGCGCGCGTCTATCTTTCTCACATCCGCGCCCGAAGCCAGGTTCCACAGATGCAAAGTCCAGAATCCACCGGACGCCGCAAGCAATCCATCGCCTGACACGGCGAGAGCTTCGCTCGCATTCAGCTCAAATAGACCGATCCGCGGCGCGTTTCCATTACCCCGTTGCTTTTGCCCGGAGGGATCAAAGGAACGCAACTCCTTTCCGGTTGCTACGTCCCACATACGAATAACGTCACTGCGCGTAGCCGATAAAACAGTCTTTCCATCCGGAAGAAAGGCCATGGCTGTGATGCCGCCTTCCGTGCCATACGGACTCTTGTGCAGATCCACGTCTCCTAGCAGACTCCCATTGGTTGCGCTCCACACCTGGATGGAACTGGATGGTGACGCGGCCCCGCTATGCGGCGATTGACTGGTCAGCAGGACTTGACCATCCGGGGACGCCACCATCTGTCCAATACCCTTGTGACCTCCATTAAATTGTTCTTTCAGGATGCCCGCAAGGTCATGTGCGGTCTCGAGCGAATTGAACTTGTTGACCATGACTCCGGTATAGGTATCAAATGCCGCGATCCGGTTGTTCTTTGACAGGTAAAGAATCTTCCCATCGCTGGACAGGGTACTCGGCGCGGATAGGCGCTCTCCTGTGAGTTGATGCTTAACCGCGCCGGTCGTTAGGTCCCACAGGTGTGGCCCGCTGGTGAGCATGTATTTTCCATCTGCGGAGAATGCGAGCGAACTCACATCCTCACTTTGCCCGATGAATTGTCGGATTCTCTTCTTGCTCGGAAGGTCCCAGAGTGATGCTCCTCTCAATGAGTCCGCTATCAGTAGGGAGCGCCCGTCAGGAGCGAATTCGCCGGCCATTGCAATAAAGATTCCCTCCGTCTTTACGTCATAGCTTACTCGTCCGTTCTCTGCGCGAGGAATCAGATCCCCGACTTGAGGAAAGTTATAGAGCATTTTCCCGGTCGCTACGTTCCACACCCGCACCTCTGATTCGACGGTCACCAGTTGTGAGCCGTCGCGCGAAAACGCGGCGTTTGTGCGGCTGGAGAGCGCTTCGAACCTGGACACCTCAAACTCTTTCACCTCCGCGCCGATACTTACATTCCAGATGGATGCCATCTTGTTGCGATCCAGCACCAGGATGCTGTTCTGATTCGGCACGGAAGTTAGAAACGCAATCTCGTGGCCGCTCCATGAAAAGCGCTTTGTCTCTTGCTGCGTCCCGCAGTTCCACACCTGAATAAGGCCGTCTTGCGCCCCGGTGACCATTTGCTGCCCGTTGGTCAAATAGGCGATCTGAATATGATTCGTTGGCATTGTTTCCCTGGCGTGGAGGGTTACGTAGCGCCGTAGCAGCGCACCCGTTTGCGCATCCCATTCCCGCACCGTGCCATTTTCACCACCGGCGAGAATACGCCGTCCGTCTGGCGAGTAGATCGCAAGATCGTAACCGAAGCGATAGTCGGGATCGCTGAGGAGCAGTTTCTGCCGCGCGGTAGCCGCATCCCAGATACGGATGGTCCGATCGATGCTTACGGTGAGAATTTCGCTTCCAGATGGATTGAAGACCGCCGAAGTAACCGTATTTGCGTGCCCCAGAAACGCCCGAATCTCGTCTCCGGTGGCCACGTCCCAGAGGACCGCGATATTGTCACCCGCGGTAACTACATACTTCCCGTCGGGCGAAAAGTGTGCGTCGTTCACCGAGTGTTGTCCGGTTTGTACGGACAGCGCAACTTGCTGCGCGGGAAGTGGCTGGCCGAGACAAATAGAGGCGGTAAGCAATAGCCAGAGTGAGATCGCCGATCTATTGCAAATGAAGTTGTGAGGCCGGCAGTGACCGTGTCCATCCATGTTTCTTTTTTCCTGGTTGCAGATTTTGCACTGCATAACCGCTGGATCCACCCACCTCAGTTGATCGCCCTTGCAGCTTGCTTCAGGTCTTCAATTTCTTTCGCCAGCGCCATGTTATCTTCCTTTAGCTTATGCATCTTCGTACTGGAGTCAGCACCGCGTGTCAGTTGCTCGATAAGAATTCCCAGCGCAAAGGAGACGGAGCTGGTCCTGTAGCTGACCATGACGCAGAGAATAGGCCCGAGAAAGAAGAGCAGCGCAATGGTTGCCAAACTGAAAAGCAACGCCCAGCCTGGATAATACCGGTAGTAATAGAAGCTGATCAGAATGGTCAAAAAGACGTTGATCCCGAGTCCGGTGAAGAATCCCACCGCCTTACTGGCTTGTGGATTCAGTTCCGACTCGATCGCCGTGGCAATCAGATTTTCGCCATCAACCACACCAAAGATGGTGGCGTGTTTGTCTTGCGGGGTATAACTTCCACCCAGCACCACTACCTTGCCAGACAACACATTCTGCTCGGGAACCGGGTCATGGTCTTGAGAGCTATCCTCAGGCATCAGATCGCGCAGTTGAATGGTGTGGATATCGTAGCGCGAATGATTCACGTCAACGGTCAAGTCACTGGCGGTTGTTCCGCCGGATTGCATGGCTTTGTCCGCGGCAACCACCTGCGGACAGTGATCCTGGGTTCTTCCATTTGCCGAGCGGCAGTATTCAGAGGCGGTCTCCCAGTAGAAGGACGGTTGTAATCGACTGCCGACACGGAAAGATCGTTGATATGTCCTCACGGCCCAATCCCTGTTCATGGGGAACAGCGCCAGGCCCCAATTGGCCGCGGGGTCAAGTTCATCACCCAGGACCGGATCGGGTAGCATGCGCACTTGTCCGTCAACGTCCTCCGCAACTGCACCCCGGGCCCAGACGAGCCTGGGATCGCTCAGTGTACGCAAGGACCGGAAGTGACTGCCGGAAGTGTCAAAATCTATCGCCAGAACCGCGGGGTTGTACTTCAAGATTCTTTGGATAGCTCCGGCCAGGTCGGATTCATTGATGGTTCCCGAAAAGTAGCGATTCAGATCCTGCTTGTCAATAGATACAACTCGCACATATCTGGCGGGAACAGACGGTGAAGCCACCTGCATGATCAGGTCGCGATTGTAGACTTCCGGATATTTAAAGTACCAAAGCTGACTCATCCAATTGGTCAGAAAATAAAGTATGACGAACCAGAATACGGTGGCTCCGAGGGGATTTTCCTCAAAGTATTTCTTGCGGTCAAAGAATGTCTTTCTCTCTCTGCGCATCGGACCAATGTTGAGCACATCTCGGCATCGTGAAAACATTACTCTGGTCCATTCGTCATCAGGCTCAGATGCTCCAGATACGCCCTTAATAACATTGTCTTTTCGGAGTCTGGCCAAGACTGAATCAGCGAAGAGAATTCGGAGTACTGGCTACGAACCTTGTCCGCTTCTTCCACCGAGTGACTGAGAAAAAGGAAGACCGATTGAGATGAATCCCCGCTTTTGTTCCCGGATTCGGTCAATTGAAATTGGTAGAAGCCTGGTTTGAGCGCAGGATTGCGAAGGAGCAGTTTCCCATTCTGATAAGGAACGGTAATCGGGGTCGTACCGTCAGAACAACTCGCGGTCCCATCCGGCTCAATCGGGCACCAATCCACAATCACGGGTTCGCCGCCCTTGAATGGAGAAAATTCGCTGAGGTTAACCGAACCATCCTGGTTAGGAACAGGGATTTGATCTTTCAGTGGCTTCCTTGCGAGGCCGCGTGACATGGCGGTTACATAATTTGTCAGAGAATTGGAAGGCGCAGCAGAGGACGATACGCTCTGTTTCAAAACGGAAAAGGCGGCCAGTAGATAAGTCATCGTCGTGCTGGGGGCGGCCGTGCGCACCGCGCTTAGGACATCGAGTGGCTTCTGGCACCTATCATCCGGACAGGAGAAGGTCTTTTCCTTATTCGCATCCGACCAAATTCGTATTCGCACCCAATCTTTATCAATCGGAGTCCCGTGATGTTGGATCCTGCTGGAGCGAAGGACCAAATAACCTTGCCCGACCCGGCAGTTGCAGGCGTCATCGAACCAGGCTCCGTTCACCGCTGTAACATGCCCAATCTCTTCGGCGGCTTTGCCAGGAACGCCCTGTGCGCAGGCTGATATGGCGGCAATGAAGAATCCCATCATCAAGCAGACTTTTCTCATGGACCTACCTCTTGCTTCGGAACGGTCAGAATCCAGGTTCGCAATGCGTAAGAAGGTACAGGCAGATACGATAGGATTCCGCGCTTTGAACATCTCATGCCTTTCCCTTTCACGCCGGAAGATGAGAGGTCACTCAAACGCTGGAGAGAAAGAGCGTGTGAATTGGAAGTTGATCGCCGCCATGATACCACACGGATTGCCTAGCAATCTGTGAAGTCTGGAGGATGAAACTGGCAGTCGCCTGGAACACTGAAGTCGAAGGGTTCCCCCGTATTCGCCGCCTGACAGACGGCGAACCGATGACGCTGCTAGCTGAAGAGTGATGCCACAAGGGGCGATTGCGAGCGGCTTCGCCCATCGCGATTCTCAGCCTTCGGTCGACACTCTCGACGATTTGCGGCCTGGCCACAAACCCCTCTCGCCAGTCCCCTTCTAAGTAGATGAAAACACAAGGACGGATTTCCGCTACAGAGGGTGTCACGAACCTTTTGGTTTGTGGCCGGCTGAGAGAGCGGAATTTGCTTTGCCATTGCCTATGCGACATCATCTTTGCATGAAGGTAGTCTGGCTTTTGCCGTTGCTCCTAATCGCCTCATTTGCCTATGGGCAAGGGGTTAAAGCGTAAATTCCCAGAACCGCCCGTCCGTCCGCGGAGCCAGTTTCTCGCAGTACCACCTCGCTAGCTAAGCTAGAGCAGCCATGATCGGACCAACCGCCGGAAGGCGGGCACTATTTCAGCCGATGCCAGCGGCAAACTTTCTACAGTGTTCGAGGTAACCCTTTTCGTGACTTGCGAGCAAATCTACAACACTGGTCCACAGCCAAGATGGAGCATCTAAACTCTTCGACCGATTGCGTTGCAATTCTGCGAGCCATGCCTTTCGTGCGCTCTCGTCCATTTGGCCCGCATGTGCCCTCCCGACGACGCTTGCTAAGAAACGCGCAGACGCGACGATTTGTTCTCGAGTAAGACGGTCCATTTCCAGCATGAGATCTTGCGGAAGCAGCTCGCGAAGAACGACCGACCTGCCCAGGATCTTGGCTGCAAGCATCCGCTGGCCCAGGTACGGCGACAGGTGACATGCTCCTTCAACCACGCGATCTGCATTGTCTCGTGGCATTCGGACGTGAGGCGCGCGAGGGGCTGCAGCGCAAACGGCTTCTTTAATATCAAGTAGACACAGACTACTCTGTGGGTGATTGCCAGCCCTGGCGAGAACTGCGTACCGCAGTCTTCCCAAGGAACTGCAGCCTTTCATCCAGTAGGCTGCGTCCAGAACCTTCACCGGGTCGTTATCATCTCTTTGCCGAAGGCAGGTGATAAGCTTGCGGGCCTGCTCTGAAGCAAACAGGCGAGCAATCTCCCGCTTCTCGCTTTGCGCCAACACCCAGAACCGCTTCCCCAAGGGAATAGTAGGGGTCACATCTTCGATTCGCTCTTCCGCCAACTGCCTCCACTTGCGTTTCAGTGCTTGTTTCATTGCGAACTGGATCGGATCCGTTGCCTGACCTGAGGGCTTGCGCTTGGTACAGGGATCGATAAGCGCCTCTTCATACCCGACAATCATTGCCTCCATCATCAGGGCCGTTGAAACTCCAGGTAGGTCGGAACTGCGAGCGGCTGTGGCGAGGGATAGCGCAAGCCGGATCAAGTCGTGTACTGGATTGCCGATGACAGCTTGGTCCAAGTCACGAATTTGAATTTCGACTTTGCCCTCCAAGCTCGCTACAGGGCCCAAATTCCCAACGTGGCAGTCACCGCAGATCCAGACCGCCGGCCCTTCTGGCAGCGATCCGCGCCGCAAAGACTCCAGACACTCGTAGAATTTAACCGCATTGCCCCGGACATAGGCATGCGCCGACTCCGCCATCTTCAATCTACGGCGTTGATCGAGCACGTATTGTCTCTGCGAAGGACGCAG
>Ga0326727_10018877_pt1 | contig 13991 bp, 12 predicted proteins | sample MB2enrmetagenome_FD_207643 | JGI IMG/M metagenome (GOLD analysis project Ga0326727, IMG submission 207643) | Lab enriched peat soil microbial communities from McLean, Ithaca, NY, United States - MB29MY | ecosystem: Environmental > Terrestrial > Soil > Wetlands > Peat | place: USA: New York...
TGTCGCGCACGACCAGCGCCGATTTGGTGACGATGCCGACCGGGTGCGCGGCGCGTTCCAGCACCTCGAGAATGCCGCGCATGATCTTCCGCTCGCGCTCGATCGGCTGATAAGGGTCGGTGTTGGTGCCGATCGCGATCATTCGCGGCTCGTAATCCTGTGCCGCCAGTTCCTTCTCCAGAAGCTGCGGCGCGTCGGGCTTGGCGAACAGTTTCGATTCGAAGTCGAGCCCCGGCGACAGGCCGAGAAAGGCGTGGGTCGGCCGCGCGAAGCAATAGACGCAGCCGTGCTCGCAGCCGCGATACGGATTGATCGAACGGTCGAAGCCGATATCGGGCGAATCGTTGCGGGTGATGACTTTTCGCGCGGTGTCGAGCGCGACCGTGGTCTTGAACGGCGGCAGCTCATCGAGGCTCTGCCAGCCGTCGTCGAAGGCGACCCGTGCTTCAGCCTCGAAACGGCCGCTGGCGTTGGACTGCGCGCCGCGGCCGCGCCGTCGCTCGCGCTCGATGGCAACGGCGAGTTCCGGAAAAGCCGAAGGCGCACCCGCCGGCTCGGAGGGCGCCGCGACCGGCGGGTGCTTGAGGGCATGTGAGGATGCTCGGCTCATGGCGGGAACATAGCACGCGTCTAGAACAAATCAAGAACATTGATCCAAATGGATTCAGCCTGTGGATCGCCAAACAGTGTCGTCGGCCGCCGCGCGGGCCGCTTCCATGACGTTTACATGAATGATCTGGCGCAAGGAGCGTCTCGCCAATTGGCGGCATATGCAGGCTACCCGTTCCCCGGTGGCCGCACATGAAATCCAAAATTATCGAACAACTCGGACAGGCCGACATTCTGTTGCCCTCGCTGGTCACCGAAGGGCTCGCCGCCAACGATCGCATCAAGGTGCGCATGAGCGCGCTGCAAGCCACCGCCCATCATGCGCAGCAGCCCGATAGCGCCGTCAGCGATCTGAGTATCGAATGTCGCGCCGCTGGAATCCCGCCTGCCCCGCTCGCAACGTTGATCGGCGGCGCGCATTCTGCCGGCGACGGACGAATGTCCGCGCCGGGTCTCACCGGGTTGATGAAGGAAATCAAGGACGACGTGGTGACGATGATCCGGGCCGCCAGCGCCGGCAACGCCGCCGAGGGCGAGACCATGCACGCGCGGCTCGCGGCGATCGGCTCCAGGGCCTTGATTGATGCTTCGAATGAAATCGCGATCGCCGAGGTCGCCCGGCTCACCGGCGTGGCGCCGGACGGCAGCGACAGCCTGCATCGCCTGGTGATGGATCTGCACAAGGCGCTCAACCGGCTTGCCGCCGACTGCGCCGAGGAAGTCGTGGCGGGCGCCCACGTATTCGGTTTACGTCCCGAAGACCGCGCCTGTGTGGAAAGCTTCATGCGCGGGTTGAACGAGACCCGCGGCCTGAAGTTCAACCATCCCGGCCTCGATACGATGGCGACCCGTTCGGGCGGCCGGCTGCTGATTCAGAACGACATCGGCACCACCGATGCCCATGTGGTGGTGATCGCGGTCAGCGAAAATACCGTGACGGTGACCTACACCGACGTGCATCGGGCGCGCGCGCGGTTCTTCATCGATCTGATCGGGACGTCGCAGGCAAAATGGAGCGGGCTCGATCGCCATGTTGCCCAGGGCCTCGGCGACGACAACGCCTTCTTTCTCGTCACCGGGCAGTATCAGTACGACAGTTCCGAGGGACGTGACGCCTTCCTGGCCTGCATCGGGGCCGCGCTGGTGTTCCTGATCGACTGGAACAAGGCGCGCAAGCTGTTGCGCAGCTGGGTCGCAAAGGACGACGCGGTGCGGATTCTCGAATGGGCCGCCCGGCACCGGTTCGGTCACCGCGCCTTCCTCGAGCTTGGCGGCAACGAACTGATTACCGGCGCGGTACGCAACGCCGCGCCGGCACGCATCGGCTTCGGCGAACGCCTGGATCAGGCGCTGGGACGCGACGCCGCAGTCGATTTCCTGAAGACGGCGATACGCGTGTCGGCCGAAGCGCTCGGCGCCGGGCGATCGGTGAAACTGGTCCGCGACCAGATTGAAGCCGATCTGGTCGGGCATCTGGAACGCGTTGACGGCGCGCTGCTTGCGATCGTGCTGCGCCAGGTCGGCCTGGCGCACGACATCGCCGCCGCCATCGGCCACCATATCGCCGCGCTGCGGGCCGGCCGCCCGGTCGACGGCGCGCGGCTCGCAGCCCGCGCCGGCAATATCGAGCGCAAGGCCGATCGGATCGCGCTCGAAGCCGGCAAGGAGGTGACCCGCCTCAACGCAGGACCGGTCATTCAACAGCTGGTGGACCGCGCCGAAGAAACGGTCGACGAGCTGGAGCAGGCCGCCTTCATCGCCTCGCTGGCGCCCGTTGGGATCGATCCGGCGCTGCTTTCATCGCTTGCCGAATTGTGCGCGGTTGCCATGACGGCGACGGAGGCCGCAGCGTCCGGGCTCGCCGCCGCCGCCGAAGTCCCGGAAGGGCGCCGCACCGACTCCGAGGATGCGCTTTCCGCCATCGTCGGCCTCACCGATGCCGAACATGCCGCGGACGCACGCGAACGCGAGGTCACGGCGCGGGTGTTCGTCGGCGGTTTCGATGTGGCGACATCGCTCTCGGTTCTTGAACTGGCCCGCGCGATCGAGCGCGCCACCGACCGGCTGGCCGGATTTGGCTATCTGCTTCGCCAGCACATCATGACCCATCTGTCGGCCTAGCAAGGACGTAAAGCCCATGCATATCGTACGTATCGGCGGAACATCGACCAAGCCGCATTCCGCCGACGCCATCGGCGCCAAGGCCGCCAATCTGGCGCGGATGGCGGCGCTCGGTCTGCCGGTGCCGCCGGCTTTCGTGCTTCCGGTCAGGCTTTGCGCGGCAATCATCGAGGGCGATACCCACGCCGAGCACCACCTGCGCGACGGGCTGCAGCAGGGCATCGAATACCTGGAAAATACGACCGGGAGGCGCTTCGGCGACCGTCGGCGGCCGCTATTGGTGTCGGTGAGGTCCGGTGCGGCACGATCGATGCCGGGCATGCTCGACACTGTACTGGATGTCGGCTGCACCTTGAACGCCGTACAGGGCCTGATCCGCAGCACCGGCCGGCCGCGGCTGGCGTGGGATTGCCGGCGGCGTTTCCTCGAAAGTTATGCCGAAACGGTGCGCGGCCTCGACCCCGCCCCGTTCGCAGCACTGCTTGCCGAATTGACCGCCCGCGAGGGCGCCGCCAACGATCGCGAACTGGACAGCGAAGCGCTCGAACGTCTGGCCGTCGAGGAGCGCGCCTTGATCGAGGAGCGCGACGACGGCTGGCTCGAGGACGCCTCCGCGCAACTCGACAGCGCGGCGCGCGCCGTCTACCGGTCATGGATGAGCGAGCGGGCGCAAACCTACCGCCGTCTCGAGAAGCTCGACCACCTCCGTGGCACCGCGGTCACCGTTCAGGCCATGGTGTTCGGCAATGGCGGACTTTCATCCGGCGCCGGGGTTGCATTTTCGCGGGACCCCTCGACCGGGCTGGCGCGGCCGATGATCGACCTTGTGCTCGATGCGCAGGGCGAGGACGTCGTCTCGGGCCGGCGCACGCCTGATACCGAAGAGACTATCGCGCGCATGCTGCCTAAGCTGGCGGCCGAACTCGCCGATGTTCTGAAGCGGCTGGAGCGGGAATTCGGTGACGCGCAGGATGTCGAATTCACCATCGAGGACGGCAAATTGTGGATCCTCCAGACCCGTTCGGCGAAGCGGACGCCGCGCGCGGCGCTTCGGATCGCGATCGATCTCGTCCACGAGGAGTTGATCACACGCCAGGAGGCGTTGCAGCGGATCGACGGCATCGATCTCGCCGCGCTCACCCAGACCCGCCTGATCTCCGCCGACGATCCGGTCGCATCCGGCATCGGCGCTTCCGGCGGCATCGCCGCGGGACGCGCCGCGTTCTGTTCCGAGAGCGCCCAGCGGCTGGCATCCGCGGGTGACCGGGTGATCCTGATGCGTCCCGATACCAGCACCGCCGATGTCGCAGGCTTCGCCATCGCGGCAGGCATTGTGACGGCGGTTGGCGCGCGCACCTCGCATGCCGCCCTGGTCGCACGCCAGATGGGAAAACCCTGCGTCGTTGGCTGCAGCCAGCTGGTCGTGGACGTCGCGGCCGACCGGGCCCAACTCGCCGGCACGACGATTTCGGCAAGCGATTGGGTCACCATCGACGGCGACAGCGGCCGGCTTTATTTGGGCCGGCGCGAAACGACGGTAACGCGGCCCGAAGCCGAGCTTGCGGAAATCGCGGCATGGCGATCCCGGGAGCACGACCGCGACGGCCGCAAGCAAACATCATCGCCGTCGCGGCAGCCTCACCATGGATCGACCGGCGTCTAGCCGCGTGACAGCTGAACTCAGCGTCCGCGCCGCTGCCGCAAAAAGCTGCACTCATCCGGCTGTTTTTGAATGTGACAAGGTGATAACAGCGCAGCGTTCCCTCTCAAGGGATCGAAGAGCCGTTGATGCTGAGCGTGATCATCCCCACCGAAGGTGTCGAACCGCCCACAGTTGCGACGCTTGCCGCGCTGGTGCCGGGGGCGGCCGCGGGCCTGGTGCGCGAGGTGTTGCTGGTCGACCGGACACCCAGCGGGGTCATCGAGCGCGTCGCCGACGTCGCCGGGTGCCATTTCCTGCGGTCTGAGGGATCGCAGGCGGCCGCACTGGCCGCCGGCGCGCGCCGGGCGCGCTCGCCGTGGCTGATGTTTCTGCATGCCGGCGCGGTGCTGGATGCGGGCTGGATCGATGAGACCACGCAATTCATCCAGCGGGTTTCGGCGAGCGACCGGCCCCGCGCGGCGATCTTCCGCTATGCCCGCTCGCCCTACGCCGAGGCGGGCCTTCGCGAAGGCCTCAAATTCGTCGTGCGGATAATTGCCGGGCCATCATTGGATCAGGGCCTCCTGATCGCAAAGGACCATTACGATCGCCTCGGCGGTTACGCGCCGGACGCGCGCCGCGCCGAGAAAAGGCTGCTGCGGCGACTGGGCCGCTCGTCGCGCACGCTGCTGCGCAGCCGGATCATGGTGGTGTAATCGGCTTGCAAACTATTTGATTTTATCAAATAATCATTTGATGAAATCAAATATATCGCCCGAGCCCCTGCCCGACCAGATCGCCGCCGTTCGCGGTTTCAGCCGGTTCTACACCCGCAAGCTCGGCATCATCGAGCCCAGGTTTCTGGACAGTCCGTGGACGCTGCAGCAGGCGCGCATCATCTACGAAATCGCGGCACGCAAGCGCTGCACCGCCACTGACCTTGTTCGCGCGCTCGGCCTCGATGCCGGTTTCCTCAGCCGCACCTTGCGAGACCTCCAGCGCCGCCAGATCGTGGCGCGCAGGACCTCAAAGGCGGACGCCCGCGCCAGCGAGCTCGCCTTGACCGCCAAGGGCCGCAAGGCCTTCGCCGAACTCGACGGCCGATCGCGCAGCGCCGTCGCCGCGCTTTTGGGCAAGCTCGATACGCGCGAGCGCGCGACCGTCGTCGGCGCGATGGCGACAATCGAGCATATGCTGGAACCGCAAGGCGAGCGGCAACCCGGTTTCCTGTTGCGAAGTCACCGCCCCGGCGACATCGGCTGGATCGTGTCCAGGCACGGCGCGGTCTATGCGCAGGAATATGGCTGGGACATCAGCTTCGAGGCGCTCGCCGCCGAGATCGCGGCGCAGTTCATCCGAACGTACGAGCCTACGCGCGAGCATTGCTGGATCGCCGAGGTCGGCGGCGAGCCGGCAGGCTCGGTGTTCCTGGTCAGGGCCTCCGACGAGGTCGCAAAAATTCGCCTGCTGCTGGTGGAACGAAAAGCGCGCGGCCTCGGCATCGGGCGCGCGCTGACGGAGCAGTGCATCCGTTTCGCGCGGGATGCCGGCTATTCCTCGATCACGCTGTGGACCCAGAGCATCCTGCTCGCCGCGCGCGGCATCTATCAGCGCGCCGGCTTTCGCCGGGTGGGAGAAGAGAAGCACCACAGTTTCGGCGTCGATCTCGTCGGCGAGACCTGGGAGATGAAGCTGTAGCCCAGATCTCCTCGGCGCGGTTCAGGATGACGTGCTTTCCCCCATTCGCTCGACAAGATGCGAACGCGAGGGCGCGGGATCAAATCGATCGGCGAAATATTGCGTTTCGTTGGCGACCAGTCCTTCGTGGAATTCCATGATGCTGACCGCGTAAGACGGTATCCCGTCATAGAACAGTACGAATTCGGTGACCCAGAGATTGCCGCTTCCGGTAATTCGCCGGACTGTAAAACGCTTCTTGTTGGGCTGGACGAACCGGCTCTCTTGAATGTTGTGCCGGCCGCGGATTCGTTCGCCCGATTGCGGATAATCAAGCACAGCATCCTCGCGGTAGATTTCATGTTCGACCTTGAAATCGCCGGCGTCCGAAGCATCCCAATGGCGCTCGAGCGCCGCCCGCACGGTTCGATCCTCCATCGCAATCTCCCGCCTGCGCGTCCGGTTGGTGCAAAGATATGCCTGTGAGGAGCCCCCGACAACGCGCGGATTTTGTCGGCCAATGGCGCGAAGCGTCTACGCCGATGCCCCCTTCGCCTTCGGGCGCCGCAGATGCTCGTCGAGCCGCGGCATGATCTCGACAAAATTGCAGGGCCGCGTCCGGTAGTCGAGTTGGGCGGCCAGAATGCCGTCCCAGCCGTCGCGGCAGGCGCCGGGTCAACGACGCGCCGGACAGGCGACTGGGAAGTCCGTCCGGCGAATAAATCGGCGGATCGAGGCACTTTACGCCCTGCTGCGCATTATGTCCGGGTGGCAGGTTCCATCCCGGAACATCCGGGTTTCGTTCAAGGCGACGCGATGGCTCTTACAAGTATGGTTGCGGCTTTTGCCGCTCGCGGCTTGCTGCTGATGCTGTTTCTGCCTTTCAGCGCGCTCGACAAAATACTTAACTTCAGGCACGCCGTCCGGCAGGCGTCGGAAGCCGTACCAAACCGTTCGCTCGCTACAGTTTTGATTTTTTCCGGCTTGGGCGTCGAAGTGTTCATGTCGCTCGCGGTCCTCAGCGGTTTCGCTGATCGCATGGCAGCGCTCATACTGGCCGCTTATTGCGTCGTCACCGCCCTGCTGTGGAAGCAGTTTTGGAAAGCCCCCGATTTTCGCCTGCGCGGCACGAGCCACGGGCGGGAAGTGTTCTGGGATTTCCTCAAAAATTTGGCGCTCTGCGGCGGCTTTCTGGCGTTGGCGTTCGGCGCAAGCGCGACCGGCTTCGAACGATTTCTGGTGCATCCCCTGGCGTCATCGCATCCGTACAGTCTGAGCAGAGGGTAAGCTCCCGATGAGCGACCGAACGCCTGCTATCGGCACTCCTGCGATCGCGATGCTGGATATGCAAGGCCCAATGCCGCACGCGAAGATACGAAGCCTGGCAAGGTTCGGTCTGACGACTGCGGATGCACCCAAGCTTTCCAATTTTTATCAGAATGCCCTGGGTTTTCGCGTGCTTGGCGTCGAACGCCGCTCGGGACCCGATTTCACGCGGCTGATGGGCGTCGAAAGCGGGGCGCTCGCAATCATCCTTGGCCTCGGCGACGAAGTAATTGAACTGCAGCAATTCGACCGGCCCGGGCGTTCATATCCTGGCGAAGCCACTTCCTCAGATCTTTGCTTTCAGCATTTCGCGATCGTCGTCGCCGATATGCAGCTCGCTCATCAAAAACTTGTCTCCGTCCCAGACTGGACCGCGATATCGACCGATGGGCCGCAACAGTTGCCGGCATCTTCGGGCGGCGTCACAGCTTTCAAATTCCGGGACCCTGACGGTCATCCGCTGGAACTCCTTGCATTTCCGAACGGGAAACTGCCCGCGCTTTGGCAAGCCCGTTCTACTGGCAATCTTTCTCTCGGCATCGACCATTCGGCGATCAGCGTCTCCGACAGCGCCGACAGCATTGCGTTCTACGAGGGTTTGGGCCTGCGTGTGACCGCGCGCTCGCTTAACACAGGGCCAGCGCAGGAGAGGCTCGATGCGATTAGAGCGGACCGGGTGGAAGTTACCGCGCTGGCGCCCGAAAAGCCCACGCCGCATCTTGAATTGCTGTGCTACCGGGCCGTCAAGCGCAACGGATTCGCTGCAGTCCGCAGTGACGACGTGGCAGCGACCCGACTGGTGTTCGAAGCCGACCGACCATCTCTAGAAGACGCCAACGCGCCGCAAGGTCTGCTCGATCTGGATGGCCATCGCCTGATTATAGCAGCACCGGCCTCTGCGTCGGACACCGGCCTCTCGCAGTCTTCCACCGAATCGGAGTACCGCTGATGATCCCGCCGACAGAAGCAAGTTCGGCGCAATCGACCGCGCCGCCTGTTGTCGTGCCCAAACTGCTGACCGGCCAGAAGGCGCTGGTGACGGGTGCAAATTCTGGAATAGGAAGGGGCGTGGCGCTGGCGCTGGGACAGGCGGGCGCGGATGTCGTGGTCAATTATGTTGTCGGTGACGACGCGGCTAAAGCGGTGGTCGATGAAATCAAAAAATCCGGCGCAAGAGCCTATGCGCATCAGGCGGACGTTTCATCGGAAGACCAGGTCGCCGCGATGTTTGCGCGCATGACGCAGGCGTTCGGCACGATCGACATTCTCGTCAGCAATGCCGGCCTGCAACGCGACGCGGCATTTCACGAGATGACTCTGGAGAAATGGAACAAGGTTCTGGGCGTCAACCTGACCGGCCAATTTTTGTGCGCGCGCGCGGCAGTACAAGAGTTTTTGCGCCGCGGGGTCGTTCCCTCGGTATCGAGCGCCGCCGGCAAGATCATTTGCATGAGTTCCGTGCACCAGGAGATCCCCTGGGCGGGCCATGCCAATTACGCGACCTCAAAGGGCGGGATCAAGCAACTCATGGAAAGCATGGCGCAGGAGCTGGCGCCGAAGCGGATTCGGGTCAACGCCATCGCGCCTGGCGCCATCCGAACGCCGATCAACACGGCCGCATGGGATACCAAAGCGGCCTACGACAAGCTCATGACCCTGGTGCCTTACGGACGAATCGGCGAGCCCGAGGATATCGCGCGCGCGGCGGTCTGGCTGGCGTCCGATCATTCCGACTATGTGGTCGGCACGACCCTCTTCGTCGATGGCGGCATGACGCTCTATCCGGGTTTCGCCACCGGCGGCTGAGGAGTTAGTTATGTCAGACCGTTACGATGTCATTATCATCGGCAGCGGCCCCGGCGGCGCCTCCGTGGCGCACAAGCTGGCGCCGACGGGAAAGCGCATTTTGCTGCTTGAGCGCGGCGATTATCTGCCGCGCTCGCCGGCCAATTGGGATTCGCAAACCGTCTTTGTCGATGCGGCCTATCAGGCGCCCGAGACCTGGTACGGCACCGATGGCCGAAGCTTCCATCCGGGCCTGCACTATTATGTCGGCGGCAACTCCAAGGTTTATGGCGCGGCATTATTTCGGATGCGCGAGCGGGATTTCGGCGAGATCATCCACAAGGACGGCCTGTCGCCGGCATGGCCGCTGAAATATGACGTCTTCGAACCCTATTATGCGGAAGCCGAAAAGCTCTTTCACGTGCACGGACAGCGCGGGGAGGATCCAACCGAACCGCCATCAAGCGGGCCGTTTCCCTATCCGCCGGTTTCGCACGAGCCGAAAATCCAGGCGCTCAGCGAGAGTCTGGCCCAGGACGGCCTGCATCCGTTTCACCTTCCGCTGGGAATCCTGCTGCACGAGAAGGACGGCAAGGTGACCCCGACCAGCATCTGCATCCGATGCGATGCCTTCGATGGCTTCCCCTGCCTTTTGAACGGCAAGGCCGACGCGCAGGTGATGTGCGTCGATCCGGCGTTGAAGGCGCATCCGAACCTGACGCTTTTGACCGGCGCCTACGTTTCGAAGCTGGAGACCGATGAATCCGGAAAGACCGTGTCGCGGGTCCACGTCCTCCGGGCGGGACAACAGGAACGGTATTCAGCCGATATCGTGGTCGCGGCCTGTGGCGCGCTTTCCTCGGCGCTTTTGCTATTGCGTTCCGGCAATGACAAGCACCCGAAAGGCCTGGCCAACAGTTCCGATCAGGTCGGGCGCAACTATATGCGTCATAACCAGTCGATCCTGATGGCGCTGATGCGCGAACCCAACGACACGGTGTTTCAGAAGACGCTCGCGGTCAGCGATTACTATTTCGGCGCCGACGATTGGGAGTTTCCGCTGGGCCTGATCCAGATGTGCGCGACCTCGCACGGGGCGCAAATTCGAGGCGAGGCGCTGCCGAGCTGGCTCGAATGGGCGCCGAAGATGCCGTTTGAGGAAATGGCGCGGCACTCGATGGATTTCTGGCTGTCGAGCGAAGACCTGCCGCATCCGGACAACCGGATCTTTTACGACGGCGAGCGCGTGGTGCTGGACATCACGGAAGGCAATATGGAGGCGCACCATCGCCTCAAGAAAAAACTCGAGACAATGCTGAGCAAAGCCGGCGCGCATCCGGTGCTGCTCGAGCGCAGTCTTTATCTGGGGCAGAACGTTCCGATCGGAGGGACCGCGCATCAGGCCGGAACCGCGCGTTTTGGAAACGATCCCCGGACATCCGTGCTTGACCTCGATTGCAAGGCGCACGAGCTCGATAATCTCTATCTCACCGACGCAAGTTTCTTTCCATCGATCGGGTCGGTCAATCCGACGCTCACCATCATTGCGAACGCGTTACGCGTCGCTGACAAGCTCAAGCAGCGGTTGGGAGCATGATGCCGAACCGTATCGAGGATTATGCTGCAATCGGTAACTGCGAAACGTTGGCTCTTGTCGGTCGAGATGGTTCGATCGACTGGCTCGGCTTCCCGCGATTCGATAGTGCCGCTTGCTTCTCGGCTTTGCTCGGCGATCCGGGCCACGGTCGCTGGCTGCTGGCGCCAACCGGCGAGGTCGCCAAAATTTCACGACGTTATCGTGGCGACACGTTGATCCTTGAGACGATGTTCGAAACCGCAACCGGGTCGGCATGCATCATTGATTTTATGTCTCGCCGGGAAGGCGTTTCGGACCTGGTTCGTATCGTAAGGGGCGTACGCGGGAACGTCGCCATGCGCACTGAACTCGTGGTGCGCTTCGAGTATGGTTCGGTTGTCCCCTGGGTTTCGCGCCAGGAAGACAGCCGACTGGAATTGACGGCCGGACCTGACCGGCTTGTGCTGGAGACGCGCATTCCCCTTCACGGCGCCAATCTCAGAACCGTCGGTGAGTTCGATATCGCTGCCGGTGATGACGTCGCGTTTACATTGAGTTGGTCCCACTCATATCGACCTGTACCGCCACCGTTTCGCGCGGACGATGCGCTGGCGGAAGCCGAGCTGTTTTGGTCGAACTGGGCTGCCCCCATCAAACGCGCAGGAGAATGGTCGGAGACCGTTCTACGGTCGCTGCTGACGCTAAAGGCCCTCTCGCATCGTGAGACCGGCGGGATCGTGGCCGCAGGAACCACTTCTCTACCGGAAAAAATCGGCGGCGCGCGCAACTGGGACTACCGGTTTTGCTGGCTGCGGGATACCACGTTTACGCTCTATGCCCTGCTGGAGGCCGGCTTTCTTGACGAAGCCCGCGCCTGGCGGCAATGGCTGCTTCGCGCGGTTGCCGGCAATCCGGACGACCTGCAGATCATGTACGGCGTCGCCGGAGAGCGAAGGCTCGTCGAGTACGAGCTCCCCTGGCTTCCGGGTTATCAAAAATCGGGGCCGGTTCGGATCGGCAACGCGGCGGCTGGGCAGGTCCAACTCGACGTCTACGGCGAGGTTCTCGATACGCTCTACGTCGCCCGACGGGCCGGACTTGCCGCCAACGACGCGAGCTGGGGGCTTGAATGCTCGCTGATCGAGCATCTGGAGACGATCTGGGACCAGCCGGACGACGGAATTTGGGAAGTCCGCGGCGGCCGCAAGCATTTTACGCATTCCAAGGTCATGGCATGGGTCGCGTTCGATCGCGCCGTGAGATCCTCCGAGGAATTTGGACTGGAAGCGCCGCTGGATCATTGGCGCGCGGTTCGCGATAAAATTCATGCGAGGGTCTGCCACGATGGATTCGACTCCAAACAAAATTCATTTGTGCAGTCGTTCGGCGTCACCGCGCTCGATGCCAGTCTGCTGTTGATGCCGATCGTCGGTTTCCTGCCGGCATCGGATCCGCGGATTCTCGGCACGCTGGCAGCGATCGAGCGAAACCTGGTTCGCGACGGTTTTGTGCTGAGATATCTCACCACGCCGGAAACCGACGGGTTGCCACCCGGCGAGGGCGCGTTTCTCGCCTGCAGCTTCTGGCTCGCCGACAATTATGTGCTGCAGGGACGAACCGATGACGCGCGCGCGCTGTTCGCCAGACTTTTGTCGTTGCGCAACGATGTCGGACTGCTTGCCGAGGAATACGACCCAGTCGCAAAACGCCAGCTCGGAAATTTCCCGCAGGCATTTTCCCATCTCGCCCTGATCAATACGGCGCGAAATCTGACTGGCGCGAGCGGGCCGGTTCACCAGCGGTCTGCGGGAAGTAGCACGACAAAAGGAGCGGCAGGCTCCAATTAGGTTCAGACCCTAGACTAGAAGCGCAGAGCCAAGTGTCCTTCGATCTTGAATTTATAGACCGGGTTTGCCGTTTCAAATAGCGGAACGCCAATTTCGACGCCCGTCAGAAGACTCCTGTTCCATTGCTTCGCAATCTCCAGGTCAAACGGCACAAACCATTGCTGTTTCATGAAGTCATATCGAATGTCGGTCGCCGGAAACAGCGTCACTGACCATCCTTGCGACAATCCGAAGTTCAGGCTCGGAGCCAACTGCAGGTTACTCGTATGACTTCGATTGGGATCACCCGCAAAGTCGAATTGATAGCGGGCAAGCAACTGAAAATACGACCCGTCGGACAATTCGGGCAGGCTGTATCGGTAGCCGGCAGAAGGCGCCATGCGCCATCGGCCATTGCCAAACTCGTCGCCGGATGCGGTCGGAGCCCAGAACCTGACGCCGAAGCCCAATCCTTCGCGGGCATCTAGCTCCTTGCTCAGAACCCATTGAAACTGGGTATCCCCATATCCCGTAGCAAATAACCCGGATTGAGTGTCGTTGGTGGTAACCATCGGAAGCTCGACGCGCACCGCCAACTTCCAGGAGTCGTAAAGGTCAAACGGACGTTCGTAGCGGAATTTTGAGGTCCATGTCTTCACGCCGCCAGGCGACAGGGAATCCTCAAGAAAGTAATCCAGGCGATGAACGGGCTTGCTGATGTCGTAGCTGATATTCGGCTCGTTGGCTGATTCCGCCGCCTGCTGGGCCGCCGAGCCGGTCATTGTGGTCAGAGTCATCGCAGTCGCGATGAGTGCCGACCTAGCCATTCTCGCCGCCACCGGATCGAGGAAGGTACCTCGGCTATCGACTCGCGACCCTATCGCGGCGGCGGGGGCGGCGGGTTGGAAACCGCAAATGTGAGCCACGTGTTCCATCCCTTGGCGCGGTTCTGGGCGTCGAAATCCCAGTATCCCTTCAGATTAAGAACGCCCTGCAAGTTTCCGATCGGGAAGACATAGCCGGCCTGCGGACCAATCGCTTCTACGTGCGATTTAAAGGCCCCGAGCTTGGCGCCGGAGCCGCTATCGCCTGTGAGTTGCTCATAGACATAACCAACGGCTCCCACGAACACCTGTTTCGAAATGAACTTGGATGCAGCCAGGTCGAGATGTGAATCGATACCGTTTTGGTAATTGGTGACGGTATTCATGGAATTGTAGGTAAACCCGGCGACTGCCGAGAATTCCATTCCAGTCTTTGGATTGAAATACGTATAGCCACCGCCACCATCTACGGCGCCGTGGCCGATTCCGAGATTGATGGTGCGGGTGTGGTCATAGTTACCAACCGGGACGTCCCCGGTCATGTAGACCATCCAGTTGTTGACGCCCTGATTCCACTTGAGCGTCAACAACTGGATGGTCTACAT
>Ga0326727_10018879_pt1 | contig 13990 bp, 12 predicted proteins | sample MB2enrmetagenome_FD_207643 | JGI IMG/M metagenome (GOLD analysis project Ga0326727, IMG submission 207643) | Lab enriched peat soil microbial communities from McLean, Ithaca, NY, United States - MB29MY | ecosystem: Environmental > Terrestrial > Soil > Wetlands > Peat | place: USA: New York...
CGGCTTACTGCAAATCGCCGTATCCACACCGCTCCGCGCCAACAACCTCGCCGCCGCAAACTTCTGCCCGCTGAGCGCTGTCGATACGGCACTAGAGATTTGCACTAGCGGCTTACTGCAAATCGCCGTATCCACACCGCTCCGCGCCAACAACCTCGCCGCCGCAAACTTCTGCCCGCTGAGCGCTGTCGATACGGCACTAGAGATTTATCATCACCTGAGCGAGCGGTGGAAACATCGCAGCCGCTCTGAGGCGGAGCAGGTCATGTGGACGACCGAATGGAAAGCCCTAAACGCTCGCATTCAGGCGCTGATAGAAGCAGGGACATTTTTTCTCAGGACGCCTGACAATGATCAGCATGGAGGGTCCAGCCTTCTCATCGAGAACGCGCACGAAACGGCACAGCGCGTCCGCTCGTTCATGAAGCAATACGAGCGCCAGCTTGAGCCGGAGCAGCTTGAGTGCCTCACCCTCTTTTGGCTGAAATATAAGGATGATCTGGTACCGCCACATGGTGACCCATCCGGGTTCTCAGGTGTGACGTCAGTCCTCACTTACCTGGCTTCCTTTCGTGCTGCGTTTGAGTATCTGAGCAGAGACAACGTAGCAGTTGTGCGAAGTCTCGTCATTCGCGCATTTGCACACCTTCAGCGAATGATCGTGGCGGATCGCTTCGCTCGTGTGCTTTGGGAAGAAGCGTTCCAGGCTGGCGAGCCTGCATGCGAGGGCTCGGTGGTTGCCACCTTCTTTCGCGCGGAATTTGGGCATTCAAGACATCCGCTGAGGGCGAACGGACGGACCTTGTACTGGGGGGAGAACTCGACATTGAATCGAAAGAGGTCCAACGGTCATCCATTGGGCTCATTCTCACGGAATGGAAGGTAGTGCGAAAAGATGGTGAGTTGCAGGAAAAGATCAAGCAAGCCTATGAACAAGCAAAGCTATACCGAAGCGGCATCCTTGCGGGCTTTGAAGTAGCTTCACCCCGTTACCTGGTAATGGTCTCCCTGGACCATCTTGAAATTCCACCTCCGCGGGAAGACAACGGAGTCCTGTACGAGCATTTGAATATTGCTGTAGCGCCAAGTTCTCCTTCGAGGATTGCGCGGAAACTGGCGACTGGGCGGAGCACATCGACTGCGGGAGCCCAGGAGTGACAGACTCGACCCAATGAGGGTGTTGGCGGCCATCGAGTTTCGGCTGGTTCGGGAGCTCCACATTAGGTGCCCATCCCACGCTGCGACTGCCATAAAGTCCCGTTGGTCGCCGGCGAGCCAAAACACGATAAGCCAGCCCTCGCGTCGCGCGAAGGCTTACTTGGAGCCATCGAGAGAATAGCCAGTCCGAGAAGGGGCATGTCCGTGTCTTGCCCGAACTATGGCGATTGGCGTCACTGCCGCGCCGGATGGCGCGTCGCTATACTCGCCCCGGGAGTGCTGGATGCAGGCTGGAACCGCTGCTCTACCGATTTGGCCGGCGCGCCGCGAATGGCGCCTGTCCGGGCCGGAACTCGTTCTCGTCATCGCAGCAAGCGCGCTTCTGGTTCACCTGATTACGGCCGGCCGCTACGGCCACTTCGGTGACGAGCTGTACTACATGGCGTGCGCCGAGCATCTCGACTGGGGATACGTAGATCAGCCGCCTTTGATTGCACTGGTTGCGTGGTTCGCGCGTCATGTATTGGGAACTTCGGTGTTCGCAGTCAACGTGATTCCCGCCCTGGCCAGTTGTGCTACAGTCTGGTTAACCGGCCGCATCGCGCGCCACCTGGGCGGCGGTCCATTTGCGCAGGGTCTGGCCGCCTTGTGCAGCGCGTGTGCCGGGACCTACATCGCCATGGGACACCTGTTCACTATGAACGTGGGTGAGCCCCTGTTCTGGATGGGTTGTGCCCTCCTCGTTATTCTCATGATCTCCGGCGGAAACATGCGCCTGTGGCTCTGGGCAGGGTTGCTGGCCGGCCTGGGCCTAGAGAACAAGTACTCCGTGGCGTTTTTCGCCGTTTCGTTGCTGGCCGGCCTGCTGCTCACCCCCGAGCGGCGCATCCTCTCCAGTCGCTGGTTCTGGGCGGGGCTCCTGCTTGCCTTTCTCATCTTTCTACCCAACCTGCTGTGGAACGTCCATCACCACTGGCCGTTTTTCGAGTTGATGCGCAACACCCGGGTGAATGGAAGCAACCCCGAGCTTAGCCCCGCAGAGTACATGTGGACGCAGATTATCCAGATGAATCCGCTTACGGCTCTCGTCTGGGTCCCGGGATGCCTGTACCTGCTGTTTTCCAGGCGCCTGCGCGCGTTTCGCTGTCTCGGATTCGCGTTCGTCTTCCTCCTCGGCCTCATGATCGTGTTGCACGGAAAGGACTACTACGCGGCCCCGGTGTATCCGATGGCTTTTGCCGCCGGTGCGATCGCAGTGGACGATTTCGCGCGGCGCCGTGGGATGGGTTGGGTAAAGATCGCCGTTCCAGCCCTGATCATGGCATCGGCGGCCACCATGCTGCCGGCTGCGATTCCGGTATTGCCAATCGACAAGTTTGCAGGCTATTGGCAAGGCCTCGCGCAGGTAATCCGGCTCCAGCCGGATGAAAAAGCCATGATGGAGGAGCCTCTTCCGCACAATTATTCGTGGAGCGTTGGCTGGGAGGAGATGACCGCCGCGACGGCGCGCGCCTACAACAGCCTCCCGCCGGATGAGCGCGCCCGCACGGCTGTGTGGGCCGGCGACTTCGGGGCCGCCGGAGCCATCGACTACTTCGGGCCAAAGTATGGCCTGCCCAGGGCCATCAGCGGCAACCAGAACTACTGGATCTGGGGACCGCGCGGTTACTCGGGCCAGACCATGATTCTGGTTTCAACCCCGATCGCAAGCGCAAGGCGGTACTTCGACGAGGTCGCCATTGTCGGGTATGTGAACAACCGCTATGCGGCCCCGTGGGAGAACCAGCCCATCCTCTTGTGTCGCAAGCCGCGGTTTGCAAGCCTCAGCGCCATCTGGCCCGAGTTGAAAAAATGGGAATAACCACCCGTCAGAAAGAATTTCGCTCGGTGACCGCTTCGCCGCGCGTTGTCGAACCGGCAGTGGTAGGGAATGCTGACTGGCATGTCGCCCATTGTTCGCTGATCTGCCTATAGCAAAACCAGAGATGCTGTAACCCGAAGCCGCTGCACTTAAGTCGCCGCGACCCCAAGGAGCGGCGACTTTCAAAAAAAGCTGAATAGGGCACACCTTCTCTGGTTTTGCCGTAGGCGTGATCCTGGGTTGACAAGAACAGCCCAATGCGCGTTTCGAGGCTGCCCTGCACGGATTGATCCCGATAAACGTTAGGTTCAAACGCCATCTGACCCCCACTACCCGGCCTCAGGCATCACTTCGTCTCCAAAATTTCCCGCCCCACCTTGCAGATAATTTCCCCCTCCCAGCGCATACTGTTCCCATAAGCTTTTAACCAGACCCGGCGTGGCGGCTCACCCCCTCCGCGTTCGCGTTTTTTTTGACCCGGAGTTAGACGGCGAATCACGGATCTCTGATCTCTGATCTCTGTAACTCTGCGGCCAAGTTCTTTGAAATGATGACTTTGCGGCGCAGCGTATGCACCAAAGCACTGAAAACAAGGGAGTTCTTTGCAGAAGCCGCGGGGGATGGGGGGCACCCATTTTAAACAAGTCTCCGGTGAAGCTGATGGAGAGGACGGCTAGCGGCGCAATCGCACCACGGTTTCCAGGTGAAATGTTTGCGGAAAGAGGTCGGCTAGGGTTATTTGTTCGATGGCGTAGCCCGTGCCAATCAGTGCGCGCAGGTCACGCGCCATTGTTGCCGGGTCGCACGAGACATAAACCATGGCGGGAGCAGCGATTTGCCCGAGCAGTGCTGTGACTTCTGCACCCAGACCGGTGCGCGGCGGGTCGGCAACTATTAAGTCTGGAACGATCAAATCTGGCATGATCGGATCGGCGCGTTCGCCCTGGCGCGCACTGCGCAGAAAATCGAGCGTCGTGGCTTTCACGGCAGTTGCGCTCGTGTCTGCAAGGTTCTGCGTCAGGGCAGCCAACGCCGCCGGAGCGGATTCCACTGCAACCACCCGAGAAAATCGCTCTGCGAGCCGCCGCGCAAACAAGCCCACGCCCGCGAAGAGGTCCCATGCTGACTCACCGTGATGCCCATCCGTCACGCATTCCACCAGTGCGTCCACCAGCCACCGGTTCACCTGAAAAAACGCGCCATGATCGACACGGTAGTCAAAGCCTGCCGCGTGGTAAAGGAGCGACACCTTACCGGCTTGCGCGATGGAACGCGGCAGCTGGCCCTGCTGCTGTTCGACCAGCTCCACGCCACTTACAACCGGGACTTCCTGAAGAAGCGCGTCGAAATAGTCCGTAAGTGGGACCTGCAACGTGCCCGAGGTGACAACGCTCGCCAGAAGAGAATCCTCTTGAGCATTCGAGAAGAGCGAGAGCTCCGCGGGGCGGCTTGACCGGCCAAATTTCCGGAAAAACTTCGCTGCAGCAAGCGCAGTCTGCACCAGCCGCGGCGCCGCAATGGGGCATTCCGCAATGGGAATTACCGCATGCGATCTCCGCCCGCGGTAGCCCGCGTTTCCCTCCGCATCGAACGCGAGCCGGATGCGATTTCGGTAAGCCCAGGGCTCCGCTGCCAGCACCACCATTTCATCCGGCGCGCGCACGCCGCCGCGTTCGAGCGTCTCGCGCAGAATGGCCTGTTTGAAAGCGAGCTGGGCCGCATAATCCGCGTGCTGATACTGGCAACCGCCGCACGCGCCGAAGTAAGGACAGGCGGGCGCAACCCGCTCCGGCGCGGCGGCAACAATCTCCTCGGCCTCAGCGGCCGCGTAGCTGCGCTTCTCCTCAACAATGCGCACGCGCGCCCGCTCGCCGGGCAGCGCCAGCGGTACAAACACCGCCTTACCTTCGACGCGCGCCAGAAACGCGCCGCCGTAGATCGGCTTCTCGATTTGCACGAGCTGCGTTGGCGCAAGGTTGCGTGAGACCAGCAAGGAAGCAGCTTTGCGCCACGGGTTTTGTCTTCCGTGCTTCTTCATTGCTGGCTCATGTAGAACAGACTCAACCGCGGCAGGTTGTAGTGGACCAGCAGTTGCTTCTGCACAAACTGCCGTTCCACCTGCCGCAGTTGCACCGCGCCCATACGGCTGCGGTAGGGCGCCAGCTCGCGTGCCGCGTGCTCTTTCAATCCCACAAGCAATTCCTCGGGCGCGGCGGCGGTGAGCGATGCGAAGAGCTTTTCTTCGAGCACGGTCAACGACCGCTCCAGCGTCTCGAGATTCACGGTTCTAGCGTTTTCCCCACCAGCCCCAAGCACTTCAGCGGCCAACTCGCGCAGGCGCCCGGCCGTCGCGCGGCAGGCTTCGGGGGCAACCGCCGCGGCATCCAGAGCCTCCGCAGCTGCGGCCAAATGCGCGGCAACGCGCTCATGTTCGAATCCCGATTCGTGCGCTGCGGCCAACGTGGGAGCGGAACCCGTCGACGCCTCATTCATCTCCATCGCTGCTTGCATCACCGCTTGCGCACACCACGCGAGGCCGTTGATCTTCTGCATGCGGGCCCTTTTTTGTCGCGTCTCATATTTGTCAAACGCCGCATCGATGCCCCTCAGCGCCGCTTCCAGCGGAATCCCCGCTTCACGCCAGGTCTCGATCAGCGCCCAATCCAGTGTCGACAGCAGCAGCAACGATCCGCGCCGCTGCTGGAAGCGCTCCTCGATCTCAGTAAAATAGTTGAAGTAGTTGAGCACAGTTTCATCTTAAATTCGACCGGGCCTGTTCTCACTGCTAAAGGAGAAGAACCGTGGCAACCATTGGATTTGTCGGGCTCGGCATCATGGGCCGTCCTATGCTCAGGAACCTGTTGAAGGCCGGCCACACAGTGGTCGCCTACGGCCGCACTCCGGCCAAGCTCGACGCCTGTGTTTCGGACGGCGCCCTGCGCGGCGCGTCGAATGCGGACGTGGGCGCGCGGGCTCCCATCGTGATCACCATGCTGCCCGACGGTCCTGAAGTGGAGGAAGTGGTGCTCGGCGCCAACGGAATTCTCTCCGGCGCAAAGCACGGATCGCTCATCATCGACATGAGCTCCGTCAGTCCACTCGTCTCGCAGAAGATCGCTGCGGCGTGCGCTGCCAAAAGTGTCGATTTCATCGACGCGCCGGTCAGCGGCGGCGAGCCCAAGGCCATCGACGGCACCCTCGCCATTATGGTGGGCGCCAGCGAGGAGGCGTTCGTCAAAGCCGAGCCGATCCTCAAATGCATGGGCTCCAGCGTGACGCTCACCGGCCCCGTGGGCGCGGGCAACACCACCAAACTTGCCAATCAGATCATGGTTGCGTGCAACATCGCCGCCATGGGCGAGGCGCTCACGCTGGCCACGCGCTGCGGCCTCAATCCTGAGGTCGTGGTGAATGCCGTCAAAGCAGGTCTCGCCGGCAGCGCTGTGCTCAACTCAAAAGGGCCCATGCTTATCGCGCGCAACTTCACGCCGGGCTTTAAGATCAACCTGCATCAAAAGGACCTGCGCAACGCGCTCAAGACCGCTGAGGCAAACAACGTTTGCCTGCCGCTCACCGCGCAGGTGCAGCAAATGTTGTCGTCGCTGATCGCCGATGGCAAAGGCGAGTTCGATCACTCGGCCATCGCAACTTTTGTTGGGTCGGCTTCGCACGTGGAAGTGAAAGCGCCTGCGGTGTAACACTGAAGCCGGCTTAGCTGAGGAACTGCGCAATCGCTTCAACCACCGTCTGCTGTTCGTCCTCGCGCAGCTCAGGGAAGATGGGCAGCGCCAGCACTTCGCGCGCGGCGCGTTCGGCCTCGGGAAAATCGCCTTCCTTGTAACCCAGTCCCTTGAGTGCAGGCTGCATGTGCAGCGGAATCGGATAATAGACCTCAGAGCCAATGCCGCGCGCGGTGAGAGACTCGCGCAGCGCGTCGCGTCGCGGCGCGCGAATTACATACTGGTGCCACACGTGCCGCGCGCCCGGCATTTCGCGCGGCAAAACCACGCCATGCACAGGATAAGTCCCAGCCTCGGCGAGCCCGGCCTTGGCAAACAGTGCATGGTAGCGTCCGGCCAATTCGCGGCGCGCCTCGCTCCAGCCACCGATGTATTTGAGCTTCACCGTCAGCACCGCGCCCTGAAAACCATCCATGCGCGCGTTCCAGCCCAGCTCATCGTGATGGTAGCGGCGGCGCATCCCGTGCTGGCGCAGCATCTTCACCCGCTCCGCCATCTCATCGGAGCTTGTCGTCACCAAGCCCGCGTCTCCGGCCGCGCTCAGGTTCTTCGTGGGATAAAAGCTAAACGCAGCCAAATCACCCAAACCGCCTGCCCTCGTACCTTCCCATTCCGCGCCCCAGGCCTGGGCGGCGTCTTCAATCACGGTTAGCCCACGCCATCGTCCAAAACCAGAAGAAAAATCAACACACTGCCCGAATAAGTGCACCGGCAAAATCGCACGCACACCCCCGCCCCGCGGACCATCCAGGATCGTTTCCACGGCTGCAGGCGACAGGTTGAACGTGACTGGATCGATATCCGCCAGCACCGGTGTGGCTCCGGCGCGAAGAATGCAACTTACCGAAGCAAAAAAACTGAACGGGGTGGTAACAACGCTCATTCCGGGGCCGATTCCGGCCGCGGCCAGCGCCAACCATAGGGCGTCAGTGCCCGACGAGCAGCCCAGCGCGTGCCGCACGCCCAAGTGCTCCTCTGCGGCGCGCTCGAAGGCCGCCACGTGCTCGCCGAGGATAAACTGTTGCGAATCAAGCACATTTCCCAGCGCACTCAGCAATTCCTCGCGAATCGCCTGGTATTGGCGCTTCAGGTCCAGCATCGGTACGGGCTTTGGCGCGGTACCGGCTGCGGTTGCCGAATCACGAGGTGGGACGGCGGTGTCTCGCACATCTTGATGCTATCAGCCAATCAGGCAGCGGCGTCCCTCCGCGGGCCAGACCAAAACCGGCCTCGAAACCTGGCCCGGACCGGAGCCGCGACCGTCCCGTAGTTGAAATGGATCGAAAACCTCTATAATCTTGTCACATTGCGGGGTTTGTCGGCGCCGGGGGTTCCGGAGCCTTCCCCGCGGACTTGAATTCAGCGTAAGTGCTTTTCAAACAAAACCTTCACCAAGAAAGCAGGAGATCGGCACATGGAGAACAAGCCGGCACAAAATATTCAGGACACCTTTCTGAACACGGTTCGGAAAGACAAATCCCCCATTACGATTTATCTGGTCAGCGGCGTCAAGCTGACGGGGAAAATTCGTTCCTTCGACAAGTATTCCGTGCTGCTGGAAAACAACAGCCAGGAACAGTTGATTTTTAAACACGCGATTTCAACCGTGGTGAGCAACCGGAGTGTGATGCATAGCGAACACCGGCCGGCTGCTGTGTCAACGGGCATCGGTCCGTCGTCCGTAGCGGTGCCGTCCGGGCCCCAGGCGGTGGCGGAGCAACGATAGCGCGGGAGCGTCCTCGATTGGCAGGCGAGGCGTACAGGACCGGCAGAGCCGGCGGCAGGCCGCTTTCTTCAACGGCGGATGTTGGCCGCTGGGGCGGCCGGCCGGAGCGCGCTGTTCTTGTGGGAGTGGACGTTGGGGTCCGCTCGCAGAGCATCCGCGCAGGCAGGCGGAGCGCGACGAGATCGGGTGTGTGTCTCGAAGCCGCTCTTCCGGGCGAGGAGGCGCCGGAACTGTCCGCGCCCTCCGAGACAACCCGCTCACCCGGGAGGGTTGGCCCTGCGCGCGAGGTTTCGGGTCTCGACGTCGAAGAATCTCTTGCCGAGTTTCGCGAGCTGCTTTTGAGCGCAGGCGGCCAGGTGGTTGCCGAGTTGCTCCAGCGCCGTCCTCGCCCCGATCCGGCCACGCTCATTGGCTCCGGCAAGGTGGAGGAGATCGCCGGCGTAGCGGCTTCCACTAACGCCGATCTCGTCCTCTTCGATTACGATCTTTCGCCCACGCAACTGCGCAATCTTGAAGCGGCATTACCTTGCCGTGTACTCGATCGTACGCAATTGATTCTCGACATCTTTGCCCGTCACGCCCGCACTCGCGAGGGCCAGTTACAGGTGGAGCTGGCGCAGCTCGAATACATGCTGCCGCGCCTCACCGGCCGCGGCAAAGCCATGTCGCAGTTGGGCGGCGGCATCGGCACCCGCGGACCCGGCGAAACACAGCTCGAAACCGATCGCCGCCGCATCCAGCGCCGCATCGACCAGCTCAAATTGGATCTCGAAGCCGTGCGCCGTGTGCGCAAGCAGCAGCGCCAGCGCCGCGAAGCCGTTCCCGTGCCCACCGTCGCTCTGGTCGGCTACACCAACGCCGGCAAGAGCACGCTCTTTAACTGCGTCACCGGCGCGCAGGTGCTCTCTTCCGCGCGCATGTTTGCCACGCTCGATCCCAAATTGCGCGCGATCGAGCTGCCCAGCCGCCGGCGCGTTTTGCTCTCAGACACAGTCGGCTTCATTCGCAACCTGCCGCACACGCTTATCACCAGCTTTCGCGCCACGCTCGAAGAGGTCGCGCAGGCCGAGGTGCTGCTCCACATCCGCGACGCCGCATCAAGCTACGGCGAAGAGCAAAAGACGCAGGTCGAAAAAGTCCTCGGCGAGCTTGAAAGCCTCTCGAAGCCGCGCATCGAGGTGCTGAATAAAATCGACCTGCTTCCGGAGAACGAGCGCGCAGCTCTGCTCTCCCGCACAAAATCCAGCCCAAGAGGTGAAGGCGCCGTAGCGCTTTCGGCGCTCACCGGCGAAGGCATGGATGCTTTGCTCGCGGCCATCGACAGCGCTCTCCACTCCGATCCCATTGTCGATGCGGAGCTACGCGTTCCACAGCACGAAGGCGCCGCGCTTGCGTCCATTGAAGCCGGCATGGTCATTCACACACGTGAATACGAAGGCAACCTCGTAAGGCTCACCGTCAGTGGTCCGGCCTCGCTGGTCGGCCGCATGCGGCGCTTTCGGCAACGCACTGAGTAAGCGGCGAGTCGCGTCACGCACCTACAGCAGAACCAGAATAGCTATACCCAACGGCACTCCCTCCGAGTGGCTTTTTCCTCAAAAAAAAAGCCACCTTGAAGACTCTTCACTTGGGCACGTGAATTCTGGTTCTGCTCTAGGTTGTCAGGTTGTAAATCAAGCCAAAGGGATCTTTGACGTAGCACCGTGGGAAATCAGGCTCGTCCTTCACGATCTCGCACCCGTTCTCGACCAGCCGCTGCTTCGCTTCATCCAAATTGTCCACCGCGACCTCAAGAACAGGCCCCAGCGCAGGACCCTCTTCGATAAACAAGTTGATGTGGTCTCCGTGCAGGTCGATCCACTTTGCGTGCGCGCCGGTAATCGTAAAGCCAAGCTGACCCACATAGAACGCCGCAGCGGCTTTCGGATCCGGCGCCTGAATGAGAATGTCGGTGCCAAATGCGTTTGCCATCTGAGTCTCCTTGAGGGGGTGCCCCAGCTTTGGCACGCATTTTGTGCCAAGGGTAGGACAGCAGCCCGATCGCTCTTCGACAGTTGCCTACGGCAAAACCAGAGAAGGTGTGCTCTATTCAGCTTTTTTTGAAGGTCGCCGCTCCTTGGGGTCGCGGCGGCCACGACTGGATTAGTATTGGCGTACAAATATCGCTAAATCAATCGATTACCATGAAACCGTTCGCGTGTACCCCCAAAAGTACCCCCACGGAGCGCGTGTCAAGCGTTTTTTTCGGAGCGATCAATGTGCGAAGCCGGTTAGTTGTCCGCCCCCTGGGCGTGTGGCCGGGCGGTCACGGCTTTGGGCGTTTACGCTTGCGTCAACCTCGAAAAAGAAAGGCGCAGATTTCGTTGAAAATCAAACGCAGACCCATGCGGGATTCCGCATTCTTCGACAGCGTCTTACGAAGAATGCTTTTCTAACGGTCCCCATGTCCCCCATGCAGGCCGGGCGTGTGCATCGCTTATCTTCCTACTCACCGATTTTTCCCTTAAAAGGGCCTCACCATTTGCCCCAGGACGGATCGCTGTGTCGCGGGCAAGGAAACACCATCAGGCGAATGACGGCGGCGCGTCAAATTGACCACCATCGCGGGGTCCGCCCCACGCACGGCGGCGTCACGTGCGGAAGGGGGTAGGGGTGCCATTTTCAACCTTGCCACTGAGTCCAGCAGCGCATCGTCCAGTTTCTTCAATTCTGCGATGTTGGCAGAAACGGGCAATCCGGTTAGTTGTCCGGGGTACGGGGTCGCTTTGAGGCTCCGACCCATTTTTGCCCGTCGCTCGAATTCTGGTTCTGGATTCAAACGCAGGAATTCCCACTTCGCCCTGATATTCTTTCCGCGCGGAGGCAAAATATGGAACCGTGCGCTTCCAAAAAACTGCGGAAATCTCGTGCTCGCAAAACGGAAGTGTTGGGAATGCGGACAGCCTTACTGCGGCGAACATCTGAAAATTCACCCAAGTTGCCAAAAGTTCATGCTGTGCCCGAAACGGGAATGCTGGGCTTCACATGGACCTTGGTGCGAGAAAAATCTGCCTTACCTCGGTCCCCTGAAGATCGGCAAGACCATCGGGAACGGTCCGGAGTCCGTCTACGTCTGGTACGCTAAGACCGATTTCGATCTTGCGAAGCATCAGGGAAAGCGGAATTGGCCCTGCAAGATCGGTTGCACTAAAGGGAATCCCACCGCGCGAATCATCTCCCAAGGTCCGTTTACCGCATTTCATTGCGAACCCATTGTCCCCTAGTCATCAGGACGATAGATTCAAGGACGCTCGAAATCCTGATCCGCGAGAATTTGGAATATGCCGGAAGGCGAATCAAGAACACACGCGGAACAGAATGGTTTTATACCAACCCGCATGAAATCGATGCGCTTTATCGCGCTCTTGGACGGATAGCGAAGTCAATGGCATAGCGATCACGACGTGTGACCTGCCCGCGCTGGGCCACTGAGTCCAGCGGAGCTTCATGCAGGCTTTTTCGTTTTTCCAATGTTGCATAAACTGGCAATCAGGTTTGTTGTCCGGGGCCAGGGTATCGAAAAGGCTTAGGCCCCTTTAGTCGCTATTGCCGTCAAGATCAAAAATTCCGATAGCCACGGTCAGCGACATCGCGACGGCCCATACCAGCGGCGGTTTCCCGTGGAGGCAGGTTCTGGCTAGCAAGCCAATGGGTGGGCTTTGTTTCCAGCCGAGCGCTGGTTCATGCAGGCTCAGGATCTCCTGCGCATTCGCGCACGCGAGGACAATGAACGCGCGGCCGCCGATCTGAAATGCGATCGCCCCCAAGCTAAAGCCGATTTCTCCACTCCTCAGAACGGATAAGCCGAGGCCATGCAGACCGAGAATTCCCTGAAGCACATGGGCAGCCGTTCGCAGGTTCACCGAACGGAAAACAACCATCGATGCGGCGACGCACAAGAAAGTAGGACTTCACCTTCGAGTGGAGCTTGCGCAGGGGCGGCCCTTCAAACGTGTAGCTCTCGAAGTGTGAGAAACCGCGTAGGTAGTTGCTAGCACAGTGCGACGAGAACCCACTCGTCCGTTGCTTTACTTGAGAACCCGAATACAGTGCGACTATTCACGAGAAATAGTACCTGAGGGTTCGAGGCGACGGTGATTGCCGACGGCTGAAGGCCAAACCAGATAGCTCCGTGGTCGTAGTCAATTTCACTGGTCGCGCCACAGTAGCCAAGGTAGCGATCGGAACCGTAACCAGAGGCTGTGCAGCTGAATGTGCCATAAATCCTTGTACTGTATGCCCCGGCACCGAAAGCTACTGCGAGAACGAGCAATGCATTTAACCTGGATATGTGGTGTCCGCGCCTGCCCCACCCCGTGTTCTTGTCGAGGATATCGGCGACGAAGAAAACCTGGACGCTTCTTATTCTGTCGTCTTCATCGGAGGCGCTTTTGGTGATTTCGCGGTATTTTCCTGATTACGGAGCGTGTGAAAGGCATCCAGCACACCGTCGAAATCAGCCGGGAGGTTGGTTTGAAATTTGAGTTTCTGAATCAACCGTTCACATTCTGTAATCGCGCGGCCGTAAAATGTGGATTCATCGGAGAACTTGAACGCATTCTCCGTGGCGATAATGGCCCCTCGGAGCGCTGCTAGGGTCGCTGCAACGTAATCAAGGTTCCAGGCTCCGGCAATCGTTGCTCCTGCGGAGAGCAGAATGCTTCCGATGACGAGGGTAGTTCGCCATCGACTGTTGAAGCCCCACAAGTAACTGCAATGGGCCTCATAGTTCTTTAATGGCATTCCCGACCTGGCTGTGGCAAATGTTAACGACAACACGGTGACGGTACTGTTGGGCGATGGGAATGGCACGTTTACCCCCACGGCGGTAAGCCCGGCCACGGGCTCGGAGCCCCGTTCAATAGTAGTGGGAGATTTCAAGGGTGATGGCAACCTGGGCCTGGCCGTGGTGAACTACAACCACGGCACGGTGACGGTTCTGCTGGGCGACGGAACGGGCAACTTTACGCCCACGGCGACGGGCCCGGCAGTGGGGACCTATCCTATGACCGTCGCGGTGGACGACTTCAACGGAGACGGCATCCTCGATCTGGCTGTAGCGAGCTCTAATTCGGAGAATCCCGGGGCGAACCCCGGCGAGGTAACCGCCCTGCTGGGCAATGGTGACGGGACGTTTAAAGCTGGCCAGCTTTCGCGTTCTCGTTCCCATTGTGTCCCTCATTTGATGGTGTACTTCGCCGAGCCTACCGCGCTGTTCGCATAACCTGTGGCTACTGCGATTGCCTTAAGCGTCTCTGTTGAACTGACCGCGATCGGAGCCGTGTACTGAGTCGAGCTGGTTGTGGGCGTGGTGCCGTTGGTCGTGTAATAGATTGCCGCCCCGGTTGTCGTGTCGGAGATCGTCACCGTCTGCGCCGAGGTGTACGTCCCCGCCGCCGGCGAGAAGGTGGGCGTCGCCGCAGTCGGCAGGTTGATGGTGTACTTCGCCGAGCCTACCGCGCTGTT
>Ga0326727_10018881_pt1 | contig 13989 bp, 10 predicted proteins | sample MB2enrmetagenome_FD_207643 | JGI IMG/M metagenome (GOLD analysis project Ga0326727, IMG submission 207643) | Lab enriched peat soil microbial communities from McLean, Ithaca, NY, United States - MB29MY | ecosystem: Environmental > Terrestrial > Soil > Wetlands > Peat | place: USA: New York...
CGTCCGGCTCGACCGCGGGCACGACGCCCAATGCGGTCACCTCCTCGGTCGGCGCCAATGCCATCCCGCTCAGCGCATTTACGCAAATGCAAAATACCACCGAGGCGCTTTCCGTCAACCATCAGGGACAGTTCCCGTCGGTCACGGTGTCGTTCAACCTGGCCTCGAATGCCTCGCTGGGAACGGCAATCAGCGACATCGAAAAAGTGGTCAAGAACCTCCACTTCCCTGCCAGCCTGCAATCCGATTTCCAGGGCACGGCGGCGTCCTTCCACAATTCGCTCTCCAACGAGGCGCTGCTCATTCTCGCCGCTCTAGTGGCTGTCTACATCGTTCTGGGCGTGCTTTATGAGAGCTTCATCCACCCCATTACCATTATTTCCACGCTGCCCTCGGCAGGCGTGGGTGCGCTGCTCGCGCTCATGATCTGCCGCGAGGACCTGAGCGTGGTGGGAATCATCGGCATCATTCTGCTCATCGGCATCGTAAAGAAAAACGGCATTCTGATAGTGGACTTTGCGCTGGAGGCCGAGCGCAAGCATGGACTGGATTCGACAGAGGCGATTTACCAGGCAAGCTTGCTGCGCTTCCGGCCGATCATTATGACCACCATGGCCGCGCTGCTGGCCGGCATTCCGCTGGCGGCCGGAACCGGCCTGGGTTCGGAACTGCGCCGGCCGCTGGGCATTGCCATGGTCGGCGGCTTGCTGTTGAGCCAATTGCTCACGTTCTACACCACACCGGTGATTTACATCTTCTTCGACCGGCTCGGCCAGCGGGTCATGGGCCGTCGCCTGTCCCAAATTGCAATCGACAGCGAGCTGCCTCCCGGCACGGAGAGCGCATGAACCTCTCGGCCCCATTCATCCGGCGACCCGTGGGCACCACGTTGCTCACCATTGCAGTTGCCATCACAGGGGCAATCGCGTTTGTTGTCTTGCCGGTGGCTCCATTGCCGCAGGTAGACTTCCCCACCATCAGCGTCCAGGCTGGTCTTCCCGGAGCCAGCGCAGAGATCATGGCGGCGTCAGTAGCCACACCGCTGGAACGCCAGTTCAGCCACATCGCCGGCATCACCGAGATGACTTCATCGAGTTCGCTGGGCTCGAGTTCGGTAACCCTGCAGTTCGATCTGAGCCGCAATATTGATGGCGCGGCCCGCGATGTGCAGGCTGCCATTAACGCTGCACGGACCTATCTGCCTGCGAACCTGCCCTCCAATCCTTCTTACCGCAAGGTGAATCCAGCCGATTCGCCGATCATGCTTCTCAGCCTCACTTCAAACAAGTACGACGTGACGAAGCTCTATGACCTTTCCTCCACTATCCTGGAGCAGAAGCTGTCGCAGATTCAAGGTGTCGGGCAAGTGGGAGTGCAAGGCGGAGCCACGCCCTCCGTGCGCGTCGAAGTGAATCCGACAAAGCTGGAGAGCTTTGGCCTCACGCTGGGCAGCGTGCAATCGGTGCTCAGCTTGCAAAACTCGCACGAGCCGAGGGGGCAGCTCTCGAACAACGGCGTCAGCGAAGACATCATCACCAACGACCAGATCTCGGAGGCCGCAGATTACCGGCCGCTGATCGTCGGATATCACAACGGCGAGGCCATCAAGCTTTCGGATGTGGCTGATGTCGAGGACTCGACGCAAAACCTTCGCGCCGCCGCCTACGCGGACGGCACCAGGGCCGTCTTCGTCGTCATCTTCCGCCAGCCCGGCGCCAACATTATTGACACCGTGGACCGCATCAAGGCGCAACTGCCATTTCTCGAGGCGGTGCTTCCCCAGGGCATCACGACGACCATCGTTCTTGACCGCACGACCACGATTCGCGCCTCGGTTTCTACCGTGGAGAAGGCGCTGGTTGGGTCCGTCTGCCTGGTTGTGCTGGTGGTTTTCCTCTTCCTCAGGAGCCCGCGCGCCACGCTCATTCCGAGTGTTGCCGTGCCGACCTCGCTGATCGGGACCTTCGCCGCGATGTACCTGTTCGGTTATACCCTCGACAATTTGTCGCTGATGGCGCTCACCATCGCCACCGGGTTTGTGGTCGACGACGCGATTGTGGTCATGGAGAACATCACGCGGCACGTCGAAAGCGGCATGGAGCCCTATGACGCGGCGATGAAAGGCGCCTCGGAGATTGGTTCTACGATTTTCACTATCAGCATGTCGCTGATTGCCGTTTTCATTCCCATCCTCCTGATGGGCGGCATCATCGGACGCCTCTTTCGCGAATTCGCGGTGACGCTTTCAACAGCCATCTTGATCTCAATGGTCATTTCTCTGACCGCGACACCGTGCATGTGCGCGCATGTCCTCAGAGCGCACAAGGAAGGCGAGAAGCACAACTTTCTTTACCGGGCCAGCGAAAACACCTTCAACGGCATGGTTTGGATTTACCGGCGTTCTTTGACTTGGGTGCTGGACAATCCGGGCCTGATTCTGATTGTCCTTCTTCTCACCATCGCGCTCAATGGCCTAGTGCTCTTCAAGATTCCCACCGGATTCTTCCCCCAGCAGGATACGGGCGTCATTATGGGTCAGGTGCAAGGGCCGCAGGACGCATCTTTCCCGTTTATGAACTTCTCGAGTATTTCACTGGTCAACATCGTCAAAGCCGATCCCGCCGTGGCGCACGTCAACGCTTACACCGGAAGCGGCAACGGCGGATTCATGTTCATTGCGCTCAAGCCCCTGGGCAGAAGTTGCAAGGAGAGCCTGAAGTGCGCGGTACGCCAGACCTCGGCGATGGATGTTATCAACCGCCTGCGGCCGAAGATGAACCGCTTGCCCGTAGCTTCGGCCTTTCTGCAGCCCGCGCAGGATTTGCGCATCGGCGGACGTGGCAGCAGCGCGCTTTATCAATACACGATCCAGGCAGACAACATTGCCGACCTGTATCAATGGGGCCCCATCCTGCTCGCGAATATGGCGAAGCTCCCCGACCTGCAGGACGTGAACACCGATCAGCAGAACGGCGGCCTGCAAGAAATGCTCAATTACGATCGCGTTACCGCCGCCCGATTGGGCCAGACCCCGCAATCGCTCGACAGTTCACTTTGCAGCGCGTTTTGCCAATCTGAAGTCTCCGTCATCTATACGCAGCTCAACCAGTATTACGTGGTGATGGAAGTGGCCCCGCAGTATTGGCAGGATCCTTCGGGGCTGAACAATATCTATTTCATTTCGAGGAAAGGTTCATCGGGCGCAGGGCTCACGACGATGTCGCCGCTGTTTTCCGTCATCAAAGCCCACACCAACACTACCCCGCTGCAGGTGCCCCATACCGGTCTCTTCCCGTCGGCTACCGTCTCCTTCAACATGCGCAGCGGCGCCTCGCTGAGCGACGCCGTCAGCGAAGTGACGCAGATGGAGCAGCGCTTGGGAATGCCGGGAACGGTACGCGGATTCTTTGCCGGAACTGCCCAGGCTTATCAGCAATCGCTGTCGACGCTTCCGATTCTCGTAGTCACCGCGTTGCTTTCCGTCTTCATCGTGCTGGGCATTCTCTATGAGAGCCTGGTGCACCCGCTGACCATCATTTCCACACTGCCCTCAGCAAGCGTCGGCGCCATGCTGGCGCTGATGATCTTTCACATCGATCTCAACGTCATCTCCATCATCGGCATCATATTGCTCATCGGCATCGTGAAGAAGAACGCAATCATGATGATCGATTTCGCGCTGCAGGCGGAACGCCTGGAAGGCAAGACGACGCGCGACGCCATCTTCAGCGCCTGCATGTTGCGCTTCCGGCCGATCATGATGACCACCATGTGCGCCATTTGCGGAGCTTTGCCGCTGGCCTTCGGGACCGGAACCGGCTCGGAACTGCGCAAGCCGTTGGGAATTACGATCGTGGGCGGCCTGGTCCTGAGCCAGTTGCTCACGCTTTACACCACTCCTGTGGTTTACCTGTATATGGATCGGCTGCGCCTGCGCGCGCTGGGCCGGACGCACGACACACTGCCGCCAACCGCGGAAGAAGCGGTGTCGTAACACTGAAGGAAGTTGACCATGCCTGAGCTGAAGACCATGCCGGAGCTGAAAAATCGCACTACGCTTTTATTCGTCGCCAGCACGCTGAGCCTGCTTGCGCTTCTCTCCGGCTGCCGGGTTGGCCCGCCGTACCATGCGCCCGCGCCGACGGCAGTGACCGCGCCCAACTACAAGGAATCGACCGTCAATTTTCACGATGCCGGCGGTTGGAAGGTGGCCAGCCCGCAAGACGCTATGCTGCGCGGCAACTGGTGGGAGGTCTTCAACGATCCCGAGCTGAATGCGCTGGAAGATCAGCTCAATATCAATAACGAGAACCTGAAGGTGTATTTCCAGAATTACATGGCAGCTCGCGCCCAGATTGCCGAAGCGCGCGCCCAATATTGGCCAACGATTACCGCGGCTCCGACCTGGAACCGGTCGAAAAGTTCCGGTACGCTGAGTAATTCATCGCAGGCAAACACTGGAAAGCAATCCACGCTTTGGAATGCTCCGATTGACGTTTCCTGGACGCCAGACTTTTTCGGCAAGATCCGCAACGAGGTGCGGGAAGAGACGTATGCCGCGCAGGTGAGCGCTGCCGATCTGCAATTGGAAAAGCTGACCGAGCAAGCCAGCCTGGCTGAATATTTCTTCGAGATTCGCGGTCAGGATATGCTGCAGCAAATCCTTAATGAGACCGTGGCGGACGATCAGAAATCGCTCGACTACAACCAGGCCCAGTACGACACGGGTGTGGGCGATTACATCTCCGTGGCCGAGGCCAAAACCACGCTGGAGGCGGCGCAGTCCGCAGCTATCAACGTGGGACTGTTGCGCGCGCAATATGAGCACGCCATCGCGATGCTCCTGGGCGAGATACCAAGCGATTTTTCCATCCCCGTAAAGCCGATGGTCTACGCGGCGCCCGCAATTCCCACGGGCGTTCCTTCGCAGCTTGTCGAACGGCGTCCTGACATTGCCGCGGCCGAGCGCACGCTCGCCGAGGCCAATGCGGTCATCGGCATCGGCTACGGAGCTTTCTTCCCGCAAGTAACCCTCAGCGCCGATGGTGGATTCCAGAGCTCTACGTTGAGCAACCTGTTTAACGGGCCGAGCCGCATCTGGTCCATTGGCCCATCGGTTTCGCAGGTCATTTTTAATGGCTGGCTCTACAAAGCCGAACTGCACCAGTACGAGGCCGTGTATAACGCGGACCTCGCCAATTATCGCCAAGTCACGCTCAACGCCTTCCAGCAGGTTGAGGACTATTTAGCGGCCACGCGCATCTACTCGCAGCAGATCCTGCGCCAGCAGCTGGCAGTGAAGGACGCGCAGGATTATCTGAGCCTGGAATTGGTCCGCTACAACACCGGCGTGGATCCGTATGTCGATGTTGTGATCGCCCAGAATACGCTGCTGAGCAGTCTGGAGACGCTGAATTCGCTGCAGGTGGAGGAAATGACATCGGCGGTCCAGCTGGTGCAGGCGCTGGGCGGAGGATGGGACCGCACACAGCTTCCCACACCGCAGCAGGCCGGAGCCAAAACCGCGAATGCCGACTATACGCCTCAGAAGTAGCTTCCAGCTCGTAGCCTTTTGCTGTTAGAAGTTGGCGCACGAGATTCGACGGGGCCGGCTTCCTGCCGGACTCTCTTGGGCTGGGATAAGCTAAAGGCTAGAAGCTAAGTGCTGTTCTTATTGGGCCGGCCTGTAGCAGATGGTATCGCCATCGAGCCGGTACTCTGCCGAACAGGAGTCGCCTCCGCAAATCATGGTTTCGCCGCCGTAAAGTTGATGGCGGGTGATGAGCCCCAACGTCCCGCAGCGCGGGCACGACATCACGGCTACGTAGGGATTTTGTGCCTGGCCCAGTTTGGCCTGGTTCTCCAGCACAAAAACCGTCCCTGGGTCCATTCTTTCGGGAATCCACTCTTCCAGAAACTGCAAGTCGGCTGCCATCGTTCCCTCCAGGTCCTTCCAGGGTTGATGGTTCCGAGCCGCGCGTCTGTTCCCACCCGGCTCCGTACTCTACAAGAAAGCAGGCTGCGAAACACTCGCCGGAAGAAATGCCTCCGGTCAACTCAGTGTCACCACGTGCGCGCGAAGATGTCAATGCGAATCGACACAGGGGAGTGGCAAAAGGGATTCCCTGAGTTCGAATCGGACCGGTTGAAGCTAACGGGACACCGACGCCGTGGTCGCACCATGGGTGCGGGCAAACTCGTCGATCGCCCTGTAGGTCTCCTCGTTGCGCAGAATGGCCTCAACGTATTCGCGGGTCTGCGTAAAGGGGATGGACTCCACAAACTCATCGATGCCCGAATACGGGCCGGCAGCCTGCCATTCCGCCACACGGCTGTCGCCTGCGTTGTAGGCGGCCAGCGCGTACTCCTGCACGCCGCCGAACCTGTCCATCAATTCGTGCAGATACCGCGTCCCAAGCTTGATGTTCATCTCGGGATTGAGCAACTGATAGGCCTTGAAATGGGCGACGCCCTCCTCGCGTGCCAGCTTAACGCCTTCCGGCGAAGGACGAATCTGCATGAGTCCCCACGCGTTGGCGTACGAAATCGCGCCTGGATCGAACTCCGACTCCTGCCGGATGAGAGAGGCCACCAGGTAGGGGTCGAGATTGTTTTTGGCAGACTCGGTCTGGATCGTGTTCCACCACGGCTCCGGAAAAAGAATCCGCCAGTACACCAGCGGAATGGACTGAATGGAGACTGCCGCCGCATTCGGAATGGCCCGCTTGAGCGCGCGCACCGCGCGGTAGGTCTGGCCATAGGAGGAGTAAATCTGCCCCTCGGCCAGCGCACTCCACGACGAGGAGTTGGGATCAGCCTTGATCTCCTGCGCAATGTATTCCGTCAGGCCGGCATTGGCCAGCAGCCGCGCCTTGGCCAAATGCGGGCTGTCCTCAGGAAAGCTATCGACAAGGTGCGGCTCCGGCAGCGGCTGAATGCGATCCAGTTGCGGTTGCGCCACGACCTGTGTGTTGCCCAGCGCAGCCAGCCGCTGCCGCGCCATCTGCGCATAGAAGAAGTGCTGGTAGGCGCGGTCGATGGTGCGGTAGTTGGCCGCGGCCAGAGAGGGATTGTGGTCCTGCGTCTCATACAAGCGCCCGCGCCAATAGAGGGCGGAGACCGTTTCGGTAGCGCCGGGATAGAGGCGGATCTGATCGTCGAAGATGTGCTCTGCGGCGGGGTAAAGTCCCAGCCGGTAGCTCAGCCAGCCGGAACGCCAGTGGGCAGCGGAAGCGTTCTTATCGCTGGGAAAGCGCGCGGCCAGATCGCTGTAGTACTCGATGGCCGTCGGATAATCGCGCTTGAGCAGGTACATGTTGCCGGCGGAGAAGAGCGCGTCTGCCAGCCACGGGCTGTGCGGGAACCGAGACTCCATTTCGGCGACGATCTGCTTCAGATCGGCCGTGTCATCGCGATCGCGGGCCAGCTCCATGAGCAAGTCGAGCCGCCGCGCGCCGTTTTCGTCGGGCGTGTCGGGTAGCGCCTGGGCTTCCGCCACCGTCAACTGTTTGCGCTTGTACTGGCACGCGGCCTCCGACACGGCAAATCCGTTCCGGGTCTGCGCGTCGAGCCCCGGCGCGCGCTCCAGAACGCGAAACTGCTCGGACGCCTCGACGTAACGGCCCGCGTTGTAGTAGGCCTCGGCGAGGCTGCGCAGGTCAGCCGTGGTGAGCAACGCCTCGGCTCCCAGCTCCGTGAGCCTGGCGCGAGCAATTCTGGCCTCATCGCTCAACGGATGACCCAGCAGGAGCTGCTTGAAGGTGGTTTCCGCAGCCAGTTGCTGGCCCAGCGCCAATTCCACCTGGCCCTCCGCGAGCTGGAAACCGGGCCGGCTCGCCGCCGCAGTGCCGGCGGCTGCGGCCAGCACCTGGCGCGCCGCGGTGTGATTTCCCAAGGCCAGCAGAACGGTGGCCTCCAGCTCAGGCTCCTGGGCATCGAAGATGCTGTCGGGATAGCGATCGGGAAAGCCGTGAAGGATGTTCTCGGCGGCCGCTTCGTCACCCGCCTCGTGGCTCGCCGCGGCGTCGAGAAAATCCGCGTAGTCGGCCAGTTCCCCATCGGCGCGCCGCGCCTGCGCCAGAGCGGTTTGCGCTTCGGCATAGCGCTTGTCGAGCAGGTACGCATGTCCCAGGGCCAGATAGGCCGCAGCCGCGGCCTCACCCGCATGGCCGTGCGCGTAGGCGGTCACTGCCGCGTAGGCTTCCGGCGTGCGCAGGGTCGCCAATTGCTGGGCCATCGGCTCCAGCTCTTTTGAGGCGACAAACGCCTGCTTCAAGCGCGCGGTGCGCGCCATGCGGGCCGCGCGGCTGGTCCGGCGCGTGGGCTTGTGTTTCGTGGCGGGTTTCCTGGTTGCCGCGGGCTTGGCGCTGTTGGACTGCGCGGTGCTGGAGCTGGAAGTGCCTGGGGCAGGGGTCACCGTGGATTGCGCCACAGCGGACCGCGCAACCATGAGCAATCCGAACAGAACCACAAGACTACCTGGACCGCGCCGGAGAGGCCGCGGGGAGGAGGAACAGAACATAATTCCACTTTATGCCGATCTGGATTGTACCGTCTCAGCCGGGGAACCAGTGACGTAACGGCTCGGTCCGCGTTTTGGGATTTGGTTCCCAGCCCCTGCGTCCATTACACTCATGTTTTACGGGCTCATTCGGACCGCTTCCAGCCTGTCAAATACAGGATTCACGGCGATTTTTCGCATCCGATTTCCATGTCGACCATCCAACCGTTAGCAGGACAAAACGAGCAGCACCCTGACGTCGCCCTGATCGAGAGGGTTCGCGCCGGGGATCTCTCGGCCTACGACACGCTGGTGCGCAAGTACGAGCGGCAGCTCTTCAGGATTGCGCAGCACATTACGCAGAACCGCGAAGATGCCGAAGACGTGATGCAGGATGCGTTTCTGAAGGCCTATGAGAAGCTGGATCAGTTTCAGGGGAACTCGAAATTCTACACATGGCTGGTACGAATCGCGGTCAACGAGAGCCTGATGCGGCTGCGCAAGCGGCGCACGGGCAAATTGGTCTCCATGGACGAGGATGTGCAGACCGAAGAGGGCAGCGTACCTCGCGACTTCGCCGACTGGGCGCCGAATCCCGAGCAGAACTACAACCAGTCCGAGCTGGCCGAGATCCTGAAGAAAACCATTCAGGGTTTGCCGCAGGGATTCCGCGTGGTCTTCGCGCTGCGCGATGTGGACGGGCTTTCGACCGAGGAAACCGCCGAGGCGCTGGGCCTGAGCGTTCCCGCGGTCAAATCGCGGTTGCTGCGCGCGCGGCTGCAACTGCGCGAGCGTTTGAGCCGCTACTTCAAACGCAAGACTCCGGCAGCTTCGCAATCTCAGGCTTCCGCGAAGGGAAACGGGCCCAGGGGAGACGGGGTTGAAGCATGACCTGCACTGAGTTTCTCAAGATTCTCGACGACGTGATCGATGAGTCCATCGCCGCGGAGACGCGTGCCGAGATCGAAGTCCACCTGAAAAAGTGCGGTCACTGCGAAGTCGTCCTCGACACCACGCGCAAGACCATCGAGATTTACCGCTGCCACGAGATTTACGAGCTACCTACCGACGTAAGCGAGCGGCTGCATGTCGCGATCATGACGAAGTGCAGCAAAGCGAAGTAACAGCCTTCAGCCTTCAGCCTCCAGCTTTCAGCCTTCAGCTATCAGCTTTTTCGCTTCGGAGTGTGCGGGGCGGGAGTTGGTGCGGATTTTTGCGTTTTGGGAGGTTTGCTGCGATCGACAAACTGCTCGGCGAGCCGAAGGCTGTTCAGGAGGACCTTGGCGCGGCATTCGTCGATGCGGCCGGAGGCAAGAACGCTCAGGACCATGGCGACGCTGTCGGAGATGCTGGCCAGGTTGTCCGGCGGCGGCAATTCCAAGGCGGGCCCATGGAGCCGGGCGTGGAAATAGCAGAACAGGGAGCCGCGCATGGCGGGTGACTTGCACCTGAGCCCGTTCGGTTGGACGTGACGGCAGTTCCGATACATGGTGCCCCCCTATGGGTATTTGAGTTAACTGCTTTGTTTTGAACGGGCGCGCAGCCCGCCAAGTGCAGCAAGCCGTTGAAAACATGCGAGTTGCCAAAAAAGACCTAGCAAACAAAGGGCTTATGCCGCGCTTTGCGGGTTGATTTGCCGCGCAAAGCGCAATGCAGCGCCCACACGGGCAGATAAAATCCCGCAGGAAACGGGATACCGCGGGGGCTCTTCGGGTCCACTTCACTCTCTGCAATCACAGTACGCGTTTCGCGGTAATTCTCTGCAAAACGTTTTATGCGTGGAAGATATGTGGAATGAGCGGTTTGCATGGAGAGACAGCGGCGCGGAGTCTTGACTTTGAATGGAGCGCAAGGGAGCGAGCCGAAGGCGGCTTGTGGCTTTTAGCCGGTAGCTTGTAGCCCGTAGCCGGTGGATACCGGCTTTTGAGGTTCCCGGGTTTCAAAATCGGGGCCTGGGGTCCCCGCGGGGTTCAAGGTAGAACGACCGGAACGTAGTTAACTCGAATTCGAAATACCTGCCATACCTTCTTCGTACATTGTCCAAGCCGGCGTTCTGTTACATGTATAGTGACGCTCTTCCCCTCAATGGCAGCAGCGATCAGGTGGCGATCATGTTGAGGCCAATTGCAGTCCTGCGCCCTTGCGTTCTCATGGCGTCGGAGCGAATTCCTCGCGACGAAGGTGGCGTTCTCGCCGGTCAGAATCGCGAAGAATTGGTCGACGAGGTCATTGTGCTGGACCTTGACAATATCGTCGTATTCCGCGCGAAGAGCCTTGTTCCAGCGGATGCGTGCTTGGCCCGAAACCGCAAGTCCGATTGCGGCGACCAATTGGCCAAGAAAATCTCGACGGTCGTCGGTGGGGTCGTCAAGCGAACAGTTTGCATAGGCTATGAAAGAGGCATCGTACACGGCTTCAGCCATTCCGCTTGGTCACCGCCCTTAAAAGCTCCATCCTGTCTTCCGTTGCTTGGCTCATGAAGCCGGGCGGCATCTTTTCAAGTTGGAAGCCCTTGCCAATTCCGAGCTTGTATATCTTCGCTTCGGTACCGCTGTTCTCGGAGATTAGGATTGCGACATCCTTCTCAGTGAGTCGCTTTGACGGCCCGACGAGTTTGGGCAGGGCCGATCGAATGGGGCCTTTTCCCTCGGCGAGCCGTCGCCGCAGCCTGAGCAGAAGATATTCACTATGTGTTTCGACTATGCACGTCACACCCTGGGATGTAAGGTAGATGAAAAAGTCCGCCAGTCCTGCCTGAGCATCCGGGTGAAGGTGGATTTCGGGCTCCTGAACGATGTAAATGCCGCCTCGCCGCATCAATAGCCCCTGAACAATTACTGGAAGGACTTGTGAAATTCCAAACCCGACATCGACAAGATTGTTTAGCTGCCTCCCGCGCGTAAGCCGCAGGTCGATTTCAAACAAGTTCACCCTTCTTGCCGCGTCCCTTACCTTGAGTGAGTTTGCGAGTTTGAGCGCCTTAAGCCAGTATCCGACGGCGCTGATTAAGGGCTTTGCCCCCCCTTTCTTAACAAGAAGCTCTGTAACGAGGAGGTCGACTGCCTGTTCGCCGCTGGGCCCAATCTTGCTGGTTCCGAAACCCCCGAAGGTGTATCTGCGCTCTGGTGGCTGCCTGAACGGCCCAATCATTTCGCTTCCTCTGAGAAGATCCTCGAGGAATTCAAAACAGAACTGCCCTGCCCTTACGAATTGAGTAGTGCGCTTTTCCGGCCTGCCTTGTGAGAGGCGTCTTGGCTTCCGGCGGAAGGTCAGTTGCGGGAAGAACCCGGGAGACGTCTGCTCGAGCGCCAGTTCCCCGAGCCACCTATTTCCAGTTGCGTATGTTCTCCAGTGTGTCTTTCGCTCGCCGCTGATCGTTCTAAGGAACTTCACCCTGCCCAATCCCGGCACCGCAATTTTGCAGGAGGACAAGCTGGGGCCAAACGTCTCGTCCTCCGAAAACGTGAGGTTGACCTCAACCTCCCTGTCTCTGATTCTCGTCAATTCCGACGCCACGTATTCCATCCAGCCGGAGAAAACCGGACGGGACGGCGCAAGCTCTACTAGTGCCCCTGAACCCTTCGCGTCGGATTGATAATTGTCGATAAGAACAATTGGGACCTTGAACGAGTATGTAATCGCGCGGGTGTCATCGTGGTCGCGGGCCAGGTCGCGAAATTGGCCCAGGTCGCAATAGTCGCCCTTCAAGGAGAGTGGCGTGATGACAGATCCGAAAACACGCTTCTCTATGCTCTGCTTCAGGAGCAAGAGCGCAAATACAAATGAGGACTTCCCGCTGCTGTTTCTGCCTACAACGCACGTGAGTGGTTCAAGTGTGATCCAGCCCGTGTCCTTGAATAACCTAAAATTCTGCAGTCGAACCTGGATTCGTGGATTCACCGCGGCGCGATAGAGTTCTTCAGGCTTGGCCAAGTCTTCCTCCGTTGGGAGCGATGTGTAGAATTGCAGCTCGATTTCTTGGAGGAGAGACTACCCTAGGCACCTACCCCGTAGCAACCGCGGGGCGGGCGGCCCGGACCTTTAGGAGAGCAAACTCACCGCGACGAGGAGTGCCCCGTGGCGTCGATTTTGGGCAATAATATCGAAGGCTAACCGCCGCCCTTGGGCTTTGGCCGTCGCGCCTCCTTCAGTTTCTCTTTGCATTCTTTGACCCGAATGTCTTCCGGTCCCAGATACATATTCTTAACCCAATTCTCGATACCCTGTCGGTTAAGGGATTCAACTCGGCACCACTCTCCATCGCGGGCGCTACTATATGCATCCCAATTCTCTTCCGCAAGCGGTGGTATAGGCTGCTTGGCCCTCGCAAGGCGACCCTTTTGAAAGCAGGTCCAAGCAAATAGATCGACCGCCTGAAGTGCTGGCACCTCGCTGCGTTTGCGGAAAGAATAGTGCGCCATGAAGTGTCCGGGGTAGAGCTCTTCGCTGCACTCCATTGCATCATCTATTTCTCGCTTAACTTGCTTGTCGGCTGTGTCGAAGACGTACTCAATTGGAACCGGGATCGCACGGTGTACTGCCCAATCATAGGCCGATCCCAGCACACTCGATAACGCCCACGTGTAGTAAGAGCCGACTCGTTCACGCATATCCTTGGGCATCACTTCGTCGTAATCCTTCTTGTAAATGGCGATACAGAAGGCCCTTACGAAGTATTTAAAAGTGATCTGGCGCGCTCGCGCAAACACGCGTTTCACGCGCGCATCATCCCAGCCAGCGAATTCTGAATGGGGATTGTGAGCTAAACACACTGAGGCGTGGAATTCTGTAATCCCTTCTTTGTCGAGGAATCTGTTCCACTCCCGTTCAAATGCCTCAAGCCTTTTCGCGGCAAGGATCATTCCCGATGCAACCACAACCTTTTGCTCTGGCGAACTGCCGCTATCGTCGATGTAAATGGTGAACATGGCAAGGTATATCTCAGCCGGGCGCCCCGTGATCTCGATTTTAGGACTTGGGATTCAACGACTCGGCTGGCCAGCGCTTCTACGACCGCCTCCGGATGGCGGGCAAAGCCCGTGAGGTACGCTCGCGCGGCGCGGTCGGGGCGGCGGCTTTCGGCGCGGCTGAAGTCGCGCCCTGATACAAAGCTTCCTGCGGTCGTTGGGGAGGTGCGGGTCTGGACCCTTCGGCTTCGCTCAGGGCAGGTCCCGCACGACAGCCGGTCTGGAGGCTGGCGCAATAAGGCCCCAGGGGCTAAGGCCCTGGTTTTATACACCCTTTCGGCGCGGCTAAAGCCGCGCCCTGATACAAACCCGTTCTGCCTGGATTCGTCGAGCACCACCGACTCCGAACTCGACTGAGCGACCGCAGAAATCCGCCAGGACCACAACTTTCCCCACAGGATCGCGTCTGAACCAGAGTAGGCTCGCGCCGTGCAGCTATGCCCGGCCATCCCCCTGCCAGGAGCATTTGCGATGGAGTCTCTGCACGGTCTGACGGCCATCCTACTTTGTGGCGGCCTTTGC
>Ga0326727_10018883_pt1 | contig 13989 bp, 8 predicted proteins | sample MB2enrmetagenome_FD_207643 | JGI IMG/M metagenome (GOLD analysis project Ga0326727, IMG submission 207643) | Lab enriched peat soil microbial communities from McLean, Ithaca, NY, United States - MB29MY | ecosystem: Environmental > Terrestrial > Soil > Wetlands > Peat | place: USA: New York...
ACAGGGAAAAATTTACATTAACATCGAGGACAAAAGCGAAATAGACGAGATTGATCCTAAGGCGATGAAGGTAATGAACGTTTGGTCCCTGTCTCCGGCTGAGAGTCCGAGCGGGTTGGCGATCGACGCAAAGAACCGCATCCTGTTTTCCGTGTGCCACAATAAGCTGATGGCGGTGGTCAACGGCGAAATGGGAAAGGTGATAACGACGCTCCCGATCGATGGACGAGTAGATGGTGCGGCGTTCGATCCGGGTTTAATGCGGGCTTTCAGCTCAAACGGCACCGGTACTTTGACTATAGCCCAAGAATTGAGCCCGGACAGCTTCAAGGTTGTCCAAAACCTTGAGACCCAACTCGGCGCGAGAACGGTAACGCTCGACAACACAACTCATCGCCTGTATTTGCCGACGGCAGAGTTCAATCCGCCGCCGCCACCGACCGCAGAAGATCCTCATCCTCGGCCGACAGTAAAACCCGGCTCTTTCGTTGTGCTGGAAGTTGAAGAGGTAAAATAGTCCGACTAAACGTACGACAACAATCAAAGAGAATCTGCAACCAAGAAAGTCTTTCGAGCAAGTAACAATGTGTTCCCTGTTCGACAGGGATCCGAGTTCCAGGAGACTAATAGTTTGGCAGGTACTTATCCAATTCCCAGGGCGTCACCTCTAACCTGTAGTCTTCCCACTCAAGACGCTTCGCGCTGATGAATCGCTCGAAGGTATGATTGCCAAGAGCCTCTCGAATGACGGCGTCCTTCTCCATCTCCACGATGGCTTCCTCAAGAGATCCCGGTAGAACGTTGAGCTTTGCTCCACGTTTCGTGTTTGCCATGAGATAGACATCTTCTTCGGTAGCTTCCGGAATTGGCAGTTCGCGTCGTATTCCATCCAATCCAGCCGCTAACATCACCGCAAATGCGAGATACGGATTGCAACTCGGATCGGGGCAGCGAAGTTCGAGCCGAGTAGATTCATGGGTATGGGCACGCGGGATGCGAATTAGCGCCGAACGATTGATGCGCCCCCAGCTGATGTAAACCGGAGCTTCATATCCCGCCACTAATCTCTTATACGAATTTGTCAGTGGAGCGAGTACCGCGCACATTCCCCTGGCGTGAGCTAACTGGCCGGCGATGAACTGTTTAGCGATTTTGGAGAGCCCGTGTGAATCACCCGGGTCGGAAAATGCATTTGTGCCGTTTGCCTTATAAGTAAAACTCTGATGAACATGCATTCCGCTTCCGCTCACTCCTCGAATCGGCTTGGGCATGAAGGTAGCGTAGAGTCCCTTTTGTTCCGCGAGAACTTTCACCACCACACGAAATGTGACTGCATTATCCGCGGTCTTGAGAGCGTTCGAATATCGAAAATCGATCTCGTGCTGTCCAGTTGCCACTTCATGGTGCATTGCCTCGGTCTCTATACCAAATGCTTCGAGGGCTTCTGTAACCTGTCTCCACATGCTTGTGGCTACCATGTCAATGGGTTGGTCAAAGTAGCTCGCGCTGTCCTGTGGGCGCGGTGGAAAGATTCCTCCATCTGCCGAGGGTTTGAGAAGAAAGAACTCTAACTCGGGACCGGTATTATAGATGAATCCCATCTTCTCCGCCTCCGCAAGAACTTGCTTGAGCACCGCCCGCGGATCCCCGAGGAATGGCTGGCTATCAGGTGTATAAACATCGCAGATCAGCCGGGCCGTGGCCTCATCTCCGCTCATCCATGGCAGTATCGCAAAGGTGGACGTATCAGGAATTAAATACATATCGCTTTCGGCAATGCGGGCAAATCCTTCGATCGAAGAACCGTCGAACCATATTCCATGGTTAAGCGTTGCTTCAAGTTCCTGGGTCGGGATAGTGACGTTTTTTACCGCTCCGCCGACATCGGTAAATTGAAGGTCGATGAATTTAATTCCACGTTCCTTCACAAGCTTAAGGAGCTGCTCGGACGTAAAGTTCTTTGAAGCAGTTGTCATTTATGAAGTGCCTGAAGAATGAAAGCCAATACGATGATGGCGGTAAGCAAAAGAAGCGCAGAGCCGATTGCTATGAATGTCGGTGAATGCCAGAAATAAGATTTCTTTTCCGTGGTGCGCTCCAGAATAGAAATGTCCATCGATTCAAGGTGATCCAATCCATCGAGCAACGCATGCATATCCGAGAAACGGCTCTCCGGCTCACGTTGGAGACACCGCGCAACAAATGCTGCTAATTGCGGCGACACTCCCGCTTGTATTCTGTCAAGTCTCGGGATGCCGCCCTTCAGATGCTGTGCCATGACGGCTAAATTATTGTCACCGCTGTAGGGTGGACCACCGGTCAGCAACTCAAACAACATTATTCCAAGCGCATAAATATCTGTGCGTTGGTCGCCACGGTGACCTTCGATTTGTTCCGGCGCCATGTAATCAGGAGTGCCCGCAGCGCTGCTTAAGTTTGCATAAGTAACCCGATGTGCACCCTTGGTTAGCGCAAGTCCGAAATCTAAAATCACCGGTTGTCCTTCAGAAGTGATGAGAATATTTTCCGGTTTGAGATCTCTGTGGATGATGCCATGGTCGTGACAGTGTGCCAGCCCATCGGCTATTTTCCGAGTTAGCTCAACCGATTCCTCCGCGGAAAGAGGTGCCTTATTCTTGATGAGGTCGCGCATCGACTCGCCTTCAATCAACTCTGTGACAAGATATGGCGTGTTATTATACGTTCCCGAACCGGTGCCTTTTTGAATCGCTGGATGATTAAGCGTTCGCATAACCTCCAGTTCCCGCTGGAACCGCTCGTACTGCGCGGGGTCGCCGATAGACATGCTATCAGGAATTTTCAATACAACATCTTTCCCGCTGAGCAAATCGTAAGCGCGGTAAATATCGCTCATGCCGCCTTTGGCGATGTGCGCTCGAATTTGGAAGTGATCAAATTGGTCACCTATTTGAAGCATCGATTGTCCTGACAATATTGCTTTTGCAAGTCCCATGGTTTTCTTATCAAGTCAAAAATGATTAAAGGCACTCGTCAGCCTCGAGAACGTCCTTGGAGAAGACTTGCCGCATAAGTTTTGTCCTGTAATTCTAATAAAGATTTCCCTGAAAAACAACGTTCACTCCTCTGATGATTGGAACGGTATTTCCCTGTCTATGTAGGAGAGACCGCCATGCAGGCGGCCTCAACCCAATTCCAAAAACTGAACTGAAGATTAGATATCATAGTAAAGCATGAACTCGTATGGGTGCGGTCGTAGCGCCACTTGTTTGACTTCGTTTGTCATCTTGTAGTCTATCCACAGGCTGACAAGGTCTTCTGTAAACACATCGCCGCGCAGCAAGAATCCATGGTCACGCTCAAGAGCTTTGAGTGATTCCTCAAGAGAGCCAGGCGTGGATGGAACATTTTGAAGTTCGTCGGGAGACAAATCGTAAATGTCTTTGTCGAGCGGTTCACCTGGATCAGTCTTGTTGACGATCCCGTCGAGGCCAGCCATGAGAAGCGCTGAGAATGCCAGATAAGGGTTAGTCGAGGGATCCGGAACGCGGAACTCCAATCTCTTCGCTTTCGGATTCTGTGAATACATCGGTATTCTGACCGCTGCTGATCTGTTGCGTTGACTGTAAGCTAAGTTGACAGGCGCCTCAAAGCCTGGCACGAGACGATGATAAGAATTCGTAGTAGGATTCGTAATTGCGCACAAAGCGGGAGCATGCTTTAGCAGTCCGCCAATATAATGCAGCGCCAATTCGCTCAGGTTCGCATAGCCATTGCCGTAGAACAAAGGTTTTCCGTCTTTCCATAGGCTCTGGTGGACGTGCATGCCTGACCCATTATCGCCGAAGAGCGGCTTCGGCATGAACGTTACCGTCTTCCCAAATTTTGTCGCAACATTCTTTGTCACGTATTTGTAAGTGATCAGGTTGTCGGCCATGCTTAACAATGGAGCGAAACGCATGTCTATTTCTGTCTGACCCGCCGTTGCGACTTCATGATGGTGCACTTCGACAGTTATCCCGACTTTCTCCATCGTCAGAACCATTTCTGACCTGATGTCTTGCAGGCTGTCTATCGGTGCAACCGGAAAATATCCTTCCTTCGCTCTTGGACGATATCCGAGATTTTGTTTGTCGTTTCTTCCGCTGTTCCATACTCCTTCTTCAGAATCGACTTCGTAAAATCCCTTATTAACAGTCTGCTCAAACCTGGCATTATCAAATATGAAGAACTCCGCTTCGGGACCGAAGTATGCGGTGTCGGCTATGCCCGTCGATTTGAGATAAGCCTCCGCCTTATGTGCAACGTATCGTGGATCGCGGCGGTAGGGCTCACCCGTAACAGGATCCTTCACATCACAAACGATGCTGACGGACTTATGCGATGTGAAGGGATCTACAAAGTATCTTTTGGCGTCGGGTATCAACACCATATCGCTCTCCTGAATATGCTGGAAGCCGCGAATACTCGAACCGTCAAATCCAACTCCTTCCTCAAAAGAATCTTCCGTTAGTTCCCTTGGAAGAATCGAGAAATGCTGCCACTGTCCGGGTATGTCGGTGAATTTTAAATCGACAATTTCGATGCCGTTCTCTTTGACAAACTTCAAGAGCTTGTCTATTTCGGCGCTATCTGTTTTTGTAATTGTTTCCATGGGTTCCTCCTATGGTTAATGGTGTCGTTATATTCAGTTCAAACCGATTGATGGCACACAATTTTTCCGATGCGTGCCTTGCCTGTCCGCGACTGATCTTTCAACAATGATTTCGTCTGTTAAGATGAAACGATCTTAATAAATTGTTAAATAATTGCTTGTTTGTTCATTTGTCAGTCCGACGGAAAAGTCTTTGTAACGACCACGGCCTTTTCCCAATATCTATCTCTTTATGGGTTCCTAAATTGTGAAGGCGCAGCGCGATCAATGACAAGTTGTCGTCGCTTTCACGTTCCATCGCCAGATCAAAGATTCGTTGACTAAGGTTTTCTACGCTGGTTGACTCCCCGGACAATTGACCAAATTCCTCGTCCTCAATTACGGACCATATCCCGTCTGTGCAGAGTATGATCGTATCGCCGTTTTCCACGGGGATTTGAAAAATGTCTGGTTGAACAAAAAGATTTAGGCCGAGGCATTTTTCTAAAATGGAACGTTGACTGTGAGTGCGGACCCTTTCCGGAGCCAATACGCGCATCCGAACCAACTCACCTACTCTGGTGTGGTCGTTCGTCAATAATGACACCTTATTGCCGCGAACTAGATACGCACGGCTGTCGCCGACATGGCCAACATAAATTTTTTTGGCGATGATGTTCACTGCCGTCAACGTAGTTCCCATACGGCCTGCGGCCATTCTTTGAGCAGTCTGGTAAACACTCAAGTTTGCGTTTTGAATACTCACGCGGAATTTTTGCAGCGGTGACGCACCGTCGGCTGCGTAGAAGGTCTCGAAGAAAGTCTGAAGAGCTAAAGAACTTGCGACGCCGCCATGAGCATATCCACCCATGCCATCCGCAATACCGTACAAATGCCCCGCAGCTGCTGAGAACTCATCATTGGGGTCACAGAGCCGAACCGCATCCTGATTGTCTCGACGGACTTTTCCCACATGACTAAGGCTGTGCGATTCTATTTCTACTGCATCAGTTGCCGTCATTGATCTCCCTTGCACAAAATGAAATGGAAAGAGACCATCGAATGAATGGTCTCTTCCCTCGACTACTAAAGATTTCAATTGCCTACTTTGCATTTACTTGTTGATTCATGGCACTAACGGGCGGGATGATACGTACACCGCTCCGGCGGCTGTTCCACACTAAGTAGAACACGCTCACAGCTCCCCACCCGCCGGTTATCCAGAGGGCTATCTTCGTTGCATCTGCTGATACACCAGGAGTGCCAAGTCCGATCCAGACCACGGCGACCAGCATTGCAATGTTACCGAGTAGACCCAAGAAAGGAACTATAGCATGTCTGACCGTATGAAATTCATTGCGGCCAACAAAAGTAACGAAGGTAAACATACAAATGAGTCCGTAGAGAATAAATGTTCCGATATTGGAAGCGAGCGTTATTCCGGTAAGAGCCGTAACATTCAAGACTCCGATAGCACCGATGGCTGCGGCTACTGCCACGAGTATCCACACACCTATGTGCGGAGTTGCATACCTTCCATGCAAAGCTCCGAGCGGTCCCGGCATCTCCTTATCCTGTGCCATCGCAAAGCTGATGCGGACACCTGTGTTCATTGCAGCCAATGTGGTACCTAGAACCGCGAGTGCCACTGTGATTGCTACAACGATCATCAGCATGAAGCCGTTTCCCCCTAACATCGCATCGCCAATTAAGCGGGTGAGGTCACCTATCGGAGCTCCGGAAGCCGCTGCTGCGTCCATTCCATAGAGTTTGCTTCCATCCGAACCGACATAAACCAGTTTTTCGCACACCGCATAATTCGCGGCGAAATATTCAAACAGGTATGCGAAAAGACCCTGCATGACAAGCGCGAGAATTACAGCTCTCGGGATATGCTTCTTCGGGTCAATAGCTTCGCCAGCTAGGGATGTTGACGACTCAAATCCGACCAGGATCAGAATGGCGATCGTCGACTGAAAGAGCATCGCTGATAAGTTGTGCGGAAGCATAACAGCGGGCGCGCTGGTATATGCCCAGGTTGTTGCATGGAGAGGATTCGTTACCCTAAAAATGATCGCCAAGATGCTGAATCCGATCAATGAGACAAGCTGAACGACATTGATGGCAATTGCAACATTTGTGGATCCGGTGATGCCGCGAACCGCTATGAAGCCAACAACGACCGCAAAGATGATGGCAACTGCAATCTGCATCGGGATCGAAAGGGTTACATTGAAAGAGCCAAAGATGTATGTTACGAGGATCGACATCATTGCCACCATCACTCCTGTATAGACCCAGTAGAACAGGTGCGCAGCCCAACCCGTCATGAACTTTGCAATGCGGGCAAACCGCTGGTGAGAAGCTTTTTCTCTGTCAAGGAATCCTTTCTCGGCAAAGTAATACGAGCCGCCTGCCCCAGCTTCTGGATAACGCCGCGCCAATTCCGAAAAAGAAAACGCGGTCAGGAATGCAATGATCAGTGCGGCAAAAATTCCGCTCCACATGTCAGTCGCACCGCCGGTGTTCGATGCCTGCACCTGGTAGGTGATCCACAGAAATGCACCTGGTGCGATAAGTGCCATTGCATTTACGGTGACGCCCGTCAGACCGAGTGTCTTCTTCATGGTTGTCTTGTTTTCTGCCATAGGTTCTTCTCCTCTTTCTTAATATTATTATTAGTTATTCAAACTTTGTTCTCTCAGAATGAAGTCACAACACCGATGGTGAGTGTGGGTTGAGACGATTTTGTGGGAATGTAACTGCCCGTTTCCGGATTCAGTGGCGCACCCGCAGAGACGTAACCGTTCCCATTTGCAAAGTCGTCACGTGCTTCAATCCTGATGAGAAGAGGATCGTATGGGTGCACCTCATATGTCAGGGTATACTCTTGGAATGTTGCCTTCGGAAACCCTACCCCAGTCGTGTAATCTAATGGATCATAATACACTTCTTCGCGTAGTGCTAGGGCAGATTTAGTGTTAAGCGCGTACCTTTCATACGCAGCTACTCCTTTCCACAATGCGAGGCCGGCTGTTCTTCCAGCCTGTCCATAATCAACATTCACAGCGACTTGGAATGCATCCGACAATTGCTGCGTCAAGATAAAGTCGTACACCTCTCTTGCGCCATTTTCAATTGGAGTAATATTCTCGTGTCCCCAAATTCCGTTGAAAACAAAGTTTGTAGTTGATGTCGGAGAGTAATTCAGCGTTGCACCGAGGGACAGGAACTTGTTATTGTCAATAACTGAATTCCATCCGTTTAGAATGTGAAGTGTAGCCGAAAGATTGCCTGCTACCGGGTATGTCAACCGAACTCCCGTATGGTAGTACGGAATAGCATAGGCGAATAAGTACGATCTGCTATAATTCCAGTTTCCTTGTGATACGATCACTTCATTTCCCATGTGAGTCACGAATTTACCGGCGTCGACTGTCAGGCCAGCACCTATCGGTACTATCACCGTACCGTAAGCTTGCATTACATTTGCCAATGATGGGCTAACGGTTCCAAAAGTTGACTGAGCAGTATTGATCCAATCGCTCGTCGTGCCAAGACCGAGTTCCACTTTGAATCCGACTGGCTGTGCCTGTTTTTGCACGGTCAGGTCTGCAAGTCCCAGAGTAATCTGGTTCTCATAGATATCGAAGTTCCTGAGTCCGTTTTGACGATTGGACGGATCATTGAAGTTTCTGGTGTAGTAAACATCGATGAACGCGTTCCATGTAATTGGTGTCACCGCAGGGGCCGCCGTTGAATCTGCTGCAAAAGCTGATTTTGACATAAGCACAAGAGCACCCAAAAGAAGGTAGCGTTGACCTTTCCTCATAATTGTCCTTTCGATTTTATTGATTTTATTATCGGCACCAACGTTTGTAAAATTTAACAAATTAAGAAAACCAACCGAAAATGGATAAAAGATAAACTAAAGTCGAATAAGAACAATAGTAAATAAAGACAATACTCGTCTTTTGTCAAGTCCCTTTTCCTGAAAAAATTGGTTTTCCTTACTTAATTAGATTTCGAGAGATGCTTTTTGTCCTTTTCTTTATTTACTTAGTTCGTGATCAGTAAATTGCTGTTTTCACGCGTGTGCACTTTCCTGAAACAATGAGCAAATGAGTAATTGAGAGACGGATCGTCTCGATTCGAAGCGCTATGTGGAAGTTGATTATGAAAAACGGAGGCGCCCCGATACGCCTTCGTGAACTAACTCCTGATTCGGAGTTATTTGTGGATGATTAAATGTGGTTTATCCTCGACACCTAGATTTCTCTTCGCGAGAATCGTCGCCCTTCTTATCCGATAGAATGATAGTCTGAAAGCAGAGACCCCTCCTTCCGGGCTTCCCCTGAGCTCCGTCAGGAGAACTTATTTCCCTTCAGTAGGCTCTCACAATCAGTATAATCGTGGAAATGACGGCAGCCGCCGAACCGACGGTCGCAAGAATATCCTTAAACATGTCCCACGTATAAAGCTCCGGTTTAACTGTGACCTTCGGGACAAAAAGAAAATCACCCGGCTCAATCTTTACGTCGCCCCTGTCATACCACTGGTATGTCACGCTCTTTATGATCTTCTCTTCTCCCCTGTCGGCGCCGTCTGTGGTCCCCCCTGCCGCATCAATGTAATCAGAGTATTTCCAATCCGCATGGTATTCCATGTAACCGGGATACCGCACTTGTCCAAAAACATAAACCGCATTCCTGTTTCGTGGTACATAGATGCTGTCTCCGCTATGAAGAATACAATCGTAAGCATCATCTCTATCGACGAACAGTTTTACAAAATTCGTCGAAACAAGTTCATGCGTCTCGCCCAAGAGCACCTCTGAAGAAATGTAAGGAAGTTCCTCTTGTGAAATGCCGATGGCACGGGCAGTATATGTAAGGGTGTCCTCCGTTATCTGCTGCAGATTCAACCGAGTTCTTTTCTCCCTAAAGACGGCAGCCGCCGGCAATGAAGCCCATCGTGTAAATCCCCCCGCGAGATTTACCACCGTGGATAGCTTAGTGGAGTCACGCGATATGGGATATATCCCCGGAGAATTAACTTCGCCGCTAACCCAGACATAAAAATCATTTATCTTGGATCTGTCGGTCGGCACGACGACCCGGGTGTTCACCGGCAACAGCATATCCGCCACAGAAGAATCGTTCATATCCACAAGTCTCTCTTGGTACCCCTTCCCATTCCACATGATCATTCGAACTTTTTCAGGGTCAGCAAGTCCGGTGACACCACCGGACAGCGCTATAAGATCTTCCATCCTATCACCAGGCACGTACTCATAATTACCTGGCATCTTGACCGCGCCCGAAATGCTTATGCTCCCTTCCTCAAAATCCTCCCGAGGAACGACCACTGCATCGCCTTCCCTTAGGCAAGGATCGTTCCTCAATTTCCCGGTTTCATAGAATTTCAGGAGATCGACATTCTCGCTCGTACCATCCCTATGCACGAGCGTGATCTTTCGAAGGGAAAAGTCCGGAAGAGGCGTAGTATCAGGAATCCCGGTAGTCTTTGGCGCATTCGCAAAAGCAAACGCTCTGTCGACGCGATCAAATGATGTGGCCATGTAACGCCCAGGGTATTTCACAAATCCGCTGACCATAACATATATCGTCCTCGGGTATATCAGAGTCAACGTTATGTTTGATTTCCTGAACTGTTCGGCGAGCTTCTTACGCGCATACTCCTTCGCTCCCGCCAACGTTTTTCCCCCGACATCCAACACACCAAATGTAGGAACTATAAGCGTTCCTTCTGGAGTGATGGATAGATTAAATGAAAGAGGTGTCGCTCCCCAGACTCCAACATTCATCACATCCCCAGGACCGAGAACATAAGTATTCGTATCGACCGGAGTATCATAAGGGGGTGGTTGAACGATCAATCCCTGCGTCTGAAGGTTGCGAAAGAAATCCGCACTGCTCGTAAACATATTGCTCGTTAGCGATGGCATTTGAATAGACTGCGTTTGCTGAGGCAATTGAGATTCGGGCGTTTGCTGCTGCTGCTGTTGTTGTTGCGGAAGAAATTGCGCACGCAGGGTTCCTGTGAAAAGGCAATAAGTGAGTGCTAACAAAGAGAATTTTTTCATGTCATCAACGGTTATTTCAGATTCAATAATAGTAAGGAAGAAAATCGGTTTACTCAAGGTACACTCAAAGCATGTTTCATTTGGCCGACCTGAATACATGTGGGGTGCTCGGTAGCATGGAGCCTGTTAAGGAACTCCACGGTTGTCTTTCTCGTCGGCATTCGCATTCTATTCGTTCCTATTCTTCGTGGAGTTTTTGCACACGCTCCACCCCGGCGACAGAAGCAAATAAGTCGTCAAAACTTAGAAACCATAGATTCGATTCCCAACTCTTCGTGTTTTCTCTCGCCTCCAGCATCGGGCTTCTGATTTTTGCTCTTATTTTTTTATATTGGAATGAGAATCATAAGACTTTTTCGGAGAATGAAATGAACACCGGGTTGAATAAATACAGTTCGCAACTGACGCAGAAACTCTCTCAGGCTCCTTCGCAGGCAATGTTATATGGGACCGGCTTGAAAGAAGAGGATATGAACAAGCCCCAAGTAGGGATTGCAAGCATGGGCTGGGAGGGAAATACATGCAACATGCACCTGAACGAGCTGTCAAAGATCGTGAAGCAGGGCGTTCAGGAAGCGGGACTTGTAGGTCTCATCTTCCACACGATTGGCGTCAGCGACGGGATCGCGATGGGGACTGAAGGAATGAAGTCTTCTCTCCCGTCAAGAGAAATCATCGCAGACTCGATTGAAGCCGTCATGCGTGCGCAGTGGTACGATGCAAACATCTCCGTTCCGGGGTGTGACAAGAACATGCCCGGCGCCGTCATCGCCATGGGAAGGCTTAATCGTCCCAGCTTGATGATCTATGGTGGTACAATCAGGGCTGGTCACTGGAACGGCAGAAAGCTGGACATAGTCTCAGTATTTGAATCTTACGGTGAATACATCACGGGAAACTTGAAGGAACCTGAATTCAAAGAAGTAGTTAAACACGCCTGTCCTGGCCCAGGGGCTTGCGGTGGAATGTACACCGCTAACACGATGGGAACCGCGATTGAAACTCTCGGAATGTCACTTCCCTATAGCTCTTCTCTTCCTGCAGACAGCGAAGCCAAGAGGAAGGAATGCCTCGCCGCAGGCAAAGCTATTTTGAATTTGCTGGAGAAGGATCTAAAACCGAAAGATATCATGACAAAGCGGTCCTTCATCAATGCCATTACGATGGTAACGGCCCTGGGTGGATCGACGAACGCCGTGCTCCATCTCATTGCAATTGCAAAATCGGTGGGCGTAAGACTTACGATAGATGATTTCCAGAAGGTGAGCGATCACATCCCCTATATTGCGGAGCTGAAACCTAGCGGAAAGTTTGTGATGGAAGATTTAAATGACATAGGCGGCATTCCGGCCGTTCAGAAGATGCTGCTCAAGGAAGAACTTCTTGACGGAGACTGCATGACGGTTACAGGAAGAACTCTCGGAGAAAATATAGAAGAAGTCTCGGACCTCGCCGCAGGACAAAAAATAATTCATCCCCTTTCCGATCCGATCAAGAAAACCGGACACGTTCAAATTCTGTACGGCAATCTTGCAGAGGAGGGCGCTGTTGCAAAAATAACTGGCATTGAAGGGCTGAAGTTTTCCGGCCCCGCGAAAGTGTTCAACTCAGAAGAGGAAACGCTCGCCGCGCTTGAGCAGAAAAAGATCAAACCAGGCGATGTGGTTGTCATCAGGTATGAAGGTCCAAAAGGCGGGCCCGGTATGCGCGAAATGCTGACGGTTACTTCGGCTATCATGGGTGCGGGGCTCGGAAAAAGCGTTGCGCTAATTACAGATGGGCGATTCTCAGGCGGAACACACGGCTTTGTGGTCGGACACGTCTCTCCCGAAGCACAGATGGGCGGCGGCATCGCTATTGTGAAAAACGGAGACCGAATAACCATCGATGCGGAACAGAATACGATAACACTGGAAATCTCCAAGAGAGAATTTGCAACTCGAATGAAGAAATGGAAGGCACCGCCTCTAAAATTCAAGAGTGGAATGCTTTATAAGTATATCAAGAACGTTTCTTCCGCGTCGGAAGGTTGCGTAACGGATAAAGACTAATGGAAATCAGACCAACCCCTGCAAGGCTTGGTATCCTCGCCGGTCTCCTGAGATTCTATCCCTTACATATTTCTTCGCATAAATCTGTTACCCATCGGAGGCCTCGGCGGTCTAATCTTCCCTTTCTTTACAGGCACCGGCTTCACTAGGAGCTGCTCCTGCGGCTTCTTGTTCATCAGGAATTGTTGGCCTATCGACAGAATATTGAAGACAAAATAATACAGGTTCAGCCCGGCTGGGAAGTTGTTGAACAAAATCCAGAAGAAGACCGGCATGAACCATACCATGAACTGCTGGCGTGGGTCCTTTACACTCATCTTCTGCTGAACGAACATCGTGATCGCCATGAGAAGCGCAAGCCCACTTACCTGACTCATACCTATGATAGGAATAGTAAACGGAAGACGCAAGATCGTGTCGGGAATGGATAAATCCTTGATCCACCAGACAAAGTTTGACTGCCTCAGTGCGATATTGCTCCGGAAAATCGCCCAGAGCGCGTACAGTATAGGCATCTGAAGCAGCATCGGAAGGCAGCCGCCCATTGGGTTTATCTTATACTCCTTGTAAAGATTCATTACCGCCTGGTTCATCTTCTGCGGATCTTCCTTGTACTTTTCCTTAATCTCATTCATCATGGGCTGGAGTGCCTGCATTTTCCGCATCGACTTCATACTGCTTGCGGTCAGCGGGTTCAAGAGAAGCTTGAGCAAAATCGAAAAGATGATTATGGCAACACCGTAGTTCGGGATGAATGAGTGGATGAATTGAAAAGCCGGCAGCATCAAATACTCGCCAATCGGCCGTATGAGCCAGCGCCATCCAAGCCCGACAGTCTCTTCAAGCCCGACATTGTAAGACTTCAGCACGCGGTAGTCCAAGGGGCCCACATAAACCATGAAAGAATCATCCTGATAAGGTTGGCCTTCAAACCTCATCTGGAGGGCTGTATAGTAACTCCTGATGAGGCCATTATCAGGAGCTCTCATCTCGATTCCCTGTAAGTATGCTCCGTCAGCAGATTTACCCTTCGGCACAATCGCCGCCGTAAAGTACTTTGTCGTCTGCGAAATCCATCCGGTATTTCCGCTCAATTCCTGCTTTGCGGTCTCGTTCAGTTTAGATGCCTCTAATGTCGCTGCCTCACCGCCAATGTAAGCATAGGCAGTCGAAAAGCTCGACTCATCGACACTGTTCTCTTCCGTATAATTTAGTCCGTG
>Ga0326727_10018885_pt1 | contig 13988 bp, 17 predicted proteins | sample MB2enrmetagenome_FD_207643 | JGI IMG/M metagenome (GOLD analysis project Ga0326727, IMG submission 207643) | Lab enriched peat soil microbial communities from McLean, Ithaca, NY, United States - MB29MY | ecosystem: Environmental > Terrestrial > Soil > Wetlands > Peat | place: USA: New York...
CTGAATTTCCGCATCCTGCTCACTATAAGCAGGACCGGGATTTGTGACCCATTTCGCCGCCCGTGATACGGGATGCTGAAGATGATAATTCCAAAGATTCCTAACAATAATGGCCACCACCCAATTCCATCTTTCCAAACGCCTCGCGAAATCCGAAATGCCAGCGCTGGGAGATAGTCAAGGACAATAAAAACGCCCGCCGCAACAGCCCATCTGTTTGACGCAGGTTTACCTCTTAAGATCAGCCACCATGCAATGCCCCAAACGATAGAACAGATCGCTAAGGTTGTTGCACTGTAAATGTCCCATCCTGTATGCGGTCGCACCATTCTTGGAATGCTTGCGCAAACCATCCAGCTCCCGATAAAGGAGATTGAAAAGAATAACCAACAGTACGCGTTTCTGAATATGACCAGCAGCAGTAACGCAAGCCGTTTCATGGTTCTTCGCATCCTGCTCATCTCAAATGCCTCCATCCATAAATGTGCCGTCGGCCAACGGCAAAAGGCCTATTGGAACGCCAGCGGCTTCCACGCGCCATCCTGTTTCAGAGCCAACTGAAGCGGCCGGGGCGGTCCCTTCGGCGGCACTGTCACTTCGATCCAAAGCTCCTCGCCCTGCCTGAGCGCGCTCGGGTCCGCTGCGTGCTCGGCAATGTAAAAGTCGACAGGCTGTTGCAGGCGCATTGCATCGCAGGCCGACCCCGGCAGCACCGTCACATTCTCCCCCTTCGAGCGCAAATCGGCCTCTGGAATCCGTATGGCCAGCAGCTTGTTCTTTTCCACCTTGAGATTGGCGCGGAACGTAATAGGGAACTGGCCACCGTTGACGGTGAAGCCCGTCGGCTTCGTCGTGCCGTCTGCATTGCGCGGAAAGGTTGCGCGCAGCGCGCTCGGCAGCGTGCTCTGGCAGCCGTCCACGTTCAACTGCAAGCTCAGGTAGCGGCCTTGCATTGGCAACTGCTTATCGTGAGCCACCGCTCGTGTCCAGACCCGCGGGCAGGTCGTGCGTTGATAAAGATACTTGGCCGCGATGGAAGAGACTAGCGCCAACTGGATCAGAAGCAGCGCGACGGAAGTCCCTGAAAGCGATATTTTGGCCGGCTTCATTTCGCCTCCTCACCTGAAACGTCCGCTTGTCCCATACCTGCCAGAAGGCTGCGGCGAGTCTTTTCAAGAGCCCACCCGCCTGCCAGAAAGAGAATGCCCAGGCCGATCAGCCCCAGCGAGCGGTCAAGCTTGTCCATGATGTTGCTGAAGTAAAACCAGGCCACAGCAATAGCAAACCACCCGATGCCCAGGTTGACCAGCGCGCGCGAGGCCAGACGAACGCCCCACCAAATCAAAAAGACGGCAAAAGCCGCAACCAGAGCGTGAGCGGCAAGGTTGGGCTCGGCCCGGTCAAAGGTAAAGTTGCCCTTGGTTTCCGTCCATGTTCGATTGCACCAGGGCAGAACGGTGGTAAAGACAATCGCCACAGCCACGGGAACCAGGCTCTTACGGAGCTTGAATACGGCAAAGCAGAGGGGCAGCGCTGCGATGATGACCCAGCCCCAAGACCGGGTACCAAGAGGCAAAAAGGTCTGGTCTGCCGACCACGAACGCCAACCGGCCAACAGAACGAAAAGCCCTATGACAGAGACAAAGGCCGCAAGGGCGAAGAGAGCGCCCCGGAGAAACTTGCGCTTTGAGTCGAGGAAAACCGTAAGGTATAGAACGCCCCAGACGATCTCGAACCTGCCCGCGTAGACGTTTTCGCCGATGTGACCGTTGGCGGCATACAAAAATTCAGAAAAAATCCATGCCGGGAAGAGCAGCAGAGTCAGCGCCTCTTGCACCTCGTCGTGCAGCAGCATCCAGCCGGCCAGCGCAGCCAGCGCCCACAGCAGCACCGCCGTCGGCCAATGCTCCTCGATGTTGAATATTTGCCCTACCAACACGATGGCCGCGCCGGTCGAGATGGTGCCCACGGCGTGCAGCGTCGTCGAAAGCCCATGGAAATGCTCCCGCGTCCAGCCTCCGCCCAGGTGAAAGACGCTCACCATTGCAAGCACCACGGCCAGACGCGCGAAGGGGCCGATCTGGCTCCAGTCGGCCGACACAAACAGCACCACTCCGCAGGCCAGCAGAATCGCCCCAAGAATCAGCACGACGATCACCTGCCAGCGCAGCCCCGCGGGTTTCTTTTGCCGAGCTTCATGGGCGCGAATGCGGCCAGCCGTCTCCGCATCCAGGACACCGGCCGTTTGCCAGCGATTCAGCAATGATTCAACGTCTGCCATCACAGTTGGCAAAAGTAGAACACATTTTGGCGGGCCGCGCCGTAAAAAGAGAGCGCAAAAGCGGGAGGTCATCTGCATGAAACGATAGACATCAACGGACACGCGGAGTAGAATCCCGCATCATGCGCCCAATGCTTCTTGCTCTTAGCCTGTTTGCCGTGGTTGCGCTGACGCCTGCCGTTGGTGCCCAAAATCAGCCTTCCGAATACGCAACCCTGCTCGCCTCGCTGAAGGATGGCAAAACCGATATCAATTGCGCACGCCTGCGCCTCAGCTACATGGATTCGCCCGAATACAAGGCGGCGAAGGATACCTCCGAGGCCGAGAAGGCGATGTTCGAGGAACTGGACAAGAAGGATTATTCTGCGGCTCTCAAAGACGCCGAGACCGTACTCGATAGCGACTATGTGAATATCAATGCGCACTACGTTGCCCTATTGGCGAACCGAGAGTTGGGCGCTACAGACAAAGCGGCGTTTCACCGAACCGTCTTTGGCAGGCTGATCGACTCGATCCTGAATTCCGGCGACGGCAAGTCGATAGAGAAGGCCTGGGTGGTGATCAACGTTCACGAGGAATATGTGGTCCTGCGCGTTCTCGGCTTCAGCCCCTCGCAGCAGAGCCTGGTGCAGAAAGACGGCCACGCCTACGACGTCATGAAAGTGAAGAACGCCAAAGACGGAACGGAGCAGACCTTCTATTTCAACGTGGATATTCCGTTCAAGCATTACGGCGTCTAAGGGAAATGGGGCGGGTTCTGCGGACAGGCGCACGGAGGGGACGCTGTCACCGACGTATCATCAATGAGTATGCGCTTTGAGATCGTCACCATCTTTCCCGGCTTCTTTGCCGGCATCTTCGAGAACGGGATTCTGCGCCGCGCGCTGGCCGAGGAACTGGTGACCGTGGGCGTGCATGATCTGCGCGCCTTTACCCACGACCGTCACCGCACCGTTGACGACCGTCCCTTTGGCGGCGGCGAGGGGATGGTGCTGAAGCCCCAGCCGCTGGCCGAAGCGCTGGCCTCACTCGGCATCGCTCCCAAGGCGGAACGAGCCGCAACATATCAGGGGTTTGCGGAAAATCCAAAATCGGAGGGAGACGGGGGTTTTAACCCCCGTGTAGAGCTCATTGAATCATCGAGGGCTTTAGCCCCGGAGGAACACCCGGAAAACCTTCCACCCGCTCCGCACCCCCGCGTAATCCTGCTTTCCGCGCAAGGCCGTCCCTTTACCCAGGCCCTCGCGCGGGAACTGGCCGCCGAAGAGCGCGTGGTTCTGATTTGCGGCCGTTATGAAGGCGTGGACGAGCGCATCAACCAGCTCTATTGCGACATGGAGCTTTCTATCGGCGATTATGTGCTGAGCGGGGGCGAGCTGGCCGCGGCCGTGGTGATCGACGCAACCATGCGCCTCGTGCCCGGCGTGCTGGGCAACGAAGCCTCAGGCGAATTCGAGAGTTTTGGCGTGGCCGATGCAGAGATTGTCACAGCCGAAGATGGCGTCCCGCGCTCGCAGCACGGCTCGGGCGGCCTGCTCGACTATCCGCACTACACCCGGCCAGCCGAATTCGGCGGCCTGCGCGTCCCCGAAACCCTGCTCAATGGCGACCACGCCGGGATTCGCCGCTGGCGTCGCGAACAGCAATTGCGCAAGACCCTCGCCAACCGCCCGGATTTGCTTGACGGCGCTACGCTCAGCAAGGAAGACCGCAAGCTGCTGGAGAAAATCCGGAGCGAAGCAGAATAAAAGCTATTGCGTTTTTCCCGACGCGTTCAATTCAACCAGCCCCACCGGCAGCGCCATCTCCACGCGCTTCGTTTCCAAGTCGATCTTCTTCAGGTAGTTCTTGGCAAAGGGGACGAGCACTTCGCCCGCCGCGCCGCGCACCACCAGCAGCGCCACCGGTCCTGCCGTCCGGTCCACGCTCTCAATCTCGCCGATGATCACCGGCTTTATCCCGGCCACATCAACCAGTACGCAGCCGATCAGGTCACCGGTATAAACCTCATCCTCGTCCAGTGCGGCCCGCTCGGAGCGCGGAATGGCGACCGTCAGCCCTTTGAGCGTCTCGGCGGCCGAAATCGAGTCCACCCCGGCAAAGTGCAGCACGATGCCGCCCTTGTGCAGCCAATGAGCCGTCAGTTCCACTTCGCGCGGAAAAGACGCCGGAGCAGCGGCCGGCGCTGGCTTCGCAGATGCGTCAGCCAGCAGCCAAAGCCGCTTTCTGTCTGTAAATCTTTCCGGGAAATCGGTCAGAATTTCGGCAAAGACTTCGCCTTTGCGGCCCTGCGTATGGCGAACCCGCGCCAGCCAGACCCAGTTTTCAGCATTTTCAGGCGCTGTCATCGCTGCCTCCCGAAGGGGGCCGGATGCCTCGGCAGCGGCCATCTCAGGCTTCGTCTTCTTCCAGAATGTCGAGCGTATAGCGGTGATGCACCTTCATGCTGACTGCGCCCAGAATCGTGCGCATCGAACGAGCGGTGCGGCCCTGTTTGCCGATCACCTTGCCCACGTCCGTCGGCGCCACGCGGAGCTTGAGAACCGTGTTTTCGTCGCGGCCCACGCTCTCCACTTCAACGGCTGACGGCTCATCCACCAGGGCCCGCGCAATCTCGCGGACCAGCTCTTCCACTTCGACCATAGCGTTTTGGGTCATGATCTTGCCCCTGACCGATGCGTTCAAGGATTGGCGAAAATAAATTGGGGGCCCCAAACCTGCGACTTGTATCGGCGTGCGCATATTAGCAGCACACACCCATCGCCGTCAGCAAATCTTGTGCGCGCCGGCTAAAAAAGCCCGCGCGCCGTCAGGAGTGGAGCGAAAAATCAGGCTGCTGCGGTTTCAGGCGCCGGCGCCGGGTTCTTGGCTACAAGCTTCTCGACCCTGGGCGACAACTGCGCGCCCACGCCGCGCCAATAGGCGATGCGCTCGTGCTTCAGGTCGACCGTGGCCGGGTTGGTGCGGGGGTTGTAGGTGCCGACGACCTCAATCGAACGGCCATTGCGGGCGCGGTCCTTTTCGATGACCACGATACGGTAATAGGGCTGTTTGCGGGCGCCAACGCGCGCCAAACGAATCATCACCACGGCGATACGGTTCCTTTCGGTTTCCAGTGCTCTGTTGCGGATCTCCACCCCACGAACGAAAACCTGTCCGCGGGGACCCTGGTTCTTGGGGGTCTTTCCGGGCAGGCGCGGACGCGCCTGCCAACTGGGAGCCAGGTGAGTTCACCCAGCCGCAAGACACAACACCTAAGTATCGCCGATAGTGGCCATTTGAGGCAAATTGCGCCTGCCAGCGGGAAGCGGGCCAGTTTCAAGGGCGCGCGTCTTCACCTGAATGGTGCGGGCTCCAGCCCGCACGTCAGCCCAGCAGAAACAGCGGAGCGTTAGCCTCTGAGGGCGGGTTCATCCAAACTGGTCCTCTGCCGCCTCAAGGCCTGGCGCGATGCGCCTTATCTGCCGCCCTTGCCCTTCTTGGCGCCAGCCAGCTTCGCTGCCGCCTGCCGAGGCTGGTCCCCGCTATGGTGCCGCTTGTGGTGCGCCAGGGCCTTCGCAATCTCTTCCGGCGTAAGCCTAGTCCCGCTGCCCAGATGCAGCACATCATTTTCAATTGAGTTGTCGGGTTTGCTTGTTTCCATGGATCTCTCCTGTTCAAGGGAAGAAACTCCATCTGCAAGGCTGCCGCGCAAGGTCACAGACGAGTCCCTTCCGGCTTGGCGGAAAATCCCCAGCGGCGCAGGAAAGGCGCTCTGAGGTTGGCAGGGCAGGCCCCAAGTATCCGCCTCGACCACCCTGGTTAAGAACAGCCGCTGACCTGGGCCCCCAACGACAGGTCCTCGTCGTTGGGGTGGCAGCGGCAGCTCCTGCCATTCAGCATAGTCCTATTCACCGAAGACGGACAGAGTCCATCTCGTGGAAGGCTTGTCAGTGTGAATCATCTCAAAATTTCGCGGATCCAAGGCACAAAGAATTATCGAACGCGAACGCCGAAGATTTTCACATTGCCCCGTTTGCGCGCTCACCGGAAAGCGTTCCCTGCTTTTTGTGTACTTTAGGCCGAATTCCGCGAGCATCTGCCCGGGTTTTCTCCTTCCGCCCGGCACGATTGTAAGCCGCGGCGGCACGGAGCATATTTTTCAGAGCGCGCTCATTAATTTTGTCACCCTCATGGAAATCAATCGCTCGCCATAGATTGCCTTCAAGGCCGGCGTTGAAGAGCTTGTTCTGATCTGGAAGGCTTGCGCCCTGAGAAAAGGTCAGCTTTACCTTATCCTTGTGAGCGTTGCCGACACAGATGAGTCCATCGCGAGACCAACACGGAGAGCCCATCCACTTCCATTCCTCTATTATCTCGGGGTCAGTTTCAAGAATAATTTTGCGAAGACTGGCAAGCACTTTGCCGCGCCAGTCCGCAAGGCCTGCGATCTGCTTGTCAATAAGCTCGGATGGGCTTGAGACTGTCACGCTCGTATTATGCCTCAATAAAAATTTCTTTTGAAATTATTGATTACCAGCACGCAAGATTTTCACCAGGCTGAGTTTCGACCGGGATGTCAAACCTGAGAAATGGAAGAAGGCAACAATCAAAAGACAGGCAACCCGCGAAGAGCTGGGCGCCTGATCTCTGACCACTGCTCACTGTTCACTGTCCCCTATCTACGCCCGCCCGGTCATCGCATACAGAATCGTTCGCGCGGTCGAGTCCTCGTCGGCACTCGAGCTGATCATCAGGTCGTAGAGGTGGGGATTGAGCCAGTGCTTGCCGAAGTACTGCTGCAGGTACTTGGCGCGCTCTTCATCCACGGTGCGCATGCGCTGCTCGATGTTGGCGCCCTTCTCCAGGCGGCTGCGCAGGCGCGCCACGCGCTCCTGGCACGATGCGTAAACGAAGGCGTGGTATACGTCGCGCTTGTGTTGCAGCACGCATTGCGAGCCGCGGCCCACAATCACGCAATTGCCCTCGGCGTGCGCCTCTTCGATAATTTTCTGCGAGATCTTCACCATCTCCTGGGCATCGAAGACGGAGTTTTCGCCCAGTTCCAGGCCTGCGGCCAAAGCGGCCGAGCGCATGGCCTGCTGGTTGATGCGCCGCAGCCAGGAATCAACATGCTCATCGTAGTTGCGAACCACATTTGAATCCACGTGGGCCGCGTAGGCGATGGCGTCGATGATGTCTTTATCCAGCAGTTTCCAGCCGAGCCACTCCGCGATGGTTTGCGCAATGCGCCCGCCGCCGCTGCCGAACTCCCGGTTCACTGTCAATACACGGTATTCCACCTTTTCCCTCCACCATACCGGCAACAATTCACTCTATTCCTCTCCGGGCGCTCTTTCCAATTCATTCCTTGCAGCCACACGGGTCATCCTCTCCCGGTAACGTCCTCCGTTCAGGTCACAGGGTTATTGGTCAAAGTAACTTCAGAAAACCCTTGAGAACACCTGATAACGCTTTTTTACCATGGACATATGTGCGGAATAAGAATCGGTTACTATCTTGGAAACTTTGGTGCCATGGGAGTTAACCAAAATCTCCGGTAGAGTGTGTGTAGCCCATTTGGGCAGAGATGCCGCTTATGCAAACTCCAAAACCCGCGTTACGGTCCTCGCCAGCTTCTTCCCGGAAGGCAGCTCAACGGCAGGAAGTGCGCTGTGCGGTACGATTCCCGCTAAAATTGCCCGTTCTATTGTCGGTGGGCAAGGAAGAGTTCGTCGCTGTTACCAAGAATGTTTCGGCCAGCGGCGTCGCATTCGAGATTCCAAGCCCGGTTGATCCAGGGCCGGAGATCAAATTTTCCTTGCGCATGCCAGGTGCAGTTTTAGGTACCCCGCACGATGTACTGGTTCATTGCCGGGGACGTGTGGTACGCTGCTCGAAGAACCAAGGTAACTATTTGGCTGCCGCTACTATCGACGAGTACCAGTTCGCTGAGCAGTGACAGCCAAACCGGGCCGGCAAAACCACTTTCTCACTTGGCAAGAACCAATGATGGATCAACTGGACGACTTTCCCGAAGGCGAAGTTAACGGCGCTCCGGTCAAACCGGGCACTATCCGGGTAATTCTTGCCGATTCCCAGGCGATCTACCGCGTCGGGATTCGCAAGGTTTTCGCGCTCGAGGACGACCTGCGCGTCGTCGCCCAGGCCGATTCCCTCGAAAATCTGCGCTCGGCCATCGAACGCTATCCCACTGATATTGTTTTGCTTGAGGGCAGTCTGCTGGCCGGCACGGCCAACGCCATCCCCGACCTGTTGCACATTGCCCCCGATGTGAAGCTCATTGTGCAGGCGGTGGCCGCCGACGAGAGCCAGACCGTCGAGCTTTACCGCCGCGGAGTTCGCGGCATCGTCAGCCGCTCCATCTCGCCCGACCTGCTGGTGCGCTGCGTGCGCCGCATCGCCGCCGGAGAAACCTGGATCGACAATCAATCGGTCAGTTGGGTCATCGAGGCTTATCGCGCCCAGGCCTCCGCCTTGGTCAACCCCCGCACCCAGCCCCGGTTATCGCCCAAGGAAATGGCCATCATTACCTGCATCACGCAGGGCAAACGCAACAAGGAAATCGCATTCCAGTTGGGCACCACCGAACAGGTGGTAAAGAATTATCTGCGCAAAATCTACGACAAGCTTGGCGTCAGCGATCGCCTTGAACTGGCGCTCTATTGCCTGCACAATAAAATCATTCATACCGATGCGGATGAAGAATCGGTTGCGCAAAAGCTCGTGAGCCAGTAACCAGTTTTTTCTCCCCTGTTCCCGCCGCCTTCCATTCCCAGGCCTACACAGATCTCTGTGGTTCTTCGCTGCGCTTGCGAGCCAGCTCCAACAGGCGAATCAGCTCCTCCAGTTCCTCCCGTTTCAGATGCCCCAGCAATTCACCGGGAAGCGCGGCAATCTCGGTGTCCATCTCGCCGAGCAATGCCAACCCTGAAGCGGAAATTACGGTCCAGAGCACGCGGCGATCCCTCGAGTCGCGCCTCTGGCGGATGAGCTTGAGCGCCTTCAGCCGCTTGAGCAGCCGCGTAATGTCCGGCTCCGCGGTAATCATGCGGCTCCCGATAGCCGCGCAGGACAGCCCGTCCGGCTGCGCCCCGCGCAAAATCCTCAGCACGTTATATTGCGTCGCAGTCACGCCCCAGTTGCGCGTCTTAGCGTGAACAGCGCGGCTGAGATAGTCGGAGGTGCGCATCAGATTCAGCAGAGCCTCTTCCTCCAGGCTTGCAAAGGGCCGCTCCTGCGCGATTTCCATCTTCAGTCCCGCCACGGGCAATCTCCGTTTTCTTTACTGCTTCACCAATTTCAAGTCGATGGTCAGCTTCATCGCGCCGCCCGCCACAGCCCGCGCGAAATCCTTTCGCGTCTATAGAATGAGGCAGAAAAGTTATTCGTTGCAACAAATAATTTTCCATTTGCAGAATTCGGAAGGCATTTCCGCCGCATAAAAGCCCACCGCTTGCCGTCTGCTATCCTCCCGTTAATGTCTGTCCTGAACGACTTCCGCCGCCTCACCCCGCTCCAGCGCCACACCTTTGTGGCCGGCTTCCTCGGCTGGACGATGGATTCGCTCGATTACTTCATCCTCATCCTCTGCGCCCCGGCCATCGCCACCGAATTCCATACGCGACCCTCGGCCGTGATGGGGGCGGTTTTCTTGACACTGGCTTTTCGGCCGGTGGGCGCGGTGCTCTTTGGCGCACTGGCCGACCGCTATGGCCGCCGACCAGTGCTGATGGCCAACATCCTCAGCTTTTCGGTGATCGAGCTGGCCTGCGGCTTTGCGCCCTCGCTCGGCGCGCTGCTGGCCCTGCGCGCGGTCTTTGGCCTCGCCATGGGCGGCGAGTGGGGTGTGGGCGCCGCGCTCGTTTTCGAGACGCTGCCCGCCGAGGGCCGCGGTACATTCAGCGGCATCCTGCAGGAGGGCTACGCGATGGGCTCCATCCTTGCCGCGGCCATTTACGCTCTCTTCTTCCATGCGATTGGCTGGCGCGGACTCTTCATTCTGGGCGCGACTCCGGCCTTGCTGGTCTTTTATGTGCAGGCGCGCGTGGCGGAGTCGCCGGTTTGGCTGGAAGGGAAGCGCAAGCGCCTTGCGCTCGCCGTAGAGGCTGTCCCAGGCGCCCGCGCAACGGATTTTGCGCGCCTCGTGGCCTTCCTGCCCACCTTCCTCTTTCTCGTGCTGCTGATGACCGCTTTCATGAGCTTTTCTCACGGCACGCAGGACGTGTATCCCACCTTCCTCGCCACCCAGGCCCGGCTCACGCCGCAGATTGTCGGCCTGATTGGCGTGCTCTACGGCTTCGGTTCCATCGCGGGCGGAATCGTTTTTGGCGCACTCTCTGATAAGTGGGGCCGCAAGCGGGCCATCGTCACCGCCGCGCTGCTGGCCATTCCGGTGATTCCGCTCTACGCTTATGGCCACTCCGCGCTCACCTTGGGCGTCGGCGCAGTTCTCATGCAATTCATGGTGCAGGGAGCGTGGGGCGTGGTTCCGGCCTATCTCACCGAACTGTCGCCGGCTCCGGTGCGAGCCACCGCTCCGGGCCTCGCCTATCAGTTGGGCGGCCTCATCACTTCCTGGAACGGCAAGGCGCAGGCGTTAGTCGCCGAACGCACCGGAAACTATCCCGCAGTGCTGGCGATTACGGTCGTCGTCGTAGCGCTTTCGTTAGCCGGGTTGGCCCTTCTGGGACGCGAAGCCAAAGGCCAGCAGATGACGGCGGTGTGAGGATGAAATTCGTCGGCTTACCGCTTATACAGCCCCACCAACTCCCCGCGCGCCAGAATGTGCCCTTGCATCGCGGCTTCAATCTGCGCTCGCGTTGCGCCCGCAGCCAGATTCAACTTTGCATCGAGCGCATACAGCATGAAGTGGTAGTGGTGCGGCGAACCTGGCGGAGGACAAGGGCCTCCATAGCCGATCTCGCCAAAATCGTTGCGTCCCTGCCGTGAGCCGTCCTCAAGCTGGCCCAGCGCCGCCAATCCCTCCGGCAGCGCCCGCGTTCCGGCAGGCAAGTCATACAACACCCAGTGCACGAATGTTCCGCGAGGTGCGTCCGGGTCAGTGACGAGCAGAGCAAAACTCGCCGTCCCTGCCGGAGGCGCGTTCCATGCCAGTTGCGGAGAAATTCCCGCCCCGCTGCAGGTAAACCTGGCCGGAATCTGGCTTCCCTGAAAACTTGTGCTGGTCAGATTCATCGTTCCTCCCTTCACACTGGAAGCGCGACAGCCCGGCAGCGGCGCAACTGCAAGCAGAAGCCCCGCCGCAACGCACCACACCGCCCGCCGCAATCTTTCTCCGCCGCCCCCCATGCCTTTCTTTTCAGAAACTCGCATAGTTGTCCTTTTCCCGCCTAGTCCCCAGTCCCTATGTTCCTGGTCCCTGTCCTTTCACTTTGGCCGAATCAGTTCAATCCTGTCTCTCGTCCGCACCCATGTGTTGCCGGCCATGCGGCCCACCGCGTCCAGCCCCGCGGGATCGATGCGAAAATCCTCCACCAGGTCCCCGCGCACGTGAAACCGGACCACCTCGCCCAGCACGATGACGCCGCTTCCCGGCGCGTGCCCGGTGTAGATCACCTGAAGCAGTTTGCACTCCATCTGCGCCGGCGATTCGGCCACGCGCGACGGCCGCACGGCTTCGCTCGCGACCGGCGTCAAGCCTGAGAGCGAAAACTCGCTCACCTCCGGCGCAACATCGGCTGAGGCGAGGTTGGCGGCCTCGGCGATGGCCTCGCTGACCACGTTGATCACGAACTCGCCCGTCTCCTCCACGTTGCGCAGCGTGTCTTTGCGCTTGCCTGCCTCACTCGAATCGGCGCTCCGCAGCGAGGGGCAAAACAACACCGTCGGCGGCACGGAGCCCACTCCGCAAAAAAAACTGAAAGGCGCCAGATTCGCCGCGCCCTCCCGGCTCAACGTCGAGACCAGAGCTATCGGTCGTGGCACAATGATGCCCGTCATCAACTTGTAAACCTGCCGTTGCAGGCATTCAGCCGGGTTGAAGCTGAGCATCCCGTTTGCGGAAGAGCCAGTCGCGTCCATGCAGATAGCCTAAAGCATTGCGCAACCCGCAGCGATGTTATGTTTCTGGTGCAAACATCGAAATTTGTCTGCTGGTAACATTGCTTGATGCACAATGAATAGTAGGAGAATTGTCTTGCCGCGTATTCACTTTCACCAGCAACTCGCCGAACTCAAGGACAAGCTCCTCGCCATGGCTGCGCTCTCGCAGCAGGCGGTCGAGTCCGCGGTCGACGCTTACCTGCAACGCGACAAGGGCCTGTGCAAGTACGTCAAGCAGAATGAGAGAGCCATTGACACCGCGCAACGCGACCTGGACGAGATGGCCTATGAGCTGCTGGCCAAGGAGCAGCCCATGGCCATCGATCTGCGCTTCATCCTCTCGGTGATCAAGATCAACGGCGACCTGGAGCGGATCGGCGACCAGTCCATGGGCATTGCGCGCCGCACCAAGGAGCTTCTCAAGCACGAGGAGATCGAAATGCCGGTGGATTTTGCGGCCATGGGCGAGTTTACCGCCCGCATGATTCGCTCCGCGCTGCAAGCGCTGATGGAGGGCGATGTGCGCCTGGCCGAGCAGGTGCGCGAGATGGATGAAGAGATCGACCGCATGAACCGCCGCGCCAACGCCGACCTGCTCCAACTCATCCAGGAGAAGCCGAACCTTACACAGCAGGCGATGAACGGCATCCTCGTCGCTAAGCACCTCGAGCGCATCGCCGACCACGCCCGCAACATCGCCACCGACATCATCTTCTGGATTCGCGGCGCCGACGTGCGCCACCAGTTGAGCCTTCTTACGGATTGACGAACGGCGGGGAAACATCCGTTCCCCGCTATCGTTTATTTGTCTCCCAGCTCGGGCAGCCCCGCATCCGTAATTGCCGGCAGTTTGTGCGTCTCCCACCACTCGTCCAACACCAGATCCCAGCGGCCGCTGCGGCCAACCCACAGTTGCGTAGCGCGGTCGTAGCGCGCCTGGTTGATCTCCAGCCAATAAGGCCGGTTGTCGCTGAGCCACGCCTGCCGGTAGAGTCCGCCCAGCAGCGCATAGCCGTCGCGAATGTCCTGGAGAAGCCCGTTGTTCGAGCCGATGGTCTCCAGCTTTTCCTCGATTTCGTTCTCGTGGCCCTTGGTCGAGGCCAGCGAGATCGCTTCGCCGTAGAGCGTCGCGGACTGGTCCGCTGCCTGAAACTTGAGGCCCACAAAGTCCATGCGGCGCGCACCCAGCTCCATCGCGTCCAGCGCCTCCGTGTTCTCCAGAGTGCGATTCTCAGCTTTTGCCGCGGCCCGCGCCTCGGCTATCAACGAAATCGCGCGCTCGGCATGGAGCCGCAACTGGTTCTCGACCGGGCGCAGCCTGACCGCCACGCGCTGGCCCTCCGGAGACAATGGATCAATCCAGAAGTAGCCATCCTGCGCGTCATGCAGGCCGGCCTGCTTGAAAGCGGCATGGACTGTCATCAACTCCCGCTCGGCCTGGCTGATCTTGCCCGTCGGATCGCGATGAAACGCCAGCCCGAACGAATCTGTAAACGCGTCCTCCGAGCTTTCTCCCGCCTGCCAGCCCGCTGCCGCGCCAAAGACCACGCCAAACCAGTTCTCGTCGAAAATCCCCTCGCCGTCGTCGTTCCACACCGTGTTCAGCACGCCCGTGCTGCCCAGCGCCTGCCCATCGCGCACA
>Ga0326727_10018886_pt1 | contig 13988 bp, 9 predicted proteins | sample MB2enrmetagenome_FD_207643 | JGI IMG/M metagenome (GOLD analysis project Ga0326727, IMG submission 207643) | Lab enriched peat soil microbial communities from McLean, Ithaca, NY, United States - MB29MY | ecosystem: Environmental > Terrestrial > Soil > Wetlands > Peat | place: USA: New York...
GTGGGCGGCCATGAAGGCCATGCCCACCATCCACTGGCAGCCGATGGCGATGACCGAAGGCATGAAAGGCTGCGGCGCCTGCCATAAAATCGGCCTAAAGACCCCCCAAGAGATGAAGGACTTGCGCCAGACCAGCGGCGGCTATGGGGTGGCCTCCTGCGACGCCTGCCACACCCGGCACACCTTCTCCAAGAAGGAGGCCCAGCAGCCGCAGGCGTGCGAGACCTGCCACATGGGCTTCGACCATCCCCAATGGGAGATGTATTCCGGCTCCAAACACGGCGTCCGCGCGCTCCTCAAGCAGACCGGCACGCTTCCTAATGTTGCTCCCGCGCCGACCTGCCAGACCTGCCATTTCCAGAAAGGCGACCACGGCGTCCAAACCGCGTGGGGCTTTCTGGCTGTGCGCCTCCCGATGCCCGAGGACAAGCAGTGGGCGGACGACCGCGCGACGATCTTGCAGGCGCTGGGCGTGCTCGACCCGAGCGGCAAACCGACCCCCCGCCTGGAGGCAGTCAAGGCGGCCAACGTCGCCAAGCTGACCCAGGAAGACTGGCAAAAGCAGCGCGATAAAATGCTCGCCACCTGCAACCAGTGCCACTCAGGCAATTTCGCCAAACAGCAACTGGAGCAGGGCGACCACATGATCCGCGAGGCGGACCGACTCATGGCCGAGGCCGTCCGGATTGTCGCTGGGCTTTACAAGGAAGGCGCGTTGCCAAAACCGCAGAACTATGCCTATGCTTTCCCTGACTTGCTGACGTTCCACGACGCGCCGACCGTGATCGAGCAGAAGCTGTTCGTGATGTTTCTCGAGCACCGGATGCGGACCTTCCAGGGCACCTTCCATGCCAACCCGGACTACGCCCTTTGGTATGGCTGGAGCGAAATGCAGCGCGACCTCACCGAGATCAAAGCCCTGGCTGCCGACCTGCGCGAGAAACAGAAACGTGCCGCGAAGTAATCTTGCCCCGGCGACGCACTCCATTGACACGCTGGATAGCCCAGAATAGCAGGCTACCTTCTCCAATATAAATACCTACGGCTCCGCGACCCGCATCGTGGCGACGTTGACCGGCACCATTCCGGCACTGATGCTCACACTACTTCAGCAGCGGTTTGAGGTGCTTGATGGAGCGCTCCGCCTGCTCGACGGTGCCGCACTCGACCGAGAGCACAATGTCGCGCGGGCAATCCTTGCGGATGATCTGGATGACCTTCTTCCAGTCAATCACCCCATCCCCGCAGGCGCAGCCCACCGGCGTGCCAGTGACCTTGCCGCGCTCGCTGCCGGATTGTTGCACAGAGATGTCTTTCGCGTGCAGATGCACGAGCCGCTTCACCACGCGCTTCAGCCACTGGTAGGGATCCTGTCCGCACAGGAAGGCGTTGCCGGTGTCGAAGTTGATCCCAATGCTGGGGCTCTTGACGAGCTTCTGAATGCGATCCAAGCCATCGGGATGTTTGCTGTATTGCTGGTGGCACTCGATGCCGATGAGAACGCCGCGCGGCTCAGCCACTTTGGACGCCTCCATCAGCGTGTAGCGCATCAGGACGAAGTCCTCGGCTTCGGTGGTCCAACCTTGCTTGGGGCCTTCGTCAGTGTTGATCACGGGAGCGCCGCACTCGGCCGCAAAGCGGATCGCCTGCTTGAGATACTCGGTGCCAATCTCCGGCTTGGTCAGCGGCGTGTGGGCGGACAAGCCCGAGAGCTTCACGCCTGCCCGCTGGCACGCGCGCTTAACCCGCAACGGATCGTCGAGCATCGAGACGCTGTGGAAATAGCCCGCTTCGCTGAGCAACTCCCGCCCCAAATGGACCATCGGCTCGACGTGCGTATACCCAAGCTCGGCGGCCTTTTCGACGCCCCATTCGAAGGGCTTGTCGTGGTGGCGGATGAATTCCAGGTTAATGCCAATGTGAATCTTGCTCATAGGATGCAATGGAGTGGTGGAGTCATGGAGTGCTGTATTAGTAGGAAAATCAGTTTCGTTCTTTCTCCCAGCGTTGGCAGCGCTGTGAAATAAACCCGGGCGATTTGTTCGCCGAATAAACCGTGAGCAGGTAGCTCAGGCTGAATTTGTCTCCAGCGGCATATTCCAGCGGCTGCTTGTCCAGGGCCTGCGTGGCGGACAGGTAGGCAAAAGGATCGAGCATGGTGTAGAAGGCGGTGTCGCCTCGCGCATTCTCCGGGCGCCCGAACATCACCAGCATGACATCACGCCCGCCCATCTGACCCGAGACGCTGGTCCACCGGGCAGTGGTGACGTCGTGGGTGTCCTTGGCCGTGTAGGGCTGCCCGGCAGAGTTCTGGAATTTGGCCACGTGGTTGAATGACTCCGGCAGCCGGATGCCCAAGCCATCATAATTCGGACCACTGATGGTCACCTTGCCTGCGTTCGGCCCGACCTGAAACTCCGAGTCCCAGCGCAAAGCGACCTCTTGGTTCTTCTCGTCAACGGTCACGGTCAGAGTGCGTCGCTCGCTCAGCAGCGCCGCAGTCAGCGGATCAGACCCAGGCTGGTTGCTTGGGGACAACCATTGGATCAATTCAGTAAACGACGCCGTCGGCAATCCCTGCGCGCCAATGGTGGCGACCCTCATCGGCAGTTCGACGTGCCTTTCAACGCCCGGCGCGCCTCGCTCCTCCCAGAAGTTAATTCCATTGACATAGACGGCATACATCATCCCGTGATGGTGCAGATGGTCTGGCGGAGCGTCCCGTGTGACATTCTCCCCGCGCAAAGTGTAAAGCTCGCGTACGTAAGGCTTGAACTGGTTGGTCGCGAACGCATAGACAAGGATCGTGCGCCCCTTATACCCGACCTCCAGCACCCCTTGGTCCAGGTTCGCGTTAAGGCGCATTGGCGGGTTCGCCGCGCCTGCGGAGCAGACAAAGCCCAGAAGCAACGCGAGCCCCGGTCCCACCGCCGCGGTCTTCCAACTCGCTCCGTAGCGCAGGCCTCCAAGCCTGCCGTATCGCCGGCTTCCAAGTCGGCAGGGTGTGGTCCGGTTCGTTGCGTTGCACGTTTGGAGCCCTCTCCTTCCGCCCTGCCGACGGATTGTCCGCTCAAGCGCCTGCAACCCTCGCGCCACGTCTTTAAGTATTCGAGTTGGGGTCATAGAGTTACTTTGTTGTTGGTGGTGTGGATTGCGGGCCAACCGGCGCCAGCCCCGCGGCCCAGGCGCAGCCCCGCCGGTAAAGCTCCTGCACTGCCGGGACACTCAGCGCCTTCGCATCGTGGCCGAGCGTGCAATGAAAGGTCCGCCCCTGGCCGTAGCGCGACACGAACGCCATTGGATAGTATTTCCCATCCACCTTGGACTTGGCCTGCGCCAGGACTTCGATGGGATGATCGCCCACCAGGCAGGTGTACAGCTCGTCCTCGGTGTCAAAGTCCGTCATGCCGCGCAGCATCGGGCTTTCCGGCTTGACCAATTCCACGCGGAATGGTCCATGCGGATCATGCTGCCGCACGCCCGGCCCCGGCCCGCCCCACGCCCGGCCGGCGATGTTGGAAAACTCCGGCCACTCCCCGAACCATGCCCCGCACGCAAAATGCACCAGCGCGACGCCCTTGCCCCCTTCCACAAACCGGCGCAAGTTCTCCCGCGCCCGCTCACCCGGCCCCGGCTCCTGCCAGTTCTGAAAGTGCAGCAGGATGAGGTCGTATTTGTTGATCGCCGGAGAATCCAGGAACGCAGGATCGTCCACCCTGAACACCTCTAGCCGCGCGTCCTTGTTGAGCGCTTCAGCCAGCACTGGGGCTGTCTCTCGCCAATGATGCCCAGGGTAATCCACGCCCGTGACCAACAGGATGCGCGTTTTCTCCGGCGTGGCGGCAGGCGCGGCTGCAGGAGCTGCGTACGCCCAACTGCTGCTCATGACCGCCATCCCCACCAATAAGGCTGCCCGTCTTCTCCTATCTGCGTTCATCTGTGTCCATCAGTGGTTAGGTTGGTTTTCCCCGTTCAAATCAGCTTAGTCCGGCCCGGCACCAGCGTCGGGTAGCTGCCATTGGCCCCCGGCTTCGTCGGCGGCTCCATGCCGTCCCGGCAATCCTCCGGCTTGGGCGGGTAATAGAAGTCCGATGCCATGACCTGCTCCCAGTTCACCTCCTTGCCCGTATAACACGAGAGCTGGCCCATGATGGTAATCATCGTGCTGCGGGCCATGTAATCCCCGCAATTGATGGGGTTGCCCGACCGAATGCCGGCGAACAGCTTGTCATGCTCAATCTGGTAAGGATCGCATTGCCCCTGCCAGCGCCAGTTGGTTTCACCCCAAATGCGGCAGCCCATGACGTTGGCTTTGCCTTTCGAGCCGAACACCAGGCTCGAACTCTCGTCATAGCAGCCCCCCGTCGTGCGGCAAAACGCGTAAACCCGCACCCCCTTGTCGAACTCGTAAATGACGGAATGATGATCGAAGACATCCCCGTAAATCGGTTCCACCATCGTGGAACGGCCACCCAGCCCATGGCATTTAATCGGCACTGCGTTCCCCAGCGCCCAGCTTGAGCGGTCCAGGTTGTGCACCAGCGACTGGGGCACGTCGTCCCCCGACAGCCAACGAAAATGGTATTGCGTGCTGCACTGCCACTCCAGTTCGCTATACTCAGGCTTGCGTTCGGTGACAACGTAGGGTGCTCGGAGGAAGTTCTCTTCGATGCTGACAACGTCACCAATCGCGCCGTCGCGAATGCGCTGCACGGTTTCAGCATAGCCGGGATGGAATCGGCTTTGCAGGCCGGACACGATGCACAGCTTCTTCTCTTTGGCCAGGTCGCAGGCCTGCTGCATGAGCTTCACCCCGAACGGATCGGTGCCATGCGGCTTCTCCACGAACACGTGCTTGCCGGCGCGGATTGCCGAGATGGCATGGAAGGGGTGGAACTTGGCCGCATTGGCAATGCAAACCATGTCGGACACTTCGATCACATGCTTATAGCCATCGAACCCGGTGAAGCACTGATTGTCCTCCACCGTGACTTGCGCGCCCCTCTGCTGCTTGATCGCCGCGCGCGCCCCCTCGACGCGGTCCCGAAAGATGTCGCACATGGCCACCAGGCGGGCGCCCGGATCTGCGGCCAGCGCCTGGGCGCCCGCGCCGGAATTCCGGCCGCCGCAGCCAATCATGCCGACTTTGATGATGTCGCTGCCCGCGGCATGGGCACTGCGGCTTAGGTCGAGCGTGCCGATCGCCGCGGCGGACGCCGCGACCGTCGAGGTCTTGAGGAAGTCACGGCGCGTGAGCGTTGATGGGAGGGATGGTTCGCTTTTCATAACTTGAGTTGAGGTTTTGCTGATAGCTAATCGTGTTGAATCCCGAGTTCGGTGAGAGTCTGGCGCAGCCAGGCAAGCGACTGTTCGATCATCGGCCCCGACTGTCCCTCGCATTCCATGCTGAGCACGCCCTGGTAATCTCCTTCCCGCAGCGTGCTAAGGCACTGCCGGATGTTGCCCGCGTTCACGCCCTCGCCCAGCGCGCAATGGCTCACGGCAATCCCCGTCTGCCCGCCGCGCACGGCCTTGGCCAGCGACTCCGATACATCCTTCACATGCACATGGCTGACCTTCGGCAGGAAACGCTTCAGGAAAGCGACTGGGTCGCGGCCCGCGATGAATGTGTTGCCAGTGTCCATGTTCATCCGCAGGAACGGGCTCTCCACAAACGCCAGCATCTCGGCCATCGCGTCCGGGTTCGTCGTGAAGTAACCGTGCGGCTCGATATTCACGACGATGCGGTGCGCCTCGGCCACCCTGAGGATTTGCTGGTAGCTGCGCCTCATCAGGGCAAGTGATTCCTTGTCGGTAAGCCCTTCCGGTTGGTGCAAACCGTCGGTCGTATCCACGCACGGACAACCGATCTGTGCCGCCCAGGCGATGGCCTTCATCACGTATGGCACCCCGCGCAGCGGGCCCTCCTCACCGGAGAGCGGAAACGCCGCGTCCACCTGTGAGAATTGCACACCGTACTTGTCCATCTTGCGCCGCAGCAGAACGGGGTCCTCGTACAACGCCACGTGCGGCTGATACCCCAGCCCGTGTATCCAACTTACTCCGTCAATTAACCCGCACTCAATGTAGCGCACCCGGTTCGTCTGCGCCCACGCCAGGCACTTCTCGAACGACCAATACGCCGAGTTAAACGCATCCGTATGAAAACCAATTCTCATAATCGTCAGTGTCAGAGCGGCTGCTCCGGCGCCGGTGCGCGCTCGACCGCTGACGGCATCACCGGCAGCGGTGCGTGCGGTTCCTCCTGATACCAATACACCGTGCTGGACAATTGCAGCGTGCTGCCAGGTTTCGAGTAATCGCGCCGGAAGGAAGGGTCCTCGTTCACGCCGAACCCAATGGCCACTCGGAGCGATTTCTCGAAGCTAATCGCATCCTGGACAAAGAACCGGTAGGCGGCCGCTCCCTTGAAAAAGGGGAAATAACCCGTCAGCGGGAACATGCTCTGGCTCTCCGGAAACCCCCAACTGAACCCAAACGAATCCTCCAGCCCCTGGAACTCAACCGACGCAGTCGTCTCCCCATCAATGTAGAACTTCTCGTTCTCGTCCACCGGGTAACCGTCGTGGCCAGGGCTGCGCACCGTCACGTTCCAGCCGACGACCTTCCCCTTGCCTCGGGCCTCCAAAGCCACGTAATCCCGCTGGCCCAGCAACAAGCTCTCCTGGCGCCAGCTTGCGTGAAAGTAACCGGTGCCTCCAGGCACCTTGGCCAGCGAGCGATAGCACACATACGAGTAACACGGCATCAGTTGCCACAACTCGTCCCCCGGCGCCAGTGGCCCGTCATAAACCAATTCCACCTTGGCGGACTTGCCGAACGGCATCGGGAAATACTCATTGAAACCCCGGCGCACGTTCACCAGCGCCGTGTTGACCTCATCCCGCGTGCCCGCCGGGTCGCAGAAGAAATCCACCAGCGGGCAGTCCACACTCGGCGACGCTTCCCCATCCCAATAAATGCGCAGCAACAGGTCGCGATTGAGCCGCTTGCTCGGCGTGGAAACCTGGCTCTGGCCGTAAGCGAAATGGATCATCGTGATGACCGCCGGCCCCTTAAGGTCGGCCACCACCACCCGCTTGGAGGTCTTGAATTGGGATGTCAGCGGGTTCTCGATCCACAGCGCATTCTCAGCCTTCGTCCGCCCCGGTGTGAGCTTCGCCAACCCCTCCAGGCCGACGGGCTGACCCCAGGTCGCCCCCGCGCCCAGGGCAAAACCGATGCCCCCCACAGCTATGGCAAACCAACCGACAATTAAGCGCGGCGCTCGCACGTCCCGCATTCAATCCCAGCCAACTCCCACTGGCAAATGTAAAATGTAAAATGCGAATCCATTTGAATAACGGCCCGGCCCGTGCTGTCAAACCCAGGCACCCGCCCGGTGGCGCCGCCGTGGTAGGGCGGAGGGCGCCACCAGAGAACAAGAGGAGAATAAGAGCGATACGAGAGCGATACGAGAGCGATACGAGAGCACATCTCCCATGCGCATGGCTAGCACATGGCCCGCAAGTCGCCTGCAGGTGGCTTGCAAGTGGCTTGTGGCTACAGCCCCTTGCCATCTGCCGTTTGCCGTTTTCGGTTGCGGCTGTCCTGCCCCGCATTCATCCGTGATCCTCCCCCGCCCGGCTATCTGGATCGCTCCAAGGTCACAAACACCACCGCGTGGGCAGGGAGAGTGCAAGTCACCGCGCTGCCTTCCTGAGCGACGGGAAAACTCGTGATAGCATCTTCTTTCCGGCCGAGCAGCGGTGCGCCGTCCAGATGGTCGTTTGTTAGAACCAACCCCTCCGCGCGGCCCACAGCGAAATTCCGCAGTTGCACGCGGCACGGCACGGCGCGTGTCCACGAACCATTGGCGATGACCAGATAAATCTCCCGCTCGTCCTTGCTCAACGTCGCCAGCGCCGGCGTCAGCGGGCCGCCGAACCGGGCGCGGTCGGCTTCCCGCCTCGGTTGATAAAAAGGCGCGACGCCATCGGTAGCCAGGGCCCATTCGCCCAGGTGGCGGTTGAAGTAATAGTAAAGCCAGTAGAGCATGAAGCGCTTGTCAGGCGCCTCCTGCGCGAGGATGCCGAAGCCGGGCTGATCAAGCCGGCTGAGCATCTGCCACCCGCTCGCCCCGCGCAGAATATCTTCCCGGGCATAGTAGATCAGCCGCACCGCGCGATGCAGCGTGCCGATGATGTTTGCGTTGCGGCCTTCGTAGTCGGCATCCTTCCCATTGGGCGCATTGCAGATCATGCCCCATTCGGTGTCATCCTGATACACCTCGCGGCCGTGGTTGTAGGCCCGGATCAGCGCCTGCGTGCGCAAGGCAAGGTCAAGCATTCGGTAGTTCTCGGTGAGGGCGATTTCCTCAAACGGCAGTTCCCGAACATTGGCCCCGCAATAATAGTGCGGCGCAACGAAATCGTAATCTCCGGCAAGTTCCTTCAGCAGGTAGTTCCCCCACTTCACGTCGTCGTGATTGATGTCCACGCCGATCTGGGCGCGCGGGTCAACGGCCCGAATGGCGCGGCTGACGGCCTTGAAGTGCGCGATGAACGTCTCCGCCGTCGGAAACGCCTGGCCATACCCCCACATCGAAGAGTAAGGTTCGTTGGCGATTTCCCAGCCATGAAACCTGTAGCCGCGCCGCAGCGAATAGGCCACACCGCGCGCCCAGGTCTCCGGCGGCAGCTTCGTCTCCGCGCCCTGCCGTTCGAACTCCAGAACGCATTTATCCTCCCCCACGCCGACCCGCCGCAACAGCTCCGCCACCTTGTCAATCGCCGCCTCGACGCCAAAGGGCTCGTCGCCCAGGCCGTAGAACCGAGTCATCGACAGCCGCATCTCGCGGATGGCCGTTTCCAGTTCCGGCGCGAGTGTGTACTCACCCTTCTCGTTGTAAGGCTGGCCCGTCCATCCGCAAACACGATGAAACGACACGCCGCCCACGTCCTGATTCGCACGGCGCAACCGCTTCGTCGCATCCACGGTAAACTCAAGCTCATCGCCTGGCCGCAGCCGGTGCTGGAGTGGGTCGTGCGGGATCACCTCGCTGTTGACCAAACGGGCGGGATGCGGATCGGGCGACTCGGTGACGCGCACGTCGTCAATCCACAGCGTTTGTTCCTCTCCCGATTCGGTCGCCGCGATGAATGTGAGCAGCAGGAGCGGGCTCTGATCCGCGAACAGGTCGAGTCCCTCGCGCACCGTAAACGAGAACTCCTTCCACTCCCGGCTGGCCTCAAAGCGGAAGGTTCCAGGCGATGGCGCATCAATGAATGGCTGGATACTCCGGTAAGCGGTCCAGCGAAACGTCCCCTTGCCTGGCTTCTCCGCGCGCGCCCAAAATGACGCCGTGTACATCATTCCCGGCTTAGGGTTGATAGCTCGGTCGGGCGACGACACGATATACCCGGCGGTCTTGGCGGGATGATGGATGCGAAAGCACGCTTGTCCGCTATGGGGATTTGTCACATCGCGCGTGTAGTTTGCCGGCGTCTTGTACTCCTCCGCGCCCCACATCGCCCAGCCCGGGGGCGGGCTTGCCGTCGAAGCCTGCTCGAAGTCGTCGTGGAAGACCACGCTGGCGTCTTCGCAAAACGCCGTTCTGGCCGCCAGGATGAGGAACAGATAGACGACTCGTTTCATAAGCTGAGTCTTGATTCAGCGGGCGAAGGAGCTTGGCGGGCATCGGCGTGGCCGCGAGGCGCGCTTCGCCGGAGCGCCGCTTTCCAAACCGGCTTTGGACTGCCACTGCGCAAGGGTCGTCCGGTTCGTTTCCATCGCTCGCCCTAAATCGGCTCGGAAGTCGTCGCTCCGCCCGTCCTGCTCCGCCGGAGCGCCGGTTTCCAAACCGGCTTTGGACGGGCGCTGCACAAGAGTCGTCCGGTTCGTTTCCATCATTCGCGCTAAGCCGGCTTGGAAGCCGGCGCTCCGGGTTGCGCGCCATTTGTGCCGACGCTCGGCTTTGGCGTTCGCAACACGCCGAACTCATCACGAAACCGGGCGCTGCTCCACTGCCACGCTTTTGCCTCGCGCACCAAGCTGGCCTTCAGTGGGTTCGCCTCGACATACCGCACCGCCTTTCGCAACTGCTGCTCATCCCGTATACGCGTATCCCAATACTCACGCTCCCAGAAGGTGCCTTCCCGCCCGAGCAACTTGTTCGCCTCGCGCGCCGTGAATCCCTTCCAGCTTTTCAGCAGCCCGGCCAGCGGCGTCTGCCACACCTCCAGCAGCACGTGGATATGGTTAGGCATCACCACCCAAGCACCCAAGCGGTATCGCTGGCCATCAAAGAAGCGTAGCGCGCCCTCGGCCAGGTCCGCGATCCGTGGCTGCCGCAGCCAGCATTCGCCCAAGCCACAGTCCAGATACTCCTCAAGCTTCGTCCGCCGTTCCCGGTCCTCCTCGATCCGCAACAGCACTTCCCACTCGCTCCGGCGGCTGGCCGGCATCGCGTCATTTAGCCGGAACGTGACCAACTGCGTGACGCCCGGAACATCATGATGCGGCACGTAGCCGCGCTGATGCCAGCCGAGGAACCCTCTGGCTTTCGCCTCGTCATCCAGCGGCTCGGCCCACGCCTGTTTGCCTTCGACCAGCTTGTAAAGCCCTGGATTGTAGGGCGGACACGACCGCCCGGAGCGCCCGGAGCGCCGGCTTGCAGCCGGCTTACCCCCACCGGAGTTCGCAAGCTCACTCGCTCCCGCATCTGGCCCATCAGAATTCATTTCGCCCCGTTCCGTTCATTCGATCGCCCCAAGCCGGCAACGTGCCGGCGCTCTGCCGGAGCGCCGGTTTCCAAACCGGCTTTGCGCTCGCGTTCAGAAGGGTCGTCCGGTTCGTCTTCATCGTCCGCCCTAAGCCGACTTGGAAGTCGGCGCTCCGCACAGTTCCGCTCACTCGCTTGCGCCAAGCCGGCAACATGGCGGCGCTCCGTAGCTCTCCGCTCGTCCTTCACTTCGCTTCGACTGCTCTGTGGAGCTCCGCCTGTCTGCTCATGGCTGACCTGGGGCCAAGACAACCCGGAACCCAAGGTCAACGTATCTGCCGGACGGGACGCCGCAGTCGCGGTACGCTGACCGGCAAAACTCGCCCTGGTCGCCCCAACCGCCGCCGCGGAACACGCGGGCCGAGCCCGAAGTTGAACCCTGTGGGTCGCTCACACTCCCAGTCGGGTAGCTCCCATACCAGTCCCGACACCACTCCCGCACATTCCCCTGCATGTCATACAAACCCCAGGCGTTGGGCTGATAACTGCCTACCGTCGTCGTCCGGGCAAGCCACGGAACCGTAGGGCTGGAGACGTAGATGTCGCCGATCGAGGCGTCATACTCGTAGTAATCGTAAAAGTTCGCCATCCCCCCATGTATCGCATTACCGAAGCTGAACGCAGAAGAATCGGGACAATAGATACGGAGATAATCTCCGGCCTGCATTGATGCCTCGGCGTTGTTGCCCCCGTTTCCGTACTCTATGACAATTGCATATGACTGGCCAGCGTTGACGCCACCATTGTATGCAACCATAGAACCCGATCCAATGAGCTGGCCTCCGAGGCCTGCCCATGTCTGGCACGAACCCATGTACAGAGGCGTGACAATGTTGTCGTTCCAGCCATTCCAAATGGATATGCCGAAGCGCGCACCATCGTCAGAGCCAGGATGGATGCTGAATTCAAGTGAAGCAGTTCCGTTCCATGTGGCGGAGGAAACTTGATTTGTGTATACAGAAGAATCAGGACCGTAAGGCGTAACGCCGATTTGTGGTCCTTCAAGGTCGAAGATCGTTGCTTTTGATCCTCCGCGACAGCTATATTCCCATTCCGCTTCGGTCGGGAGCCGATACACCCAACCCGACGGCAGCCGCCCTGCCGCTTGCTCCTGCTGTGACAGGTGGGCGCAGTAGTTCGTCGCATCATCCCAACTCACCTGCTCGACTGGGCGGCTCAGGTCTGGGGGGATCGGGTTGCCATTATAATCATTGGTGGTGAAGTAGCTCGGGTTGCTCCCCATCAGCGCCAGATACTCCCCTTGCGTCACCTCGTATTTCCCCATGTAAAACCCCTGCGTGAGTGTAACCGTGTGCTGCGTTTCATCCGAATTTCGCTCCGCCTCGTTCGTCGGGCTGCCCATCAAAAACGTGCCGGGCGGAATCCAGACCAAACGCGGCGAGGGCGACTGCGGTGGCGGCGCCGGAATGGAGAGAGTCGCGCTGGCGCTGGTTCTGGAACCGGCTTGGTTGCCGACATGCACCGCGTAACTGGCCGCGTCGCTGCCCTGGATGCTGGCAATGCGCAGTGTGCTGCTGGCCGAACCGGTGATGCGGGTATCGTCCGGCAGGCAGAGGCCATTCTTGTACCAGCGGTAGCTTAACGGCGAGCTTCCCTGTGCCTGAACGGAGAATGATACCGTCGAGCCCGAAGACGCCATTTGGCTCTGGGGCTGCACGGTTATCTGCGGCGGAGTGGGCTGGCTGGGCGGACCGGAATCCTGCCAAAGGGTTTGCTGCGGGATGAGGTTGAAGGTGATGCTCGGCAGCTCGCCCAAGCTGTAATCCCAAAAGCTTAGGTCCAGCCCGATGGTACTGTCCAAACCCGCATACAGCCCGAGGGCCCACTGGGGCGGATTCAACTGGGCGCTGCCGGCCAACTCGAGGTAAGGTTCGAGATCAGCCGAGACGCCCACGGTGTCGTAAATGAGGAGGGTGACCTTGGGTTGGAGGTAGCCGCGAACGTCGGCGGACCCTTGTACCTGCCAGGTGGGACCGAGGAGCGTCAGGCTCACCGGCGGGTTGTCGAAGATTGGCTGCCAGTTGTTAACCGCGTCCCACTTCTTGCCGACGGAAATGGTCTTGGTGGCGCTGATGCCGGTGGTGACATCGGCGGACGCAGAAAAGTCCGCCGTGTAGCCGGCGTTCAGCTCGAAGATGACATCCACCAAAACGGGCCAACCGGCGATAGGTATGACGTAAGGTGTGTCTATCGGTGTTATCAATGGGACCGAGTTCGAGTAACTACTGGAAGCAGTGGCCTGGGCGTGCAAATCCAAGTCGAAACTGGCAGTTCCGGCAAGTTGGGCTTGAATCGCGGTGAGCTTGGCCCACTGGAAGTTGGCCGCCAACTGGAGCGACGCGTTGAGTATCAGTTGGCTGTCGGGCGTGGTTTCAATGAGAAAGTTTGCATTCGAGTAAAGAACCATTCCGAGGGGGAAGGAGAACTGCAATGGGAAGTCCTTCTCAACTTGGAGGTCTTTGGGATGCACCAATCCCCCGGCCGAGTTGCTCAAGGAGCTGGCCATGCTGGAAGAGAATGTCCCTTCTTGCAGCAGTTCGGCCAATGTGGTTTGCCGGGTTAACGCCACGACGGTGTTGCTGGCGGGATAGTTCGTGAAGCTGAGCACGGTGCGGGCGTAGCCGGTGTAAAGGTTGGTGTTGACGAGCTGCATACCATTGGTCAGGCAGCACGAACCGGTGTAGCTGAAGGTGAAGTAGTTGCCGTTGGTGGACAGCAAGGCGAGGTTGCAAGGCGCAGGGTTGGTGCCGCCCAAAAACACGATGTTGGTGCTGAGGACCGGGGAGAGCAGCAGTTGGAATGACCAGGTGAAATTGGTGGTTTGGTTGCCCAGCGTGTCGGCTGCGGCGAGGGCAAGCGTGATAATCTGGCCGTTGGTCCCGAAGAACTCGTTGGTGCCCGGCGTGTAGGTCAAGACGCCGCCGACGTAAGAAAGGCGCGGGTCTTTCAGGGAGACCGGCGCGTTTGTGCCGACGGTCAAGGCGATCGTGTTGGTATTGACCCCGCTGTCGTCACGGAGCCACGCCTGGATGATCGCCTGAGGGTTGACACCGATGGCCCCGTTGAACGGCACAGTCTTATAGAGGGTGTTCCGAAAGTTGGGAGAGGCAACAGCGGTTTTATTGGGCTTTTTCGAGATTTCGGGAAATGGGAATTGGGCGTAGCGCTCAGAGCTTCACGCCCA
>Ga0326727_10018887_pt1 | contig 13988 bp, 14 predicted proteins | sample MB2enrmetagenome_FD_207643 | JGI IMG/M metagenome (GOLD analysis project Ga0326727, IMG submission 207643) | Lab enriched peat soil microbial communities from McLean, Ithaca, NY, United States - MB29MY | ecosystem: Environmental > Terrestrial > Soil > Wetlands > Peat | place: USA: New York...
GGATTTGGGACACCAAATCGTTCTTGGTTGGCTGGTGAGCTCAAAGACTTTGCAGTAGAGAAGATTGAAGATGGCTCTTTACTAAAGGCAATTCTCCGGCCGGATAAATTGAAAACTCTTGTCAAACAATTTGAACGGAATCCAACACGTAACACAACAATCGTTTGGACACTCTTCGCACTGGAATTGTGGTATGACACCTATTTTGAAGCGCAAAATAATTAGTTGTCGAACCAGGAAGAGCATAACAACATTAAGAATTGAATTGCAACAAAATTAAGAAAATAGCTAAGGTTATTCACTGTTGTGTCAAGAAAATCTACGGCAACGTATCTTTCCGTTTTTAATATTAAACTCTTTTTTGCGCGCCCGGCGATACTAGTACATCCATGTTGAGTACCAACTTGCACGAGGTTTGCATTAGCAAACCACTTTCGTATTGTCTCGATCGTTTGGGAGAGTACTCATCGGAGCAACAATGAGCATTTCGTTGCTCATGTTGGCTGTGGCACTCACCGGAGTGCCGTTCGAAGACGTAAGCGCGTTTCATATAGTTGTTCCCTCTCTTCATATAACGGTTGAAGTACACCGTCACTAGGCTGCGCACAGGAACATCTGATTGGTCAGCATTTGGGAAAGTATTGACGATCTGAGCTAGCAGGCGTAAATTGAGCTGTGTAAATCGCATCGTATGTATCATGCAATAGACTTGCAACTCCACCTCGTGGCACCGTGACAGTGTAGGTCATGCCAGAGGAATGGGCTGGCCGGAAGTAAGGACCAACATGTAGCTCGTAATCGACTTTGATAGCTCTAAAGATCTACTGTTCAAGTCTTTCACGCTAATCGTATCGTAATGCACCCTCGGTTCAATATCCCAGTCGAATGGCATGAGAATAGTCCGGTCCTCGAATTCAAGGACGATTTTCTGGACGTAGAGACGGCGTCGGGATGAAGCCAAAAGGCAACGGTTAAGTCGTTGCACATTTCTTACGTACGCAGTTGAGCAGTGCTCGGCATGTGTGAGTTAGGTAGAGTGAAATACGGCCCAAGGTCTATTTGAGAACCTCCCGACACAATTGTTCGATGTGATTATAAGGCCAATCTTTTTTTTGACAGTGAACAAGGCACTTTACGTACATGCGAAGCGTCAATTTCAAACAGACCTTTTTCTCCCCCAAGATTTTGTGGTATACCGCATTACACCCAGAGTAAGCAATGGCTATTCCGAATTGCCATGGGCTCAAGTACTTACTTTCCATATAGGCCTGCGAGAAAGGCAGGATAGATTTGGTTTCGGTTCTCGAACACGGTTTCTCGTCCGGATGATAGGATATGTAATCTATGCGTGCCGGACGAATCTTACGCTTCAACTGTTCAGAAAGGATGTTTAACTTTTTGCCAGTTGGAAGGCTGCTCGGATGTAGCGCTTCGGCCCCCGCAGCAAAGAAAATGACCAGGCCTTCTTGCACCGCTCTATATCCATAGTCAAAATCTTCGTACCCGACGAAGAAAAGAGAGTCATCATAATAACCTATTGTATCGATGGCTTTTTTTGAAATTAGAACGCCGTGGGTCCCAAACGTATCTATTTGACAATTAGGGGCGCACCGAGAAGCTTGACATCGACCCCCTAGAAAGTTGTTGACATATACAAATGGTTCGCTGATACGACGTGGAGGTATACCCACTATATTAGGGCAGAGCAGATCTCCTTTTGCAGTGTGTTTTAGCAACTCAGTCAAACAAGTGGGAGAAACTGCGCCGTCCTGATCTAGTAGCCAGACCCAATCAAAATCGTTCTCGTGAGCGATCTTCATTCCCCGACGAAAGCCACCAGCTGAACCGATGTTTTTTTCAGTTCTGTAATATCGAGCGAGGGCATATTTTTTAGCATAGAAGTTGAAGATTCGCTGGTTCGCCAATGAGTAGCGATCATCGGAATTGTCGATAACGACAAGGCCATTCAAAGAATCATTCTGATTTTCAAGCGACGACAACAAACGTGTTAGTTCATGTGGGTTATTGTACGCAGCCGTTGCAGCGCAAACATTCCGACTATTTTTCGCAGTAGCCATTTCGCCCGACATTTGTGACCATTTTAGTTTGAGTGCAGTTAGCGGATTAACGCTTCCGTTTTTTAGCGACAATGGCTGGCTTGCATTTTCCAACTAAGCGCTAATCGAGTTTAGCCAGCTGCCATGTATTTGCTTATACCATAAGATAAGCATGGTCAATACTTCCTTCGTGCAAAGCTTTTGGAGATCATCGTGGCTTCTGAACTTAAAACGTGCCTCTGGGGGCTAGGTATACCAGCTTCAGAAGTCTTAAACAGCGTATGGGTGAGTAAAAGGACACACAAAATGCCTCATAACAAGTATGAGATATTCAGTTTGCTGAAAGCTCCAGTCGAGTTGCCCATAGTGGTATTAGAAAGCGCGATGACGAGCACTAAGATATGATTGTTACATTACCCATAAGCACAGATGCCACAATTCCTCTTTTTATTTCCCAAGTCATAGTCAGGGTCAATCCTCAGCGGCGCCAGCAGGACTTTGTTATCCGCATGTAGATAGAGGATGCTTTGGTGGGCTTCGCTTCCAACTGTAAGAGAACCTTTGAATGTGCTTTTGCTAACTACTGAAATCTAACAAAGAACTGGCAGTCAATATTTAGGTCAGTTTTCCTGTTTTGTTCGATCGGGAATATGATGTGAATAAGCGTATAAATGAGCGGCTGGAAAGTGATACATCTAAAGTCAGCGAGATCGACAAATTCTTTCCTTGTCTTGCGTGATGTGACAGGCCTCCGTGGTCAAGCGATGTCTTGTTCTCGAACAACTCTATCTCAGTTTTTTCGCGCCCCTATATGCTGAGCAACCAGTTTAAACCGGGATTTTGGGATCGCTCTCCTTTATTCAATCGTGTTGTGGATTATTCCCGAAGATTCTCGGACGAGAAGGATCCTTTGAGGATGACATGCGCGTGTACTCAATGTGCCTCGCCCACAGTCTGAAAGCCGATTGGCCTTACCCCTCAATCGAACAATTATGCCGCGAAATCCTCAAGTACGACTGGGTCAACGCAGACGGTAACATAATTCCAAATCTAGAAGCAAGTCTATTTGGTCCAGTTCGAAAACGACCTGCAAAGCTGCCTTCGTGGGTGGAATACCACGGCAGTGTGAGCGAAAGCGACCTGTTTAAGCTCTATAACTCGGCATCGATTTACCTTTGTAGCAGCGCCGCTGAAAGCTTTGCGTTACCACCAGCCGAAGCGATGGCCCGCGTTGCAAAGTCCTCATGGTTGAAAGGGACGTCCGGTGACTCGACTATAACAGAGTCTTTCTTCAGTGCTTCAGTGGTTTGTTCGTAATATAGCCTACAACCCCAGGATCTGGCACAGACGGTGTGTAGGGGCGTAAAAAAGAGATATCGTTCATTGCCCGATTAGACGTAGGTATGCCGATCCGAAATATTGAAATCAAATGGGACTGAAAGCATCGAGTTAAGTCACGTTTTCATAGCTCGAAGGGAACATGCGAATTACTTTCGTAATGAGTCGTTTAATTAGGGGGGGCGGAGTGAGAGTTGCGTTTGAGTACGCAAATCAACTGCAAAAAAGGAACCACGAAGTCTACGTTGTTTATCCAGCAGTGACTATCCCAATACGAGCTAGGTTCAACGTCAAAGACCTACTGCTAATTGTCTTTGGAAGCTTGAAACGCTGTTTGAGACGCCCGATTGACAAAGACCGTGCGCAGCCATTCGAGACCGATGCTTCTTTAATCGAGGTTCCTCTCTTTTATCCGTTATTTGCAAAGATATTGCCATTTGCAAAACTATTAGAGTGGTCAATTCCCGATGCTGACATCATAATCGCAACTGCGTGGGAGACTGCTTACCTAGTCAGCACTCTTAGTGACAGAAAAGGTCAAAAGTTTTATTTTGTCCAAAGTTACGAAATATGGGGTGTTTGGAACGACACTGAGTGCTGGAAAAAGGCAAAAAGACTCAAAAAAGAAGACGAAAAATGTGCTGTCACCATGGCAGATGTAATGCCTAAGAAGAAAAAATTAAGGGGGTATAAAGAATTGGTGGATCGCTCATATCAACTCCCGCTAAGAAAAATAACGATAGCTGAGTGGTTGCGACAGCTTATCGAAAACAAGTTCGATCAACGCGTAGAAGAAGTCATTCCAAACGGCGTTAATTTCAACATTTTTTTTAAAGAGGGCGATCGCCGCGACGAAGCGGAGCATATCAGCGTTTTGATGCCGTACCGGCCAGACAAGTTGAAGGGATTCAACGATGGGCTCGATGCGTTTGCACGAGTAAGAGCGCAACACCCAAACACACGCTTCGCTGTATTTGGCCGCAGGCCGCCGCACAAGAGCGGCCAATTACTAGGGCTGCCCGAATGGATAGAATTTCACGACATAGAATCTGATGCGCAACTGAGAGCACTCTACAACGACGCGCACATTTTTGTCCTCCCCAGTTGGATCGAGGGTTTTCCACTGCCACCTATGGAAGCTATGGCCTGTGGCTGCGCAGTTGTTACCACCGACGCAGGCGGATTCGTTGACTACCTTAAAAACGGCCAAACAGCTCTCGTGGTCCCGATAAAGGATCCTGCTGCTTTGGCACGGAGTGTCTGTAGGCTAATCGAAGATGAGAACGAGCGTCGAAGGGTGGCCGAGAATGGACATCAATTGATCCGCCAGTTCACATGGGAAAACGCTGCTGAAAAGATGGAAGCAGTGCTAAAAAAAGACAACAAAGCCTGTTTATGGTAACAAAAAAGGTGTTTTACCTCTTTATGTGTCGAAGCTCCCGAGGACATGCCTTATGACGCGTAGGGCTGCTTGAAGTCGGCATAACCAATATTGCAACCACGACCGATGAGCAAACGCTCAGCTGAGATAAAAGTGACCCTGCGTTGGACCGGGAAAGAATTCGCCCAGAGAGAATCCCCGACGATGCAATGCAGATATGTGCCCTGTTTGTCTAGCGGAGGGCTCCAAGCCGATTTCGATTGGGCGTAGCGTCGATTGCCCATAGCTAAACTAGCGGTAGGCCCGTTGTTCTTTTTTTAGACTAACAGCTACGCTCAAAGCGTCAGTTGAGGATTATCCCTTGCGAAAATTATGAGCGAAAAACGCTAGCTCAACGAGGACGAGTTGCTTCGTTTCGACCACACGTTTTCTTTTTTTGCACCTCGATTGTGTTGACGAACAGCGCTAGTCACATGATGCGCGCGACCATTCAAGGATGCTTTCGGTTTATTTTTTATAAAAAACCCCCAGAAAGGCAAGCTTTTTTAGAAGAAACTATGCACAGAGTTTAAGCCGATGACTATTTTCGCTGGTCCAGCGCCATTGCACATTAAGAGCGGATAGGAAAGCTTGCGATGGCTACGGTTTCACTCTGCATGCGAACTACTCAGAATGAGTCCTTTAAAGACTTTTGATTTGTTCTGCAACCGTCTCCGATAAAAGGTTCTACTTGGGAGGCCCGACATCACGACGTGCGGCGACTGATCATGTGGCGCTGACCATCGTGCCGAATGCCAAGCGCCTCAAAGAACAAGAAGTACGCAATATCCGAAAAAAACGAGACGTTTCGTGAGGTGCGGCACCCCCTATATCCGCTTGAGGGGCAAACCTACCGCGCGAGCATCGGACGCTAGCTTTTTTTCTACCTTCAGCGGAAATCGGGCGTCGCGCAATCACAACTATTAAATGAGTGACAGCACACAAAAATGAAGTGCAGCGTATATCGATCGTCGGAACCGGGTACGCCGGCCTAAGCACTGCAGTTTGCTTCGCGTCGAGGAGCTACGACGTTATCATCTCCACGCGCAATGGTGAGACTTCATTTGATTGGTTGTTGAACGCGCAATGGCGAGCTTAGACTCAAGAACAATGTGTGCGCTAACGCTTTCATTCATTGTCTTAACGGACGTTTTCATTATCCTCGACATTCCCATTTTACGGCAGGTCTTTGGCTTTGTCCTGCTCACTTTCCTGCCAGGGTTTTTGATAATTCGAATACTACGGTTTGGCAAAACTTCTTTGGAAAAAACGTTATTTTTGATGGGGCTTAGCGTTTCTTTTTTGCTTTTTGTTCCGTTGCTAATGAATTTCGCATATCCCCCCATAGGCATCTCACGTCCGCTATCGCTCTCACCTCTCGGTACAACGTTTTCAGTGATCTTAGTTGGATTAAGCCTTGCTGCTTACAAAAAAGGCTCCCTTGACTTGCAGATCAACACAGAGGGATTCAAGGAGTTGATTGGCAAGATTATGGCCCCGCCTGTGCTGGGTGCCGCTTTGATTGTGATACTTGGCATTCTTGGAGGACTCAGCATAATGTTCTACCGTGATTCGATCGTTTCGTTGCTTTTAGAGCTAAGCATTGCGCTGATCATTGTCTTAATTATAACAGACAAGATTTCACCACGTTTTTACGCTCTTTATATTTTTGTAATTGCTCTGGCTCTGCAATATAGCCGCACGCTAGCATCACCAAATCTACTTGCGGGAAGCGATAGTCTGTATGAACTCTATTTTGCCAACCTCGTGAAAGCAAATGGGGTTTGGAATCCAAGTTTTTCGGCACTCAATCAGCTCAGTCAGGCCATCAATAACTATTATGCGATGCTCAGCGTTGTTGTATTACCGAATGTCTATTCCATTTTGCTCAATCTGAGCACTGTGTGGATATTTAAGCTTATATACCCCTTTATTTTCGCTTTTGTGCCTCTAGGACTATATGAGATATTCAGGACGCAGGTAAAATTCAGCAGTAAATCGGCATTTCTCGCTGTGTTCCTCTACATGGCTTACTTCGCGTTTGCTCAAGCGTTTCCCATTGTCACGAGACAACAAATCGCGATGCTCTTCTTCGTGTTAGCAGTACTTCTGATTCTGAATAGGTACTCGCAAGCGTCGAAAAAAGCCGCTCTGCTCGTACTATTTATCGGCGGCATGGTAGTTTCTCACTACTCCACATCTTACCTATTCTTGTTTTATCTTGCCGCAGTTTGTGTAGGATCCAGATTTGTAACCTCAAGAGCAAGACAAAAACGCGCCGAACCAGCAATTCCCGTCGCTATTGTCGTTTTGGCCGTCGTTATCACTTTTGGGTGGTATGCGTTTGCCGGTGCCGGAGCACCTTTTAACGGATTTCTAAGTGTCGCTACTCATACATTCAATGTGGTCTCCACCGAGACATTCATGAGTACTGATCCTGCTGTCGCGAATGGACTCGGAGCTACTGCTGGAGGTATGTCGCTTCTTGGCCTGCTGGGGCATTACTGGCAGCTTATCACAGAGGGATTTATCCTGACAGGATTCGCGTCTGTGATATGGCGGCGCAAAACTCCGAAAATGAGTCTCCAATTCTTTTTGTTTTCGCTGGCCAGTCTCTTCGTACTGGCAGCTGTCGTAGTGTTGCCGTCCGTGTCCAGCGCCATAAATACCTGGAGATCATACTGCTACGCCTTACTCTTTTTGGCTCCCTGCTGCATACTGGGCTTAGAAGTTGTTGTCGAAACGGTCTCTGGCTGGCTTGGCGCGAACAGAGGTCTAATACTTAAGCTAACATCAGTGGCATTGATCGTCCTCTTAGTGCCCTATTTTCTGTTAAATTATAATTTCTTTAATGAAATTGTCGAACATCCTGCAAATTACGCTTTCTTACCGACACAAAACTCGATCGGACGAAGTGTCATGTACGCCGACAATGCGAGCTGGTCGTATATGGTTAACGGACCTGAGCCAATTGAAACCGATTATGCGAGTACTTGGCTCTCAGGCTCCTTTGGCCAATCTTCGGTGGTCTATGCGGATTTTATTAGAGCGGCCGGCCTGGTTGGCTACGGAAACATATCACCCAACTCTATTGTTGTGCTCGACTCTACTATTGTGCCCCAGACTGGACAGACCATCCCGAGTAATGCATATATCTACCTCGCGGCTCAAAACGTGCAACAACAAAATATCGTACTACCCCAAGGCACTCAAGAAAATTTATCATCAGTTCCTGGACTAGCCACTGCAAGCAGAGCTTACGATAATGGTCTCGCCGAGGTCTATCGTACCTCGTAGTGAAAGCAAGTAAGCAGATGCCTTCAAACGCATGCCTTGAAGTAGTGACACCTTTCTATGGCTGAGCGCCATTTACTAGGCCCGCTCTCCTCGAATGGACATGCCAAGGTCTTGGAAACGAGCAGTCACTCAGTTGGGCTTTCGATAGCGACATGGGGTCCACCACTATAGTTTTAGAATCACCCACTGCAGCTCGAGGAAAAATGCTCGGCGAATTGGTCAACTGCCGCGATTTGCGACAAAAAATGCAATCCAATAAAAAGAGCACTTCTACGACGGTTCAGAAAAAAGAGGGATTAAAAAAAATCGCACGACCAATAAGATTCATTTCGCACACAAAGATGATCGAATTTTGAAGAAAGGAACGTAGCCATCCTCAAGGCCGGTTCTAGCGAGCATCTCACCTGACGGGTTGGGGCGGCAACAATGTGTTTCGAACGCAACTATTTGCGTTCCAGAATTCTACGTCGCAACATGCTCCGCGTGAACCTGAAAAACCGTCGCGGGTACTGAAGGTTTGATCTCCGGAAGGGGGCGGATGTAAATGCGCGGAAGTAAGACATCAGTGCCTTTCTATTTTGGCCGAGATTGTAATAATTTAAGCCTAAGGTCACAAGAGCGTTTGCTTTCGCCTCTGCCGAATTTCGATGGGGCCACTCACTCAGTGTACCTTCGATAATCGTAATGATCTCCCGAGACTCAACCCGATGTGCCTCATTTCGGGGCCCTGCGTGGGCCAAGGTATTGTTCGCATGTATTCGATACTGGGCAAGCGGTTCTGGAATAAAATGAAATTCATACTTCTTTGCTAAGTCCAGAAGAACTTTCCAGTCGTTTGAATATTTCAAGCGCTCATCGTATCGAATGCTGCCCATATTTTCCCTTTTAAAGAGCGGTGTCGGGGGGCAAATATAGTTCCGCGCAGAGAGTGCTCGGAAAATGTCCCCGCTTTTCTTTTCCGCGCCGCTCCATGCGCTGAAGGTCGGGCCCATCCGTTGGATCCGTTGTCCTCCCTCATCGATAAGCTCCCCATCCGTCCAAACGATCAGGTCCTCATTGGATTCAAGAACTGCAAGTTGCTTACTCAGCTTATCCTTCTTCCACACGTCGTCTGATGCCGTCCATGCCAGAAATTTTCCTTGGGCGATTTCAATGCCGTCATTCATAGTTTTTGAGATGCCACAGTTTGTCTCGTGAAGGATTACGCGCACTCTAGCGTCTTCCGCCGCATATTTCTGAATAATTTGTCTTGACGCGTCTGTCGAAGCATCATCAACAATTATCAATTCAAGGTCGTCGAAGTCTTGGCCTAGAACGCTCTCGATAGTTTCGGAGACGAACTTCTCGTGATTGTACGAGGGCATTACCACGCTAACTAACGGCATCTTTAATTGTCCGTCCGACGTACACAATTTCTTCTTCGGTCAATGAGGGATAAAGCGGGAGAGAGAGGATTTCGCCGCAGATTGTCTGGGTTACAGCTAATTCTTTTGTGCTTTGAAACCCCATATAAGCGTTTTGCTTATGGACCGGAATTGGATAGTGTATCTGCGTTTGAATGCCACTCTTCTGAAGAAATCGTTGACAATTGTCCCTGCCCGCTACTCGTATCACAAATAGATGGTACACGTGCCTAGCATACGTCCTCTCGCTAGGCAGGACAACCTCCACGTGCTCCAGTATTTCCTTGTATAGCTCAGCTAACCGTCTTCTCTTTTCGTTCCATTCATCAAGCCGCAATAGCTTAACTCGCAGCACTGCTGCTTGCAATTCGTCCAAACGGCTATTGATCCCCACAAGGTCATGATGGTATTTCCTAGATTGGCCGTAATTCCGCAACAACTTTACTCTTTCTGCTAAGCTGCGGTCGTTTGTCGTCACCATGCCACCGTCACCGTAAGCACCGAGATTTTTTACGGGATAAAAGCTGAAGCACCCTGCGTTCCCAAAGCTGCCCACTTTTTTTCCTTTGTACTCCGTCCCGTGTGCTTGACAGGCATCCTCGACGACCGAGAGATCGTACTGTCTTGCTATCTTGAGGACTGCGTCCAAGTCTGCGGGGTGTCCATAAAGGTGTACCGGCAGTATCGCTTTCGTTCTTTCCGTGATTCTCTCCTCTATTTTGGCAGCGTTGATGCAGTACGTGTCGGGCTCTACATCGACAAAGACCGGTCTTGCGCCGCACCTTACGATGCAATCAACTGTTGAGACAAACGTGTGAGAGACGGTAATCACTTCGCTGTTTGCGCCGATTCCCAAGGCTTTTAGAGTAAGAAAAAGAGCATCAGAACCTGAATTTACGCCTATTCCGTACTTGGCTCCAATGTAGCTTGAAAACTCCGTTTCAAACGCAGCTCCTTCATCTCCTAAAACAAACCGTCCGCTATCAAAGACTCGTTCGATTGCTTTGGCTATCTCTTGCTCTATTTCCGCGTGTTCTCTTCTGAAATCAAAAAAGTGGATCTCTCTCTTCACTGAACATGTCCTTCGACGCACGACGCTCAGTTAGCAGCGAGGCGATTATGAAGTATAAGCTCTCTCGTTGCAACTCGCCCTTTTGTTATGCAATTCAAGAACGGAACACAATCGTATCCGTTAACGCCTAATTTTATCACACCGACTGTTCTTAGGAAATAGGTCTCATAGGGATTTACTAATTGCCACGTCTACTTGGTAAACATCATATGCGATGGTCCGAGCGCCAAAACCTTCCTTGTACGCAGCTAAGCCACGATTTAGGTAAGCCCCTCCTTTTTCCGTTGATATTCCGAAATCAAAATACTTCTTCCCACTGGAATACTGAGTGATTAGGGAGTCCAAGAGTAATTCTGTGGCCCCCATTTTTTTCCCTGTATTGCTCGATGCTATATATTGTGTATGAACGACGGGTTTACTTTCGTAGATAACCACGCCTGCCAGCATTGTCTCATCCTTGTAAGCAGCAAAAAGCTTAATATTGTCTGGGAATTTCTGTGCAAGTGATTTCATCTCACTCGCCGTATGAGTAGGCTTTACGTTATATTTACTTCTGAGTACCTCCTCCTCTATGGACATAAATGCTTCAAAATCATTAGTTTGCTTAATTGCCAGCCCTTTCTTCTTGCCTTGCTTTATGCTCCACCTTCTTCCTTTCCTAAACGGAAGTGGTTCATCGAGGAGTATCGCGGAAGAAACATCGCGTCTGATTAGCTTTCCATCGTGTCGAAAAAGCGCATATAGATCCTCTTCCGCCGGCACGACCTGGTAAATATGCGGAATTGCTTTGTACACTAAGGTCTCAATCCGATGTTGGCTTAGATACGTCATTAAAGAGTTAAATAACTCTAACATCAGTTCGATTTTCATCTTCCGATCAGATACAATCCCCCCAAAAGTCAGACCAGCGTGACTGTAAAAGACATCATCTGCGACATTTGCGGGCATAACAGAGACTAAACTACCGTTTTTAAAGAACAAAAGGGACGAGTCTGAGAATCGATCGGAGTGATACTCCATATAGTCTCGGTGAAACAGAAAGCTTCCATTCTTTGAACGTCTTACGAACTCGTCCCAAAGTGACTTATAAGGTGATCCGTAGTTGGTGATCTCAATCATGGCAAGACAACCAGAACCTATCAGTGCTTCAAAACAGCATAACCAAAACCTGTCTCCCCGCAGTTGTTCCCACAATCTTTGATGTCGGCATATTCTCTTGTCAAATCTATGAATGGTATCATAGTTTTCGTGGTCATTTAAATAGTCCAATCAGTTCAGAGAGACCATTTATGAGGAAATTAGGCTCAAGAGCTTCAAGAAACTCTCTTGATCTATTACCACTTGTGACTACGACTGTTGTTATTCCAAGCTCCTTTCCAGCAGATATATCTGCTTCTGTATCTCCGACAACGACGAAATCATCTTGGACTTGATGCATCAATTCGATTGTTTTTTTTTTTTTGCTTGTCGCTTATAGTCCCAAAAATCATCTTGTGAGAGCGTGCTTTTCATACCGACGACATTTAAGCTGTCCGAAAATACCCCATATTGCCTCATAGAGGTGTCGATCAACGTATCGTCAAGATCAAAAAAATGTCCTCATTTTGTGCCTAGTGCATAAATATGAGCACAATAATCGGGCAATTCTCTTCCTATCTGATAAAGTCCATGAAGTATTCCCTTATCTAGTGGGCTCATCAGATCATTCGGAAATGGCTTCAGAAATATTCCTTCCCAGTGTAAAATACTAAAACCGCACTCTTTCAATTCGTCAAATAAACATTCTTTATCGTAAACTCTTGCATGTCCTAACAGCCTATCCCGATCACTAAGTTCATGAACATCCTCAATTAGATTCATGTAATACGCAATCCTTCGATGTAATGACCTCGCGTTAGGAACCACAATGTGTAGGCGTCCATGCGGCCTTAAGAGAGACTTCATCTTTGTTAGGACAGACAGCGCATCTTTATGATTGAGATACTCCAACCCCATAAAAAAGACAACATCACTGATATCGTTCGCAACGTAGTCAAAATCTTGCCATAAGGAATGGTAAAATTTAAAGTTCGAATATTTTTTTAGCCTTTCACGTACGAACGTGATATTAGCTTCAGATGCCTCGACAATAATTAGCTTTTGACAAATTTGGACCAATTTTTCAGTCAAAACTCCTTTTCCACATCCAAGCTCAATGACTTTTTCGCCAATTAAAAAATTGCTGAGGACATCCAGATCGAACTGAATATACCAATAATCGAAATCTTTTTGAGGGGATGTCGGATCATATCGTGCGGCAATATCATCTAGTTGCATTTTAGCCACCTAATACGACAATCCAAGTTCTTCTTCGCTTCGAATTTCATATACGTCTCGACTACTTACTCCTGCCTTTGGTTTGGCAATAAATGGAAAGTCAGGATGATAAAAGCGCGGATAAGTGGCATTGCTTACAAAAATGACTCGAAAAATTAGATATATAACTAGCATCAACATCGCGTATTTCCACACTGGCAGCGTGTAGAAGGTCCCCGCAACAACTGCCCGCGAGTGCCCCAACGTCTTCGTCGACTCTTCCAAATCTGGTCTGTGCTGTTCCTGCGATACAGATCATCTTGAAGCGTCTCCTTTTCCCTCATCGTCAAGTGCAACGAGAAATTGAAACACGTTTGGACCCAGAATCCGGCGGAGCGCGTCGCTGCATTCTAGCATCGACTTACGAGATGGTTTGAGCACCGCACGCTGATGTGGCAGTGTCGACTTGGTGCCTACAGCAGTTTTCCCTAACGCTCGTTTATACATTCTCTAAAAACGTCGTAGTCACGTATATAATCAGGTTCGCTGAAGTATTCGGATGCTAAGACCAAGCAAACGGATCCAGAGGAAAAATTGTCGATTTCACGCCAGGTCATCGGCGGAATATACAAACCATAATAAGAGCGATTTAGGTGGTATCGCTCCCTGCTAGACCCATCGTCGAGAACGACGTCAAAACTTCCACTCGCCGCGATGATGAACTGTTGCAGCTGCTTATGCGCGTGTCCGCCTCGCGTCTCGCCGCCTGGAACATCGTAGAGGTAGTAGACTCGTTTGATCTCAAACGGTATGTGGCGGTTCTCTTCAATGAACGTGAGATTGCCTCTCGCGTCTTCAACTTTCGGAAGTTGAATTATAGTATCTCTCTGTGATGCCATGGTTCACATTTGAGCTTTTGTCAGCCTCGAGGTTTTAAGCAAATCGAGAATCAACCGTTTGTCGTCATCATTTATTCCAAACTTGTATATAATGGCAGCGTAAGCAACCAGGTCGATGATTGTTATCAACGTCAATGGGGCATTTTCGAAAAGCAATAGTGCTGAAATAACCCCAATGATAGCTAAACCAAAAATGGGCGGCACGCT
>Ga0326727_10018889_pt1 | contig 13986 bp, 14 predicted proteins | sample MB2enrmetagenome_FD_207643 | JGI IMG/M metagenome (GOLD analysis project Ga0326727, IMG submission 207643) | Lab enriched peat soil microbial communities from McLean, Ithaca, NY, United States - MB29MY | ecosystem: Environmental > Terrestrial > Soil > Wetlands > Peat | place: USA: New York...
AGAAAGCGTCGCAAGAACTCGTCCACGGACAGGGTCATGAGGCGTTGCTGGTTGCCGTGGGCGGAGTCTCGCCAGCGGAAGGTGACCTGGTCACCGGTTAGGGAAACGAGGCGATGGTTGGAGATGGCCACACGCTGGGTGTAAGCGCCCAGGTAATGGAGGACATACTCGGGGCCCCCGAAAGGCGGTTTGCAGTAGACGATCCAGTCCCGGCGGAAGAGTGGGCGCAGGAAGGAAGAGAAAGCTTTCGGTGAGGCGAGCGGCTTCAACTGACCGTGGAAGCCTATTTGGCCTTCGGCGAAAGCGTGTTTCAGACCAGCGACGAACTTGCCGCGAAAAACCCGAGCCAGAACCGCAAGGGGAAGAAAGAAGCAGCGACGGGAACTGAGCCAGCGTTGGTGGTCCGGAGAAAGTCCGCCGGCAGGGACCACACAGTGGACATGAGGATGATGCTCCAGTTTCTGGTTCCAGGTGTGGAGGACACTGAAGAAGCCGATCTCGGCGCCCAGGTGCCGGGGATGGCGCGCGACTTCCAGCAGGGTTTGGGCGCTGGCGCGGAGCAGCAGATCGTAGAGAACCTTTTTGTTCTGCAACGCCAAGGGCGCCAGAAGATGAGGAAGGGTGAAGACCACGTGTACGTAGCGGGTAGGCAGGAGTTCCTGTCGGCGCGCCTCCAGCCAGCGGTCGCGGGCCTGGGCCTGACACTTGGGGCAGTGCCGATTTCTGCATGAGTTGTAAGAGATGGCGCGATACCCGCAGCGGGAACACTCATCGCGATGCCCGCCGAGCGCGGCGGTGCGACAACGCTCGATGGCCGTCAGGACCTTGCGGTGCTGGGCGGTCAGCCAGGAGCGGCTGCGTTCGATGAATCTCTGTCCCGCCACGCGGATGAGATCGGCCACCTCCAAGGGTGGCCGGTTCATTTAGGCGTCTCCGGGCGGATCGTCTTTCTTCCCCGTAGCCGCCAACGCCAACGCGTCCAGGGGGCTGGCGGTGGCTTGGAGATGGCGGGTGGAAAGGTGCAAGTACTGGGTGGTCTCTTTCAGATTATGGTGACCTAACAGAATCTGAATCGTGCGCAGGTCCGCGCCGGCTTCCAGAAGATGGGTGGCAAAGCAGTGGCGAAGCGTGTGCGGATGCACACTTTTCTTGAGACCGGCACGCTGCGCCGCACGGCAGCAAGCGTGCCAGACAGCCTTACAACCGATGGGTTGGGATGCGGAATGCCAACGGTTGCCGGGGAAAAGCCAGACTTTCGGCTTGAGCCGGCTCCAGTGCTCGCGTAAGGCGGCGAGCAGGGCGGGGCTGAGCATCACGTCGCGATCCACACGCCCCTTGCCGCCGCGAATGTGGATGACCATGCGCTGGCTGTCGATATCCCCGACTTGCAGTCGTGCCGCCTCGGCGCAACGCGCGCCGGTCGCGTAGAGGGTCATCAACAGGATGCGATCAAAGGGATTGCGAGCGGCGTTAATGAGCTGGGCGACTTCTTCCTGACTGAGAATGGTGGGCAGGCGACGAACCTTCCTGGGGTAGGGGGTATCGTCCATCGTCCAACGCTTCTTGAGGGTCTTGAGGAAGAAGAAGCGTAGCGCGGCCAACTGCTGCGTCACACTACTTGCATCCAGCTTGCGCTCGCGGAACAAATAGGCTTGGTATTCCCGCACGTGCTCGGGACGCAGTTGGTCGGGAGAGCGGTGGAAGTAGCGGGCGAAATCTGCGACCGCACGGAGATAGCAACGGATCGTAGCCAGAGAATAATTACGACGCTGGAGTTCCTCCAGCATCATTTGGCGTAGACGGGTCATTGGGATCCTCCTTATGACCCGACCTTACCTGATCAGGAGAAACGTTCAACTCCACGCACGCGAAGCGTCCGCCGCCCCAGCGGCTTCGTTCAAACGCCCTTCCCACCAGCCACTATGCAAACTCCCCAGATACGGGATTCTGGGATGTCTGAACCTGGGCTCCTCTTCACTTGGACGCCCTTACCACCGAAATGCGCCTCGCTGTATTCGCTTGCCTCATGGAAAATGTAGAAACTCCAGGGCGGGGCTGAAGCCCCGCCCTTCCCCGATAGAGCTTGACTCCTGCCGCGGCGCCCGCCCCAGCCAACTTTCCATCCAGCGTCCAGAGCAGACAATCCGAAAGCAGCGCGGAAGCCAGCAGGTGCGCGTCGATCCAACCGATCCCAAGCCCCCAAAGCCTCCGGGCATCAACCAGGCGCAAGACTTCTTCATGGGTTGCGGAAACGGCGGAGGGGAGCGCTTCCAGATCGCTCAGAATCCGCGCACGATTCCTTAAATTTACGCACGCAAGTTCGCCCCTGACGAATGGATGCGCCATGACCAGATCCTGGCGGAGTAAATCGCCCAGCTTCGAACCGCCCGTGCGGAAATGGGCGATCCAAACCGAAGTATCTACGAGAATCAAGGCTTCGCCCCGGTCCGCCGCCTCGGTACGGAGCGCAGTCCAGGCTCGGCGCCACCCAGCGCCGCCAGGCGGCGAGCGGCTTCGCGCGCAATCAGAGCTTCCAACCCGGCCCGCACCAATGCCGTCTTTTGGCGGATACCCGTCAATTGACGGGCGTGCTCCAGAAGATGCTGATCGATAATAAGTGTTGTCCTCATATGCATGAGTATGCATCAAGAATGCATATCAGTCAAACCTCGCGGACAAGATAAAGGGAGGGCGGACCGGTTCGCCAAGTCCGCAGTTTTTTGTGGTCACTGAGGGGTTTATGTAGCGCTGACCTCAAGCCCGGCGCTACGTCGATGTGCCATGGCCATCCCGATCAAGAACATCGGGACAGGTCTTGGCCATGCCGGGGCACGGGCGGGATGCCCGTGGCACTTTTCTGTGCCGACCTCGAGCCCGGGGCTACAACAGCAGGGACCGCGCCAACCGGCTATATTCCTGGAATCAGCTTGCGGTACTGATTCGGCGAGTAACCCACGATGGACCTGAAATCATTGATGAGGTGGGCCTGATCAAAATAACCCAATTCGAGTGCCAACTGGGCCCAATCCAGTTGGTCGCCGGAATTGATTCTTTCGACCAACTCATGCAAGCGGTACCGGCGGATCACCCACTTGGGGCTGACCCCAACATACTCGTTGAAAATCCGCTGGAGCGATCGTTTGCTCATGCCCGTACGGCCCACCAAATCGTCCACTGTCTTGATTTCAGGTTCCTGGAGAACGCGGTCGACAAGTTGGCCTGCCAGGGCGACCGCCCGGTCAGGGCCCGGCACCCGCGAACGGAAGAACGCATTGGCGGCTTCGACCTTCTCGTTCTCTTGGCGGGAAGAAAGCATGGCCGCTTCCAGCGCCTTCACCTCCTCGCCGAAAATGCGGCTGGCCGGAATGATGCGATTGGCAAGTTTGGATAGAGGCGCCGCAAAGAACGGACGAAAGCCGCCGGGCCGGAATTTAACCCCGAACACTTGCGACTGGCCTTTAAGCGTGCGTGAGAATTTGCGGGTGTGCACGCCGCTGACCACCGAGCCGCCCTTTTCCAGGATCAGATGGATGTTGGGATGCGGCAGGGTTTCAGCCACATGGGGCTCACAGCCGCGCAGGTCCCAGCTTACCATCCAGTAATGAGCAATCCAGTGCGCCAAATGCGTCGAAGGCTTTCTCCGCGCATGCCTCACCTTTCCCGCCGGCAGCGGCCGTCGCAAAACGCCGCGGGCCCTGCCCACTTCCGGATCGTTCACTTCTTCCCTTTCCGCCGCAAGTCCTTGTCGCGTTTTTCCAATCATTCCCTTCTCTCTCTGTTTATATTGTTGCTGAAGACCCGTACAATCCACAAGGAGGCAGCAGCGATGAATCATGCCCATGGAACGTTTGAAGTCAAAATGACTCCCCGGAAGCCGGACAACAAGGAAGCCGAGAGCGCCAATCTGGGCAGAATGTCGATCGACAAGAAGTTTTCCGGCGATTTGGATGCGATCAGCCAGGGTGAGATGCTCAGCGCGATGACCGAGGTCAAGGGCTCGGCGGGTTACGTGGCCATGGAGCGGGTGAGCGGAACCCTGCAAGGGCGGAGCGGCAGCTTCGTCCTTCAGCACACCGGCACGATGACGCGCGGCACCCCGGCACTCACTGCCACCGTGGTGCCCGACTCCGGCACCGCCCAGCTCGCGGGCCTTGCCGGCGCCATGACTATCAAGATCGAGGCCGGAAAGCATTTTTACGAATTCGACTATACGCTTCCCGAAGCCTACTGAGAAGCGGCGACGGGGTGGTGCTGCGCAGGATTCTGAAGCCGTGCGCGAATCCGGGTTACAATATCCCTGCATTAATTTCGGGCCTAATCAAGAATTCAAATTCCACTTGCGACCGCAGGGAGGACTTGCCATGATCTCTCAAGCCAACATCCTGCCCACAACACCCATGGGCGCCAATCTCATCGAGGGGGGCGGAGCGACGTTTCGTGTCTGGGCTCCCCGGGCGACGGCCGTCTACGTGAACGGCGTATTTGGGGGCACGCTGATGACCGGCCAAACCGACGATTTGCTGATGCTCAATAACGGCAGTGGATACTGGAGCGGCTTCATTGCTGATGCCCAGGACGGCGACGCTTATCATTTCTGGGTGGTGGGCGCGGGATCAAGCGGTTACAAGCGCGATCCGTATGCGCGGGAAATGGCTACTGACTCCCCCTTCCCAACCTGTAGCTGCCTGATCCGTTCCGCGACCGCCTATCCGTGGCACGACGCGGCTTTTGTGACGCCGGACTTTTCCAACATGATCGTGTACCAGTTGCATGTCGGAACCTACGCCCCCAGCGCGCCGGGCGTGGCGTCGACCTTTCTCGACATCATCGGAAAGATCGAGTACATGGTGGGGCTGGGGATCAACGTGCTTCAGCCGCTGCCCATTGATGAAATGGAAACCGATCCCTCGATGGGGTACAACGGCGCGGACTATTTCTCGCCTGACACGCCCTACGTGGTGACGGACCCGGCGGCTCTCGCCGGATACCTGGTAACCCTCAACGGTCTGCTCACCAACCAGGGCATGGCCCCGCTGGCCGTTCAGGACATCGCTTCCGGACCCGCGCAACTGAAGGCCCTGGTGGACCTGTGCCATCTCTACGGCATCGCCGTGACCTTCGATGTGGCTTACAGCCACGCGGGCGGATTCATGGGGGACGACCAAAGCCTCTACTACTACGACCGGGCCGTAGATACCGGCGACAACAATCAAAGCCTCTACTTCACCGACAAGGGTCTGGCGGGAGGCCTATCCTTTGCCCTCTGGAACAACGACGTTCGCCAGTTCCTCATCAACAGCGCCCTGTTCTACATCGACGAATTCCACGTCGACGGGTTCCGCTACGACGAAATCAGCGCGCTCCTCTCCATGAATCAGGATTCCGGATGGAGTTTTTGCTGCGATCTCACCCGCACGCTTTACTTTATCAAGCCGCGCCTGCTCCAGAATGCCGAGTATTGGCCCTTCGAGTTCCAGAACTATCCGCGCGCGGCCCCCTTGATCGTAACCCCCGTGGCCAGCGGGGGCACGGGCTTTGACGTTGTACAACACGACGGGTTGCGGAGCGCCGTCCGCACCGCCGTCCAGCAAGCGTCCTATGGGCAGAGCGCCGCGGTGGATTTCGACTCGATCGCCGGCAACCTCTATCCCCAGGGGTTTGCCCATGGGTGGCAGGCCGTTACCTGCGTTGAGAACCACGACCTGGTGGATGTGGGACGCGACCCGCGCATTCCGGTTCTGGCCGATGGCTCAAACTCGCGTTCCTGGTATGCCCGCAGCCGCTCGCGATTCGCCACCGGACTCCTCCTGACCGCGCCGGGAATACCCCAGATCTTTATGGGACAGGAGTTTCTGGAGGACCAGCAGTGGAGCTGCGACCCCACCGCGACGGCCAACCTTATCGACTGGGGCGGCCTCAATGCCACCGATCCCTCCATGCGGGATTATCTGCGCTTCACTCAGGACCTGATCCGCCTGCGGTGGATTCAACCGGCTTTGCGCGGCGACAACGTCAACCCCTTTTACGCGAGCGGCCAAGACCGCGTCATCGCATTTCACCGCTGGCTGGAGGGCGCCGGGCAGGACGTCATTGTGGTGGCAACCCTTGCCGAGACCACTTGGTACAACTACGCGATTGGATTTCCCTTTGCCGGACCGTGGGTGGAAGTCTTCAACAGCGACGTTTATGATAACTACGTGAATCCCATCGTGGCCGGCAATGGAGGAGGAATTACCGCGTCGGGAGGTCCGCTCCACGGCTTCGACGCCTCGGCCAGCATCGTGATTCCCGCGGATGGCATGGTGGTATTCGCCCGCAATACGGGAACTTGAACGCGCCCATCGGCCACCGGGGTCGTGCCAGACAGTTGAACTTGCCTCCCCAATTCAGGTAGATTGGAGGCCGTAAATCGCTCTGCACGATCAGGGAGGACCGTGGACCTGCTCAAATTGCATGATGCCGCCCGCGAGTTGGGGGTGAGCTACCCGACCATCAAGCAGTGGATCTATCGCCGCAAGATCAAATCCGTCCGCACCGCCGGCGGGCACCATCGCATTCCGCGCACGGAAATCGATCGACTTGCCTTCATTGGAGAGTCGGGTAAAAGCGCGAAGAAGAGGGCGTCGCCCGCTCCCCAATTGCCCAAGGGCCTGGAGCACTTTATCAGCGGCCGAAACCAGCTCATCGGGCGCGTCACCAAGGTGGAAATCGACGGAATGATGGCCAAAGTGGCGCTGGATATCGGCGGCCAGACCATTACCGCCATCATCACCAGCGACGCCTGCCGCGATCTTGGCCTGAAAAAAGGGCAGCCCGCCGCCGCTCTAATCAAGGCCACCGAAGTCATGATCATCGGAACGGGCTCCGAGACATCCTGAAGAAACCCGCCAAGCGCCTTTAACCCCAAGATGCTTCAATGAACGCTGCGGATTTCGCCCTGGGGCGCCCGCGTACGCCGCCGGGGCCGGGCTTTCACTCGCCTTCCCGGCGGCTATCCCTTCAAGTCTTGAATCGTATATTTTCGATTATAACCGCTATTAAAAGTAGCATCTGGACGCCATAATCGTATTTAATGTACACTTCAAATTGGGGGCTCAATTACTGACAGGGGAGGTTTTAATGCGGAAAGCCGTTCCGTTTTTCGCCGTGCTCACTCTCTGCCTTTCGTCTTCGGTGTCCTTTGCGCAGGATGGATTTTTTACCAACTGGTTCAACATGGTATCCGCAACGCAAGCCGAACAGCCTCACTGGATCACTCCCCTTAACACCACTACTCCCCGGCTGGAACAGGAGTATCGGTTTGATTATCAACGGCAGACCCACAATGACGGCATCGTTACGGAGAACTACGGCGAGGCGAAGGGGCTGGAAGTCATCCCCTATAAAAGCGTCGAGGTCATCCTTGCCGAGCCTGCCTACGTCACCAACAACCCGGATTCTCCCAATGGATTCGGGGATTGGCAGTTCCTGGTGAAGTACCGAATCGCTGCCAAGAACGAGGAGCACGGAAACTACATCCTGACGGCCTTCTTTCAGATGACGGTCCCCACCGGGCAATACACTCAGGGCGCGCCAAGCCCGGTCATCACCCCCACGATTGCCTACGGGAAAGGATTCGGAAATTTCGACGAGCAGGGAACGCTGGGATACAGCATGCCCACCGGTAACGTTTCGGCCATCGGACACAATCTGACATGGAACAATACGTTTCAGTACCACTTTCTCAAGAAGTTCTGGCCGGAGACAGAATTAAACTACACTCGCTATTACTATGGCGAGCACGGTGGCCACCAGTCCATCTATGCCACGCCGGGTCTGGTGATCGGCCGGTTTAAAATTAAGGACCGTCTGGCTTTCACCGTCGGCGCCGGATTTGAGATTGCCTTGACATCCTTCCATCCCACCAACCATATTCCCATTGTTTCGGTACGCTTCCCGTTCTGAGGACTGGAGCGGAAGAGTGCTTCCTATGCGATATTGGAAACCGTACATGGCCCCACTTTTGGTGGGACTGCTGCTGGTGGGCGAAGGGCTACCCTCAGCGCGCGGCCAGAATCGCGCCATTGTGGTGGGCGCGGCCATCAGCCTCAAGGAATCCTTTAACGAGCTGGGCGGGATTTACGAGCGGCGGACGGGGACGAAAGTTACCTTCACGTTTGGGGCATCCGGGGAACTCGCGAAACAAATCGAGGCGGGCGCGCCGATTGATGTTTTCGCCAGTGCCGCCGAAAGGGAGATGGACGAACTCCAGGCGAAGAATCTGATTGACCCGGCCACCCGCGCCGATTTCGCGCGCACCTTCCTGGTTCTCGTTGTCCCCGTGGACTCCCAGCTCCAGGTGCACTCGTTTTCCGACCTTGAGAAGCCCAGCGTGACGAAAATCGCCATCGGCAATCCCCAGACTGTCCCGGCGGGGCAGTACGCCCGACAACTGCTCCGTAACACGCAAATCTGGTCAAAGATTGACTCCCGACTCATCCTGGCTGAAAATGTGCGTCAGGTCCTCGACTACGTGGCCCGGGGGGAAGTTGACGCCGGAATTGTCTATGCGACCGATGTGCAGGTGGCAGGGGGTAAGGTCTCCGTCGCCGCGCACGCCGCGGACACCGACTATGGACCTATCCTGTATCCGTTGGCGGTGGTCCAAGGCAGCGCCAGCGCGCCAGCGGCCAGGGGATTTGTGGATCTGGTCTTGAGTCCGGAGGGAATTGCCATCCTTAAGAATCACGGCTTTCAGCCTGCGAAGTAGAGAATGATCTGGCCCGCATTCAAGCTCTCACTTCTGGTGGTCAGCCTTGCCACCCTTGTCATCGGAGTGGTGGGGACCGCCCTGGGTTTTGTTCTTGCCAAGCGGCAGTTCCGCGCCAAGGAACTGTGCGACGCCCTCCTCACCTTGCCGATGGTGCTTCCCCCCACGGTGACCGGATACTATTTGATTCTGCTGCTCGGCAGGCGCGGATTGCTGGGGCGCTACCTCTACTCCCTAACCGGCTGGTCGCTGGCTTTCACCTGGGAGGGGGCAGTGGTGGCCGCAGGAGTGATGGCGCTCCCCATCATGGTAAAGTCAGCGCGCGCGGCGCTGGAATCCGTCGACCCGCGGTACGAGATGGTCTCGTATAGCCTGGGCAAGGGGGAACTGGAAACCTTTTTCCGGGTGACTTTACCCCTGGCGTTTCGGGGCCTTATGGCGGGCGTGGTTTTGAGCTTTGCGCGGGCGCTGGGAGAGTTCGGGGCCACTCTGATGCTCGCCGGCAATATTCCGGGAAAAACTCAAACGATGCCTCTGGCGATTTTCGAGGCGTTCATAGCGGGAGAGGACCGGCAGGCGCAAGCCCTGGCTTTGATCCTGACCTTTACCTCCATCGTGACCATCTATTTCACCAATATCCTGACGCGACCGCCCAAGAGTGCCTGATCCGATGCTGAACGCCAAGATCAAGAAAGAGTTCAGAACGAACGGCCGGGTTACCTTTGCGCTGGATGCCAGTTTCATGGTGGGGCAGGGAATCACCGTTCTCTTTGGTCCCTCGGGATCGGGCAAGACCACCATCCTGCGGTCGATTGCGGGAATCGTGCGGCCCGACGAGGGAAGGATCGAACTGGGTGAGCGCGTCTATTTTGATTCGGGAACAGGGACCAACGCGCCGATCCAATCCCGAAGAGTTGGGTTCGTTTTCCAGGATTACCTGCTTTTTCCCCATCAGACCGCCGTGGAAAACGTCGCGTACGCAATCCGGGCGGCCAGTCCCCGGGGGCGGCGCGACCGGGCCAGCGAATTGCTGGAGTTGCTGGGAATTGCCTATGCGTCCGATCGCCGCCCTCATCAGCTTTCGGGAGGTGAGCAGCAGCGGGTCGCCCTGGCCCGCGCCTTGGGGTCGGATCCCGCCATTCTGTTGCTCGATGAGCCCCTGTCGGCGCTCGATGCGGCCACTCGTTTGCGATTGTTGGGAGAAATCGTTGATTTACAGCGAAAAGCCAAAATCCCTTTCCTTTACGTCACCCATAGTCCGGTGGACGCGCTTCGGGCGGGCGACTGCGCCCTGATCTTGCATGCGGGCCGCATCGTGCAGGAAGGCAAGCCCGCGGAGGTTTTCAACGCGCCGCGAGATCCGGCGGCCGCGCAAGCCGTGGGGAACGAAAACATCCTGGCGGGGAGGGTCCACGATCATAACGAACGCCAGGGAATCAGCGTGATTGACCTGGCGGGATGCCAGTTGGTGATCCCGTATCACCCGCTGCCGGTAAGCGCTCCTGTCACGATTGGCATCCGCTCGGATGACATCATTGTCTCGCGAGAGCGCATCGGACAGACAAGCGCGAGAAACCTGCTGGAGGGTATGATCAAGGCTGTTGTGCAGGATGGGCCGGAGATTGATCTGCTGACGGATTGCGGGGTGAACCTGAAAGCCCGTGTAACCACCCAGGCGTTTGAAGACCTCGACCTCAAGCCGGGCGCCAAGGTCTTTCTCCTGATCAAGGCCAGCTCCTGCCACCTGTTGTCCTGACCGATTGAGATTCCATACGGCTCGAAACCAGCCAATATTTCAGGGTAAGAGATCGGCCCGTGCGACGAATCACGGTGGCTCGCGTGGTGACGCCCCTGCGCCTGCGCCCGGTTTCGGGGTATATTAGTCGGGGGTGGCTGGCCACACAACAAGGAGACAAGGAGAACGCATGAGCTGGGAAAATGAGCTGGCCCGCGAAATTGCCGGCCGGGTTTTGAGCGACGACGCGGCGCGCGAAGCCGTGGCGGGGGACTTTGGCCGCATCGTGGTGCGCAAGCCGCAGGCGGTGGCGGCCCCGGCATCGGCGGAGGACGTGGCGCGTGTGGTCAGGTTCGCGGCCCGGAATTCGCTCCACGTCGCCACGCGCGGCGGGGGGCACTCGCAAACCGGGCAGTCGCTTTCCGACCAGATCGTTCTGGACATGACGGCGCTCAACCACGTCACCCAGGTCACGGAAGAGGCGGCTACCGCGCAGGCGGGAATCAAATGGCGCGCGCTGGTGGAGCACCTCGCGCCCCGCCGCCTCTCGCCGCCCGTCCTGACCAATAATCTGGATGTCACGGTGGGCGGGACCCTTTCCACGGCGGGATTGGGCGTGGCCTCCTGGCGGCACGGCACTCAGGCGGACAATTGCCTGGAGTTGGAAGTGGTGACCGGCACGGGTGAAATCGTGCGCTGCTCCGAAAGCGCGAATCGCGACCTCTTTGACGCTGCCCGGTGTGGCGTCGGCCAGTTCGGGGTCATCACCCAGGCCGTGCTCAAGGTCCGCCGCCACCCGCCGCGCTTCCGCAGCTTCTACCTGCTTTACGACGATCTCGCCACCCTGCTCGACGACTTGAAAACCGTGATGAATGATGCGCGGTTTGATCATCTGGAATCGTGGTGCGTGCCGTGCCCGCAGGGTTTTAAGAAAGTTGCGGGGCAGCGCCAACCGTTCGCGCAGTGGTTCTATCCCCTGCACGCAACGGTGGAGTTGGAAGAGGGTGAATCGCCCGAAGAGGCCGCGGAAAAACTGGCAGGGCTCAAATTCTACAAGCAGGTTCACACCGAAGACGGCGAAATCGGGGATTTCTTCACCCGGCTTGACAACCTGTTTGCCCTCTGGAAGCGCGGCGGCTTCTGGGACTACGCTCACCCCTGGATGGAATGCGTTCTTCCCTGGCAGACCACCGCGACGTACATTTCCCAGGTGCTTGCCAACCTGCCGCCTCAGGTCCTGGTGGGCGGGCACATCCTGCTCTGGCCGGCGCGGGGAACGGCGTCGCGCGCGCCGCTTTTCATGCGCCCGGCAAGTGAATTTCTGATGGGCTTCGGAATCCTGCCCGCCGTCCCGCCCCAGTTTGTCAATGAGGTATTACCGCGTTTGAACATGGCAAGCCAGGCTTCCATTCTGATGGACGGCAAGCGCTACCTTTCCGGCTGGATCAACTTTGACCACGCCGCATGGAAAGCCCACTACGGCGAGCACTGGGCCGCCGTCCTCGCGGCGAAGCGGAAGTTCGATCCGCAAGGCATCCTGAATCCAGGGTTTGTGAAATACGAGTGAAGTCGTCAGTTATCAGTTTTCAGTTGCCAGTACAGCTCCCCATTTTCAGGCTTTTACTGAGGACTGCTGACTGACAACGGATAACCGCTCTCGCCACTAACCCAAATAGAATCAGAGCGCTATTGGACAAAATGGGCTTTCCATGCCTCGCCCTTCTCCTTGACACCCACGAAACCGACGTGCTACATTTTCCAATCTTTACTGCGCACGAAACGCTTGCCTGTGAGGCTTAGCTTTTCAAATGGGTGAAACGCTCCGCCAACTCGGACAGTTGTTCCTTCAAGCCTTACCCACCGTGCTGCTGGTGTTCCTCCTTTTCCTCATTCTGGACAGGATTTTCTTCCGCCCGCTTACCGCAGTGATGAAGCAGCGCGAGGAGTTGACGGTGGGGGCCATGGCGCGAGCCCGCGAACAGGCGGCCGCGGCGGAGGCCAAAGCGCAAGAATATGAAGCGGCCTTGCAAGGGGCCCGGCAGGAGGTCTACCGGCAGCGAGAGGTGGACCGGCACACCAACCTGGGGCAGCGCGACGCGACCCTGCACAAGGCCCGCGAACACGCCGAAGGCCTGATCCGCGAGGCGCAGGCCGCGCTGGCCGGAGAAGTGGCGCGCGCCATGGCGGAATTGGATGCGGCGTGCCATCCCCTGGCGGAAGAGATTTCCGAAAGCCTGGTGGGGCCCGGCGCCGCCCCCGGCGGGCAGAGAAGGTTGCCACTTTGATCCGCTCATCTCGCCAAGCCGTTTTATTCGGTCTGCTGGGAATTTGCCTCGCCGGGTTCGCCTCCGCCCGGGTGGTGTGGGCACAGGGGCCGGAGAAGGCGGCGAAAAAGGAGAGTTCGGAGCCGCCTCACGAACTGCTCTTTAAAACCATCAATTTTGCGATTCTCGTGGGCGGGCTCGCTTACGTCCTGCGCAAGCCGGTAGCGGGCTTCTTCACCTCACGCTCCGCCACCATTCAGAAAAGTCTCGACGAGGGCCGCAAGGCGCTGGAAGCCTCGCAAGCCCAACTCCGGGTGGTGGAAGAAAAGCTGAAGGGGTTGGAGGCGGAAATAGCCGCGTACAAGGCTTCCGCCACCCGCGAAATGGAGGCGGAGCGCCAGCGCATGCAGCAGGCGGGCGCGGAGGAAGCCGCCCGGATTCTGGAAGCGGCGCGCGCCCAAACCAGCGTCGCCGTCCGCGCCGCCAGGTTGGAACTGAGAAAATACGCGGCCCAGAAAGCCGTGACCCTGGCGGAGGAACTGATTCGCGCCCGCCTGGATGACTTGACCCGCCAGCGCCTCGTCGCCCAATTTGTGGCGACGATCCAGTCCCAGGAACGGAAGAACTAGCCATGCCCACGGTCATTGCCAATCGCTACGCGCGCGCCCTTGCGGATGTGGTGGCGCCTGCCGGGAATTACCGCCAGATGCTCAGCGAATTGGAGGATTTCGGCGCGGCTTATCGCGAGAGCGTGGAACTGCGCGAGGTGTGCGATACCCCGGCCGTCGGCATGGCGCAGAAGCTGAAAGTGCTGGAAGCGCTGGCGGGGAAAATGGGAACTTCGCACCTTACCCTCAATTTCCTGCGCGTGTTGATGAGCCACTACCGGATGCCCTTGCTGGAGGAGGTTATCCAGGCCTTTCGCAACGTCGCTTACGCGCGGATGGGAATTGTGCGGGTAAGCATCTCGTCCGCTACGGATCTCTCCCCTGCAGAGCGATCGGTTCTTCAGGCGCGATTCAACGAGCTGACGCAAAAGCAATCCGAACTGGAATTCCATCTGGACGAAAACTTGATCGGCGGCTTGCAGGCGCAAATTGGAAGCACGGTTTTTGACGGCTCGATTCGCGGCAGCCTGGACCGGCTAAAAGGGCAATTGTTGGAGCAGTGAGGAAGCTATCAGCTTTCAGCTCTCAGCTAGAGCATTGGCTTATAGCGAAATTGGGAGATGATGGCTG
>Ga0326727_10018890_pt1 | contig 13986 bp, 6 predicted proteins | sample MB2enrmetagenome_FD_207643 | JGI IMG/M metagenome (GOLD analysis project Ga0326727, IMG submission 207643) | Lab enriched peat soil microbial communities from McLean, Ithaca, NY, United States - MB29MY | ecosystem: Environmental > Terrestrial > Soil > Wetlands > Peat | place: USA: New York...
CTTTACAAAAAACTTATGTTGCTCTAAAACAGGGTTCCGTCCAACCTGGAAGCTGGTTTCACGCTGGGCCCCACATAAGCGTGGAGACCACATATTCGCGAACATGTTGGATAAAACATGTTCGCGACATAAAACGAGCCTCCCCTACGGACTGCCCCTCCTTTATTCCACGTTTGCCTGTGACTCCGCGCCTTTAACGCGGCTGTTCCTGTTGCCTCTCTCGCCCCCACCTGGGGGCCACTTCAAGAAACGAGGCAAACACATGACGACGAAGACTCTCAGCACAAGCGATATCGCGCAGTTCACCGGCAGCGAAAACTGGTATCGGCATGGGATCAACCGCAACGTACTCTACACCGACGGCGCGCAGCACGTTGCCGAGCATGGTGGGGCGTATTGGCTTCTGGACGAAATCGCAGTCACTCAGCCCTACAACAAGGCTGTCGCCGCCGAGGAATTTCAAGTCTGGAAGCTCGCCGTACGTCCCGACCGAAGCGCCACGCTCACGTGCGACGATGGCAACGGCAATATCGTGTTCGCCAAGGAGATCGAGCACACCGATTTCCCGCTGGATGAAATCACGCTGTACTTTGCCAACAACGTAATCCACTTGCCGAGCGAGTACTGACCAGCGTCAAGCCCGCGCTGGCGTCCTCGTTGGCGCGGGTTTCTTCTCCCCACAGTGCCGCAAGGAAGGACGCGCCGCCGCTTTGCTGCCTGCTATGCTCATTGAATATGGATCCAACTCAATTCACGCGAAGCCAGCAAAGGCGTGCTCAAATCACGATACCCATGTACTCTGATCCTTTGAAGGATGGGATCATCAAGCGATATGATCAGACTTCAGCAAAAATGCGGTTATAGACGGCCAAGCGTGCATATTTCATGACGAAGCTTGAAGCTCTCAAAAGAGGAGCGACTGTCAAGGGCATCCTGCCGGATTGCCTGGTCACGGTTGTGGATATCAAGTGGTACGGTTCCGCGGCTGTCGAGCTTACGTACAAGGACCCTGCCGGGAAGCCCAGCGTGGTGCTCCTTTATCGTGATCGTGAACCCAGCCTGGAGATCGGCGAAACTGGTCGGCCTTGGAGTTTCGATGGCGACGGGAAGATGTTTCGCTTGGTCTCTGAAGCCCAACGCATCAACCTGGCCCATCTTTTTGATCCGTTACTAGCCATCCACACGTCGATGGTTGACGCCTTGCCGCACCAGATCACGGCAGTGTACGGCGAAATGCTGCCGCGCCAACCCCTACGATTCTTACTGGCCGATGATCCTGGCGCTGGAAAAACCATCATGGCTGGCCTGCTCGTCAAGGAACTGCTGATTCGCGGCGACTTGCACCGATGTCTGATCGTGTGTCCTGGCAATCTCGCCGAGCAGTGGCAAGACGAACTCTATCAGCGGTTTCAACTTCCATTCGAGATTCTGACCAACGACAAACTTGAATCGGCACGTACGGGAAACTGGTTCGCTGAGAACTCGATGGCCATTTGCCGGCTCGACAAACTGAGCCGCAACGAAGACGTACAGGCAAAGCTGGCGAATACCGACTGGGACCTCGTAATTTGCGACGAAGCCCACAAGATGTCCGCAACCTTCTTTGGCAACGAGGTCAAGTACACGAAAAGATATCGGCTGGGCCAACTTCTTGGCCAGCTCACGCGGCATCTTCTGTTGATGACGGCGACCCCGCACAATGGGAAGGAAGAGGATTTTCAGCTATTCCTTGCCTTGTTGGATGCCGACCGTTTTGAAGGCCGCAACCGTGACGGCGTCCATAGCGTTGACGCTTCAGACCTCATGCGCCGACTGGTCAAGGAGCAGTTGCTCAAGTTCGACGGGACGCCATTGTTTCCGGAACGAAGGGCCTATACCGTCAGCTACAAGTTGTCCGATGCGGAAGCAGCCCTGTACAAGAGCGTTACCGATTACGTTCGTGACGAGTTTAATCGTGCCGATGCGTTGGAAAGCGAGGGCCGGAAAGGAACTGTCGGATTTGCCCTGACAATTTTACAGCGCCGCCTCGCATCTTCCCCGGAGGCAATCCTGCAATCGTTGCGTCGCCGCCGAGAAAGACTTGAACGACGCTTGCGTGAAGAGCAAATACTCAAGCGCGGCGGTGAACTTCAGGACATCAACCTTGACAAGGTACCAGACCTCACGGACGAGGATATCGACGAGCTTGATGACGCCCCAGATTCCGAGGTCCAGCAAGTCGAAGAAACGGTTGTAGATCAGGCAACAGCGGCTCGGACCATCGCCGAACTTGAAGCCGAAATTGAAATTCTGAAGGGCCTCGAAGTGCTGGCCCTGAAAGTTCGTCGCAGCGGAACAGACAAGAAATGGGAAGAACTCTCGGCTCTTCTGCAAAACCACGCGGAGATGTTCGATGCGCAGGGGCACCGGCGGAAGCTGGTTCTTTTCACCGAGCATCGCGACACCTTGAACTATTTGACGGAAAGGCTCCGCGCCCTTCTGGGTGCGCCAGAGTCGCTCGTGACAATTCACGGAGGAATGGGACGCGAAGATCGAGCCAAGGCCCAAGAAGCCTTCAAACAGGACAAAGACGTACTCATCCTGCTGGCGACCGACGCGGCTGGTGAAGGAATCAACCTGCAGCGCGCGCATCTGATGGTGAACTACGACCTGCCGTGGAACCCAAACCGCCTGGAACAACGGTTTGGGCGCATCCACCGCATCGGTCAGACCGAAGTCTGCCATCTCTGGAACCTGCTGGCCGACGAGACCCGCGAGGGCGATGTGTATAAACGCCTGCTCGAAAAGATCGAGCAGGAACGGGAGGCGCTGGGCGGAGGCGTTTTCGACATCCTCGGCCAACTTTTTCGCGAACAAAAATTGCGCGACCTGCTGATTGAGGCCATACGGTACGGCGACCGGCCCGACGTGAAAGCCCGACTTCACGAGATCGTCGACAATCTGACCGACCGCAAACACTGCCAAGACCTTCTCGAAGAACGTGCGCTTGCCCACGACAGCATGGATGCGACCGAGGTCCGCAAGATTCGTGAGGACATGGAGCGTGCGGAAGCCAGACGGCTTCAGCCACATTTCATCGAGTCGTTTTTTCTTGAGGCATTCCGTGTCTTAGGCGGCTCAATCAAAGAACGCGAACCTCGTCGCTTTGAGATTACTCACGTCCCGGCATTGATTCGCCAGCGCGACCGGCTCATCGGGATAGGCGAGCCTGTCTTGCTCAGATATGAGCGGATCACCTTCGAGAAGGCGCTGAGGGCGGTATCGGGACAGCCGTTGGCTACTTTCGTTTCTCCGGGACACCCTCTGCTTGCCGCAACCATCGACCTCGTTTTGGAGCGGAATCGCGACCTGCTGAAACGTGGCACGGTGCTCGTGGACCCCGATGATCAAGGACAGGAGATTCGAGCGCTCTTTTATTTGGAGCACACGATAGAGGACGGACGAATCGACAAGGCTGGCAACCATCGCGCGGTTTCCCGTCAGCTTCAGTTCATTGAGGTCGATTCGACGGGCACTACGAAGCACGCTGGCTATGCGCCGTACCTCGACTATCGCGCCACAACGCCCGAGGAACACGCGGCAATCTCCGCATCTCTCGAATCGCAAACGTGGCTGAAAGCCGACCTCGAATCCACGGTTATCGGCCATGCCATCGAAACGCTCGTTCCCGAGCACATCCAGGAAGTCCGCGCGCGCCGCGAAGACCTCGTAGTACGCACGATGGCGGCGGTCAAGGACCGGCTGACGAAAGAAATCAACTACTGGGACCACCGCGCCAATCAGCTCAAGGATCAGGAACTCGCGGGTAAGACAAACGCCAAAATCAATTCTGGCAAGGCCCGTCAGCGGGCCGACGAACTGCAAGCTCGCCTGCAAAAACGCATGGCGGAACTGGAACTGGAAGGCCGGCTCTCCCCCCTTCCCCCTGTGGTGGTCGGCGGTTCGCTTGTCATTCCGATTGGACTGCTCAGAGAGCTACAACCAAATTGGACACCGGCAGACGACGCCGCGGCGGCAGAGAACCGCAAGAAGATCGAGCTTCTCGCCATGAGGTTGGTGATGGAGGCCGAAGCGCGATTGGGTTATGAGCCACGCGATGTGAGCGGTAACAAGTGTGGTTACGACATTGAATCGAGGGTGCCCAGCACTGGGAAGCTACGTTTTATCGAGGTAAAGGGACGTGTTGCCGACGCAACCACCGTTACCGTGACGCGAAATGAAATCTTGACCGCGCTGAACAAGCCCGAAGATTTTATTCTCGCCGTCGGCCAAATCGAGAACGGTGAGGGCAAGCTCCTCTATGTTCGTCAGCCGTTCCAGTTGGAACCGGAATTTTCTGTTGAGAGCGTGAATTACAAGCTGCAGGAATTGCTTTCCCGCGGGGAGAGTCCATCATGAAGAACCCCCCAGATACACCACACGAGCTTGAAGTTTCCCGCGCTGATCTTCTTACTCAACTTAAGTTTCTCTCCAAGGCGATGGGCAAATCGACGAAAAGCGTTATCCTACGCTTCCAGGGCGGAACGTTGGTGATCGAAGCTGGCGAGTCGACGGTCGAAATCTTCGCGCGGGGAGACTGGCCGGTCGCAATCATAGCCGATGTTATATGGGTCCATGTACTTGCAAAGAAGATGCCCGCCGGGGACCCAGTTCGCTTACGCGTTCAGGACGGAAAGCTCTACGCCAACGCATTTTCCGTGCGATGCGCGTTCGCATTGGAAGAACTGCCGCCGATCCTTGAGCCTCCAAAGTCTGACGAAAGGCGGCTGACCGTTGAAGCGGCTGAGATTCTCAAACCGCTGCGTCTGTCGAAAGAAGATGTGGAGAAGTTGGTCACGGAGGCGCGTGCCCGTGGAAATGCAACATGGACTCATCATGATAAGAAAATGATTGAGGTCGTCGCGAGAGCTTGGAAACTGCTGGCACCTCTGGGCGTTGAGACCGGCGATATCCGAAGATGTGTAGACGATGCAGTCCGCAACGCATGGAAGCGATCTGAAAGCAGAGATGAAAAAGAAGCTGATTGAAGTTGCGCTCCCGCTGGAAGCCATCAATGAGGCGTCCCGGAAAGAGAAGAGCCCTTTTACCAAGAATCATCCGCGAGCTCTTCACGTTTGGTGGGCGCGACGCCCTTTGGCCGCCTGCCGAGCAGTTTTGTTCGCGTCTCTCGTGGACGACCCATCCTCAAATCCGGCTCAGTATCCTACCGAGGAGGCCCAAAATGCGGAGCGAAATAGGTTATTTCGACTGATCGAAAGGCTAGTGCGCTGGGAGAACAATGCAAATGAGAGTCTTTTGCAGGAGGTTCGCGCAGAGATCAAGAAATACACCGCAGAGACAATCCCGTGCGTGTTCGACCCCTTCGGTGGCGGCGGATCAATTCCGATCGAGGCCCAACGGCTAGGCCTCGACACGAGAAGTAGCGATCTGAATCCAGTGGCGGTGCTCATTAACAAAGCTCTCATCGAAATACCTCCAAAACTTGTAGATAGAGCACCTGTTGGTCCCGCCGCCGGACTTCTCTCAGCCTTACCGAAGAACCTAGGCATTGAAGGTTTGCTACGGGATATCGATCATTACTCTGAGTGGCTGTGGCTTAAAGCTCGCGAGCAAATCGGCCACCTGTATCCTCCAGTTACGCTTCCCAAAGAACTCGGAAGCACGCAGTCTCCGGTTACTGCCTGGATATGGGCGCGATTAGTCACATGCCCAAATCCAGCTTGCGGAGGGGCTGCACCTCTGGTTCGTTCGTTTGACCTATCCACAAAACCTGGCAATAAAGTATGGATTAGCGTTACGGTGGACAATGCCGCAAAGCGGTGCAGTTTCACAGTAAAACAAACCGGCCCCGGCCCTCGTGCTTCGACCGTTGGGAAGCGAGGTGCAACTTGTCTGATTTGCAGCAGTCCGATTTCGCTTGAATACATTAGAGAGGAGGGAAAGGCAGGTCGCATTGGAACGCAGCTTCTTGCGATTGTTACCTCAGTCGGGAAGCGAAGAGTCTATTTGAGTCCAACACGGGAGCAGGCAGAATCGGCTCAAATAAAGATTCCAAGCGACGCTCCGGATTCGGAACTCCCGGAGCACGCCCTCGGATTCAGGGTCCAAGCTTATGGGGTCCGCAAACACATGCAGCTCTTCAGCACCCGACAGCTAGCTGCCATGATTGCGCTCTCCGATCTCGTCGTGGAGGCTCGCGATCAGGCTGTAAAGGATGGAGCGGATCTGGATTATGCAAATGCGATAGCGACGTACCTCGGTATCGCGGTGTCCCGGTTTGCTGATTTCTCGAATGCGTTTTGCTCTTGGGATTCGGGCAACACAAATATGCGTCAGCTTTTCGCACGCCAAACGATCTCAATGGCCTGGGATTTTGCTGAAACTAATCCGTTAGAAGGTGTCGTTAGCATTAGGGATGCGGCGCAATGGGCAATTGCGGCACTGAGGGGGGTTAGACCGACAAGACCGGCTCACGTCCTGCAACGAGATGCCGCAGCGCCTGTCGAATCGGGTAGCCCGCTAATCGTCTGTACTGACCCGCCGTACTACGACAACATCGGCTATGCTGACCTGTCCGATTTCTTTTACGTATGGTTAAGACGCGCGCTGCATACTGTTCACCCCGATCTCTTCAGCACTCTACTTACTCCCAAGCGACAAGAGCTCATTGCCGATCCGCACCGCTTTGAAGATGGTAAGAAAGCGGCTCAACAATTCTTTGAAGAAGGTTTAGGCAAGACATTTGCGGAAATGTACAAAGTACAGGATCGTCGCTTCCCGATGACTGTTTTCTATGCCTTCAAACAGTCCGACTCCGAAGAGAACGAAGAGCAGGATGGAAACACAACCGTAAGCTCGACAGGATGGGAAACCATGCTTGAAGGGCTTCTTTCTGCGTCCTTTCAGATAACTGGAACGTGGCCGATGAGGACTGAGCAGCAGCAACGGAGTCGAAGCCTCGGCAGCAATGCTTTGGCCTCATCCATCATCCTCGTATGCAGGCCCCGTCCAACATCCGCACCGATCACGACACGAAAGGACTTTCTCGCACGGCTAAAGCGCGACATGCCCCACTCATTGAAAGAAATGCAGCAAGGCAACATAGCGCCCGTTGACCTTGCCCAGGCTGCAATCGGACCTGGGATGGCCGTGTTTTCAGAGTACACAAAGGTCTTGGAAAGCGACGGTTCGCTAATGCGTGTGCGGACGGCTCTAGCGCTTATCAATCAGACGCTGGATGAGGTTCTTTCTGAGCAGGAAAGCGAGTTTGATCCTGATACTCGCTGGGCGTTAGCGTGGTTTGAACAGTACGCTTTCGCAGAGGGACCTTATGGTCAGGCCGAGGTCCTGGCAACCGCGAAGGCGCTCAGCGTTTCCGCGCTCGATGAAACGAAGATTCTCCATTCTCGTGCCGGGAAAGTCCGGCTGCTTCGGAGGGATGAACTCTCGGCGGACTGGAATCCTACAGCGGAGCATCGGCTAACAGTTTGGGCCGTGACGCAACACCTAATCCGCTCGCTCGACAAGCATGGAGAAACGGACACCGCGACGCTGGCAAGCAAGGTTGGCGGCCTGGCCGAAACCGCCCGCGACCTTGCCTACCGACTTTATATTCTGAGCGAGCGAAAGGGTTGGGCCGAGGAAGCCGGTTACTACAACAGCTTGGTCGTGTCCTGGCCAGCTATCGCACCGAAGACGTTTGCACTAAGCTGAGATTTCACTGGATCAATATATGGCGATCACAAACCATGAACGGGTCGGCAAGGCGCTCGAACAATTGAACACCGGGCTGCGGCCTTTCGTCGAACGCGAACTGAAGGCCACGTATAAAGAGCGATGGACGGAGACTGCCCGACCGAGCTTTCCGAATTGGCAACAGACCGGGAAGAACGCTGTCGAACTGAACTGGGACACGCAGGCGTTGCTCAGTGTGATGTGGGACCTCTGGAACGACTGCTTCAGGAAGATTCTCGGCCCCTCTGACCGTAGCCTTGTTAGCGAGCTTCGCGATATCCGCAACAAGTGGGCCCACCAGAAGGCATTCAGTACCGACGACGCATACCGAGCTATTGATACCATCTCGCGTCTGCTCACCGCCGTTGCGGCGCCAGAGGTGGAGCAAGTCGACCAGATGAAGGCCGAGACTCTCCGCGTGAAGTTCGACGAGCAGGTCCGCAGCCAGAAGCGTAAGGAATCGAGCATCGCCGTGGAGGGAAAGCCCGCCGCCGGACTTCGTCCGTGGCGCGAGGTCGTCACTCCTCACCCGGACGTTGCTTCGGGACGGTACCAGCAGGCGGAGTTCGCAGCGGATCTGTGGCAAGTATTTCTAGGGGAGGGATCGGACGAGTATCGCGATCCAGTTGAATTCTATCGACGCACATTCATCACCGAGGGTCTTCAGAAGCTCCTATCGAATGCGCTGCTCCGGCTAGCTGGACAGGGCGGTGACCCGGTCGTTGAGCTGCAAACCAACTTCGGGGGCGGCAAGACCCACTCCATGTTGGCGCTTTATCACCTCTTTGCTAATGTACCGGCCAGCCAGCTCCCCGGCATGGAGGCGGTCACCAAGATTGCCGGCGTCTCGCAACCGCCCAAGGTCCGGCGGGCGGTGCTCGTCGGCAATCGAATCTCGCCCGCTGACCTTCACAAGAAGCCGGATGGCACCGTCGTGCGGACGCTCTGGGGCGAGCTGGCATGGCAACTCGGTGGCAAAGAGGGTTACGAGATGGTCCGCACCGCCGACGAGAAAGGTGTCAGTCCAGGCGATTCATTGCGATTGCTCTTCAAGAAGTTTTCGCCGTGCCTCATTTTGATTGACGAATGGGTCGCGTATGCGCGGCAGCTCTATAACAAATCGGACCTCCCTGCTGGCGACTTCGATGCCCATTTCACTTTCGCGCAAACGCTGAGCGAATCCGCAAAGTTGGCCGGAAACACGCTTTTGGTTGTCAGCATACCCGCCTCGCAAAACGAGATCGGCGGCGAAGGCGGTCAAGCGGCACTAGAACGGCTCAAGAATGTTCTCGAACGTGTGGAAACGTCTTGGCGTCCCGCCAGTACAGAAGAGGGTTTTGAAATTGTTCGCCGCCGCCTTTTCCAGCCAATCACCGATGCGGAGTTGTTCACCGCACGGGATACCGTGGTGCGGGCATTCGCGGACGAATATCGTAAATCGTCGCAGGAGTTTCCGTCTGAGGCCAGCAAGGGCGATTACGAGCGCCGGATGCGCGCCGCATACCCGATCCACCCGGAACTGTTCGACCGGCTGTACAACGATTGGTCCAGTCTGGACAAATTTCAGCGCACGCGCGGGGTGTTGAGGCTGATGTCGGCGGTAATCCACACTTTGTGGGAGCGCGATGACCGCGGCCTAATGATTCTGCCGGCAAACGTGCCCTTGGATGCGGTTGCTGTACAAAGCGAGTTGACCCGCTATCTGCCGCCGACATGGTCGCCGGTGATCGAGAAAGACATCGACGGATCGCACTCGCTTCCGCTGCGGATTGATCGAGAGAATCCGATGCTGGGACGGTACTCGGCATGTCGCCGGGTGGCACGGACTCTCTACCTGGGGTCGGCGCCAATGCAAGATGCGGCTAACAAGGGCTTGGACGATCGGCAAGTCAAATTTGGATGCGTTCAACCGGGCGAAACGTCGGGCACATTCGGCGACGCCCTACGAAAATTGGCCGATCAAGCGACGTACCTCTACGTGAATGAAGGCCGGTATTGGTACTCGACCCAACCGAGTGTGAACCGAATGGCCGAGGAACGCGCCGAACGGTTTCATCCGGAAGATGTCACGGAGGAGATTCGCCGTCGTCTGCTCGAAGAGGCAAAGCAACGAGGAGACTTTTCAAAGGTACATCCTTGTCCTGCGAGCTACAACGAAGTGGTGGACGAACCCGAAGCAAAGCTGGTGATCCTCGGGCCAGACTCGCCCCACAGCGCCAAGGATACCGATAGCCCAGCCCGCCAGCTAGCCGCCGAAATCTTGAACCGCGGATCGGCAGGCCGAAACTGCGGGAACATGCTGGTTTTTCTTGCCGCAGACAAAACGCGCTTTGCGGACCTCGACAAAGCGGTACGTTTCTACCTTGCGTGGAAGTCGATTGAGAGCGAGAAAGTGTCTTTGGATCTGACTCCATTTCAGGCGAATCAAGTGGACCAGAAGAAAACAAGCTCGGAGCAGGCAGTCAAGGGCCGAATTCCCGAAACGTATGTGTGGCTTCTCGTACCCGGACAGAAGAGGCCAGAATCCGGGCAGGCGTTCCCTAATGTCGAATGGCAAGATATCCGGCTTCAAGGCCAAGAAGCACTGGCCGAACGGGCATCCAAAAAGCTGAAGAACGAAGAACTTCTGATCACAAGCATGGCCGGAACGCGCCTGCATTTGGAAATCACGCAAATTCCTTTGTGGCGCTCTCCGGGTAGTCACGTCGGAGTGAAACAACTGGTGGATGATTTCGCCAAGTACCTCTATCTTCCGCGTGTCAAGAACGCGCAAGTGATTCTTGATGCAATTCAGGACGGTGTGGCTCGCCTCACATGGAAGCAAGATACTTTCGCGTACGCGGATTCTTATGACGCAGCGGCCGGTCGCTATCGCGGTCTCGAAGCCGGTTGTCGTCCTAATGTTCAGTTGAATTCGGAAAGTATCGTCGTTAAGCCCGAGGTTGCAGCAGAACAGATGGAGAAGGAGGCCGCTGCCAAAGCTTCGACACCCACCGGAATAGGGGTTGCAGGCACGGCAGCCGCAGATGGACTTGCTGGATCTGGCGTCGGGGTTGCCGCATATCGTGCTGGAGGAACCGGCCTGCCCCAAACAGGCTCGACGAAATCGCCGGGTCTGAGGCGGTTTCACGGTTCGGCGACACTGAATGCGACTCGCCTATCGCGCGACGTTGATGCTATAGCCGCTTCCGTGGTTCAGCATCTTGCCGGCCTACTCGACGCTAAAATGAAAATCACCATTGAAATCGAAGCTGAGCTTCCTTCTGGCGCTCCTGAGAATGTGGTTCGCACTGTCACCGAGAACTGTCGGACGTTGAAATTTGACAGCCAAGGATTTGAGGAGACATAAAATACACTGCGATACCCGGTTCAGCCCAAGATTCCAGCCCAAGATAAGTGTGTCTTTCACGACCTTTGAAGTACTTACGCAGCCACCTAAGACCTGTTAAGTCGTTATAAACACTTATCAACGCCACTCTGAAAAGGCTGGCGTCGGCGGTTCAACTCCGTCCCTGGCCACCACGATTTCAATAACTTAGCGACTATTCTTCAACTGCCACATCGCTGGAAATACAGGTCATCTTGGGCTGAAGGAAGCACAAGTTCTGCGCGATACTGTTTGGAATCAATAATCTACGGGATGGCACGCCAACAGAGCGCAGACTTTGACGGGCTGCGCTCGAAAGATCTTGAGAGTTGCAGGGCCAGATCGGAGAAATCGAAAGCACGTGGATCAACTTTTTCCCGATGACTTCGGGTTTTTCCCAACGGTTGGGGCGCGGGACGCCAGTTTTCCGGGATTAGGTTGCATACGGAAAAGGAACGTGCAAAAAGTCAGAAAACAAGGTAGTACACCATAACCGACATTATAGGCAGTTACTCGCCCGGCAACTGTGCCTGATTCGAAAATTGACTCTTCGCGGTTTTAGTCAAACATACCAAAAATAGAGATAAGCTATCACCTGATCATCTTCCAGCACATCACCAGCGGAATGGGATGAGAGCAGCAGCAACCTGGGGTCTGGCCGTAAGGAATAAACGACAAACGTTGTGACGATTGGCACTCACCCGATGCGGGCCGCCCAGTCATCGATGATCAGAACATCGTTGCGTCCTAGTCGCGCCAGGAGGCGGCTCGGAGCTCCTGTCGGCTCGGGCGTAGGGACCCAAGAGTCACGCCCACGTTTGTGTATGTTCTGAGGTTCTCTTCGGGTCGCACATCCGCCACAATCCTTGCGATCTAATCCGTCACGCTATTACGAATGCGGCGCGCGGAAACAAAGCGATAGCGCAGAAGCGTCCAGACTGCGGCCCAGCCGTCCCAATACCGGATTTTCTTGCCTCTTCCCTCGCTCCGCGGAGTGTAGGAGATCGGCACCTCCCAGATCTTCTCACCCAGCCTGCAGACCTTTGCTGTAATCTCCGGGCAGAATTCAAAGTGGTGGCATTCCAGTCGAATCCCCACGAGCAACGAACGCCGGAATGCCTTGTAGCAGGTTGCTTCGTCGTGGATGTTCGCTCGATATAGTAAGTTTGTCAGATACGTCAGAAGCTTGGCACCAAAGAAGAACCCTAGCCCTCGTTCTGGCCGGTCCGGGCGCACCCCGTAAACGACGTTCGATATGTGTTCTTTCAACGGCCGCAGCAGTTTTGGGTAATCCTCTGGGTCGTATTCGAGGTCGGAATCTTGAATCAGCACGTACTCACCTCGCGCGTACCGCAGCGCTGTGCGAATCGCCGCCCCCTTGCCAAAATTCCCGTCATGTAACACGAGCGTCACACCACCATCTTCGGCGATTGACACAAGTCTCTCGCGTGTTCCGTCTGTCGACCCGTCGTCAACCACAACGATTTCCTTCAACACTGGCGCAGCCTGGACAGCGCGTAAGAGTTTTTCCACGTGCGCGGCCTCGTTATAGATAGGGATGATTACAGTCACACAACCGGCATAGAGTGCCTTTTGCTCGGCAGGGTGCCCGAGAACGGCCGCCAAAGGAAACGGGCCGTCTCCGTAAAGTTTCGGCGACGCACGGGAGACTCGCGACCTTTCAGAGTCGTCACTCACGACGCGCGATTCGCTCACCAAGGTTTTCATCGCTACACAACCCTCCCGTAGCAAACTCTAGGGCTCCTCCTGCTGGGGTAAAGCTGGGGCTTGGGGAGGAGGCAAGCCCCCAGGCGCGTGTGCCAACACCTCTGCGTAAGGAACCAACTGCGGGTTCCGAACATCCGCGAGCAGTGACCACACCGTGCGGTCCGGCATCTGCTGAAGCAGAAGACGATTGTGATCGGACCCCAGATCGCGCGCCCAAACCACTTTTGAATGCGTCAGGTCTGCATGGTTCCACACCCACTCGCCAGTCACGTCGTGCCTCGGAAAGTAACGCACAAACACTAACTGCTGTCCCGGCTGATGTTCTAGCCATTGTTCGAGTTCCGCACGACGCACGCTCCAGCCATGCGTCAGCAGAACCCTGAAATCAAAGTCGTGAGTACTATCATGCCAGTCGTTAATCTGTGCCACCACTTGTAGGATGAGGAAGATGAGACACGCCGGAGGAAGCAGAGTCACAAAGCCACGCCACGGGTACACCGGACTGCGAGACTTGGCACTTTCACGCGCAGCCCTACGTCGCTCAGCCCTGCTGGACGCCGCCCCCAGCACCTGAGCGTCATTGCGCCAGTTCCAGAGTCGTCGCAGGGCTTCCACCTGGAGAAACAGCACGACACATGCCGTCGGCGCGAAATAGTGCGGAAACGCATATTTCACAAGGAACGCTTGAAACAACAGCAGCCCGGTAGTAGCGATGGCAAGCCGCGGCCAGAATTCGTCGAAGACATACCACAAAAGCGCAATCTGTCCCACGGAAAGAAGGTCGATAGCGATGCGCGGCGGTACCGATCGCTGGACATAAAAGACTGCAACGGCAATGAATCCCGCGAGCAAAACAACCTGGCAGTATCGCATCCACCCTCGCCGCAACCAAGCAGCCAACACCAAGGGCGCGCTCAGCAGGATGCCGCAATAGAAAGTCCACCACACCCTTATCTTGCGTGCTGCCTTCATCATCACGTTGAAGGGCGTACGTTGCGACATGTAGAGTCGCATTTCGTAACCCTCGTAGAGATACTGCACCCATGGGCTGCTATACATGATCTTCGGACGTAGCGGCATGAAGACAAACTGAGGACTTTCCTGATATTGCCGCTCATGGAGTAAGTAGGGAGGCTGCCAGGCAGAACCGGTAATGG
>Ga0326727_10018891_pt1 | contig 13986 bp, 13 predicted proteins | sample MB2enrmetagenome_FD_207643 | JGI IMG/M metagenome (GOLD analysis project Ga0326727, IMG submission 207643) | Lab enriched peat soil microbial communities from McLean, Ithaca, NY, United States - MB29MY | ecosystem: Environmental > Terrestrial > Soil > Wetlands > Peat | place: USA: New York...
CACCATAAAATGTTTATGTTGAAAGTTAGCTCTGAAAGGATTTCTTTTTTGTTTAATTTCTTATAAATCAAATGTTTAAAATGATATTTTTCATTTTTTAAGTTTATAAGGTGCAGTTCTTTAACCCTCAAATTTTTTCGTCTGTTGTCGAGACGATTTTCATTTAAATGATCAATTACATCTCCTCCTTTATAATTCATAAGGTATCGTGACATCAATACAGTTTCTCCCTCTACATATCCTTGAACATATCCGTTAGAATTAAGACTCCAACTGTATTTCACTAAATCATGATATATGTTTTCATCAACCATTGTTTCCTCAATTTTTTTCCCATTCTTATTAAAGAGTTCAATAATTGGAATTCCTTTTTCATTTCGAAGTATTGGTGTATCCCTAATTCTTTCTAAACGTTCTTTTTCTATCTTCTCTAAAACTTCATCCCGTTCTCTGATTGCTTCCTCTACTGTTTTGCAAGTTTTATATTTTCTTCCTCCTATTTCTGCTCTAAATCCTTTCCCATGATTACATATATTCTTTGGTAATTCTCTTCCTTCGCGACTATTCTTCCAAAGAACAAAATCAGATGGGATAGAAATATCATTTTTCGGAGCCGTTTTTAAATTGAACTGATCAACCCATAAATTATATTGGTGAGCCGCATATTCTTCTTTTTCGTAAAACGCTAACATGCGTCTTCCATTTACTCTAATATTCGTTCTCCAAATTTTTCCTTTTTTATCTAAACTTACCCCATGATATTTGCTTGTCGTGCCTTTTCTTTTTCTTTTATTTCTATCTTCATTAGAAGTCAAAGGACGGAGATTTGGACGTCTATTATCTGTACGAATTCCGTTTATATGATCAACTCTAATTTTAGAGTCTATTTTATTTCCTTTTAGAATTATTTCTACGTAACGGCTTAATCTCCACATAACTCCATTAACACCTCCTCTAACATATCCATCTTTATCGAGATGCCATCGAAATTGATTCAGATGTTCATAATCCTCAAAAGAAACTGTTGTATATCCAATGATACCATTCCTACTACGAATTGGAATTCTTTTTCTGAATTTAATGGCGAATAAACAAACAAGCGATAATATGTAGAAAGACATTTTTTTTTAGTTTTCATTTAATGGCAAAATTTTATTTTTATTTCCTTCTGAGAGTATTTAATACTTTTGTGTAAGTAAAAATGTGGATAGAGATAATAATTCTCATAATTGTTGGAATAGTTGCTGGGTATGTTGGATACTTAATTTCGAACCATATTAACTCCAAAAACACAATAAAGAAGGATAAGGTCATAAAAATACTTTATCGTCAAACGGGGAGATGTTAGGGTTAGGGTTAGGGTTAGGGTTAGGGTTAGGGTTAGGGTTAGGGTTAGGGTCGTCAGCTGCAATTCAAGATACTAACCCATTAGTTGCTACTTTACATGCAAATTATGCCGCAGCTTATCTCTATGCCTTAGAAGATGTTTTTTCTGCAGATGAAATTTCTCGAGCAACAGGTATAGACCATAAAGAATTCAGAGCAGGCATTCAACAAAATCAAGATATTGTAACAAAGACGTTGATTCAAGCATGTCCAAATTTCGCTAAAGATATAGAAGGTTCTTCTACTATAGTTACAAAAGTTGCCGGAGAATTCTAATTAAAAATGGATAACTTTTATCAATTACTTCCAATGGATGAAGAAGAATTTAATGGAAGAGCAGTAACTACTCATAGTAATTATTGTTATAATTGGCGTCTTGATTTTAACCTAAGAAAATTTATAAAAATGGATCAATTCTATACAAATGATGACTGCGCGGAGAGATGTTTTAATATTTTTAAAGAACATGTAAATATAGAAGAATATGATTTTATTATGGAACCAAGTGCCGGAAGAGGTTCGTTTTTCAAATTACTTCCTGAAAAAAGAATAGGAATAGATATTGATCCACAGTATGAAGGAATAATAAAAAAAGATTTCCTGACCTATTCTCCAATGAAAGGAAAAAAATATGCCATTATTGGTAATCCTCCATTCGGAAGGGTATCCTCTTTGGCAGTAAAATTCTTTAATAAATCAGCAGAATTCGCTGATGTCATTGCATTTATTCTGCCAAGAACATTTAAACGTATAAGCATTCAAAATCGCCTCAATTTGAACTTTCATTTATTATATACAGAAGATATACCAATTGGAAGCTTTACCCCAAAGATGAGTGCGAAATGTGTTTTTCAAATTTGGAAAAGAGAAATAGTCAATAGAGTTCTCGTTATTTATGATTCGTTTCATCTCGATTTTACTTTTCTAAGGCTCGGTCACAAAGACAAAAAAGGACAACCAACTCCTCCGGATGGTGCTGACTTCGTAATAAAGGCATATGGTTCGAATTGTGGCCAAATTGTAGATAAAGATTTGAAAAAACTTTGTCCCAAATCATGGCATTGGATAAAGTCAAATATAGAGATAGAGGAACTTAAAAGACGTTTTAGGAATTTGGATTATTCGATGAGCTCCGATACTGCTCGTCAGGATAGTATAGGACAGAAAGAACTAATATATCTGTACAAGAATAGATATAAAATCATAAAAAATGAATTTCTCTGAATTCGTTATAAATTTATTAACCTGATAACCATGTCCTCAATTCCCTCTGAAACAATTTTCCTTTTACAAGGAAACGTTGATCCTGAAAATAATTTTGATGAAGTAAGTTTGGACTCTGTAGTAGAATATTCAAAATTAAAAAATAATGACTTGAAAGTTCAGACCGAAAATATTGTTCGTGCATTCAATGAAAGACTCAATGGAGAAACTTTTATGGTTGAATCGCAACTATATGGAACAAGAATAGAACCTGATGAATTTAGAATTGTTGCACGAAACAATGTTGCGGAATTAGTTCCTTGGACACCAGTCCCAAAGAGAAGAATGAAATATCCCTTGGGAGGAAGTGTCGATGAAGTAAAAATTATTAAACAAGGAATTCCATACTTTCAAACACATGGTATGTACATAATTAACGTTCCCCAAGGTAGATATATGAGAGCTTGGTTTGGTGTTGTTCCAAAATTATTGGCTGAGGGACCTCATGTCATTAATGCCATCAATAAAATTTTTAGTGTTGAAGCTGGAGTTTTTGATCAATTTTCTCCAGAAATTAATCACGGTAGTATTCATATTATAAGAGTCCAACCTGGACAAATTGCAAAAATTCAACTAAATAATAAACCGCATTTTCTTTATTCTCGAGAGCAACCTTACGTATTCAACTCAGTGTATTTTAACTTTCTCGGTTTTGTAGATCAATTCAGCAATTATATTGAACATGGAGTCGCTCGTATCATTCGTGTGCAACCTGGCAAAGTTGCTAAAATTTGGTTAGATAATAAACCTTACCTGTTACCAGCAAAAAATGAACCCTACTTTTTCAATTCTCCTTATATCAAGTATGATGGAATTGAGTCATTGATGTCAGAGCACATTCAACATGGAACTATCCACATTGTGAGAGTGCCTCAAGGTAAAATAGCAAAAGTGTGGGATGGACAAAGGGCACAATTATTATCTTCCTCAGAACAACCTTATGTATTTAACTCTCCGTATTTTTCTTTGGAACCAAACAGTAAAAATCCACTAATTAATTTTGAGGATGCCTCAGATAACCTAATTGTCCATGGACCTATTAAACGTATAATTCCAAGTACCAATACAGTTGCGGTTACCTACGATAATGGACAATTATGCATTTTACATCCTAGTACAAATGGTAATCCAATCACTATCATATCTCCTACCCATATTGTCGAAGACTTTTTGCGTATTGATATGCAGACTCTGGTATTTCCTAGTGAAAGGACGATGGCTAGAAGACGTTCTGAGGAGAAACAAAGTAATCCAGATGAAATTAATTATGAAATCTTCCGTACAAAAGATGGACTTCCTATAGGGGTAAAATTACTCATCGTATATCGCATTACTGATCCTGAATTAGCTTTGCGTTCTCTGAAATTAGATCAAATTGTTCCACACATTGAAAATATTGTGGTTACTGATATGGGTCGAGTAATTCAGGGATGTTCTTCTGGGGATTTCCAAAATAGTGACCAAACAAAGGTGAGATTTTTACCTCAAGATATTGGTTATTCCCCCTTGCCTCCTTCTGCTCTTTCACCTCCTCCCCCATCTGCTCCTCCATTTATTTTACGCTTACAAGACTCAGTAAAAGCTCAATTGGCAGGGGATTTTAGGGAGATTGGTATTGAGCTCATTCGGTTGAATTTTGAGACTCCCAAAGTATTGGATCAAACAGTAGCAAAGAGTATGGCAGAAAATGCAGTACAAGTTGTTCAAGTTGGTGCTAAAGAAGCAATGTTGGAGCAACAATTTAAGATTGCACAAACTCAAGCTGAACAAGAAGCTAAAAAACAAGAAATTACTCAGCGCCAACAAAATCAAAACTTAATAGCAGTAGCTCAGGCACAACAACAATCTGCTATGGCTGATGCCAAAACTAAAGAAATTAGTTCGCAAGGTGAGGCAAACGCTAAACTGATTATTGCAGAGGCTCAAGCTAAAGCCATCAAAATACAGCAGGATGTTGAATTGAATTATTTAAGATCACTTTCAGAGATAATGGGAAGCAACCAAAATGTTGCAGCGTATATGATTGCTAAGATCCAAGCAACTGCGGTAGCAGGAATTGGAACCACAGTTTTGTCTCCCATGGATGCATATGGATTTTTTGGAATGAACAAAGGGTTTTTTGATCCCAAAAATTTATTACCAAAAGTATCTGTTCCAAATAGTTCTATTGTTTATTCCTCCTCAGCTCCTACTACGGTTACTTCTTGTATTCCAAATATTGCTTCTTCCACTCCATAAATATACTAAAATAATTTTCTATCAAGGATAGAAAATGAGTTCCTTCTAATCCTACTGGAAAAAACCTTTTAGAAGTTTCAGAACTGACTTAAAAAGTCTAAACTTTGAGTGAGTGCATCATAATAAATAGGTGTATGTCATTTGTAAAGGTTCTATCTATACATTTGTAAATCTAAAAAGACATTTAACTTTTATTGTCTCTCTCTCTCATTAATTTATTAAAAATTTCAATTAATTTTTGTAGAAATTAAGGATAAACAATCGTATTTAGACCACAAATCTTTAATCATAATTAGGATTAAAGATGATTAAAAATGATTAGATAATTAATGAAAATTTCGGCTTCTTCTGGATATATAAATATAAATATAATAAAAAATTAATTGAAATTAATTAAAAATTGATTAAAAATTAATTTAAATTTTAGGAAATAAAGAAATGCCAGATTATATATGTTCCCGTTGTCAAAAAGTGTTTTTCCAAAAATGTAACTATCAACATCATATGAATAGAAAATTTCCTTGTAAGGTAAAACAAGAAAGTGTTAAGTTTGAATGTGAATTTTGTGATAAAACTTATACAACAAAATCTAATTTGAACAGACATCTTAAGGTATGTGGTGATAAGCAAATGAAAGATATAGAAGAGAGAATGAAGAAAAAAATGGAAGAAAGAATGAAGGAAGAAATAACAAAGCTTAGAGAAGAAAACAAACAACTGCAAATCATACAGAATAATAGTAATAACAACATAATACAAAATATTAATATAGTTGCCTACGGAAAAGAAGATATTGAAAAACTATTAACCAACAACGATTTCAGATCAATTATGAGAAGAGGAATGCTGAGTATTCCTGAACTCGTTAAGCGAATACACTTTGATGAGAAAGTTCCAGAAAATCACAATGTGTGTATTAGTAATCTTCGAGGACGATACGTCTTAATGCATGATGAAAAGAAATGGAGATTGGTAGATCTTAAGGAAGCATTACAACAAATATACGGTGATCATTATGAAATATTAATGACAAAATTCGAAGAATTAATGGGAATGGATTTCCTTGACGAAACTACTGTTGATAAATTTCGAACATTTCTTAACTATGTGAATTCGAATAATATTGATGAAGATTATCATGAAACACCACCAAATAAATATGTGGAGATGGTAAAAGAAGACTTGAAAAAAATTCTATATGAAAATCGTGATATAGTGAAAAAAGTCAGATAGGGGAAATTTTGTCAGAAGTTTAGTGTAAGATATTACAATTTCAGATAGAAAATTTAAATTCCACCCACTCTATAAAATACACTTTCTATCAAGGATAGAAAATTTAAATTCCGCCCACTCCATAAGGTTCTGGTGGGGATAAACTTCCTAATAAGTTATCACATTTTGTTTTTGCTTCTTCCAACGACCTCTTAAGTTCAGGAATTAAATTTGTTCTTACATCGGTAATTGACCTATGGAATTCCTCAATTGCTTTCATTACTTCACGATTGGTTTTCCCAAAAAGTCTCTCACAATCCGATTTATTTAAGCAATCCGTATTTAACTTGAGTAATTTTGTATCTAAATTAGTAGTAGCATTAATTGATGCATTAAATCCATCTTTTAATTCTGTAAAATGTCTTCGGAGTTCCAAATCATATCCTTCCTTAACTGATTTTTCTAGTACGCTTTTTTGCTCCATCAGAGCCTGTTTTTCATCTTCAAGACTTTTCATTTTTCCTGCCATCTTTACTAATGCTTCTGCCTGTCTTGTTACCTCTTCCATTCTTGCATTTTGAAAAACTGCTTCTTCTTCTAGTTTCTTTTTCATTTCATTTGCCCGAATAGTAGTTTGTTCCAAGGTAGCCTCAATATTTCTTTTTTGTTCTTCTAAAATTCTTTTCTGTTCCTCACATTCCTTTTTCTGGTCAGAGTTTTGTTTTCTTCCAGTATCAGATTCAGTAAGTGATTGTAAGCAAGAATTAAGTTTTGAGACATTTTCATTATAGATCTTCTCAAGATCTTGATATTTTTTCTCTACACCTTCTTTTTCTTCTCTTAGAGAACTTATCGACCTTTGTAGTTCAACTACACTAGTATCAAGTTTTGCCTGAAGATTTTGTTGAGCTTCAGTTAATTCCAAAATCTTTTTATCCCTTGAACCTATTTCAGTATCCAATAAAACTTTTTTCTCTTGGTCACATTGTATCTTCTTTTGTTCCATTTCTACTCTTAAATTACTAATATCAGTTTCTAGAGAAGTAATTTTATTCGTGAGTTGCTCAATCCTATCCTTGTTTTCTTTTTTATCTATTTTTGCTGATTCCGCTTCTGCCTCAAAAGTTACAATCTGATGTTCCAACTCTTTTATACGAACTTCAATCGTCTTTTTTTCATTTCTCAATTCTTCGAGAGATGCTTGGGATGTTGTCCCTTGAGATTTTATTTCTTCTCTCTCCTTTTCTAAAATTCTTTTTGCACTCTCGAGTTCCGTTATTTGTGTTTTAATTTCCTCAAGTTTTGTTTTGATAGATCTATTTTCCTCTTGAAGTGCTACCTTTTCTCCTTGAAGACCTGTTATTTGTCCTGTAAGCTCTTCAATACGAATTTGAGATGTCCCTAAATATCCCTGAAGAGATTCACCTATTTTTCCGAGTTTCTCTGTACAATCTAAATATTGTTGCTCTTTTGATTTCACCTTGTCTTCTAACTTATTTTGATATTCTGCCAGTACAGAAAGTTGATTCGCTTTATCTTTCATTTCTATTTCTCTCTGTTCGAGACAAGATATCTTTTCTTCATTTGCTTTACCGAGTTGTTCGTTTAGGCTCCTTACTTTTTCCTCTAAAGCAATCTTTTCTTCCTTCACTCCTTTCAATTCCGTAGTAAGAGCAGAAAATTGTGTTCTCAACTGTTCTAGTTGCTCATTAATTGTTCTTTTTTCTTCCTTAAGAGACTCTTTTTCTGTATTAAGAGTCTCAATTTGTCTAGTGAGATCACCCAGTTTAGTTCCAATTTCTCCCCTTTGAGTTTTCATTATTTCCTTTTCTTCACGAAGAGTCGCAAATTGTCCATTTAATTCCTTCAATCGATCCTCAACTTCTTTCTTCTCTTTACTCATAATTTCCTTTTCATTACTAAGATTTTCAATTCGTTTGTTTAGTTCGGTTATCGTACCATCCTTTTCTGTTCTGAGAGCTGATATCTGTTCGCCTAATTTATTTAAAGATTCGTCTCTCTGTTTGATAAGTTCTCCAAGTTCAGCTACACGAGCATTTACTTCTTCTTTCTCTTTCTTCATAGAATCTTTTTCCGTAAGAAGAGTAGCAATTTGTGCTTCGGCTTGTTTCTTTGTAGAATCTCTTTCTGTACGTAGAGTGGCAATTTGTGCCTCAACTTCTTCTTTCTGTCTTTTTATGGACTCTTGAAGTTCAGTAATTTGTTTATTGAATTCAGTTAGGCGAGAATTAACTTCCTCTTTTTGCTTTCTTAGAGATTCAATTTCCGCTTCTTCTTGTTTCTTCATGTCTTCTCCTTTTTTAATTTCCTTTTTTAATTCTTCAGATGTGGTACTGCTAGAAGCCTCTGATTCTTTAAGTTTTCTTTCTAGTTCTATAATTAATGCAGTATTTTTGAATTCAATATTTTCTAACTCAGCTTTTCGTTCTGTCGATTTACGATATTCTTCTTTTATTCTTTCTAATTCTGTTCTTATCTCTATGAGTTTTTTCTCGGTCTCTTCTTTCGATTTTAATAATAGTTCCTTCTCTTCGTTGGCCTTCATTAATTCAGCTCTTACCTGTCCAAGTTTGGTTTCAATTTCTTCCTTTGCTTTCGATATTAACTCCTTCTCTTCTCGAATTCCTTTTATTTCATTCGTAAGAGTTTCCGTCTTTAATATGAGCTCTTTCCTCTCAACTAAGAGTGATTCTTTTTCTGACTGTAATGAGGTTATTTGTAAATCCAACTTTTCTTTCTCATTTACCATGTTCTTGATATCTGTTTGACATTTTCGTCTTTCTTCAGATATTGTTACTTGAAGTTTTTGTCTTTCTTCGGACATTTTCCTGAGTTCCTCCTGACATTTTTGTTTTTCTCCTTCTGTTCTCCCTAAATCAGCTTGAATTCTTCCAATGTCAGAAAAATTTCTATCAATTTGATCTTTCATCTCTTGTATTCTTGCTTGAGAATCACTTGCCATCTTCTGTAGTTGGACTTCCAACCCACGAATCTTTTCATGTTCCAAACTAGATATTTTTGCTGATAGTTCTTCTATTTCTTTTTGCTTCTGGTCATATTCTGAAGATTTTCTCAGTAATTTTGCTTTCATCTCTTCCAAAGCATGTTGAATATTTGTTTTGGCTTTCCCACATTCTCCCTCTTCTGTAGAAAGAGATTCAATTTTAGACCTCAACTTTGATATTGAAGACTCAAGTTTTGATGCTTCATTTCTAAGAAAAGTATTTTCCTCAATTTTCTTCTCCAACTGTTCCTCAATCTCCTTCTCTTCACATTCACATTTCGGAGTTCTCTCAAGAACAACAAATAATCCCTTGGATATTGGATATATACATTTTACATGATGTGAGCGAGAACTATGTTTGTATTTTCCTCTTACCTTAATACCATAGATTAAATGTGCGCTTCTTTTGTTATCACATTTAGGAATGGGGCGACCGCTACAAAGATTGTTATCTTTCCACACGTAATATTTTCCCATTTCTTTTCTATTTATCTATTTTCTTTTGTGTAAAAAAAAAATCCCCTTGTAATGTCCACTCACTTTTTAACACTGGAGTTAGAACAGAAATATATTGGCTGTAACTCATCAACTCCATCGCTCCATTCTTTATCTGAAGATAAAGAGCCTCTATGATTTTGGAATATTTTTAAGAAACATGTCATAATCTATACTCGTCAATATATTTTCCTCATCAAACAGAATTTCTCCTTTCCCATCCATTAATGATGGTACTATCTCAAAACGATCAAAAGAAAGAGCAAGAACATATTTCGGAGACAGAGGTGTATAATCGGATATCATTCTGGCAATATCTCTGGGAAAGTGGTCCTCCAAAATATGATGGAAACCAGCCCAATCGAAATAATTATCTCCTGATCTCAATTTTTTAGCAACACCTTTATTATATAATTCAACGAGCCTTCTATGGTAGGGATTTGGTCCGAAAGCTGGATTTTCAAACTGATCTAGCCCATTTTTATCCTTCACTAATATTATTATATTATTGTCATCAAAAAAATCATAAAGATCATGAGTCCTTACTGGAGGGGGAAGTAAGTTAGGATGTAGTAAGTTGGGATGTAATAAGTTGTCGTAGTCTCCCTTACACTTATTCTCATCTATAAACCAAATATCTGGCCATAGTTCTGCCCCAATAAGTTCATTCTCATTATTGATTTCTATTACTCTTTCTTCTGCCTGATTTCGCCTCCCAATATATTCACTCATCTTGTTTCCCATTTTATTTATTTCTTCCTCTTAAATTAGTTCTTTATCGCATTTCGCATTATAGTTGAAGATTATTCCTAATTTTTATAACTTTGACACTTTCATCTTGTCCATATTTGGCATCATTTAATTGTTGTAGTAATTCTTCTGGATTTTCTACTCCCCAACCTCGAATAATTTCTAAAGAATCACGAATTCTCTCCTCTTTCTTTTTTGGTTTCTTCTTCATTCTGGTTTCTGAAAGGATTACTGTTGAATCGTTGTACTGCATTGCGGGAATTGCATTATTACCCATATACAGAAGAATTTGTGTCTCAATCTCTTTTTTCCTCTGTCTATATTGTTTGATATCTCGATTAAGACGTTGTATCTCAACCGTCAATTTGTTCGCCTCCTTTATCATAGTGGAGATTTTCGACAATATTTCCTGCTGTTCAGCCATCTTTTTGTTTCTTTATTGAAGACTTAAGAAATTTATCCTTGAACTTTCGCCCCAAAAAAGGAAATCATCGAGAATTTACAATTCAGGAATACCTTACTTATTTCTTTGTTACTTGGAAGAATACTGTGGGACTCTAAAATTTTTAAAATGTCCAAACGACCATTTTTACAGGCTCTATCTGCTCCATCTCTACTTGGAAAAATCCCTAATGTCCTTCTTATCCATCTAAATACTCTTACATGTCCATGTTCGCAAACAATATCCATTCCTCTATAATCTGGATAAACTTTCTCATCTACTAACCACAAAAGAACTTTTAAATCACCATTTTTACATGCTTCATTTGCTCCTTCTTTAGTTGGAATTACTCCTGTATTATTCTTTATCCATTTGATTACTCTCAAATATCCATCTCCACATGCATTATCAGCTTTAAAAGACCAGGTCCCTTTACTTACTTTTCCTAGTAAATATTGAAGGGAATTAATCTGAGTATGTTCCCATGAATCTACAATTCTTTGATAATAATCAATATTGTACCCGAATTTCTTATTTAACCATTCAAGTACTTTTGTATATGTTCTTTTGGTAGCATATATTATACCAACTTCATCAGGAAAAATTTTACTTTCCGCCAACCATTCAAGAACCTCTAAATGACCATTAAAACAAGCATTATTTGCTCCTTCCACCGTAGGCATAATTCCTAATTCTATTCTCATCCATTTAAGAATACCTATATGACCATACATACAGGCAATATCTGCCCCTTCTACATCTGGCAATGAAATTGAATTTTCTTTTAAATGAATTAATGTAGGTAAGTCTCCTTCTTTACAGGCCAAATTTGATATATTTAACACAAAGTCCTTTGGTTGTTCAACTTCCATTTGTTTTTAGTTTCGTATTTAAGGAATAAAATTTATTTTTTAAGGGTTCGATACAGTTTGCGATGATCGCACCTTAGACTGCATAATATGAGCAAGTAATTTTTCTTCTTTTATGAAGAATTCTATACCCACAAGATTTGCATTGAATTGGATCATTTTTTTTCAAGGTGACATCATCTCCGCAATTACTACAGACATATGTAAATGATTTTACTGGAAGTAATGCATTAGTAACTACTAGGGCGCTAGGTTCATTTTTCTTTGAAGCCATTTTTTTATATGAATGAAAAGGATACGAAAAAATTGTTTTTTAATTGAAGTGCTTTGAAAATGAAGTTTACTTTGTAATTCCTCTGCTCTTTTGGAAATTGATGCTATGGAAGGCGAATGAGATGAATCAGCAGTCGAATCATACATGCATATAACAGGTTTTTGGTTTTTTTTTTTGTTGTTGGTTTTTTGGTTTTCTTCTCGTAAGGCTAGGTGCTAGGTCTACCTTATCATTTCCTTTTTGAATTACAATAACCTAAAATCAATTTGTTTCGTTCTACTAACGAAAATGAAGTTTCTTTTGTAATTCCTCAGCTCTTTCGCTAATTGATGTCTGGCCTCTGACAGAAGCCAGTTCTTCTTCCCGTTCCTTTGGTAATTTATGCTTATAAGAAGAAAGTTCAGAAAGTTTCCTTTCTACTTCTCCTCTTCTTCCGGAAACTGATTTTTGTTCCCTGAGTTTGGCAAGTTCTTTCTTCCTTTCTTCCGATAATTTCTTCAAGAAATTGTCTTGTTGTTTTGAAGAAGGGGCTTTCTGGGTTTGCGTTCGTGGAATTCCACTTCTTTTACAATTGCATGGAGGACATTTTTTACATCCGGTGTCGCTAGAAGTTCGATGAGTATTTGGACTTTGACCCTCTCTGCCCTTCTGTTTTTGACTAGAGCGACTAGTATTTCTTTTACGAGCAGAGCGTCTTTTACGAGTAGAGCGACTAGTACTTCGTCTTTTACATTTACCAATTTTAACTCCTTGTGCTTTCAAAGCGAGATAAGTCTTACCTCCAACTTTAATGTATCTTCCAGTTAGGGGATTTCTAACGCTGTGCATACTTTTATTTATACAAAAAATTTCGAATTTAAGCATAAGTAAAAATGGGCACAATAGACCGTATATGATGATTTTGAGGATGAGATAATGATAGTTTTGCTTTAACAGGTCCCACTTCTTACATATTTCTATCAAAGGATAGAAAACTCAAAAACGAAAAATACTCAAAGAATATTTGGATGTAGAAACAGATTAACAGAAAATGACTGACAAAGCGTCCCTATACAGAACAGACCAACAAGAGAAAGCTGAATTGATAGCACAAGAAAGACATCAAAGAGAAATAAGGAATGCGTTCACTGGACGCGCCGAGCAACAAAGATTTGCTCGACTCGCTTACCATCATCAATCAGAACCACTTGCCGGTCGTCCCTCGGAATCAACTGATCAGGCTTTGCTGGCTGTACCTCCGGAACTTCAAAGAGAGATTCTTCAAGATCTAGAGGAAGAAAATGATGATGACGATGATAGTAATCACGAAATAAATATGTTTGGGATGCTTAGTAATATGTTTGGGGTACTTAGTGATGAATTTAGTTCTTCACCAAATAATAATATTGCTACTGTTTCTCGTAGATTTTCTCGTAGATTAAATTCTTTGTTCGGGCAACTTTCAAGTGTAGGACGCCAAGACGATGCCGTACCCTCTGGAGGAGACGCGAGCGAATTCGATGAGAAGGATGATGAGATAGTTGTTCAAGGTGACGAAATTAAGACCGATGATTGTATGATTTGTCTTCAATTATTAACCAATCGTAACAAGATTATTCTTTGTTGTGGTCATTCTTTCCATTGGAAGTGTGTTAAAAAATTAACAAATCAAACCTGTCCTACCTGTAGAGCAAAATTTTAGGTAACTCAGCAATTAGTGTATAACTAGAATCCCCTTATGTTAAGATTCCGTCTCCTCGTAGAAAGGATACCCTTCGTGAAGCAAGTGTATAATAATATTTCTATCACTCAGATAGAAAAAAACGAAAAACATCCGCTACATACAAACGATTTTAATGTTAAGAATATTAAAAATATTCAAAACATCAGAACCGTCCTTGCAAGTGATAGCATAAAAGCCTCACTGCCGGAACGAGTGAAACAAACTAAAGGCAAGGTAATAAATAAGTTATAAACTTACAGCTTTTTCGCCAGCCGAAGGCTGGCGAAAAAGATACCTTATCGACAATCTCCGCACAAAAGTTCCTGCCGA